>OHAT01000930.1_pt1 | contig 27803 bp, 25 predicted proteins | sample 1577141 | NCBI WGS metagenome assembly OHAT01 (sample SAMEA3541578, study PRJEB24748) | human gut metagenome | biome: human gut; feature: human-associated habitat; material: faeces | place: China | collected 2012 | reverse complement strand
TGCATCCCACAGCCGAATCGGGTACTATACTATTATAAAGAACATGCGCCCTCTCAGGCCGCTTCGCGTCCAGCTCTCCCAAAGGGAGAGCCCTTGGCAAAACCGCAAACTTTGCATGGACTGCCAAAGCCTCCCACTTTGGGGGAGGTGGCATTGCGCAAGCAATGACGGAGAGGGCGAGGATGCAAAATAAAAGGAGACAGCATTATGGAATGGACTGATATCCGCCTGACCGTGGCCAAGGCCGACGCTGACAACGCCGAAGCCGTCGCCGAATGCCTGCGCGGCCGCGCGCTGAGCGCCACGGTGTCGACCGACGTCGCCGGGCTCGAACTCGCCGCCGTGATGAAAAACATCTACGCCATCGCTGCCGGCATCGTCCACGGCCTCAAGAGCGGCGACAACTTCCTGGCCGTGCTCGTCAGCAACGCCATCCGCGAGATGCAGAGCTTCATAAACGCCGCTGTCGGCGCCGGACGCGACATCGACGCCTCGGCCTACGTCGGCGACCTGCTCGTCACCTGCTACAGCAACTTCTCGCGAAACCACAACTTCGGCTCGCTCATAGGCCGCGGCTACAGCGTCAAAGCCGCCCGCATGGAGATGGAGCAGACCGCCGAAGGATACTACGGCGCAGCCTGCATCCACGCTTTCAACGAGAGCGTCGGCGCACGCATACCTCTTGCCGACGCCGTCTACGACGTCCTCTATCGGGGCACCCGTCCCGCCGACGCCATACGGCGCCTGTCGCTTATATTCGACTAACAAACCTCATTAACCTCCTTTATTATTATGCAGACAATAAAAATCAACGTAACCGACGCTATCTGCCCCAAGTGCGAGGCCGGCATGCTCCCCGAGGCACAGCAGGCCGTCGCCACGCTTCTCAGCGGCAACGGCGCCGGAAACGACTTCCTCGGATGGGTCAAGCTCCCCACCGACACCACCGATACGCTCATCGACGACATCAACGCCACAGCACGCCGTCTCCGCAACCTTTGCGAAGTCATCGTAGCCGTCGGCATCGGCGGCAGCTATCTGGGCGCCAAAGCCGTCATCGAAGCCCTCTCGGGCTCGTTCAGCTCGCTTGAGCCGGGCCGCATCGGCGCCCCGAAAGTGCTCTTCGCCGGCCAGAATATCGGCGAAGACTATCTCGCAGAACTTCTCGACTATCTCAACGGAAAGAAATTCGGCATCATCGTCATCTCTAAGAGCGGAACAACGACAGAACCCGCCATCGCCTTCCGCCTCCTGCGCGAAAAACTCGAAAAAGAGGTCGGCAAAGAGAATGCCAAAGAACGCATCGTCGCCATCACCGACGCCAGCCGCGGCGCCCTGCGCACCCTGGCCAACGACGAAGGCTACACAACATACGTCATCCCCGACAACGTCGGCGGCCGCTTTAGTGTGCTGACCCCTGTCGGTCTTCTGCCCATAGCCTGTGCCGGATTCGACATCAAGGCCCTCGTAGAAGGCGCCCGCACAATGGAAGCCGCCACAAACGGCGACGACCCTCAGACAAACATGTCCCTGCTCTACGCCATGGCCCGCAATATCCTCTACCGCGGAGGAAAGAAAACCGAACTTCTGGTCAACTTCAACCCGAAGCTCCACTTCTTCGGAGAATGGTGGAAACAGCTCTACGGCGAAAGCGAAGGAAAAGACCACAAAGGCATCTTCCCTGCCGCCGTTGACTTCACCACCGACCTCCACTCGATGGGCCAGTGGATTCAGGAAGGCGAGCGCACGATCTTCGAGACCGTCGTCAGCGTCGAGAACCCCGACCGCGAGCTCGTGATCCCCACCGACGCCGACAACCTCGACGGCCTCAACTATATCGCCGGCAAGCGTGTCGACGAAGTCAACAAAATGGCCGAGCTCGGCACACGCCTCGCCCACGTCGACGGCGGAGTGCCCAACATCCTCGTCACCATTCCGCGCATCGACGCTGACAGCCTCGGACAGCTCATCTACTTCTTCGAGAAAGCCTGCGGCATCAGCGGCTATCTGCTCGGCGTCAACCCCTTCAACCAGCCCGGCGTCGAAGCCTACAAGAAGAACATGTTCGCCCTGCTGGCCAAGCCCGGCTACGAAGAGGCAACGGCCGCCATCCGCGCCCGCCTCGACAAATAACCCCCATCCAACCGACAGAACCCCGAAGAGGCTGCGCCCGTGCAGCCTCTTCGTCGTTATTCCCAAAGCTCCCAAAACGCCCAAAACTCCCAAGCGTCAGGCGAAAAGAGGATTTTTCACTTGCCATTGCGCTCGCCTTTCACTAACTTTAGATAAGTTAACATGAGTTCGATATAAGGAATCAGAATAACGTCAATTGATTGTCCGGCACGAACTCCAGTGAAATAGATGGTTTCTTTGGAAAGAAACAATATGCGGCAATGGCACTCAAGGCATTGGTTATGATGCCCTGAGCTGCGTGTCAGTAAGAAATATCCAAAATGAAAGGTGATGTGTCAAAATTCAAAATTCTGGCACATCACCTTATTTTTCGCCCGGATGAGGAAGATGCTGTCAGACAACATCCTCCTTATTCAACGGGAAGTCCGATCAACACTCGCCCGTTACTCGGCAGTGTAAACTATCTTCTCGACCTTAGCGCCGGTTACCTTTACACAGACAGTACCGGGTTCAGGATTCTTAATTTCTATTCCCTGAAGGTTGAAATAGCGAACGTCGAGGTTATCATCGGAAGTCACAGAGCCGATACCGGCCTCTTTGCTGACAGTCAATTTGAACGAGGTCTTGACAAGATTCATGTAAACCGTCACCTCGGCCTCACCTTCGGCAAGAGTGTTGACAATCAGCGCAGTCTTTCCGTCAGCATCTTTGCCGGCTGAGTAAGAAGCCACGGAGGGATTGTCCGTCTTGATTACAAAGTTCAGTATGGTGGCATTATCCGGTGTGGTGGCGGGGGTCAGAGTGACGCTGCTTTCCGGCAGATATTTATGTGTGCCGGGGTATTCCACTGCGGTTGGAGCCACGTCATAATCATGCCAGTAGGCGAAGGAGCGGAAGTTCTTCCATCCTACGGTCTCCTTGTAATTGGCAAACATACTTGCGGGAACCACAAGCATACAGTCGGGCCAGATTTCAGGAGAGAACGCGTTGCCGTAATCGCTTTCTTCCGTCGCTGTGAAAGAAGGAGGAACGAGGCTGTTGTCTTTTCCGAAGTTATACGAACGTATGAAACGGATATTCGTCGAACCATAGAATGCTTTCACGCCTATGGTCTCGAGATGGTCGGGCAAGCCTACGCTTATCAGGCTCGGGCAATTGGCAGCCATCTCATCGGGAATCGCTTTCAGGTTGGCGGGCAGACGCAGGATGTCGATGGAGGTTCCGGCAAATGCGCCCTTCTGTATCTCGGTGACATTGTAGACCTTACTGCTGAAAGTGACGGATTCGGGTACTGTAATCTCGCCGGTGTAGTCGGCGGAGGGAAGCACCGTAGCGGTTCCGTAGAAATCATAGAGAGCATAAAGGATGCCGTCGATATTGGCTTCCGTATATTCATCTCCGCCGATAGCCCGGATATTCTTGAATTTCTTCCAGACTGAGGCGTCACGGTATGCGGCGTAACTACCGGCCGGAACATAGAGCTTACAGGTTTCGTATGTTGAGGGGGAGAAAGGTTCCTGCTCTTCAGCCCCTGTGTATCCGGGGAAAGTCGGAGGAGTCTTTGCGTTGACGGTAACAGTGTGGAGAGCCGTGCAGCCACGGAACGATGCCGCGCCCAGCGTAGTAGTCCCCGCAGGGAGGGAGACAGAGGTCACTCCGGTACAATTCTCAAATGCACCGTCGCTGATACCGCGCATATTGAACTTAATCATGTTCAGCACTTGGTTCGGAAGATTTATATCACCGGTGTATGTGCCGGAAGCGGGTTTGATAACGTATGCGTCAGCGATTTTATCTTTTTCAACATATTCGAACCTGTAATTGATACCGTCCACAACGGCCTCTTTCGCTATGCATATCCATGTTGCGATCATGCTTATGGCACGGTTGCCGTTGCAGATAACCTCTATCTGTGCGTTTCCTGGCGCAAGAGCAGTTACCTGACCGGTATCATCCACCTGAGCAACCTCTGGATTGAGAGATTTCCATTCCACGCTCTTATCGGAAGTGTCCATGGGAAGAATAGCTGCCTGAAGCTGTACTTTATCCCCGACCAGCATGGCCCGGGGTTTGCCTTCGATGCTTACGGATGCAGGAAGTATAGGACTGTTGGGATCTTCTTCTATATTCAGGAAGTCTTTCCATCCGTCAGCGGCTTTATAAGTGTTAACCATACCGTGGGGGACATAAAGCGTACAGGTGGAGGTGATTGTAGTGAACGCACCTGACCCTACGACCGCAGGTGTCAGCCCCTGGGCTATCATTGTCTTAAGTGAGGAGCAGCGACGGAATGCATTGTTATCTATACGGGTCAGGATCGCGGGCAGCGTTACCGTGGTGATTCCAGATTCCTGGAAAGCCTGCATACAGATCACCTCGACAGTGGCGGGAATCTTTACCTCCGTCACTTCGCTCTGCATATAGAAGGACTGGTTTTTAATCTGCGTAACCACATATTTCCGGGTATTATAGGTAATGGTCTCGGGAATGGTGATTACTCCGTTGTATTCATCGCCGGCAGGCAAGCCTGATCTTACGGGCGATTCCACGTAGCACTGCAGCACATCCTCTTCCTCGCCATCATACGGCTTATCTGTCAGTTCATAATAAATGCCATCCACAACAACGTGCGTCGGGTCAGGTTCTACACCGTACTCTCTGTATTCCTTGAAACCGCTCCAGTTTGGAGAAGCCTTGTAGGCCGCCACTTTTCCGGCGGGAACCGTCAGGGTTACGTTGGCTTTGTTGAAATTGGCATTGAAGATGCTGCCCGAGCGGCCGGCCTCTAGCGTGGGAGGCACTTCGGCCAGTACAACCAGTTCGGTCATACCGGGACAGTAGTAGAACGTATTGTCGCCGATTGTCTTTATACCTGTTCCGAAGGTGACTTTCGAGAGGGAGGTGCAGGCATAGAAATTGTTGTAAGAGAGATTCTCCAGAGTGTTGGGGAAAGTGACTTCACTGACTTTTGTGCCGTAGAATGTCTCGAACTCTATGTTTTTGAGCCCTTCGTTGAACTTGACGGAAGTAACGTTAGGAGTATCGTAGAATACACCGGCCTGGAGATTGGTGACCGTGTATTCGGTCCCGTCGATGGTTATTGCGCCGGGAACTTCCACAGCCGGACCAATCTGAGTGGGTTTACCGTTGCCCGGAATCTCGTAGGGAGCAAGCACCATCGCGGTTCTGGCACCCGGATAGTATTCATAATAAAGGTCTCCGATCTGTTCCTGATTTGTTACAAGAATAGCCTTGACTGAATTCCAGAAGCTGTCGCGGTATATGCCGCTTTGAGAGCGTCAGGAACATGGACATTGAGATTTTCCTTTAAAGAGGAAGCAATACTGGCGCCCACGGTTCCTACCACTCCGCCGGTATAGCCCAGATACAGATCCACAAGCGCCGGACAGGAAGTGATGGTATTACCCGGCAGGTCGCTGACACCTCCCAGATTGAGTTTGACCAGGGAAGCCATATTGTCGAAAGCATATCGGCCTAAAGTTGTGCAGGTGGAAGGAAGGACAACTTCCGTACAGGTAGCATACTGGAAAGCCGTCATTGCGACGCTCGTCACCGTATAATCATTGCCGTTGACGCTGATTGTCGAAGGGATGGTGATGACACCGGAATATGGAACTTCTGTGATACCAGCCTTGTAACCGCTGGTCACGGCTGCAGTGGCCGTCTCAGGATTCAGTTCGTAATAGATTCCGTCGACCGCTACGTATTTATCTACCGGTTGGGTGCCTCCGGCCTCTTTATACTCCTTGAAACCGCTCCAGTTTGGAGAAGCCTTGTAGGCATCAATCTTTCCGGCGGGGACTGTCAGAGTGACATTGGCTTTGTTGAAGGTGGCACTGAACATATTGCCCGAGCGGCCGGCCTCCAGCGTGGGAGGCACTTCGGCCAGTACAACCAGTTCGGTCATACCGGGACAGTAGTAGAACGTATTGTCGCCGATTGTCTTTATACCTGTTCCGAAGGTGACTTTCGAGAGGGAGGTGCAGGCATAGAAATTGTTGTAAGAGAGATTCTCCAGAGTGTTGGGGAAAGTGACTTCACTGACTTTTGTGCCGTAGAATGTCTCGAACTCTATGTTTTTGAGCCCTTCGTTGAACTTGACGGAAGTAACGTTAGGAGTATCGTAGAATACACCGGCCTGGAGATTGGTGACCGTGTATTCGGTCCCGTCGATGGTTATTGCGCCGGGAACTTCCACAGCCGGACCAATCTGAGTGGGTTTACCGTTGCCCGGAATCTCGTAGGGAGCAAGCACCATCGCGGTTCTGGCACCCGGATAGTATTCATAATAAAGGTCTCCGATCTGTTCCTGATTTGTTACAAGAATAGCCTTGACTGAATTCCAGAAGCTGTCGCGGTATATGCCGCTTTGAGAGCGTCAGGAACATGGACATTGAGATTTTCCTTTAAAGAGGAAGCAATACTGGCGCCCACGGTTCCTACCACTCCGCCGGTATAGCCCAGATAAAGGTCATTCAACACGGGACACCCAGTGATTGAATTGCCGAGAAGATTGTTTATGCCTCCAAGGTCAAGTTTCACCAGAGAGGACATACTGTCGAAAGTATACCTCCCGGATGTCGTGCAGGAAGCCGGAAGGGTAACCTCCGTACAGGTGGCATACTGAAAGGCCCTGTCGGCAACGCTCGTCACAGTGTAGGTCGTGCCGTCATAAACAAACGTGGACGGCACTGTGATTACACCGTCGTAAGGAACTTCGGTGATTCCGGCCTGATAACCGCTGATAACCGAAGCTGTCGAGGCCGAGGCATTCAATTCGTAAAAAATGCCGTTAACCTCCGTTTTGGTCTGCCCTCGCAGTCCAAAACCGACAGCCGTCATCATGAGCATAAGAAACACTTTTCTCATAATCTGAATATTTAATTGGTATTATAGGTTAGAATTTCATCTGAATCTTACAGTCCCTTAGCTTTCAGGAATCTTCCCGCATGGTTTTCACAAATCGTCGGGAATAGTCTGTCGGATGCACTGTCTGTTTTACCGGACATCATCTTAGCATGGATATCATATCAGCCGGACACACCATAATTAAATGGTTGCTCATATTACAACACCCTGCTACGGCATCCAGCCTCCTGCAGTAAGCATAAAGGGAAAACACTGTGGAAAAAACACCATATCCCGTCCCGGGGATACGACATATCAGCCATCCGGTCCTCTGAAAGACCGAACGTCACCAAATCATCTCAATCCGGCAGCAAGCATCAGATTCCATATCTGCGGAACCTGTATACGAAGATAGCGCAGATAATCGAAGCGCCATGAATATAATTTTGAACAGAACAGGTGACAGGTATTTGTTATGCCGGATATATTTTCGGCCATTAAAGAGCCATCCCTCGGTGTTACCGGAGAAACAAGGTGTCGTTTTTTATTTAGGCCCTTAACAAACACTTAATATTCGTAATTAAAACCAGACCTTTCTACAATCTGGGAACTGTTGCCCACAAAGTTAATCAAAATAATTTATATTTCAAGTCATGAGCCGAATTTTCTACAAAAAAATATTGATCCTTATGTCTGGGTCTGATTTCAAGCACTGATTTCGGGTTCCGATTCCATATCCGAATTTCCGATCAGATTTACTTAGAGTCCTCACCAGCTTTTTGGCACCCTAACCAACCATTTCCTATTCCCCACTCACTCCGTGGTCTCCCTCCCCCTCCCCTCCACCATCCAACACCCCTGATTATATCCACCATATTATTACGTATGGTTATACCACCTCATTTTTAATATTGCTCTAATATCATTAATATTAACGTGAGTTCGATATAAGACTTCGATAATTCAACAATAAAACAATCAGCCATTTAGTATGAGGCTAAGTGGCTGATTTCCTTGGTATTTTCGCAAAAAAAATCGTAAATTTATAGTGTTCCTTTCCAAAGAACCATCTATTTCACTGGAGTTCGTGCCGGACAATCAATTGACGTTATTCTGATTCCTTATATCGAACTCACGTTATGTTAGGATGCGGCTCGGCAATTTCAAGCGAAAAAAGATTTTTCACTTGCCATTGCGCTCGCCTTTCACTAACTTTGCCCGAGAGTCTTTCAAATTTTAGATATGGAGAAGTGGAATCAACTTTCCGACAATGAGATAAAGATGGGCTTTGTCGCCTCATGTATCGAGAGCGCGGCAGAGCGCATCGGCTGCCGTAATGATGAGATGCTCGACCGCATGGAGGCTGTCGGCCTTATCGACAAATACATCTTTCCCCATTACGAAGCTCTCCATACCGAAGACCGGAACAATCTGACCGACAACATTATAGAAACCCTTAACCGCTGGGAACAGCTAAACGCCGACTGTCATGAGCGATAAAATGGAAATCTACCATGCGGCCACTGAACCCGTTGCCACGCCATTGTGCAGTGTCGGCCGAAAGAATCTCGACTTCGGACCGGGCTTCTACATGACCGATATATACGTCCAGGCCATTATGTGGGCCAACCGCCGCACCGCCGAACGGCAGAAGTCGGCAATTCTCAACGTTTATCTTCTCGACCGAGAAAGTCTGTTCAAAGAAGCCCGCCAAGGTCTTCGGGAGTTACGACAACGAGTGGCTCAATTTTATTGTCGCTTGCAGAAAAGGGGAGCCTGTATGGCAAGATTATGACTATATCGAGGGTGGTGTGGCCAACGACCGTGTCATCGACACAGTCAATCTTTTTATTAATGGTCTGATTTCAGAAGAAGGCGCTATAAGGCGTTTACGTTACCTGAAGCCCAACAATCAGATCTGCATTCTGAATCAGGAGATTCTTGACCGCCATCTGATTTTCAATGAAGCAATAAAACTGTCGGAGTGATGGATAACTACAGCAAGGAAGTTCTTGATATTCTAAGGTGGAACCGTATGGGGGTGATTGCGTGCCGCATTGCCGAACTGACCGGAAAGTCACCTCTTGAGGCTCTCAAAGATTTCTATCGCAGCAAAACATGCCGCAGATTCCAGGATCGCAGCTCAGGCCTCTATATCCAGAGCGACTACTACATAGCCGATGACTATCTTATGGAAAAGGGGATAATGAATTAACCCGGCGAGCGATAGCATGGACACGTAGATAGTCCTTCCAAAGCTCCCAAGTGTCAGGCATAGGAGTGGAAGCCGGGAAGGAGGTAGTTGGCGCCGAAGTAGGTGAAGAGGACGCTGACGATGGCCAGCAGCAGGTAGAGGTTGAGGACGCGCGGTCGGCGCAGACGGCGCAGCGAGGCGGCGTGGAGCGGCACGGCGTAGATAAGCATGGTCACCAGAGCGCAGGTTTCTTTCGGATCCCATCCCCAGTAGCGCCCCCACGACTGGTTCGCCCAGACAGCGCCGACGAAGATTCCGGCGGTGAGCAGGAACTCAGCGGGAACGAGCAGGACGCTGTTTGTCAGAGCCATGCGGTCGCAGAGGTCGCGGCGCGAGAGTCCGACGGCGGCGAGCACGGCCATGAGAAGAAACATGACGTAGGAGGTCATGACGAGCATGACGTGGACTGTCAGCAGACGGCTCGACAGAACGGGCTGCAGAGCGGCTATGCGCGGTGTGGCCGAGGCCATGGCGGCGGTGAAGAGGGCCATGGCGGCTGTCAGCATCAGCGCTCCCTGGATAAGGCGCCGCCGGCCGCAGAACAGTGCTGCCGCCGAGGCGGCGAATCCCATGAAGAGCATCGTCTCGGGGCCGTTGGAGACGGGCACGTAACCGCCGAGCCAGCCGCGCACGGCGAGAATGGCGGCGACGGCGAGAGCCGTCAGCCCGCAGAGAGCGGTAGCAACAGTTCCCGTCAGGCTCTTTTTGATTAAGGGGCGTCTCTTCAGCGCGCCCAAGAGCAGAAATCCGCCAACCGTCAAAGCAATCACTGCCAGCGGCAACGGCCGCGCCAGGCGGTTGTAGCGGCGCTCGACGTCGACGCGCAGCGGCGAGGGAAGCCCGTCGGGAGCGGCATAGCGGCGCTGGGCTTCTATAAGGTCGAGCATGACCTGTCCGGCGCCGATATTGTCGCCCGAGGCTACGAGACGCTGTATCGACGGCATTGTCTCAACCATGAACCGCCACTGTTCGAGGCCCATCGCCGAAGGGCGGCGCCCTGTCAGCGAGAGCCATTCGAGCCGGCCCGAAGCCGTGCGGTAGGGATAGATGCGGAAAGCCTCGCCGGTGCCGAGCCATGTTATCAGAGCACGGCGCTCCTGTTCTTTCTTCCCCGACGCGTCGGGATGCGTGGCGAGATAGTCGCGGTTCCAGTCGTCGAACCAGAAGAGCCATCCGGCCAGAACCTGCTCGGGCGTCATGCCACGGTATGAACGGGCGCCATAGAGCTTCGAGGTGACGTCGCAGGCCATTGTCTGCATCGGAGCCACGCGGTCGTTCCAATAGACGAACACGCGGCCCATGCGCGTTGCCAGTGGCCGCTGCATCGTCGGCAGATCTCCGGCCGAGGCTGTGGCCGCAACGACGATCATAGCGGCCGCGAGCAGCTTGCGCAGGTGTGCGCGCCAACAGGTGCGCCGCTGAAAGAAAAACAGAACCATGGAGAGGCCGAGCAGAGCATACCCGGTGTAGGTTATGGCTATGCCCCACGGATCGCGGGCAACCGAGAGTGTCGAGTCGGCGGCTCCCATGGCTGTCTGGTAGAAACGCCATCCGCGGTAGGTGGCTACGCTGTTCATGGCGACGGTCAGGTCATGGCCGTCGACGGTTATGTGGCTGCGGAAATCCATCGGCGTTGCCGAGGCCGGGTAGAAGACGACCTCGGCGCTGCGCAGGGCCACACCGAACGGGAAAGAGCCGTCGCCGGGCCCCGATGTCTTGTCGAAACGGGTCACGGCAGGGGCGCCGTCAGCAAGTGTGACCGTGCCCGTTATGCCACAGAAATGAGTCACAATCGCTCCGGCCACGATAATGGCCAGAGCGATATGTATCAGGAGCGTTGCCGCGGGAAGATGTCGTTTCATAGAGGGTCAGATAGCGTCGACGAAGCGGATTATGGCGTCGCGGTCGGCCTTCGGGAGGGCGCGGAACTTTACGACAGTGTGGTAGGCATCGGACTGAGGCGAATAACCGTGCCACATGATGGCTTCGAGCGTTGTGCGGGCGCGGCAGTCGTGGAGACGGTCGGCAGTCGGCGAGCCTGTGACTTTCTGATGGAGACCGCGTCCCCAGAGAGGCGTCGTGCGGCACCATCCGCCACGTATGTCAGAGGCCATCATCAGTTTGTGCTGGACCATATCAGTGTAGGGCCAGATTGTCTGATAGGGATAGCGCGGCAGCTCGTCTCCCTTGAAGAACTTCGCAGGGTCGGCGATATTGTCGGGGCCGGTTGTCCAGCTCGGACGATGGCAGTAGTCACATCCGATCTGAGCGAAGAGCTCGCGTCCGCGGATAACATCGGGATCGTCGATGTCGCGCACAGCGGGAACGGCCAGACCGCGGTGCCATACCATGAGGTCGGTATATTCGTCGTCGGTCATCTCCGGGTCGAGATCTTTCGAGAGCAGATAGTTCTTGATTCGGTCTTCGATCGGGCCTGTCCACCATTCGGGATGCTTGCGCGAGGGATCAACCTTGGCCAGATAGTCGTCGAAACCGGCCTGCACGTCGGGATCTTTCGCGGAATATTCGGCATAGGTTCCGGCAGCGTCGAGATAATGGTAGCGGCGGTCGGAGCGCGTCACGTTGGTGATGTTCCAGATAGCGTTGGCGCCGGCGGCGTCCTGAAGCGGGCCGCGGCTGAGGGCATAGGTGAAGCGGCGGGCGTATGGCGTTCCGTCGCCCTGAACGGTGTTCTTATAGGGGGATACCCATGCGCCTCCGGCATAGAAAGCGGAATTCAGACCGTTTGGCAGAAAGCCGTCGGCTTCCTCTTTCTGATATTGTGCGAGAAGGTCTTTCTCATCGATAGCGTCGAGCAGTCCGGTTCCGGGAATACCGATTGTCGACTCGAGTTTGACCTCATAGCCGGTCGGGAGCTGATAGCCCTGATTGACAACATAGATGGCATCGGAGGGCATATCGACAACGGGATACTGGAGCGAATATGTCTCGCCGTCGTCGAAACGGTTGCCCCAGGTGTCGGTTGCCTCGCGGTAAGAGACCTTAACCTTCGAACCGTCGACAGGAGCCTTGAAAGGAGCGACGGCGTAGAGCTGCGGCATACCGGCAAGCCAGGGCACGTATCCTTCGGTTGCGGGATTGTAGACAACCAGAAGGGTTCCGTTGCCCGGGTCGCGGGTGTCATACGAGCCTTCGGCCACGCGCTCGCCATGGCCGTAGTTGGGGTGGCAGTGGAGACACGACGTGCGGATATAGACAGGGCCGAGGCCGCCGCGCACACCGTCGGTATTGGTCATAAACGGTTTCTCGAACAGAGCCTCACCGTTCTTGAACGACTGGTAGAGGCCCTGGTTCTCGACAGCCACGGTCGGCTGTTCGAACACGTTCGAAGTTGCGAGCTCCGTTGTTCCGAGCTTGCCGCCGGCATAGTACCAGTCGGGGCGTTCGGGAGTGTCGGGAATGTCGTTGTTGGTGATTTTCTCATCGTCGGAACAAGAGGCAAGCGCCAGCGCCGAAAGCGCTGCCGCTGCCGTAACCGACATCTTGAAGATGTTCATAGTCGGAAAATATGGTATTTGAATATAAAATCTGTTTATCGGCGTCCGATCAGATCGTTGACTTTCTCGAGCACATTGACGAGGTCTGTTCCGACAACCTTCACGGCGCGTTCTGTTTCGGCGCCACCGGCGGTCTTGGCGAACGGCTCGGGAATAGCCGAAATGGCGGCGATAGCTTCATCGATGGCCCGGCGCAGTTCGGTGTCAAGATCTTTGTCGACACTCTTCACATAGTCGCTGACCGAAGCATCGCCGGCGTTAGTGCCGCAGTAGGCGTTTCTGATCGATATGATATTGTCGACGAAGTCTTCGATGGAATTGAGCGAATAGGGCGACTCGATATAGTTCTTGTCTTCGAGCGACGAACCGCTGTGAGGACGTCCGATCTTGGTGTTGCCGACCTCGTCGGCGATATCAATGCAGCCCTGAATAATCTCTTCGGCAGCCTCCTGATAGGTTTTGAAGCGCGAGCCGGCGCTGCGGGCGTTCTTCATCTCGCCGCCGTAGTTCTCGCCATAATCGAGATCGGCGTCTTCGAGAATCTGCTGTTTTTCGGCCGAAATATTGTCGGTTCCGCGCCAGCAGGCCTCGAGGCAGACAGTCTGCTCGGCGAGGTCGTCGGCGACAGCGCAGAGATAGGTCAGCTCTTCGGCGGTGTAGTTTGTCGAATGGGGTTTCGAGGAATTTTCGTCGTCAGAAAGCTCGAAAAGCATATATTCAACCGAATGGAAACCGATGAGACCATAGCCGCCGTTGTTGGCCAGCGACCACTGCTTTCCGGCGCGTATATCTTCGAGAAGACGCTCCATGGCTGCCTTGTCGAGCGGCCACGAGTCGATGTGAGGGTCGATATTATGGTTGGCAGCGGGGCCGAAGAGGAAAGCCTCGCTGAGCTCCCAGCTCTTGCGCGACTGTTTCCAGGCGCGTCCGGCGGCCTCGATATCGGCAGTCGTAAGAGTTCCTGCGGCATGTTTGTCGCGCATGATGTGGCAGAGGTCGCGAAGCTCGATGGCGGCGTCGGCCATGGAGGCGTAGGTCGGCAGAACGGTTTTGTCGACATACGCGCCGACAGCAGTCTTCAGAGCCTGCTCCTTGGGGGAAAGAGCAGCGTCGTCGACTCCGGCGGGCTCGTTGCTGTCGTCGCTACACGATGTCATGGCCGTCAGGACCGTAGCTACAAGAAGTAAATGTTTGATTTTCATTGCATGTTATTTTTATTGGTAAAATTCAGATTAGTTTATTTGAACCAGCCGCAATAGGCGATACCTATTTTCAGTGACGGCTCGTTGTTATAGCGGCGGTCGAGGATTCCGTAGACATATTCGGCCTTGACCACGATGTCGCGTATCGGATAGTAGTTTATGCCGCCGCCTACCTGATGGCGCTTACACCAGGCCAGGGCAGTGACGCCGTCGGTTTTCTGCATCGAATTGTAGTAGTCGTAGCGGCCGAAGACATAGAAACGCTGGCCCGAAGCCCTCATAGAGGGGATGGCGCCGAAAATATCGTAGCCGGCCTCGATTCCGGCGCAACAGGCATCGGAGGCAACTTCCTGCTTCTTCGACGACGACCCTTTCGGCATCGACATATTGAACTCGGTTATATGGCGCGAGTCGCTCAGATGACCCCAGTCGAAGAAGCCGCGGGCCACTACGTTGTGGGCGTTATAGGCGAAATCGAACGATCCGATCGACACCGTTCCGTGAACGCCCTTGTTCTTGAGCGACGACGTCGGTTCGAGGGTATTGCCGAATGAATTGCCGACATACCCGCTGACACTCAGGCGAAGCCCCGGAACAGAGTAGTTGTCGACACGCACGGCTCCGGCAACAGTGTTGGCTATCTTGAATTCGAAAGGCGATGCCGAGCCGCCGCTTATCCACGTGCTGTTGCCGAAGCGCTCGCTGTCGAGGCCCGGCATAATCATAGCCTGATAGGCCCAGTCGCCGGCGCGTCCGAGCACCGTCAGCGACACTTCGCGCCAGGTGCAGGGTAGAATAGTCGACTCGCCGACAGGGCGATAGACTCCGAAGAAGGTGTTCGGCTCGTGGTGGGCATTGGTGCCGCCTACAGGAACAACCTGAAGGCCGGCGCGTATCTTCAGCTGTGGCATGAACTCTTTCTGCAGCCAGAACTGCTCGAGAGCAACCTCGCCTCCGCGCTCAACCTCTTTCTCATATTCGCCCCCCTCTTCGGTCTCGAGCTCCATGGCGGTCTCGACGCCGCCGTGTTCGAACTCTATCTCCGACGACATCGACCATCCCTTGCCGAAATCATAACCGAGATATATAACAACGTGAGGCACGTCGAAACGGCCGTGGCGGTCGCCGGAATATTTGCCCGGATCGGTATAGCGCAGGTAATTGTCGCTGAAGAAGTTCTCAACGAAAACCGCTTCGCCGTAGCCGCCGACATGAAGGCGGTCCCAGGCACTGATTTTTTTTGCGACGGCGCTTCGGAGCGAATCGGCCGGTTCGGCGGCTGCCGCAGCCGGAACACAGAGCGCAAGAGCAAGAATAGAGGTGATAATAGGTTTCATCTGTTGACAGGTTGGAATTTCAGCGCAAAATTACTGCCCGCCAAAAGGCGCCGAAATACCCAAAATCTGTTAAACCGGCGCCTGAGACATCCCCAAAAATAGTGAGAGGTTCCTTTTGTAGCATATTCGTATCAGAATATGTCGGTTTTGTTAAAAATTATTGGACATTTAAAACTATTTGCTACCTTTGAGGCAATTCAGCAACATTCATTAACCATCTACCACTTCTTTATGCGAATACACTACCTCAGATCAATTATTGCGGGTTGTGTCGCACTTACGGCATCGGGGGCTTTCGCCCAGCAGCAGCTCCCCTATTCGTGCGCACTAAACACACAGGCACTGTTCGACACATGGTCGGTCTACGACGTCGACCAGAACACCGACGACGAACACGCTACATGGTTCCTCGGCGAGTCGGACAACGGCGGCAAAGCCGCCTGCTCGTGGGCCTTCACCTCAAACTACTCCGAAGTCAGCAACTGGCTTGTCTCTCCGGCCCTGAAGTTCGACATCGCCGACGAAGGAGACATCACCCTCAAGTTCGACTACTATACGACCTATTCATCGACTGAACATGTCAACATCTACCTCAGCAAATCGCCCGACCCCTCGGCCGAACACACTCTTCTGAAAGAGGCCCAGTATAAAGGCTGCTACTACAGCGCCGGCAAAGAGACAATCGAGCTTCCGGCCATCACCGAAGCCGGCAACTACTATATCTCTTTCCAGCACGTCTCGGACGGCCATCAGGGCCAGATGATTTTCATCAAGAACGTGAAAGTCACCCCCATCGACGAGGGAACACTCAAGGGCACCGCCAAAAGCGGCTCTACCCCCGTTGGCGGTCTGGCCGTCACCGCCACCGGCCCGCAGACCTACACCGCCACAACCGCCGACGACGGCAGTTTCTCGTTCGGCAAGATAGCAGCCGGAAACTATTCGGTCACATGGGAGAAATTCGGCTACGAAAGCCCCGCCACCCCTGTGAAAGCCAACGTAACCGCAGGCTCGACCGTCGACCTGACGCTTGAAGTGGCCGCCATGGAGCATCGCACCGTCAAAGGGCGCGTCACCGACAACAAAGGCAACGCCCTGCCCGACGCTCTTGTGACCCTCAAGGGATATGCCGGCTTCTCGGCCACCACCGATGCCTCGGGAAACTACTCGATCAGCGGCGTATATCTCAACAAAGGTGCCAAGGCCGACGCGCCCTACACCATGACTATCACCAAGAACAACTTCACCGACTACATCGCCGCAGTCAACGTAAAAGCTTCTGGCGCCACAACCGACTTCGGAACCACGAAGCTCACCTACAATGCCCTCGCGCCATTCAGCGTCACCTCGGCCGACGGAAAAATCAATTGGGAAGCGCCCGTCGACGCACGCCTGAAAATCTACGACAACGGTCATGCCGCCGAAGACCCGATAGGCTACGACGCGGCCAACAACGTAGCCGTTATCGGCGTTGTCTGCCGCGACAAATACCGTCTCTACGGCGTTGACTTCTACCGCAAGACAACCGATTATTCGGCCGACCCTCCCGAGCTCGTCAATATATGGATTATCGGCCTTGACGCCGACGGCGAACCAAACGGCGAGATCATCTACCGCAAAGACAATGTCAAATCGCTCCTTAACGGCTGGACATCGGTGAAATTCGACGAACCCGTCGTCTCGGACAACGGCTTCGTTGTCGCCCTCAACACCAACGGTTACCTCTCACTCGGCCGCGACGACAACCCCGAGCCTGTCGAGCCGCGCACTCAGGTGTTCTCGAACAGCTATGTCGCCGGCTACCGCTATTTCGACGACCTCGGCTGGCCCGGCGCGCTGATGCTCCGCCCCTTGCTCGAACGCAAAGAGGACGCCGCTTTCACCCCCGACCGCAAATATAACGTTTACCGCATCAAGAACGGCGACACCGCAGGACGCACTTCAGTGGCCTCTGGCATAACCGCCCTGACAGCCACCGACAGCCAGTGGAACAGCCTCGGCCGCGGCAGCTACAGCTATGCCGTCGAGACCGTCTATCCCGTCGACAACCTGACATCCGAGCCTATTGTCAGCGCCGAACAGCATATCGCCCAGTTCGCCAGTGTGACCGTCAGCCTGACAGCCGACTCCGACAATGCCGACGTAGCCGATGCCACCGTAACACTAAAATCGGCCGAAAACAGCTACACTGCCAAGGCCGTCGACGGCAAAGCCACGTTCGCCGACGTCTGGAAAGACGAATACACCCTCAGCGCCATCCGTGAGGGATTCGAAGCCGCTCCCGCCGAAATCTCGGCCAACGACGACAACCGCGACGAATATGCCTTCACCGTGGCCATGAAGCAGAAACTGCTGCCTCCGGTCAACATCGACGCCCAGTGCTCTCACCTCGGCGTGAAAGTATCGTGGGACATCTTCCGCGACTTCAGCGACAGCTTCGAGGGAAACGACTATGCCGACTTCGAGATCAACGCCCCGGGCGCCCTCGGATGGAGCTACATCGACGGCGACGGTCTGACAACCTACGGCTTCGGCGGTCTGACATTCCCCGGAATGAAGAGCCCGATGGCGGCAATCGTCATGAACGGTCAGGAAACCGAACCCACCCCGACTTCGATCATCACCGCCCACCGCGGCGACCGCTCTATGGCATTCTTCGCCGCAGCGCCTATATTCCACGACGGCGGAACCCAGCTCAACTGGAGCGACGACTACATGATTTCGCCGCGCCTGAGCTTCCACAAAGATTTCACCGTCAGCCTTTGGGCCATGTCGTATGAATCGGTCGAAGGACGCCTTGAGCAGATACGCCTCGGCTACACCAAAGGAGAAGCCGACGACCTCGACTCCTACACCTGGGATGAGCTCCAGGAAGTTCCCGAACGCACATGGACACAATATACCTGGACAATCCCCGCCGAAGCACGCTACATAGCCCTCAACAGCAAATCGAACGACGTCTTCATGCTTCTTGTCGACGAGTTCGCCATGGGCACCGGCATCACCGACTCGGGCCTCGAGCCGTCGGCAGGAAAATTCAACGGCTACAGCCTCTCGATCGACGGCGGAGAGCCCGTTCTGACCAAAGAGAACTCGATGCTCGTCACAACGCTGCCCAACGGCGTCCACACCGCATCGGTCAAGAAACTCTATAACGGCGGTGAATCGCCCGCAATCGAAGTCACCTTCGACAAGCAGACCGGCATCGCATCGGTCGGTGCCGACAGCAATGTCAGCATCTCTCTCGACGGCCGCACACTGCTCATCAGCGGCGACTTCGCCAACGCCGAGGTCTACGACACCGCCGGCAAGCGCGTAGTTTCCGGCATCAACGCCCCGGCTACCGACCTCAGCCGCCTCGCCGCAGGTGTCTACATCGTCCGCGCCGGCATGGCAACGAGCAAAATCGTTCTACGATAAGAAACCTTTGAACCCGTAAATAGGCGCGCCCGACGGCGCGCCTATTTGTTTGGTCTCAAACTAATGACTGGGAACTTAATTATCGCAAATTTGTTTTTGATTATAAAATATCATATCTTTGTAATCTAAATGATATCATATATGGATATAGCCCTCGAAAAAAAAGCCCATGTGTTCCGGCTTCCGGTTTATCTGCTTGACAAGCTTAAGGAGCTCGCCAAAAGAGATCGGCGCAGCCTCAACAATTATGTTGAGGTTCTGCTGCTTGATGCAGTTTACCATGAACCTAACGAAGAAACCGTCGCAGCTATCAACGAAGCGAAAGCAGGCAACCTTAAAGGCCCGATCGACACCTCAAGCGTCGAAGCCATGCTCAAGTCGATGAATCTATGAAAGAGCTTCGCTACACGCGCCAGTTCAAGAAAGATCTGAAAAGATTTCTAAACCAGCCCAGAAAGCTTGAAGAGCTGAACAATGTCCTCAATATGCTTCGGAATGAAATTCCCCTGCCTGAAAAATATCGGAAACACTCATTGACAGGAGAATATTCAGGCTGCTTTGAATGTCATATCGAAGGTGATTTTCTTCTGATATGGTTCGACGAAGAGAACAATGTCTATGCTCTGTCGAGGCTGGGCTCACATTCAGAACTATTCAAAGGCTGAGATTTTATCGCAGGACAGGCCAGGGGTAGCGGCGCAGGCGCCGTTCGAGCCCGGCCTCGCGGCCGCCGCTGAGACGGTCGACACGGGCGTGGAAGGCGGCGTCGTGGCCCGGCCCCGAGAGATGGGCAAGCTCGTGCCAGACAATGAGGTCGCGTAGCTCCTGTGTCAGAAACACAATGATATGTGAGAGGCTTATCGTGGCGCTGCGGCGCTCGCAGGTTCCGAGAACCTTTGTGCCCGAGCCTATCTTCCAGCGGTTCACAGTGAGACCTGCTGCGGCGGCGAGCGCGCGGGCGCGCGGCAGAAGAAGCGGCGCGGCATAGCGGCGCGACAATACCGTCAGCGCCGACGACACTGCCTGCGAGCGTTCGGGCTCGTCGAGCTCAGCGCCGATAAAGACTTTCGCTTCGACAATCTCGCCTGCGGGCCTGCCCTGCACAAAAGTGTCGCGGCCCGAACGGTCGTTGTCGAAAAATCTGATAGTGATTCCCGGCAGTTCGAGAACCGAACCGGCTTCGAAGGAGAGCGTGCGGCGCCGTTCGAGCATCCGTGGAGCCAGTTCGTCGATGACTTCGACAATCCGCGCGGCGGGAACTCCAGCCGGACAGGTTATCCAGGGTTCCCCTTTTGTCCAGCGCCCCGTGAAATTGCGCGCCGTGGCGCTGAAACGCAGATTGACGTGGCCGAGCAGAGGATGGGGGATGCCGCGCTTTATCATCTGACGCCCCAGAGCAGTTTGTCGCGTAGATTGCGGGCGAATGTGTGGTCGGCGCTGAAGAGAATCCGGGTCGTGAAAGGCGCGCGGTCGACAACGAGGCGCGCATCGAGCGGAAGGCTAACCGAGCGGCCGTCGAGACTCAGGCGGTAGCGCGGAACGCGGGCGTCGACGGCGATGTCGAGCCGCGACGAGTCGGGAATCACGACGGGGCGCATCGTCAGCGAATGGGGAGCCACGGGCGAAAGAGCCCAGCAATGGGCATTGGGGCTCAGGATAGGGCCGCCGACCGACAGGTTATAGGCCGTCGAGCCTGTAGGAGTGGCTATGATGAGGCCGTCGCCACGGTAGGTTGCCAGCTGGTCGCCGTCGAGCAGGGTGTCGACCGTTATCATCGAGGCATTGTCGTCGCGGACGATGGCTACCTCGTTGAGAGCGTAAGGGAAATCAAGGATGCGCGAAGTGTCGTCGACGCGCACGCCCCCGACAGTCACTCTCAGCAGTGTTCGCTCCTGAACCACAAGGCGCCCCCCGGCAATGTCGCCTATTATCCGGCCGGCATCCTCGATTCCGACATTGCTGAGGAATCCGAGGTTTCCGCTGTTCAGGCCGAGAATGGGGGTCGGCATCGAGCCGATCCAGCGCGCAGTGCGCAGAAAAGTACCGTCGCCGCCGATGCTGACAGCCAGCTCGGGCGCAGCGGCGCCGAGACCGACAATGGCGGGTGGCAGATTCTCGGGGCCGAGAGCCAGAGCATAGCGGTTCTGCATAGCTATTGCGGGACGTCCGAGAGCTTCCCAGAGACCGGCTATGAAGTCGAGAGTGGCCCGGCGACGCGCAGGGTCCTGACGCCGTTTGCCGTTTATGGCTATTAGTTTCATACGTTCAGAAAATGAATTAGCTCGTTGACACGGCGGCGCACCTCGTCGGTGGCGGCGTCGGAAGCGGCCTCAGCCGAGGCCTGGCCGTCGATGACACGGAAGCCGTAGCGCTCGAGAGAGCGGGCCACGGCCGCCGGATCGCGGCGGCTGACGCGCAGATCGACAGTGACAGTGTCGTCAAGCGGATCGCGTGAGCCGACAACAGGCGCCGTCAGATTGAGGTTGAGCAGATGACAGTCGCAGTCTTCGACAGCTCTGGCAATAGCACCGGCGCTGTAGTTCGCTCTGCGACAAGCAACAGTGAGCCGGCTCGACTCTTCGACGGGCGGAAAGAGGCGGGCAAGAATGGCCTGAGGCTGAAGATTAGTGTCGTTTGGTGTCACCGGCGCTTGATTTTGGGGGGAATTTTGCGTAATTTTGCCGTCGAGAAGCGGCGTTTCTGATTACAAAGTTAGTAATTTTCTCTAAATGAATCTACAATCACAACGCCTGCCGGCAAAAAATTACTCATACGATGACAAATTTTAGTGTTAATATCAACAAAGTCGCCACTCTCCGCAACGCCCGGGGAGAAAACCGGCCCGATGTCGAGCAGTTCGCCTGCGACGTCGAACGCCTCGGAGCCGACGGAGTGACAGTCCATCCGCGTCCCGACGAGCGCCACATACGCTACGACGACGTCTACCGTCTGCGCCCCCTGGTGAAGACTGAATTCAACATCGAGGGCTATCCCTGCGAGCGCTTCCTCGACCTTGTTCTAAAGGTAAAGCCCGAGCAGGTCACCCTTGTTCCCGACGCCCCCGACGCCATAACCTCGAACGCCGGATGGGACATAGCGGCGAATTTCGAATTCCTGACAACGATAGTGGAGCGCCTGCGCGAGGCGGGGATACGCACGAGCATCTTCGTCGACCCCGATCCGGCCCAGATTCGCCTCGCCGCCAAGGTTCAGGCCGACCGCGTGGAGCTTTACACGAAGCCCTACGCCGACAACTACCCCACCGATCCGGCAGGCGCCGTCGCTCCCTATATCGAGGCGTCGCGCGCGGCCCACTCCGCAGGACTCGGCGTCAACGCCGGCCACGATCTCAGCCTCGAGAACCTGCGCTACTTCCGCGAACAGGTTCCCTATCTCGACGAGGTGTCGATAGGCCACGCGCTGATATGCGACGCCCTCTATATGGGCATCGCCGAAGCCATCAAAGCCTACAAAGCCTGCCTGAAAGGCTGACAAACAAGATTCAACAACCATCCAACACCCCTTTCCGACAATGTCAATTCTCCTTCAGGCCGCCACGGCCGCCACTCCGGTGGTCAAAGAGCTATCCGTCTGGGATCTGTGCGTCAAGGGCGGACTTATAATGATTCCGCTGGCACTTCTGTCGCTTATCTGCATCTATGTTTTCGTGGAGCGCTGGATCGTTATCCGCCGCGCCGCCGCAGGCGACGACACTTTCATGAGCCGGATAAAAGACTATATCCACGAGGGCGAAATAGAGAGCGCCCTGCTCGTGTGCAACAACGCCAACTCGCCCTACGGGCGCCTCATTGCCAAAGGCATCAGCCGCATCGGCCGCCCGATGAACGACGTGCTCGTAGCCATCGAAAACACCGGCAACATAGAGATAGCGCGCCTCGAAAAAGGCCTTCCCTGGCTCGCCACCACAGCCGCCGGAGCACCCATGCTCGGATTCCTCGGCACCGTTATCGGCATGGTCGAGGCCTTCTTCAATCTGGCGTCGGCCGGAACCTCGGCCAACATCGACGTTCTCGCCGGCGGCATCTACGAGGCTCTGGTGACGACAGTGGCCGGTCTCGTAGTGGGCATCATAGCCCTGTTCGCCTACAACTATCTGGTTGCCTGCATCAACCGCGTCATGAACAACCTCGAGAGCAAGACCATGGAGTTCATGGATCTTCTCAACGAGCCTGTCGCATAAGCCTATGTCGCTCAAGCGTCAACATTCAATGATGGCAGCTTTCTCGATGGCGTCGATGACCGACGTTATCTTTCTGCTGCTGATATTCTTCATGGTGACCTCGACGTTCATCTTCCCGACGGCCCTCGAAGTCAATCTGCCGCAAAGCAGCGAGCAGACGGCCCTGAAACCGTCGAAGCGCGTCTATCTCGACAGCGAGGGGCGCATCTTCGTGTCGGCGGCCGGCGACAGAGAGCCACAGGAGATCGCCGACCTCGACCGCCTGCTGACTTTTCTTCAGCTTGCAGCCGAGAATCCCGACGAAGACTATATCGCCGTCTATGCCGACGAGGATGTCACCTACGGACGCCTCGTTGAGGTTCTCGACCTCGGCGCACGCAATAACCTGAAGATGGTTCTCGCCACCAAGCCCGCTCCGGCCACGGCCCAGCCTGATTATGGAAAATAACCGACGACACCGGGCCATAGCCGCAGCTGCCACACTGCTGTTCCACGCGCTGCTGATAGCGGCGCTGGTAGCCGGTGTGCTGCGCTACAGCTCAGAGCATGATCAGCCCGAATGGCCGCCGGCCGACTCGTCGGAGATTCTCTTCGGCGGCGAGTTTGTCATGGTCGGCGATCAGGGCGCCGCTGAAGCCGAAGCGGCTGCCGAAACAGCTGATGTTTCTGATGTTTCTGATGTAACGGATGTGACTGATGTGGCAGCTCCCTCCGGCGACATTAAAGTCCCTAAGGCCCTTAAGGTTCCGAAAGACCCTAAAGCTGAGAAAGCCGAAAAGGCCGAAAAGGCCGAAAAGGCCGAGAAAGCCGAGGCTATCAAAGACCGCGTCAGCTTCGGCAAAGGGAAAGGCAAAGCGGGCCAGCCCGACGGCAACTCGGCCGACGGCGCCGTCAGCGGCATCGCTGCATCGGGTCTGGGCAACCGCAAGGCTGTCAGCCTCCCCTCTCCCGAAAAGGGGCCGATGGGAAAGATCGTCGTGAAGATCACTGTCGACCGCAACGGAAACGTCACCTCGGCGGCTTATCTGAGCGGGATCGCTCCGGCCAACGCTTCGGCGTCGGCGCGACGCAGCTGTGTTGAGGCTGCGCGCCGATCGCGTTTCAGCGCCGACCCCGACGCTCCCGCCTCTCAAACCGGAACAATAACATACACCTACAAATAACTATAACTCCAATGTCTCTGATAAAATGCGACGACTGCGGCAGCGACATCTCCGACAGCTCGCTGTTCTGCCCCCACTGCGGCCGCCCTACCCATCTCAATAAAGCCTATCCGCGCCCCGGAGAGGTTCCCGAAGCTTATACGAAATTGGCCGAGGCGATCAAGGAAGAGCCTAAAGTAGCTAATGTAGCTAAAACAGCTACAGTAGCTGCTGATGATGACGACGCCGAACGCGCACGCCGCCGCAACGAGCGGCTGAAAGTCGCCCTCTTTCTCGCTGTCTTCGTTGTCATTCTTGGCCTTGTTCTGTGGGTTTACTTCTTCATGCCGCGTCCCGAACAGGAAGATGAGCTCCTGGAAGCTACCGAAGAAATCACCATAGTCGAAGATTCCGCCTCGGCAGCCACTCCTGACACTGCTCCGGCCGCTCCCGTTGTTCCGGCGGCTGCCAAACCGGCTGCCATTGCTCCGAAAGCGACTCAGGCTGCGGCTCCCGCTCCTAAGGCCGAACGCGCAGCGGGAGAGATCACAATGAAATCGCTTCAGGAACAGGCCGCCCATCCCGCCGAGGCGCCGGCTGCCGAATCGCCAGCTTCACCGGCCGAGTCGACGGTTCCATAACCTGCCGATACTGACAACTCAATCTCTCACCTCAACTATAAGACACACTCTTCCAGATATGGCAAAACACAACAGATACTGCGTGATAATGAGCGGCGGCATAGGCAGCCGGTTCTGGCCCTACAGCCGCACGGCGCGTCCCAAACAGTTTCTCGACTTTTTCGGCAGCGGCCGCTCACTCCTGCAGATGACCTTCGACAGAATGCTGCCGCTGGTCGAAAGCCCCGAACGGATTCTCGTTGTCACCAACGACATCTACGGTTCTCTGGTAGCCGAGCAGCTTCCCGAACTCCCGGCCGCAAACATTCTGACCGAGCCGACGCGCCGCAACACGGCCCCCGCCGTAGCGCTGGCCGCCTACCATATCCTCGCCGTCGATCCCGAAGCCTCTATGGTAGTTGTGCCGAGCGACAACCTCATTACGGGCGAAGCCGTCTTCAACACGACAATTCTCGACGGCTTCGACTTCGTCGAGAACAGTAACGCACTGCTGACAGTCGGTCTCACCGCAACTCGCCCCGAAACGCGCTACGGCTATATCCAGATCGGCGCCGAGGCCACAAGCGGCATCGCGCGCGTGAAGACCTTCACCGAGAAACCCGACGCCGCAATGGCCGAAGTGTTTATCGACTCAGGCGAATTCTACTGGAACAGCGGCATATTCCTCTGGAAAGCATCGTCGATCGTGGCCGCCCTGCGCGAACACGCCCCGGAACTCGCCGCCGTCTTCGACAGCGGCATACGTCTTTTCGGCACTCCCGACGAAGATGCCTTCATAAGCCGCGCATTTCCGTCGTGCCCGTCGATAGCGATAGACTTCGCCGTGCTCGAACATGCCTCGAACGCATACGTCGCCATGGCCAATTTCGGCTGGAGCGACCTCGGCACGTGGGGTTCGCTCTACGACAACTCTCCGAAAAACCGCGAGCGCAATGTCACTCAGGAATGTAACGTGCTCGCCTACAACTCGTCGGGCAACATCTTCGCCGTCAAGAGCCGCGACAAGATCGTGGTTGTCTCGGGCCTCGACGACTATATCGTGGCCGACACCGACAATGTGCTTCTAATCTATCCCCGAGCCGAAGAGCAGAACATACGCCGCCTCGTCGACGATGCCCGTCAGGCTTTCGGCGACAAATATCTATGACCCTTCAATGACATCCGAAGAAATAACCTCACTGAAAGAACGCATCCTCGCCGGAGGCGCCATCACCGACGGCGAAGCATACGCTCTGGCCGAGGCACCCGACGCCGAAGCTCTATACGACGCCGCTGAAGAACTGACGCGGAAAACCGTCTCACGCCGATTCGACTCATGCTCGATCGCCAACGTGCGGTCGGGTCTCTGCCCCGAAGACTGCAAATGGTGCGCCCAGTCGCGTCATGCAAAAACCGGCATCGACACCTACCCGTTGCTCGACGAAGCAACCTGCCTCGAACACGCCCGCGCCGCCGACCGCGCCGGCATAGGCCGATTCTCGCTCGTGGCAAGCGGCCGGCGAGTGCAGGGCGCCGCGCTCGACGCCATCTGCTCGACGTTCCGCGCCATCGGTGCCGAATGCCGCACGGGCCTCTGCGCGTCGCTCGGGCTGCTCGGCCCCGACGAACTGCGGCGCCTGCGTGAAGCGGGAGTGACGCGCTACCACTGCAACCTCGAGGCGGGGCCATCGTTCTTCAAGACCGTCTGCACGACCCACACCACCGACGACAAACTCGCCACCCTGTACGCAGCCCGTGACCTCGGCTTCGAGGTCTGCTCCGGCGGCATCATCGGCATGGGCGAGACTATGACCCAGCGTGTCGAACTGGCGCTGACACTCCGACAGGTAAAGCCGCTGTCGATTCCCATAAACCTGCTCCACCCCATCCCCGGCACACCGCTCGAAAACGCCGCTCCGCTGAGCGAGGAAGAGATTCTGAGAACAGTGGCAGTGTTCCGCTTCGTCCATCCGGGCGTTCAGCTGCGTTTCGCCGGAGGGCGCGCACTAATGAGCGAGCACACCCAGCTGCGCGCCATGCGCATCGCCGTCAACGGCGCCATAGTCGGCGATCTGCTGACAACCATAGGGTCGACCGTCGAAGCCGACCGCAAACGAATAGCCGAGGCCGGATATGAATTCTGACATCCGCTATAAAGGACATCTTCAGCTCGCCGGAATTGGCCCCGAAGGACAGCGGCGGCTCGAAAAGGCGTCGGTTCTCGTTATCGGCGCCGGCGGACTCGCCTCGGCGGCTCTGGAATATCTCGCAGCCGCCGGAACGGGGCGCATAGGCATCGTCGACCCCGACATCGTCGAGCTGTCGAACCTCCAGCGCCAGATTCTCTATACCGACGCCGACACAGGTCTCCCCAAAGCCGTCTGTGCCAGCCGCCGCATCGCCTCGCTGAACCCCTCGGTGGAGACCATTGTCTTCGAGAGCCGCTTCGACGATTCGACCTCAGGCGCGATACTCGCCGCCGCGCCCTGGGATGTAGCTCTCGACTGCACCGACTCCTACACGTCGAAACTCACCGTGGCCCGCGCCATGGCCCGCGCTCGTCTGCCCTACGTCTACGGCGCCGTCGGCCGCTTCGGCGGACAGGTCATGACGGTTCTGCCCGGGCATGCCTGCTACGGCTGTCTCTACGGCGACGGCCTGCCGGGCGACAACGCCGAAGGCTCATGTGCCGGAGCCGGAATCTTCAGCGGCGTCGTCGGACTGACGGCAATGGTTCAGGCCTGCGAGGCCATGAAAATAGCCGGAGGCTTCGGCAGCCCGCTCGCCGACCGCCTTCTGACAATCGACGCCTTCACAATGACATTCACCACCGTCGCCATCGAGCGCGACCAAAAATGCCCGGTATGCAATATCTGAAAAAACTGCTCATCGCCATTACCGTGGCCGCGGCAGCCTGTCAGGCCTTCGCCGCAGCCCCGAAACAGCCCAAGTCGGGTGTCGTCAACGACGACGCCACAGTATCGCTCGCCGTATATGCCCCGAAAGCCGCCTCTGTCACTGTCGGCGGAGATCTCGCCCCGACAAAGATGACGCGAGGCGCCGACGGCATATGGCGCGGACGCACCAAATCATTGCGCCCCGACTAC
>OHAT01000928.1_pt1 | contig 27846 bp, 20 predicted proteins | sample 1577141 | NCBI WGS metagenome assembly OHAT01 (sample SAMEA3541578, study PRJEB24748) | human gut metagenome | biome: human gut; feature: human-associated habitat; material: faeces | place: China | collected 2012 | reverse complement strand
TCTTCACCGACATGGACGGCGTGGTGACCCACTACCAGGTGGTGGCCCTGGACATTTTGCAGCCCACCGCCGTGGAGGAGATGACCGCCGGAGCCTACGACCTGACGCTGTTTACCTGCACCTACGACAGCGGAAGCCGCCTGACGGTGCGCTGTAATCTGGTCACGGAGAATGGAGGTGGACGCGGCTGACATGGACACCTTGAAAAAATATGCAGGCCCTCTGCTGATGCTGGCGATCTTTGAGACCGTTACTATCACCCTCTGGCTGGCTCTGTATGTGCGGAAACACAAACAGCCCGGCGGTTGGTGCAGCTCTCTGCATGGCGTGCGTGGATCACTGCTCCAAGGGAGCAATTAGATTTTGAATAAGCCACAGGGAGTCATGCAGCTATGAAAAGATACTGTTTTCCGGATATATGTGTCTGCTGTGGCGCACCGGTCTGGGAGGGGCGGCAGGTCTGCCTCTGCTGCGAGAAGGACGGCGGCCCCTTCCCTTTGTTTTCAAAAGAGGATTCCCCCCGAAAAGCAAGGCGGCGCAGATGGCTTGCAAGGAGGTTGAGACATGGAGACGGTTCCGCCAGGAATACCAACGAAAAATACAGCCAAATGTAAGAACCTGGCCGGGCAGCGCTTTGGAAAACTGGTTGTATTGTCTCCCACAGAGAAACGGATGGACAATGGCAGCATTGTCTGGCGCTGCCAGTGCGACTGCGGCAACACGGCGGAGGTTTCCGCACGACGGCTGACACGAGGAAAGGCGCGATCCTGCGGTTGCCTATCCGACCCGCCGCCGAAGGATTATATCGGCAAGGTATTCGGCAGGCTCACCGTGACCGGTTATGCCGGGAGAAAGCGGAAAAAGACGGATCACTCTGCTGCGACCATTACCTATTGGCGGTGCCGCTGCGAATGCGGCAGGGAGATCATTGCCGCTCAGCCTGAGCTTCAGAATGGAGATACCCAGAGCTGCGGTTGTCTGCAAAAGGATCATGCCAGAGAGGCCCTGAAGCTGGTAGACGGCACCTCAGTGGCTCTTTTGGAACGGAATCAGAAGCTGCGAAGCTCCAACACCAGCGGCTGTACCGGCGTGACCTACGATAAGCGGACCGGAAAATGGATGGCCTATATCAATTTCAAGAAAAAACGCTATTGGCTTGGCCGGTACGCCGATCAGAAAGATGCGGTGAAAGTAAGGAAAGCCGCTGAGGAGATCCATGAGGATTTCCTGGATTGGTACTATCGTACCTATCCGGCGGCCGAAGCTCAAAAAGAATAAAGCGCCAGCCCTGAAACAAATATTGCAGGCAATAAGCCGGATTATAAGAGAAAGGCATAGCAAGGAGCTAATACCCCATAGCAGAAAAGAAACACTTATGTACATATATTATTTATTTTGAAACATGGACAGGTCCTTAAAAAGTAGACAATAGACAAAAATCCCCCTTATGTAGGATAATAGAACTACATAAAGGGGGCTTCACTATGCCAAGAAAATATACCAAGGTAGACCAATACAGGGAGCAAATACTGAATATGAAGGCAGAGGGAAACCAGCCGGGAGATAGCGAAATCTCTGGGCCTAGAACGGGAAACTGTGCGCCCTTTTCCCTTGTGCTGGTCCGGTACTCACTTGTACACTAATCACATCCCGGAGGAGTCAGTCTCTGTGAAAATAGGCTTGAAACGCTTTTACAAAATGGTCGATGCCCTCTGTATTGAGGGAGTAGTAGGTGCGGCGGCCGTCCACGTGAACGGTTACTAGGTTGGCCCCTTGCAGGGCGCCGATGTGCTGGGATATGGCCCCGGGCGAGACGCCTACGGAGCTGGCCAGCTCCCGTCCATAGGCGGGGCCTTCCAACAGCCGGGTCAGGATTTGAAAGCGGTTCCGGTTGCTGAGTACCTCCAACGCCATGGACAGCTGTACGCCAGAGTTTGGGGCAGCCGCGTAGCATTCCCGCAGGAATTCGTAGAGCGTACCGATGCAGAAAAGAAGTTCTGTCTCATCGTCATCTGACATGACTACTACATAATTACTGTATATTACAGTAGGATAGAACAGATAACGATGAATTCCATTTAGATCGCTGCGGCACACGCGACTGGCGATGGCTTCCTCAGACTCGCCGCTGTACCGGTCTCGGAATTGCTGAAGCAGAGGCTCCATCCATTCCCGGCAGCGCCGGAATTCGGCTGCAACGGGAGTAAGCGCCTCCTGGAGCCAGTCGATGTACTGGCTGGTGTTCAAAGCTAAATCAAGCAGCGCCAGTTTGGCGGTTGGGGCTATGGCGCTGCCGTTGATTTTTGCAAACAGCTGGTGGATTTCCCCTGGGCTTTCCTGACCGGAGGCGTCCTCGTCCAGGAGGTTCAGGATCCGCTTGGAAACCTGGCCGGTCCCTTTCCGCAGCTGGTCAAAGAAGCTGGATTCTTCCCAATCCAGAAAAGCCTCTATTTTATTTGGCCATAGAAGACTGGCTATGTAGTTAGAAGCTGGTTGCTGCTGAGGCTTTTCTCTGAGCTGCAGGGGGGCAAATAGCTTCTGCAGGATGGGCTCGGAGACCGTGATGCTGTCGTTGAGTCTGTGCTCCAGCTCTGTTATGATGTGGGAAGCAGAGATCAGCGCTTCGCTTCGCTGCCCGCTACTGCCGAAGGTAGTGTCTAGAAAAGACGTCCAGGACACTTCAGCGGTACGGTTGGCGAGGAAGAAAACGGCCTCCAGCAGGGGGAACGGTTCGAAGTGGATCATATGGCACCTCCAAAATTAGGGTACAGGGCTGCCTGGGAACAAAACCTATTATACCACTTTTTTGGGAAAAAGCTATTGACAGAGCCGCAGAAAACGTCTATAATTTAGGTGAACCTAAACATTGACTTGCTCGTAAAGAAAGGATGGATTTTATGAAACGAACGCTCTCTCTGTTGGTAGCCCTGGCACTGCTACTCGCTTGTTCCGGTGCTCCCCTTTCGGCTGCTGCAGCTCCGCTGGATGGGGCGGATCTTCCACCTGTTTTCAGTCAGAACAACGTTGCTCCGGAGTACCCAGAGGCGGCTCCGGCTGCCGCTGCCCTTCCGGAAAATGCCGTGCATGCCCCAGAGCTGGACAAGGTGCTGAATGTCACCGACGGGACCTTGGAATTTTACACTCCTGCAGAGGCAGAGGATGGTTATTATCCCTGGGCTGCAGAGGAGGGCTATGCCAAATCCACCAACCAAGGCGTCGACAGCTCGTATGTTGACGCAACCTATACCATTCCATCTGCTTCCGTGGTCAACACGACGGTAGAGACGAAGGCGGGGGAAATCCTCTACTTCCGTTATCGGGTTAGCAGTGAATCAACAGATAGGCTGTACTTCTACATAGACGACCAACAGGTGAACAGGTGGTCCGGGGACGTGGACTGGGCAGTGTATTTCTGCCAGCTGGAAGCTGGCACCCATGTGCTGCAGTGGGAATATACCAAGGACTCGGGCGCTGCTCGGCTGGAAGACACGGCGTACCTGGATGATGTCTATGTTGGTGCGCCCAAGGCGGTCACCGGTGTGGAAATCCAGGAGACAGCCTCGGTGGCCGGATATAGACGGGTGCAGCTCACCTGGGACGTGCTGCCGGACGTGGCTTCCAACCGGGAAGTGACTTTTACCTCCTCGGACGAGAGTGTTGCCACAGTGGATGAAAATGGCCTGGTGACCGGTGTGACTCAGGGCGAAGCTGTCATCACAGTTACCACCAAGGACGGCGGTTTTACAGACACCTGTCTGGTTTCTGTCACTGGGGATCAACCTCCTGTGAAAATTTATGGTTTTGTACATTGCCTGTCCGCTGGAAGGCAGGATGGCCTGCCAGCATGGTGGCTCAAGACGCATTGGTATACATTTTTTGACACGAATCCAGGAGGCGCAGAGGAAATCGGCATGATGCCGGATGCTACTTCAGATGAAGCAGTGAGTGTCCTATGTGCAGAATTAGTTGACGATACAGTATATGGCTATACCATGGATGGCCGGTTCTTTGCTATGGATTTTGATTCTCTGCAACGGGGAGAACTTTCTGTTGAGTATAAAAATATTACAAGATACGATGATTTCTATCCAACAGAAATGTCATATGATCATAGCACTGGGACTATGTATGTAATCAATTATCTCTGTGATTTATATGAAGTCAATCTGGAAACGGGCGAGGTTGATCCGGATTCTCGTCGTGAAATTTACGGTTATCTGCCTGGCGCAAATGATGGTTTGATGACGTGTATTGTCGGATTTGCAATTGATATGATAGGAAATGCATACGTGATGATTGCAGGATTTGGTGCGGCATGGGGTGGCAATGGTTGTTCCCGACTGGCCAGTTTGGATCTGGAAACCGGAGAATATACCGTCATTGGCCAGACAACTGCTCAGGCGTATCAGGAGCAGTCCATGTGCTTTGATCCCAATACGGGTAAATTATATTGGGCCCAATGGCAAACGCCCTATTCACCCGAGGTAATGAATCTGTTCATTGTAGATACCGAGACAGCTGTATTGGAAGATTGCGGCAAAATTGGAGAATACGGCGCTGGAGTTCGGGGCATGTTCATTCCCCTTTGCGAGCATGATAGCAATGTGAAGGCAGTGGAAGAAAGGGCTGCCACCTGCACGGAAGAGGGACATACGGCTTATTGGCAGTGCCAGACCTGCGGCAAGTACTTTACGGATGAGAAGCTTACCATTGAAATTTCCTGGGAGGACACGGTTATCCCTGCCCTGGGCCATAAGACCGAGCTCCGGAACGCCAAAGAGGCCACCTGCACAGAGGACGGCTACACCGGCGACGAGGTTTGCACCGTCTGCGGAGAGACTGTGAAGGAAGGCCAGGTCATCCCGGCCAACTGCCCCAGCAAGGCCTTTGCAGATCTGAATACAGACCGCTGGTATCACGAGTATACCGACTATGTCATTGCCAAAGGACTCATGAACGGCATGGATGAGACCCACTTCGCCCCGGAGGGGAGCCTCACCCGGGGCCAGCTGGTGACCACACTGTACCGCCTGGCAGGAGAGCCGGAGGTGGCGGAGCCTGCCACCTTCGCCGATGTGAAAGCGGGCCGGTACTACACAGAAGCCGTGGCCTGGGCGGAGGAGAACGGCATTGCAAAGGGTATCACAGATACCACCTTCTGCACTGACAAAGCGGTCACAAGAGAGCAGGCCGCTACCTTCCTGTACCGCTACGTCACCGAATACCTGGAGCAGGAACCTGCCACTGGGGCGGACCTGTCCATCTACACCGACAGGGAAGCCATTTCCAAATTTGCCAGGACCGCCGTTGCCTGGGCAACCGCCGAGGGCCTCCTCCAGGGCTTCCCGGGTGGCTCCCTGCAACCCAGAGGCACCTTGACCCGGGCCCAAATGGCAAAGCTCCTGACCATTTTGGACCAGAAATTCTGATTCCACCATCTCATTTTATATCTCTTTTTATCGCGACTAAGCAAAGCCCGGACAGCCTCACCAAACTCTGGTGGGGCTGTCTCTTTCTTTCATGCAAAAAAGCTCCCAGATGAATCAAACGACTATGAGCGCCCACCTGTCACGTTTTACAAAAGCCGGATCCAGCGGGAAAACACCCCAGCGCCTGATGCGACATAAGCTGGCGAGAACAGACCTTTTTCGTGCCTGTTCTAAAAAATTTAAGGAGAACACTTGTGTGGAACCTATCTGATTATCCGGACACTGGACAGATCCGGGAATATGACATTGAGGCAATCTCTCTGCCCATTGTCTACAACCAGTATGGCGATCACGACCCCAACGGTTTGCTGTATGTGCTCCGTGAAGATTCCCAGAGAATCCGGAAGGAGGCTCTGAGAAATTTTCGGCAGCCCATCCCACAGCCCTATGAGGGCGTGCAGCCTCTGGTGATTCGGGCAAATCTGGGCGACACCGTTCGCATTCGCTTCTTCAACCAGCTGGGCCGCCGGGCATCGATCCATGTCCAGGGGCTTTCCAACTCCGTGCTGACCTCCGACGGGGCCAACGTGGGTTTCAACCCGGATACCACCACGGACGACAGCATCTGCTATACCTGGCTGGCGGATAAGGAGGGGGCTTTCCTCTTCTCCGATCTGGCAGACCCCCGCAGCAGCGAGGAAGGCACCAATGTGCACGGACTGTTTGGCGCTATTTTGGTGGAGCCTGCCGGCTCTGTATGGCTGCATCCGGAAACTGGCAAGCCCCTGCGCAGCGGTCTGTTTGCAGATATCTGCAGCCCGGGGCGTCCGGCCTTCCGGGAATACGCCGTGTTCTTCCACGATGAGCTGGAAATCCGCACCCGGGACGGCGGCCAGCCGGTAGCCCCTCACCCCGGGCTTCCCAGCGGTACCACCGCCATCAGCTACCGCTCCGAGCCGATGCGCAACCGTCTCCCCCTGGACCCGGATGCAGGTCACGCAGATACAGCGGAGGATATTTCCATGAGCTCCTGGGCCTATGGCGATCCGGCGCCCCCGGTGCTACGGGCCTATGTGGGAGATCCGTCAAAAATCCGGCTGATCCACGGCGGTATCAAGGAGACCCATGTATTTCATTTGCACAACCATCAGTGGCGCTTAGATCCGGAGGACCCCAAGTCCACCATCCTGGACTCCATCTCCATCAGTCCCCAGGAGTGCTATACACTGGATCTTCTCTATGGAGCCGGAAGCTTCAACGGGATGATTGGCGACGCCATCTTCCACTGCCACCTCTACCCCCATTTCCACGAGGGGATGTGGACCCTGCTTCGGGTATTTGACCGGCTGGAGGACGGCACAGGACACTATCCTGACGGCACGCCCATAGCGCCGCTGATGCCGCTGCCGGACCGGCCAGCGCCGCCTCCCAAGGACGATTTGCACCCCGGATACCCCAATTTCATCCACAGCCAGTTCGGCCAGGAGCCAAAGCAGCCACCTCTTGGCATCCTCACAGCCGCCGGAGAAAACAAAATTGAACCCACCCCTCTGGAGGCGGCAAATTTCGTACCGGATTTCGCGCCGGGAGCCCTGTACACCGATACCTGCCCCTGCGATACAGACGCTCATGTGCGGGTGTTTGAAATTGCAGCGGTACAGGCCAGACTGACCTACAACCGCTTCGGCTGGCACGACCCCCAGGGGCGGTTTTTCGTGCTGAAGGAAGAGATTGAGCAGGTGGGTACCCTGGATGACTACCTGGCCAAGGTGGAATCCGGCGAAATCTGTCCGGAGCCCCTGGTGCTTCGGGCCAATGCAGGAGACTGCGTGGAGGTGCGGCTGACCAACCTTCTGCCGGAGTTTCTGGAGGAAAGCCCATTCCAGCTTAAGACGCTGACGGACATTGTGGGCTTCCACATCCACCTGGTGAAATTTGACACCATTGTTTCCGACGGCGCAGCCAACGGCTGGAACAACATCGCCGGGGCGCGACGGTGTGAAACCCTGGTGGAGCGGTTTTTCGCCAACGAGGAGCTCCATGCCGTGTTCTTCCACGATCATTTATTTGCCAATGTGCACCAGCAGCACGGCCTGTTTGGCGCGCTGATTGTGGAACCCGCCGGTGCGAAATTCCTGGACCCACACACCGGCGAGCCTCTGAAACGGGGAACTCAGGCGGTGATCCGCACCGCCGACGGCAAGGTGTTTCGGGAGTTTGTCCTGTTCTGCCACGATTTCGCCCTGCTGTTTGACCAGGACGGCAACCCCATCAACCCGCCGGAGGTCCCGGGCTCCGACGACGACCCCGGAGTCATGGGGATCAATTACCGCTGTGAGCCCATGCCGGAGCGGCTGCGGCGCAAGGATGACCCGTCCCATATTTTCAGCTCTTGGGTGTATGGGGACCCGGCCACGCCAATTCTGGAAACCTATCCCGGAGAGCCGGTGCGAATTCGTCTTTTGGACGGCGCACATGAGGAGCAACATGCCTGGAACCTCACCGGTCTGCCCTGGCGGAGGGAGATTACCGACCCGGTTTCTCCCCTGGTGCAGGCCCAAACTCTGGGGATTTCCGAATCCTTCAGCCTGCACATTGACGAGCCTTACCAGGCCGGAGATTATCTGTACTACTTCGGCGGAATTGACGACGTGTGGTTGGGCCTGTGGGGCATCCTCCGGGCCTATGCACAGCCCCAGAGAAACCTGCCGCCGCTGTGCGGTCAGAAGCCCCGGGTTCCGTGTCTGGCGCCGCCTCCCGGTGCGGTGATTCGCAAATTTGAAATTGCGGCCATTCAGAAGGATTTGGTGTACAACCGCTTCGGGGACCACGACCCGGAAGGGCTGCTCTTTGTGCCTCTGAACCAGGCCGAAGATGTGCGGCGAGGCTGCCGGCAGCCGGTCCCTCTGATTCTTCGGGCCAATGCCGGCGACTGGATTCAGGTTACCCTGCACAATCTGTTTGACCCAAAGGTTCCCATCCGCCAAAACGAGTATCCCTCCGTTCCAGTGGAGCGAAAGCACACCCCCAGCAACCGGGTGTCTTTGAATCCACAGTTCCTGAAATATGATCCCATCGCCTCTTCCGGCGTCAATGTGGGCTATAACCCTACAGAGCAGACGGTGGGACCGGGGGAGAAAATCCAGTATTTGTGGCACGCAGACAGAGAATATGGCGCCGCTCTGCTCACCTCCTTTGGCGATCTGCGGAATCACCGGCATCACGGCCTGTTCGGCGCCATCCTCATTGAGCCGCCAAAGGCCAAATATTACCGGGGAATTCGTCCGGACGGGAATCACCATGGAGAACAGGCCGTAATCACCGCGCCGGGAGTGGAACCCTACCGGGAGTTTGTCCTGTTTGCCCACAACGGCATCCGGCTTCTGGACCGGGATGGAGCGCTGATCAAAACCACAGAGCAAGGCGGAGAGCATGGCGGCCATGGGGCCCCCGACCACGAGGACACCGGGGAGAAGGGATATAACTACCGTTCCGAGCGGTTCTTCAACCGGCTCCGGCGCAATCCCCTGCCCTTCCAGGTCTTCGACTCCAAGGTTCATGGCGACCCGGCTACGCCTCTTCTGCGCAGCTATGCCCGGGAGCGCATCATCATCCGGCTGCTGATGCCAGGGGATAAGCCCCGGAATATCAGCTTCACGCTCCACGGTCACCGTTGGCGAACCCAGCCTGATGACCCATTTTCCAGGATTGTTCCCATCCAGGGCGCTATGAGCGTGGGCAATGTGTTCAACATCGAGCCTGAGCCGGTGTCGTGCCCCGGTGATTACCTGTATCGCTCCGGGTCCCTACGCTGGGATGTGGAGTCCGGTATGTGGGGCATTTTCCGAATCGTAAGCCGCAACGTCCGTTACTACTGCGAAACTGCGTGTCGAAATTTCCGGCAGTGGTGGGAGAAAAAATGGTATGAGAAATAGTGCAAAGACCCTGCAGTCGTTCACGGGTCTTGCGTCAAGATCAGCGGCGCTCCGGCATGTTGAGCCATGTAAAAGCAATATAACATGAGCCGCAGTCAATCAAACAGGTCCCCTTTCTAAAAATTGAAAATAGCGGGAGAAAACACAGAAATTTGTGCTTTCTCCCGCTAAAATATGGGGATTTTTTCATCCAGACGCTGTTAACGTCCGGCTCTGGTGGCATTTAAAATCGCCAGAACTGCCACGCCAACGTCTGCAAATACCGCCAGCCACATCGTAGCGATGCCAAAAATACTCAAAAGCAGCACAATAAATTTCACCGCCAGGGCAAACACAATGTTCTGCCTGGCCACGGCCATGGTTTTCCGGGAAATGCGAATGGCTTTTGGCAGGCTCCGCAGGTCATCTTTCAGAAGGACCAGGTCCGAGGCCTCCACCGCCGCGTCAGAGCCAATGCCGCCCATGGCGACACCCACACCGGCCAGGGCCAGTACCGGGGCGTCGTTCACGCCGTCCCCCACAAAAATCAGGGTGTCCCCGGACTTCTGAAGCTCGCGCACCCGTTCCACCTTATCCTGGGGCAAAAGTCCGGCAAACCAGCGGGTGAGGCCCAAGCGCTTGGCAACGGAGGCAGCGGCATGTTCCCGGTCGCCTGTCAGCATCACAGTCTCCCGGATTCCCAGGGTATCCAGCTCCGCCAGAGCTTCCCGCGCTCCGGGCTTCACCGTATCCTCCAGGAGGATGCAGCCGGCATAGCGGCCATCCACCGCAGCATAGACGGCCGTGCCCCCGGCCTGCACTTCCTCCGGCGTGAAACCGGATTCCTCCATCAGCAGCCGGTTTCCGGCGAATACCTGGTGTCCTTCCACCACAGCGGAAATACCGCGGCCGGGAATTTCCTTCAGATTCTCCACCCGGGTTTCCCGGGCGTCCGCGGCTGCCACAATGGCCCGGGCAATGGGATGGCTGGAGGCGCTCTCCGCCCCCGCCACCAGGCGCAGAAGCTGGTCCCGCTCCATCCCGGCGGTCCGCACCTGGGTGACAGCGAAGGTTCCCGTGGTCAGGGTCCCCGTCTTATCGAATACTGCCACCTTGGCTTTCGCCAGATTCTCCAGGGCTACGCCGCCCTTGGCAATCATGCCGGCCCGGGAAACTGCACCCATGCCGCCGAAAAAGCTGAGGGGCACCGAAATAACCAGGGCACAGGGGCAAGAGACAACCAGGAAGTTCAGCGCCCGGGTAATCCATTTGGCAAACTGCCAACCGTCAAAAAAGGGCGGCAGCAGAGCCAGAATCACAGCGCCAGCCACCACGCAGGGGGTGTAGTACCGGGCAAATCGGGTGATGAGGCTCTCCGTGGCGGACTTTCCCTCCGTGGCCGATTCCATCAGGTCCAAAATCCTGGCCACGGTGGAGGAAGCATATTCGCTCTCCGCCCGAATGGTGAGAATGCCGGAGATGTTGATGCAGCCGGACAGGACCCGGTCCCCCGGGGTCACATCGGCAGGAACTGACTCCCCGGTGATCTTGGCGGTGTCCACGGAGGAGCTGCCCTCCACCACCACGCCGTCCACCGGGATCCGCTGGCCAGGCAGGACCCGCAAGAGGTCGCCCGCCTCCACCTCCTCCGGGTCGCATTCCTCCGGCTCCCCGTCCCGCAAAACCAGGGCCACATCGGGCCGGAGATCCATCAGGGCCGCCACGGAGCGGCGGGAACGCTCCACAGCAATGCTCTGGAACAGCTCCCCCACCTGGAAGAACAGCATCACTGCTGCGCCCTCGTCAAAATCCATCAGAGCAAAGGCTCCAACGGTGGCTAACGTCATTAGAAAATTTTCATCAAAGATTTGGCCATGTCCTATATTTTTGACTGCCTTGATGGCAATCTCCAGGCCGCACAGCAACCAGGACATCAGCAGCAGCCCCACCGCCGTCCAATAAGCCCACGGAGCGTCCACTGCCCGCTCCAGAATCATCCCTGCCAGAAACAGGACAATCCCAAGGATGATTCTGGTCAGCAAACTCTTCTGCTTTTTCGTCATTTTGTCACAATGCGGCAGTCCGGCTCTACCTTGTGGATCTCCTTCTGAATCTCCTCCAAAAGGGCCGCCATGTCCGTGCCGTCAGGCACCACCAGAGACAGGCGAGAGGTCATAAAGCTCACCGTTGCTTTTTCCACTTGGGGCATTTTGTTAATCGCCGCCTCCATCTTGGCGGCACAGTTGGCGCAATCCAGGTCCTCCAGAGCATAAGACTTTCTCATCGTTACGGTTCCTCCTCCAAATGTTCTTTTGCCATCCCCAGGATGGTCTTTACGTGGTCATCTGCCAGGCTATAGCCTACCAGCTTTCCCTGGCGGCGGTTTTTCACCAGCTTGGCCTGCTTCAGCAGCCGGAGCTGGTGGGAAATCGCCGATTGGCTGGCCCCTACCCGGTCCGCCAGCTCCTGCACAAACATCTCGCCGTCAAACAGGCAGCACAGGATTTTGATCCGGGTGGAATCCCCGAATACCTTGAACAGCTCCGCCATATCAATCAGCAGGTCCTCACTGCCCAGGAATGGTTCCATACCATCACCTCTCCTTATTTTCTCATATTTACATATGAGTATGTTTTCATTTGTATTCTACAACGACGTCCCGTCTTTGTCAAGGGGGCGCAGAAAAAAATCTGCCGCAAAGTGGAGCGGTCCGGAGAATTCCCCATAAATTTGGGGGGAATCCCCCTGGCCGCTCTCTTTTGCAGCAGGTCAGTCTATTCAGTGGCTTCCAACCCAAGCGGGCGGGGCCGTCCCAAAATGAAATTTTGAGCCAGCCCCCTCTGCCTTACTCAATGGCAACCGTGCGGCTGCTGGGCGTCGTCTCAGTCCGCTTGGGCAGGTTCAAGGTCAGGACGCCATTTTGATATCCAGCCTTAATCTGGGCCGTATTGATATCAGAGACGTCAAAGCTCCGGCTGTAGCTGCCCCAGGTGCGCTCACGGCGGATATAGTTGCCCTTCTTGTCCTTCTCCTCCGATTCCGTCCGGTGCTCGGCGGTGATGGTCAGGTAGTTGTCGCTGAGCTGGATATTGATATCCTCCTTTTGGAATCCGGGCAACTCTGCCTCCAGAACGTAGGCCCCGCCTTCATCCCGGATATCCGTCTTAAAAGAGGACATCCCATTGCTGCCCCAGAAGCGGCGCTCCATCTCATCCATCATCTGGAAGGGGTCATAATAGGAAACTTCATTGTGCTTACGATACGGCGTCAAGTTAAACATTATTCATACCTCCAAGTTGCTGCGTCCCCAGGTTTTCAGGGACTTCGCTTTTTATTTGTCTATAGGATATCCCAGATTTATGAATAAAAAACGGTGATTTTGTGAATGGACTGTAAATTCTAGCACTCCCGCCTCGAGAGCGCTAGAATTTCAAGCAATCAACTCCGTGCCCCCTCCGGTCCTTTGTTCCGGCCCCAAATGGCAGCTGCCCCTTGTAGAAAGCCCCGGGTTTGCTCCGGCGATGCATCCGGGCCAAAGCTGGCTCGGACCGTCCCAGTCTCCAGCGTTCCGGCGCTCTCATGGGCCGTCGGTGCACAGTGTAACCCAGCCCGCAGGGCAATCCCCCGGGCGGCAAAGCTACCGGCAGCCTTTTCGCAGTCTCCGTCCGGCGGCAGAAAAGACAGCACGCCTGCCTGATGCGGGCCTGCAAAAACCCGAAGGCCCAAACGGTTGAGCCCCCGGACCGCCCGCTCCATCTCCCGCTCCTCCCGGGCCCCAATGGCCTTGAGGCCTACGCGCTGGATATGGGCCATACCGGCAGCCAGGCCGCAGATTCCGGGGACATTCACCGTCCCCGCCTCCCCCCGGTCCGGCAGGAAATCCGGCATGTCCTGCTGGATAGACAGGCTCCCGGTCCCTCCTTGCATCAGCGGTTCCGGGTCCCGGGCACACAGCAGCAGCCCTGTACCCTGAGGCCCCAGCAGCCCCTTGTGGCCGGGCATCGCAATGAACTCCGCCCCCAGCTTTTTCAGGGAAACCGGGCGGCTCCCGGCGGATTGGGCCGCATCTACCAGGAAGGGAACCCCATGGAGATGGCAAAGCTCCGCCAGCTGCTCCACCGGCAGCACATAGCCAAACACGTTGGACACATGGGTAAAGATCGCCGCTACTGGCTTCTCACTCAGGGCCTGGTCAAAGGCTGCCAGGGTGTCCTCCCAATCAAACAGCTTCCGGCCCGCCACTGTAACCCTGGCTCCCAGGGCGTGAAGGGGGCGGGTGACTGCGTTGTGCTCGAAGCCCGAGATCACCACCCGGTCCCCGGGACGAACTAAGGTCCGAATGGCCATGTTCAGCCCGTGGGTGCAGTTCATGGTGAATACCACCCGCTCCGGCGGACAGTCAAACATGGTGCCGGCCAGACTCCGGCATCGGAAAACAGCCTCTGCCGCCTCCATAGCCGCCGGATACCCGCCCCGGCCTGGATTGGCGCAGGAGAGCAGAGCCCGGTTTACAGCAGCGCGGACGGCCTGAGGCTTGTGCAGGGTGGTCGCGCCGTTGTCCAGATAGATCATGGCTTCAGCTCCTCCAGTCCCCCGTCATCCCGGTGCAGGTAAAGCCTACTGAAGGGAATTCCGGATTGCTTCAGCTGCTCCACGGCCGCAGCCCCATATCCAGGGGGCAGGCGCAAGCTGTAACCGCATCCTTTTTCCTCCATCCAGCGAGGCGTCCGCTGCAGCTGCACCGGAATTCCCGCGCTACGCAGCACGGCCTGCCCCCGCTGGGCGAAGGTGATAGAGCGAAATGTGACAAAATACTCTTTCATATGGCAACACCTCCCGGGCTAACCTATGCCCGGGGGAGCAAGAAGGTGCCTGGAAACCGCAGTAAAACGGCGTGGCCGCCCCGAGGCGGCCACGCGCCACTGCAAAAGCCGCAATAGGAACTGCCAGCTTGAACAGGAATCACATATCGACGGCAGCCAATGGGAATGTTACTTCAAAAACAAACTATTCACTGCAATGCCACTGCCAATTCCACCGATTCCTTGCAATGTTCCATCACCCAAAAGCACGTGATACAGGATAGAACCAGCACCCATATCCCGAATGACATAGACATCCCCCGAATACCAGTCCTGAATGAAGCTTCGGCCCCTGTCGCTCTCGCCCCAGTAGCCCTGAATCCTGCACAACTCTTCCATGGTCTGATCTTGGCTATTCAGATCACACCGGTACATCACCCCAGTTCCGTAGGTGTCCATAAACAGAGCCACTGCGTTGTGCACCAATAAATTTCCCGGTTTCAACGCCTGCGTCCGTAGCAGTTCCACCGTATCGCCTGTTTTCGGATCCACTTCTACAAACGCCGAAACGTTCACGTAGTACTCGTCATCACGGCTACCTTCCAGAACCCCATATAGCTTTCCGGTCGCTTCATCGTAGGACAAATCCACGACGCGAATGGGGCACTCCACCGTCACAAGCTCTCCGCTCCACCAATCCTCGACCTCGCAGGACAACGTTTGACCATATAGCCCCTGTCCCACCAGAGTTCTCCGGAAATCAGTGGAATCCACCGTATAGAAGCGGCCTTCCACGTCATAGGCATAAATTGTATTTCCTGTATAGACCGATGCCGCAATGGGAGCCTCATCTGCAGAATCCTTCCGCTCTGTGGTTACCGCACCTGTGTTATTGGCATCAAAGCTGATCCACTGCCCATTGGTTTCATCATAAGCAAAGAATCTGCGCGCCGACTCCGTTACGATGATCTGACAGGAGGCTACAACACCGCCGGTTGACTCCGCTGTGATGGTGGCTGTACCAGCCTTTACCCCGGTGACCACTCCGTGTTCCACTTGGGCAATATCGGGGGCACTGGATGTCCAGGTCAACGTCCGATCCATTTCTGCAACACTATAAGGCAACACCACAGCAGATAGGGCTTTCGTTTTTCCAACTGCAACCGTATTCCGCTCCGGCAGCTGTACACGCTCAGGCACAGTCTGTCTGGGAACTGCAGGTTCCTGAGTTGGCAGCGTATACATGGCCGTCATCATGGCTCCAGCCAGGCCAATTCGTCCCAAGCTTGTAGAAGTACCATCATCCAGACTCACCAACCGCAGGCTACTAGACCGATTCTCATCTACCTGTGCCCAGTAAACATTGCCCGTGTTAAAGTCATAATGCATACACTGCTCATACTTGGCCGTTACGCCGGTATTACCTACCAACGTTGCTTCCGCAGTCAGTCGGTTCAGGCGGTATAGATTTCCAGCTTCGCTTATGGTGTACAGATCGCCCTTGGCATCACAACAAAGGGCCGCCAGTGTGATTCCAGTATCGCCCACCAACGCGATCTGACCAGTTTGCAGCTCCAGCTGCGCCAATCCGCCCCGCACGAACCCGCCGGAAACAATCGCATACATCACACCTGTGGTGTAATCAAAGGCCATGTCCCGAACTGCGTAAGGTACCTGCTGCAAAACCTGGTAAGAATTGTCCTCCGGATTGATTTGCAGGAAATAATTCTTACCGCCATATTCCTCTCCGCCCTGACCTACGGCATAGAGGGTTCCATCATAAAACGCACCGGCACAGATCGTGAACGGGAAGGGTTCTTCGGTCAAATGCTCCGTTCGACTCGTGTCGTAATCATCCACACGCATCCAGAGCTTGGAGCTCTCCTGGAAGTCGGAAACCAAGAAGCCATACAGACTTCCCGCAGAAGGAACCACGGTAACCGTCGCCTCCAGCGTGCGATCCAACGCTGGCACATAGACGCCCAATGTGGTGACGCCCGCCTTGTGGCCGGTCAATCTGCCATACTCATCCACAGTCACCACAGAGGCGTCCTTCACCGCATATTCCACCGGGCAAACGGCATTCCAGGGTTCCACATCCAATCCTACCTGAACCATCCCATTCTCCAGGAGCATATAGCTCTCCTGCAGGGTTACCTGCTCCGGCTTGACCTGTGGCATATGGGGTTCTTCGTCGGGAATTGCCACCAATCCCATGTTCATGGCATAGCCGCCGTCTGTACTTCCAATTCCCCCCAGATCCATCATCTGGATGTGATCCAAATCTGTCGGATTCAGCCAGATGAGTCTCCCTTGCGCATCGGCCCAGAACAAACCGTGATTCTCGGCAGAATATGTCATGGAACCATAGCTGTAGCTCTCGCAATTCTGGAGTGCACCAGATTGCAGTTGCACAATTGTATCATTTTCCACGCGGAAAGTTAGCAGTTTCATACTACTTTCATCTTCTACAGTTATCATGTAAAATCTGCCGTCAGGACCGATTGCCATGCCGCCGACCGGACTGCCAAAGCGTGCAGCTTCCAGTTCTTGTAGCCTTCGAATTTGACCGTTAGCAGGATTCACCCGCACCAGGTAATACTGACCGCCATCGCAGTATTCCAATCCGTACAGGAAGCCGTCAGCATAATTGTTGGCCAACGCCATCGTCTGTGCATCGGAAGCGCCCAACTTGAGACCCTGCAGCATATCCGGATCCAGACGATAGAAGGCTCCCGCACCGTCAAAGGCATAAATCCAACCGTTTCGGTACGCCGCAGCGTCAAAACTCTCACATGAGGCTATGGCCTCGGTCACAGATTCCGCTTCTTTCGGAGAGGCAGCGTTAAACTGCAGCCACTCGGAATTGTTTCCCGCATCATAGAGGTACATCTGTCCTGCAAACTGACTGACTGTTACCGTGCAGGAAGCCGTAATCTCGCCCGTAGAAGCGGTGATGGAAGCCGTTCCCTCTCCCACTGCAGTAACTACCCCCTGTGAAACTGTGGCCACCCCGTTGTCGCTGGAACTCCAGGTAATTTCGGGCAAATTGGAATAGTAGGGAACCGCCTCACATTGCAGCGTTACGCGCTTTCCCTTGCTCAGGAGTAAGGTTTCCTGCGAAAGCTGCAGACTGGTAACCGGCGCATCTGCCGGGTACAGCGTCTGCCCTGATTGCCAGGGCTTATACAGGCCCGTCATTTGTCCGTTGTACTCCGTGACTGCCAGCGTGGTCAACTGGCCGCTTTGTTTGTCCACTTCATAAAATACGTTGGCGCCGGTAAAGCCCTGATACGCTGCCCAGTACAGCCTGTTGGTCTTATGGTCTACCATCATAGACTGCTGTTCCTGGGGCAGATAGCCCGTCGCTCCCACAAAGGATGCCTTCGCCGTATCCCGATCCAGCGTATACAGCCCACCGGTTTCGCAGTCCACTGTATACAAAACGCCCTGATTGTCACATGCCAGCGTTAGCCCGTAGCTGTCCATCCCAGAGACCAACCCCTGGTCGGTCAATTGGCCCGTCAGGTAGTCCAGCTTTACCAGATGGCCGCCTTCCTTTGGATTTCGCTCGTCTGTGAGCAGATACATGGTTTTTGTTGTATAATCAAAGGCCATATCCAGCGCCAGATACCGCTCGCCCTCCAGCGTCAGCTCACCCAAGATCCGCCTGTCCCAACTGCCGGCGCGCATGGTAAAGATGGTACCCTCCGTATCCACACCCAGAATGTATCCATCCACATACTCTGCAGCTGCCACCTGCGTCTCACCAGTTTTATACATAGAGGTATGCATGAGCATCGTATCCGCTGTTTCAAAGGAATACCAGCCGTTATAAGCGTCAGTTGCGTGCAGGTAGATGCCACTGGGAATGATGCTATACCGGCGGTACCCATAGAAGGAATCAAAATCCACATTGTGCAGGCCGGAGAAGGATACCCTGTAGTAGGTCTCATTGCAGGCATAGTCACAAACTGCTAAAATAAATTCAGAATCAAAGTCTGTCACATCCACGGAAACCAGAACCTTCTCCCCGGGCCTGTCCTCCACCGGGAGATACTGAATCGGTGCGTCAGCCCCGGTCAGCAGTGCAATTGCGGCAACGTCATAGTTATCGGAAACATAAAATTCAATGCGCCGGGTATCGGCATGCTCGTTATACAGATACGCAATCTCATCCGTGTAGAGGATGGGCGCCTCATTGTCAATTCTGAGCGGTATCACAACGCTCTCATCCGCTTGTTCGTCGCCGTCATCCAGATAACCCTCTATCGAGAGCTCCAATCTGGTGCCGTCCGGCAGGCTGTTGCCGTCTGCATCCCGGAAATAGTAGGGATCGCAATACCAGCTGTAAACCAGCGGCAGACACAGATTATAGCCACTGTTATAATAGGCCTTACGGGCATACGGGATAGAGGTATGGAAATAGACGTCCCCAGTGTCCCCGTTGGTCCAGGTGAAATCCAGTTTTTTTGCGTTCCGCATCAAACTCAGATAAATTTCAGAAATCCGATCCATATAGCCATCGCCGTTCAGCGACAACACATTGTGCGCCGGGTCATAGTCCTCTTTCAAATAGGGATTCATTCCCAGCAGATAGTCTGATGTCCCAAAATCTGTAAAAATGACATTGGGATACCGGTTATACTCCACCGCATTGATATCCCGTCCCTGATAGTACCAGCCACCATCAAAAATGCGGCCTCGACTCCAGTCGCCATAAAAGCCCATGAACGGCAAGCTCAAATCTGGAGCGTTTTCATTCTCCGTATACAAGTGGACAAAACCATCTACATAAATGCCGTTTTCATAGTAGGTATCCATGTAGTTTCTATCTCCGTCGGAAAGCGTCACGGTGGCGTAAACCGTGGTCTTTCCATTGGCGGGCACTTCTAGCACGTCCAGTGGTGTGAATCCGCTCAGAATCCATTCATAGAGCTTCTGCACATCGGCCGTGTCCAGAATGCCGTCGCCGTTCAGGTCAAAGGCGCTCTTTTTCTGCTCTGTCATCCCAGGTAAACCATTGACGCTGTCCAGCAGCACTTGTACATCTGCCATATCTGTCACGCCGTCATCGTTGGCGTCGTACTGCTTGGGCAGGGCTTCATTCTGAGAAGTAAACGTCACATTGGCCTCCAGGGCCCGAGAGGTCTCTCCCATGAAGGTGTAGCCCTGCTCCTCCTGGCTGAGGTCTGCCTGATCCGTCAGTGCAATTCCATCCAGTGTATAGCGCTGCGGCTCACTGGTCAGATTGTTTACCTCGAAGGAGAATCGGTACACGCCCGTCCTATTGTCGTCGTCTCCCAGAGAAGCCTTGGGCGCTCCGCCACGCACGGTCAGATATGCAGGACTGACAATGGCATTGTACACATTGGCTGATCCGGCTCCCTGTTTTCTCGGCGAATAGGCAATGCCGGAATCTTCCAGCACCGGAACAGCTGTGCTCATCAAAAGCGCCTCTGCTACCGTATGCATCTGTTCATCGGTCAGATCGTAAGAATCCCGCAAATACTGTAGCACCAGGGCGCTCATACCGGCCACATGGGGAGCGGCCATAGAAGTACCGCTCATGGTACCGTATTTCCCGTGATTCAGGGTCGAGTAAATATTGCCGCCGGGGGCAGTGATGTCCGGCAACAGCTGTAAGTCCGGCGCGACACCCCAGGAGGAGAAATCACTCATCCGGCCTGCCAGAGGATTTTCCAGCACCATATGTTCGTCAGAAGGCATAATCTCCATGGTTCCCACGCCGTCCATTGCGTGAGCAGCCAAAATGGCTCCACTCGCCTTTGTAACCGCCACATTGGGCAGCAGCCCAGCATCTTGCATATTTAGTAGATCGCCGTCTTCATTGTCATACACGATGCAGCCGAGGGCCTCTGCGTCATAGGCGTTTTGCTGCTTATCTGTAAAGGCCAGCTCGCCTCTGGACACAACTGCAATTTTGCCCGCCACATCCAGCCCGGCATAATCGGATACATCGCCAAAGCCTGGAATCATAACGTATTCCACGGTTCCGGCCAGATCGGTAAATGGCTTTACCGCTACATCGGAATAGGGCAGCTTCTCTTCACCAACCAGCAGGTAGTGACTCATAATCAAATTGTTTTCCAGACTGGCCACGACAGTCGTTCCCAGATAGGAGGCGGGAGAGGAAATAATCCCATTATCCGGATCCTTGGTCAGATTTCGGTTGGTGCCATATCCATTCATGAGGGCCGCGGAATAGCTGTTGCCCGCAGAGACCGAAACCACCATATCGCTTTCCAAAATTCGTTCAAAAATTTCGTCGATGTACGGTTCCTCACTGCAAAAGCCAGCAGGCGTTCCCAAGCTCATATTAATTGCATCTGCATTCAGCCGGAAGCTATCCTCCAGCGCGGCAAGAATATCATCAAAATACGCGCCGCCGTTCATGCCAAATACCTTCATTACAAGGAGCTGTGCATCAGGAGCAACACCCACTGCAGCACTATCCTGTGTAGCATTGGCCGCCGCAATACCGGCTACATGTGTGCCGTGATCCCCTTGCTCATCATTGTCATGGGTTACATCCAGGCCCCCATCTACATAGTTGAACCCATAGGGCACCTTTTCACTGCGGTAAAGATTTTCCGCCGTCAATTTCACACCGCTCTGATTGACATACCGGTCATAGGCATTCAAGGATTCCAGTGTATTGGATACCTCGTCAAGCGTCAGAGAACGTTCCGTCAGAGGAGGTGCTGCTGTAAAGGCAGGGTGATCCATATCCAGGCCCGTATCAATGATTGCAATCCGCATTCCTTTTCCGGTATACCCAAATGTCTCCCAGGTCTGCGCAGCACCGGTGATCGTTTTCGTTTCATACAATGCTGGGTTGGCCACAACACTGCCATTGGTCATATCCTCCGGCACATCGTATCGAGGCGCTATCAAAACTTTTTCCACACCCGGCAGAGCCCGAACTTCTTCCAAAGTCCCATAAGGAAGCTCCACTGCCATGCCGTTCACCGCCACATGATAATGGTACTTGAGGGTTGCCGGATTGTCTTCTGTCAGCTTTCTGATTTTTTGCAGTGCCGATTCCTGCTGGAGCTCCATAGATTCCACTTGCTTTGTCACCGCTGTACCCTTGGACGCAATCTCCGCCCCAGTGAAGCCTTGCTCCAGCAAGCTCCGGTTTTCCAAGACCACAATGGCCCGCACCACTTCCGTTTCGTCATACGGCTCCTGTTCTAGTGTTTCCACCTCAGAGTCCTGTCTCAGCTCCACACCGGGATTCTCAATTTTTTCTGCCATAACAGCAGACGTTTCCTCTCGCGTCCCATCTGCCGCTGAGACGGAGCCTGGAACCAGCGTTGCAAGCATACACAAAACCAGGAAGAGGGAAAGTATGCGGTTTTTGTGTTTCATGTTTGTTTCCTCCTCTTATAGTCCCATATAACGGTTAAAAATTGCAGCCGCCTGCCCGCGTGTGGCCTCACCTCCAGGCAGCAGATGATTGCCAGGATACCCATTCAAGATTCCCGTTGCAACCGCCCAGGCTACTGCATCCTTTGCCCAGCCGGAAACGCTGGCTGCATCCCCATAGGCGGACAGGTCGTCTGCACCTGCCACTTCCTGACCCTGCGCCTTTGCATAGCGGTACAGCATAGTCACCATTTCCTGTCTGCTGATTGCTCGGTGGGGAGCAAAGCTGGTATCACTCATGCCATTGGTCACCCCCAGCTTGACTGCCCAGGCCACCGCATCGGTATAGTAGCGCCCCTCTTTCACATCTGTAAAAACAGTTTTTGCAGACTCCACATCGGGGCAGCCCGCCAAACGGTAGAGTGCCGTCACACACATTGCCCGGTCCATCGTCCCTTCCGGTGCAAACCGGTCCACTGTCACACCTCGGAACAAACCGGCATGGCAGGTCTTCAAAATGTCTGCTTTTGCCCAGTGCTGATCAATATCTACAAACGGATTATCAACCACCACAGCTGAGTCGGAGGTAACGTCTATCTTTTTTTCTCCCACATAGATTTCAGAAGCCACCGCGGTGAAGGCTGCATCCTGACTCACCCCTTCGATGATCCGGAACGTCAGCTTCAACAGTGGATGTTCCCCAGTGGGGAAATCACTGCCTACCCAGGCCAGAGATACCGTATCTGCCCCTTCCCGATTCACGCTGGATGCGCCACAGGAAAGCAAGGCCTGGACGTCTAAAAGTTCCACCGTCTCAGAATCATACGTAACGGCCAGGCGACCATTGGTTACGCCCTCCGATTCCTCCATGGTCACCATTGCCATGATCTGCCCGTCTTGATAGCCGGCCGTGATAGACAGCTTGCAAGAATTGTCTCCGGCCGCCAGGCCGCCGGTGGCCATGGTAAAGATCAGAACCAGTGCCAAGCATAGCGCTCTCAATCGTGTTTTCACATTGCTCTTCCTTTCGATTTTTAATTTTCATGTGCAGGGTAGCCGCAACAGCGGCAGGTGGAATTGAGTGCGCAATTAATATATCACAGAATTTCAGCAAAGAAAAGGCGGTTGTTTTGCGAAAATTCCTCACAAAACAACCGCTTTACGCACTTTCTGGAGACCATTTATTGCACAAACTTGTGCAGCAATTCATATGCCTGCCGATATTGACGGTTAGAAACGTACCACTCCTCTAGCCAGGGCAGGTGAAACCGTATAAACCCCACCGGAAGTCGTTCCCGCATCACCTCAAAGCAGTTACATAGTACTTTGCCATATGCGGGATCTTTTGTATATTCCGCATGATCCAACCTGTAACGCACCAGTGCACACATTTGGTCCAGTGCTTCCAAATCCATAGGTGGTTCACAGGGCAACTCCAATGCCCGGTCCAGCGCTGCGCTGGCTTCCTGGTAATGTCCCAGCTTTTCATAGCAAATTGCCAGCTTGTGAAAATACAGAGGATCGTGTTCCAACGGATGCTCCATCAGGCGTCGAAAAGCCGGTTCCACCTGATTCATCTGCAATTCCGTGGAAGCCAGGCAGTAGGCAATTTGGCTCAAATCAGACTGGTCGCCTAGGGCCCGAATCATGCGGCTGGCCACCACATAATGTTCTCTAGCCTGTTCCAGCTGATTCAAATCGCTGTAACAGTTGCCCAAATACAGCCTGCACCAAAACTGCACATATACGCTCCCTTCCCGGGCAGCTTGCTCCAATCCCCGCTGGAAGCAGACGACTGCAAAACTATAATCCTCCTGGGAGTAAGCCCACTTGCCCGCCTCCAGCAAAAAATAGCTTCGGTCGGACACCCGCAGAAGCTCCTGGAACTGCCTGGTCAGGCACATATATAAGTTGCGCTGCCTGGTATCCATGGCTGGAACAAAGCCTCCAAGCTCACCCGGGCTCTGCCCGGCGGCTGCCCAGAACAGGAGAAACCAGTCCAGGCAAAAGGGGCTGTCCCGGAGCTCCACCTCCCGCCTCTTTAGCATCTTGGCAATCTCCTCCAGCCGTTCCCCAGCAAACAGGCGGTCATAGCAATCTTCCAGCCACTCAGATGCCTCCCTGCAAAAATCCGGATCGTCCCGCCATTGAATTCCCAGCCTCTGGAACAGAAGGTCCAACACTTCCGAGCTCCCTTCCACCTTGCCTCGTTCGATTCTAGAGAGATAGGAAACCTCACAGATTCCCGTACACAACGCCGCCTGAGACCATTCCCGCTCCTGCCGTCTGTTCCGAATGATCAATCCCTGTAATTTCTGCCACACAATCTCACCTCCCTATTTTTAATAATATAATACAGGCATATTAATTATATATTTGTTCTATTTCAAGAAATCGCAGTACTGCGCTCGCTCGCCGCCGATGAATTTGGGGCGGGTTCTGGCGCACAAGATGGGAGCCTGACCAATCTGGGTGACGGACAGCCGCACCGGCACGGCCACCTCCCGCAGGTGCATCCCAATGAGGGTGCCGCCGATGTCCATCCCCGCCTTAGCCCGGACATGCTCCACCGCCACCGGATGGGCAAACCGCTCCCAGGCGGTGGTGGCAAAGGAGCCACCGGCCTTGGGTTGAGGACGGACGTTGACCACCTCGTACCCAAACCGCTCCGCCGTCTCCCGCTCCACAATGAGGGCACGGTTCAGATGCTCGCAGCACTGCACCGCCAAGGCGACACCTGCCTCCTGGGTAATGGGGTATATTCCGTCAAAGGCCGCTCTCGCCGCCTCCAAGCTGGAGCCCTTTCCAATTTTCAAACCCACCATCTCACTGGAGGAGCAGCCGATGACCAAAAGGTCCCCCCGCTCCAGCTTTGCTGCCGCCAGCAGCTCCTCCATGGCCTGTGCCGCCTGCTTTGTCACGTCCTGATACATTCTTAATACCCCCTAAAGTTCCAGCTTTTTCACGACCCGTGCCGGCTTGTCGCTGAGAATCTCCCACATAGGCGATTCCGTCTGGCCGCCCTGGAAATACCGCCGTGCCTGGCGGAATCCCTCCCCCACATCCTGCCTCTGAGACATGGCCTCATAAGCCAGGTCATACACGCTCATATCCCGGTACTGAGGCGCAGGGTCCTCCAGCTCCACCTGGAACAGGCCCACCTTGGCCCCTTCCTCTGGATCTTCACCGTAGTCCATCTCAAAATGGTTCCGGCAGCACGCTTCGCTGTCAAAAAAGTAAGCACAGCCCAGGCGGCTGTAGCTCTGGGGAAATTCCCGCCTTCTCACAAACTCAAAGACGGCCTCTGTGGCATATTTGGCATAGTCCGCCCAATACCGCAAGCCGCTTCGGCTCATCACCGCGTATAAATACTTCCCCTGGAGCACCATAGCAGTAAAGCAATCCAAGCCCCGCTCCAGCCCCTGGAGAAACGGCTCAGCCAGCTGATATAGCTTCTCGTAATCCGGAGTCAGCGTATCCCCCAGCTGGAGCAACTGGCTGATATGATATACTTCCATCCCAATCCCCCTTTCATCCCTTTCCTGATCCAAGCTGTTGGAACGCTCCCGCCGTTGGCATTCCGGAGGGAAGCATCGGTCTTCTCGATGCTTCCCTCCTCACAGGCTCACACCTTCGCAGCCACCAATGCCTTCACCTGGGCAAGGGCCTGATCCACCTTTTCCAGGTCGGATCCGCCGCCCATGGCAGAGTCCGGCTTGCCGCCGCCCCGGCCGCCGCAGATGGGAGCGATGGTTTTGATGATGTCTCCGGCTTTCACGCCGCGAGCCACAGCCTCCTTGCCGCAGACCGCCTGGAAGGTGACCTTCTCCCCCACCAGGGCCAGCACTGCCACCACAGCGGGGTCCTTATCCCGGAGCATATCCCCCAGCTGCCGCAGGGAATTGGCGTCCCCCTGGGTCAGCTTTTGTACCGTCACATGGAGTCCCCCCACGTCTTCGGCCTTTTTCAGGAGCTCATCTGCACCGCCGGCGGACTCCTTGGCCTTGTACTGCTCAATGACCCGGCGGGCCTCCTTCAACTCGGCAACCGTCTGCTCCGCTTTCCGAACCAGCTCAGCAGGGTTGGCCTTCATCGCCTCGGCAGCTTTCACAATGGTCTCGTCGTCCTTTGCCAGCAGCGCCAGCACCCCAGGGCCGGTGACAGCCTCAATCCGCCGCACGCCGGAGGCGATGGAGGACTCGGAGACGATGTGGAACAGGCCCGCTTTGGCCGTGTTATCCAAATGGGTGCCCCCGCAGAACTCCAGGGACAGGTCTCCCATCTGCACCACCCGGACGGTGTCCCCATACTTCTCCCCGAAGAGGGCCGTAGCGCCCAGCTTCTTTGCCTCCTCCAAAGGCAGCACCAGCGTTTCCACCGCCGTGCCGGAAAGGATGGCCCGGATGGTCTCATCCTCAATTTTCTTCAAATCTTCCCGGGAAATGGCTTCGTAATGGGTAAAGTCGAACCGCAGCCGGTCCGGCTCCACCAGGGAGCCCGCCTGGTGGCAGTGGTCCCCCAGGACCTTCACCAGGGCACTCTGGAGCAGATGGGTGGCGGAGTGGGCCCGGCAGATGGCTGCTCGGCGGGTTCGGTCAATGGCTGCAACCGCCTCATCGTCCACCTTGATCTCCCCGGTCAGGAGCTTGCCGTGGTGCAGATACTTGCCGCCCTTGTCCTTCTGCACATTGGTGACAACAAATTCCGACTGCCCCACGGTGATGCTGCCGTGGTCGGCCGTCTGGCCGCCCATCTCCGCATAGAATGGCGTCCGGTCCAGAACCAAAATGCCAGCCTCGCCGCCGGCAATGACCCCGGTGACCTCGCCGTCCACGCAAACCGCCAGCACCTTGGCAGTATCTCGGTCCTTCTCGTAACCGGTAAACTCCGTGGGAGTATTGTCCAGGCCCAGGTCAATTCCAGCCCAGGCCAGATCTCCCAATGCCTTCCGGGCCTCCCGAGCCCGCACCTTTTGCTCCTGCATCAGCTTGGCAAAGGCGGCCTCGTCCACCGTCATCCCCTCGTCTTCCACCATTTCCGCCGTGAGGTCAATGGGGAAGCCGTAGGTGTCATAGAGCTTGAAGGCGTCGGCCCCGGAGAAGACCGTCTCTCCCTTAGCCTTGTGCTCCGCCAGGAGCTCCGCAAAAATCTTCATGCCACCGTCAATGGTCCGGGCGAAGTTCTCCTCCTCCGTGCGCACCACCCGGGTGATATAGTCCGCCCGATCCCGGAGGTAGCCGTAATGGCCCTCGTTTTCATGGATGACGGTCTCCACCACCTGGAAGAGGAAGGGCTTATCCACCCCCAAGAGCTTCCCATGCCGGGCCGCCCGGCGTAGCAGCCGCCGCAGGACATAGCCACGCCCTTCATTGGAGGGCAAAACCCCGTCGGCAATCATAAAGGTAGCGGAGCGGATGTGGTCTGTAATGACCCGGAGGGATACGTCCGTCTTATGGCTCTGGCCGTAGGCAGCGCCGGTGAGGGCGGTCACCCGGTTGGTGATGTTCATGACGGTGTCTACGTCGAAAAGGCTCTCCACCCCTTGGCACGCCACAGCCAGCCGCTCCAGGCCCATGCCGGTATCGATGTTCTTCTGGGCCAATTCGGAGTAGTGGCCGTGGCCGTCGTTGTCAAATTGGGAAAAGACGTTGTTCCAGACCTCCATATACCGGTCGCAATCACAGCCCACGGTACAGCCGGGCTTGCCGCAGCCGTATTGCTCCCCCCGGTCATAGTAGATCTCGGAGCAGGGGCCGCAGGGGCCGGAGCCATGCTCCCAGAAGTTGTCCTCTTTGCCAAACCGGAAGATCCGGTCCGCCGGGATGCCCACCTCCTGGTTCCAGATCTGGAAGGCCTCCTCATCGTTTTCATAGATAGAAGGGTACAGCCGGCTCTCGTCCAGGCCCACCACCTGCGTCAGGAACTCCCAACTCCATTCGATGGCCTCCCGCTTGAAGTAATCGCCGTAGGACCAGTTGCCCAGCATCTCGAACATGGTGTGGTGGTAGGTGTCGTGCCCCACCTCTTCCAGATCGTTGTGCTTGCCCGATACGCGCAGGCATTTCTGTGTGTCGGCCGCCCGCGGATACTTGCGCGGAGCGTTGCCCAGAAAGATGTCCTTGAACTGGTTCATGCCCGCATTGGTGAACATCAGCGTAGGATCGCCCTTGACTACCATCGGGGCCGAGGGAACGATCTCATGTCCCTTGCTCCGGAAAAAGTCCAGAAAGGCCTGGCGAATTTCATTCGATTCCATATATACTGTTTTATCCGATTCCTGCGTTTGCTTTTATCAGGTTGCAAAATTAC
>OHAT01000927.1_pt1 | contig 27856 bp, 25 predicted proteins | sample 1577141 | NCBI WGS metagenome assembly OHAT01 (sample SAMEA3541578, study PRJEB24748) | human gut metagenome | biome: human gut; feature: human-associated habitat; material: faeces | place: China | collected 2012 | reverse complement strand
GCCGTGAAGAACCTGGCGGGCCGTGCCCGCTGGCAGGCGAGCGCGCAGAGCGCCTCCGCCATGTGCGTCTTGCCCGTGCCGACGTCGCCCATGAGCACGAGGTCCTCGCGACCGTCCAGGAGCGAGAGCGAGAGCAGGTCGTCCCTCCCGAAGCCGTCGGGCCACTCGATCTGCCCCCACTCGTAGCCGTCGAAGCTCTTGGCCTGTGGCAGCGCGCAGCGCCTCAGGAGGTTCGCGCGCTTCGACGCCTCCCTGCTCGCGCACTCGGCCTCGAGGTAGCCCGCGAGGTACTCGACCTGCCTGGGCGCGCCCCTCCGCGCCCACTCGGCGAGCACGGACTTCGTGAGCGAGCACCTCCTGCCGGCGGCGACCACCCTTGCGGCGAGCTCGTCTGCCACGGCCACCTCAGATCGCCTCCCTTCCGAGGAACCCGTCGTAGACGGACAGGTCGGGGCCCGCCGCGCCCCCCTTGCCCCCCGCGGCGATGCGCCTCGCGAGAATGTCGCAGGAGGCCTCGTCCGGCACCCTCCCGCCGGCGAACACGCGCTCCTCGGCCTCGCAGGCCGCCCCGAAGCCCGCGACGCCGGCAACCCTGCCGAGCACCCGGAGGGCCTGCCTCCTGTCGGCCTTGCCGCAGCGGTCGATGGCCTCCACCAGACCGTCCGGCATGTCCCTCCGAATCGTGGACTCCCCGAAGGCCCTGGGGCGGGCGACGAGGGCGGGCATCAGCGAGACCGGGTTCCTCACCGTCTCGCCCTCGCCGAAGCTGCGGGCGAGCGTGGCCACGTGCCTGCCGCGGTCAGCGAGCACCTCCACGGTGCGGGCGCGCACGCCCACCAGCGGCTCGCGGTCGTGCCATGCGGGGCCGGCGCAGTATAGGTTGCCGTCCACTCGCACGTACCCGCGCTTGTCGGCGCGCGCGTGCGCCCACCTGACCGCGTCGAACGGCGTGCCGGGCAGCGCCAGCATGCCCGCGAGATCCTCCGGGAGCGCCTCCGCGGTCCTCCTGCCCTCCCCGTTCCTCGCTCCGGCGTTGATGCGGCCGCAGCCGGACGCGAGCCTCGCGTTGAGCTCGTCCAGCGAGTCCGCCACGGGGACCGGGACGAGGAGGTTGCGGCGCAGGAAGCCCACGGCGTTCTCCACCGACCCCTTCTCGTTCCCGGAGTAGGGGTTGCAGTAGCGGCTCTCGCAGCGGTAGTGCGCCCGGAACTGGGAGAAGAGCCTCGACTCCGTGACCTTGCCGAACGCCATCCTGCCGGCCTCGGTGGCGTTGTCGAGCACGAGCAGGCGCGGCGCGCGCCCGATCCGCTCGAAGACCGCCCTCAGGCCCCGGCAGAAGACCTCGGCCCTCTCGCACGGCAGGGCGGCGCAGAAGCGGGCGTTGGAGTGCGGCAGCGTCACCACCAGGAGCTTCAGGTCGACCGTGCGTCCCGCGACCGTCGCCCGGAAGTTCCCGAAGTCGACCTGCGCCGTGCCCGGCGCCCACTCGAGCTCGAGGTACCCGTCCCTCGGCCCCTGCGCGTGCTCGCCCCTCCAGGCGGCCACGTACCTCCTGATCGACGAGTACGAGCCCTCGTAGCCCATCTCGTCCGCGGCCCTGTCGTAGACCCTCTTGGCCGTGTGCCTCTGCTTGCGCGGCACCGACAGGTCCGCCTCCAGGATCGCGTCGATCCAGCGCGAGAGGCCGTCCGTGGCCGGGCGGGCCCTCCTCCGGACCAGCGGGGGCTCGGGCGACATGTCCCGCATGTCCGCGTACTTGGCGACGGTGTTCCTGCTGACCCCCAGCTCGCGGGCGATCCGCGACCTCGGCACCCCGTCCCTGTCCATCCTCCTGATATCCTCTTGTTCGCCTGGGGACACGGTCATCTCCCCTTCCTTCCCGGGGCGGCACTCGGCAAAGTCGACGCCCCGGGAGAACATAGACCTGGCCGTGTCCCTGACGCCCCGGGGCACGGCCAGAATCTGACCAGACTGCTCAATTTTTCCTGACCACGGCGCTCAGTTCCCGATGGCCATTCGCGTCACTTCTTAGTGAACATCAACATCCTCGGCCATTATCCGCCTTATCCTGCGCTCGCCGACGACGTGGCCCTGCGCCTTGAGCTCGTCGTGGATGCGGCGCCTCCCGTAGGTGCCGTCGTTGGCGTCGAAGACGGCGCAGACCATCTTCCTCGCCTCGGCGTCCCTGTCCGGGGACCTCATCGCCTTGAGCTGGTACTGGTGGCTCGAGCGGGCCATGCCGAGGGCGCGGAGGAGCTCCGAGAGCCCCCACTTCGGCCGCAGGGACTCAACGAGCAGCGTCTTCTCCCTGTTCGTGAGCTCGTTTGCCGGGTCGGCGCCCGCCCCTTTTCCCAAGAGCTCCAAGGCGCCCTCCATCACGTCGCGCCTGAGCTCGAGCCGGCGGAGCTCCTCCACCAGCTCCCTCTTCCTCGCCTCGAGGGCGTCTATGTCGGCCTGCGTCGCCCGGACGGCCTTCCCGTCCCCGTCGCCCGCGCCTTGCGCGGGGGCGCCGCCCTTCGCCTCGGTCATGTCGGGCCCCTCTCCGAGCAGCTCCCTCTTCCACTTGTAGAGGGTACACCGGGACGAGCCGGCCTCGTCCGCGATCTCCCGCGCGCTCCCGGCCCGCCCGACGAGCGCCGTCACGGCGCGCTGCTTCTGCTCGAGGGTGAAGGTCCTGGGCTCGGTCGTCCTGCGCTCGCCGGGCGCCAGCTCTTCGATCCAGTCGGCAAGCTTCTGGTAGCTCTTGGGGTACCCCAGCTCGCGCCTCGTGTAGGCGTTGCAGCGGCCGTGCTCCAGGTAGTGGTCGACGGCGGCTCGCTTCTGCTCCGCCGAGTACGCCTCGGAGGCCCTGCTCCTCTCGTGGAGCGAGCCCCCGGTCTCGAGCCATTCCTTGTGCCAGGCTGCGAGCTGGACGCGGGATGGATAGCCCAGCTCCCTTATCGTCGCCGTCGCCTTGAGGCCGTGCTTGATGTAGAGCTCGACCGCCCTGGTCCTCTGTTCAAGGGTGTACACGCAATCCTCCAAGCCTCATCGTTTGGTACGGATTTCCGGTACCACCCCTGTTTGAGCATCGAAAAGTTTCGGGCCTGGGCACGTAAAAATTACGGGTTCGGGCATGGGCACGCCGACCATCCTGCGATTGGCCCAACATGTCGTTGTCTCGGTTTGCGACGCGAGGAGAGCCGGAGGGGAAATGATCGGCGTGGACAAGATAGAGGATATACGCAGGAGGGCCAGGGCGGGCGAGCCGGTCGCATCAATCGTGCGGCACGTCGGGGTCTCCGAGCCTACGGTCAGGAAGCACGCGAGGATGGCCGGCCTCTCGCCCGAGCCGCCGAGCGTGAGGCGGCTGGAGAGCGAGGTTCTCGCCCCGTGCGAGGGGACGATCGACTCTCGGATCGACAACGACGGCAGCAATTGGCGCAAGCAGCACTGGCTGGACGGCTTCAAGGCCTACCTCAGCGCGGCCGTCGACTGCTTCGACGGCTGGCCGGTGTGCTGGAGGGTGTCCCTGCACCCCGACGCGGGGCTGGCGCTCGGAACGCTCGGGGACCTGGTCGCCGCCGTGCGCCCGACGGAGGGGAGGCCGCTGGTCCTGCACAGCGACGGGGGCGCGGTGTACATGACCGACGAGTGGGCGGCGGCGTGCGCCGCCGGCCACGCGGCGCGCTCGATGTCGCGCAAGGCCAGGAGCCCGGACAACGCGAGGTGCGAGGGGTTCTTCGGCACCCTCAAGAGCGACTTCTTCCACGGGACCGACTGGAGGGGCGTGACGTTCGCGTGCATTCAGTCAAGTAAAAGTCGACAGTTCGCTCTGTCGATTTCCCACACTTCGCTCGGGGCATGCCCGAACCCCTAGCTTCCGTTACCAGAGAGCATGAGCGCCTGGTCCATGCGGTGGCTCGTCCCATTGAACTCGACCAGCCTGCTGTGGTGCACTACGCGGTCGATCATCGCCGCGGCGAGCTTGTCGTCGCCGAGGACCGTGCCCCACTTCCCGAACTCGATGTTGGTCGTGATGACGAGGCTCCTCCTCTCGTAGCAGTCCGACACCACCTGGAAGAGCAGCCTCGCCCCGGCGACGTCGATCGGGACGTAGCCGAACTCGTCCAGGATCACGAGGTCGGCGTTGGCGGCGTCCCTCAGCGCGCCGTCGAGCTTGCCGTCCGCGCGGGCGCGCTCCAGCTGCATCACCAGACGCGCCGTCGAGTGGAACCGCACCGGGCGACCCATCGAGACGGCCCGCACGCCCATCGCCGTCGCGAGGTGGGTCTTGCCCCTCCCGGTCCTGCCGTGGAACACGAAGCCCTCGGCGGTGTCCAGGAAGGAGAGCGACTCGAGGTCGGCCGGTCCGTAGCCGTCGGGGAAGGCCACCTGCGAGTAGTCGTAGCCCTCGAATGACTTGACCTGCGGGAACCTGGCCCTGCGCATGAGGCGCTCCCTCCTGTGCACGTCGCGGCTCTCCAGCTCCGCGGACAGGAGCCTGTTGGCCGCGCGTACCTCGGCCGCCGTCGCTCCGTCCAGGAAGCCCCTCACGACGTCGCCCGATATGAAGAGCCTCCTCGCGTTCGCCGCGAGCTCCCCGTCGAGCGACGACCTCGCCGGCCTACCCATCGGCGACCACCCCCGTCAGGCGGTCGTACTCGGCGAGGTCGACGGCCTCGTCGTAGGAGACCTCGCCCGTCTCGGCGCGGGAGACGGCCAGGGCGACCGCGGAGGGGTCTATCCTGCCCGACGCCCTCAGGGAGACCGACGTGGCGCGCACGGTCGCGTCCCACCCCGACAGCGCGCACTGGTCGCGCATGCACCTCACGGCCTCCCCGAGCCCCCTCCGGTCGAGAGCGTCGATGTGCTCCCGAAGGTCGTCCGGCAGCGCGGCCCTGACCCTGCTCTCCCGCCAGGCGCCGAGCCTGTTGGCGAGCAGCGGCAGCTGGGACGCGGGGTCCGTGGTGTCGGTGGGCGCGTCGCCGTAGGCGCGCGCGTGCTCGGCGACGACGGCGCCGTCGCCGTCCATCACCGCGACCCTCGTCGCCCAGAGCCCGACGACCATCTCCCGCCCGGCGCACTCCGGCGACGTCGAGTACCAGTGCCTTCCGTCGACCCGGACCTTGCCCTTCTTGTCGGCGCGCGCCCTCCTGTACTCGACGCACTCGAACGGGCGAGCCGGGAGCGCCAGCATCGCCGCGAGGTCGTCCTCGAACAGCTCGAGCTCGGGCCGCCCCTTCCTGTAGTGCTCCTTGCGCGACATGTCGCGCGACCTCTCCAGCAGTCTCTCGTTGTACCCGTCGACGTCCCACACCCGTGGGACCGGGACGAAGAGGTTCCTCCTCTGCGTCCCGACCTTGTTCTCCACGGACCCCTTCTCGTGTCCGGAGTAGGGGTTGCAGAACCGGTACTCGAACCCGTAGTGGGCGCTGCAGGCTTCGAAGAGCTTGGTGGTGCGGACCCTGTCGCACACGCGGCGGCCGACCCCGGTCGCGTTGTCGAAGACGACCCTGGTGGGGACGCCGCCGACGAACTCGAAGACGTTCCTGAGGCCCTGGCACACGCACTCCGCGTTCTCGCCGGGGAACACCTGGGCGAGCCCCACGTTGGAGTAGGGGAAGCTCGTGACGAAGTAGGGCATCTCGCGCCTCGTGCCCCTCACGACGAACGCCGCGTGGCCGAAGTCGACCTGCGCGACCCCCGCGGGCCAGTCGAGGTCGAGGAAGCAGCCCGGGCCGCTCCCGAGGCGAAGCCTCGCCTCCCTCACGTAGCGCCTGACGGTCTGCTCGGAGACGTCGGCGCCGCACTCGTCGACGAGCCGGCGCCAGACCCGGTGCGCCGTGTGCCTCTGCTTCCTGTTCTCCCTGAAGTCGTCGGTGAGCCACTGGTCCACGAGCGGCGCCCACCTGTCCATCTTCGAGGGCCTCCTCTTCCTCGCCTTGGGGGGCTCCGGTGAGAGGTCCTCCATCCTCGCGTACTTGTAGACCGTGTCGCGCGACACGCCCAGCTCGCGGGCGATGGCCGCCACGGGCTCGCCCCTGCGGTACTTCTTTCGTATAGAATCGACTCTGTCCATGCTGATCATTCCTTCTGGGCCTCCCTTGTCGCAACCGATGCACGACAAAGTCTGCCCCTTGCGGGGTGGTCAGCATGCCCATGAGCGAAGTGTCGAAAACCTGCTGAGCGTTCCGTCGACTCCTACGTTAGCGAATACACGTTCGCGGAGTTCCGCGAGGGGCTGGGCGCCTACATCGAGTGGCACGGGGCGGCAAGCCGAAGAAGGCGCTAGGACGGAGGACGCCGAGTGAGCACCGCGCGCGGCGCTGGGCTACGCGGCGTAGCGGTAGTCCAGAGGAATGTCCGGGGTCCCATTCCGCACACGCAAGCCGCTATTAGACTCTGACGCACGCGAAGAGCTCGAATCTATGTTGAAAGAGATCAAAGAGATCCCTCTCTCTTTGTCAGCGATACTTAGCGATACTTGGACACAGTGGAGGGAGAGCTGCGACCAGCCCGTAGACCTGCGGCTTCTCTTGCCTACATACACCCAGAGCATCTCAACCATCTCCCTGGCGATACTTCATGATCAACTCTATGCCCAGTATGGGACGTATCGCATATTGCGAGGGGAAGCAGCTGGGTCGACCTGCTTGATGAGACCCGCAGTCATCGTGTCCATGATGATTCTCGTCGCTTGTGCTTTCTTTTCACCAAGCCCAAACGTCCGGTGGATGTCTGCGTTCGCTATGACCTCAAAGTTAACGTAAGCGAGGCATGCTTGCATGTAGCACGTGCGGATGCGGTCTTCCTTTGTTGTGAGTTCGAAGGGAATGTGCGAGAAGAGCGCAACCTTTGTAAAGCGATCGCCCTGCGACTGAACGATAGGTGCAACCAACCCGTTGTCACACGTTGCTGCAATCACCTTGTCGTATCCGCTGCTGCGCTCTTCGCAAATGCCGCATTTATGCATGAATCCGGCAAGGTTCTCGTTACGGGATACGGGTACGGTATCGACCAGTCTCTCTAAGCAAATCAGGGGAGCGCCCGCGTTCGAGATTGTCTGCAGACGCATTCATTAACGGTAACAGAACAGGGGGATGCGACCGGAGCAAACGGATGCATTCGTGTGGGAAGGTGGATGATGACCCACTGAGGATACCGGTCGTTGACATATGAATACTTCACGCAGAGCCGGCCATATACCCCTTGGAAAGAAAGGTAGCTGCGGTTGAATTATGCCATACGAATGCCGCACTCAGCAGCATGCGTCTACCGCAACGATACCTGTGGAGCGCTGACTGCTACAACAGCCGCGCAATTGCAGACACGAATACCCACCGAATGACAAGCCGCGCCTATCTTCACATGCGCCATTAACCGCGCGGTATTGTCGTCCGCATTACGAATGGCATCCTCCCCTACCCCGCGTCGAGCCAACGCTTGCGGGAGAAGAAGTTCCAAAACATCACCAGCGCGGTTGCGACGACCTTCGTGAGCATGTACCACTCGTCGCCGACAAGGCGGCCGCCCAGCCACATGATCGCCTCGTTCAGCCCCAGGCCGATAACGGAGAGCGTGACGAAGATGATAAACTCGCGCGTCCTCGAGAGCCCCTCGCGGTGCGCGAATGCGAGATTTACTCAACGGGTCAATCCGCTACTCCCCATCAGCCCCCACAACAAGTTCAGGTGTCATCATCCTGCGCAATGGGAAAGCTAAGGGCCTTGTATACCTCAGCAGGAAAACTGTTTTCGTATATCCCCAGCTTCTGTCGAGTGCTTTTCACTTTCTCCCCACTGGCATCAGGAGAGAAGATGACTAGACATAAATCGTGTACGTACCTCTCTATTTCTTCCTCAGTTGGCCCACTCGGATTGCCCGGCGAATTTCGCCTAAGAGCACCGATACTTTCACGTACTGCATCAACGAATGCGGGGTACTTACGCCCCTCCTCATACAGAGAGTCAAAATCAGTACCGAGAGTAATCGATCGGAAGAGCTCGCTGTTCTCCCTTTGAATGAAGATAAGAACCGGAAGGAACGCACAGGTCGCAACCATATCCGCTAAACATAAATCGTAGAAATAATTATCTCTGCCCAAACACCTTTTGGCGTATCTTCTAGCACCGTCAAACTTGGGCAGAAGCCGCATCACATCCCTTGGAGTTAGCTCTCTGCTCTTGAGCAGCTCTATTTCCAACTCATCGAACCGAGACATTGCACTCGTCTTAAACTCCCTGCCCGTCACCACCCTGAACGCGTCGCATGGTGGAAGGGTCACACGGTAGTCGAAAAAGCGTTCGAGAAATCTTTGAGAGGCATATCCCCCGCCATAGACTCCCGCCATCGCCTTTGAAAGCTGGACCGAGTCAGCAGAAAAGACTGTGATTATATTTTCGCTTTGGAATAGGCTTTTCACCTGCTCAAGCAATCGAACGGCAAAATCTGGTCTGCATCGGTCCAGCTCATCGATGAAAATCACGAGCCTGTCTGCGACCTCAAGACTGCCGTTTTCCGCCATGGAGGCTATTGCTTCCCGAAGCTTGGCCCTTTGCCTGTATGCCTCGATTAAATCCTTGCCACTTAGGGCATTATGGATGCCGGTAGCGCAAGACTTAAGGGGAGATATTGCTCCTACCGCAGCATCTACCACCTTCAGCAACCACTTCTCCAGTTCTGGTTGCTTGGTTAGATAGTCTTGACCAAGTTGAGATGCCAACGCCGCGAACAGAGCGCTAATTGGATCTTCGGCATCATCATTATCCCAAGCGTTGAAGTAGAGTGCGAGAAACGTTGGACGATCATGCTCCGAAAGCGCTTCGATAACTTTTTTGATTCGCGAATCATGTACATCGACCTCTGAAAGCTGCGAACCATTCAGCGCATTCATGATGCATTGAGCCGACTTAACGAAGAACGTCTTTCCCTCGCCCCAGGGGGCGTCAAGCATGACGGTGTAGGGGCCATCGATGCATTGCAACATCTCAATGAAAGCAACTAATTCTGCATTTCTACCGGCAGTATCCTCATTAATGGAGTCGGCTATGTTTTCCCAGGTAGGTTCCTTTTCAAGCCTCACGATTCTGCCGCCAGCCATTCTGCGCCCTTTCTTGTCTTTGGGGTACCGCCCTAAATTGAACTCTTGTATCACGCGCTACGGCTCATGCTATTGCGATATTACAAGACAAGCAGGCTGAGAATACCTAACGCCATCTTTCCTGACGGGGTCGGGAGTGGCAGGCAGAACAAGGATTCATCTTCCCGAAGTACTGGCAAGACGGCCACCTTTCATTTCTGGTGACCCCAGCCACTCCAAACACGTCACCTCAGCTCTTTACCTCCAGACAGACAGCCGGTCCTTAGACATGAAGTGAATAGTTCTCTTTTAGCGTTCGTCTCGCCACATTCATGAACGAAGAACTCTCAAAAGCCTCCAATATTGCATCAGGTGCATTAAGTCTTTTCATTTCGATCACGTACGCCAAGACAATCTGTGCATAGTAATGATCTGTCATCATTTCGTATTCGCGTTCATCACTTAACGCATGGGCACCCTCGTTCCTAAGCTTTATCTGCTCTTTCCGAAACCGTTTCCAATCGGGAATGAGCTCTTTGCCCCACCTTCCGCTCTCTTCATAAGCATGGTCAAGGAGCATGCCGTATGAGGGGCGTGATAGTAAGCTCAAAAGACCTCTAGCTCTGTCCTTAATCGAATTATCCGCTGCCGCAAGCATTGGTTCTACATACGATTCCAGCGTTTCCCTGTCATACAAATCCTCGGAATTCGCGCGAGCCAAGGATTCAAACATTGAAGTGGCTGCAAAAAGCAGCATATCAAAGGGCATATCCCAGTGCCCCAAAAGCGAAGTGAGCATGCTGCTTGCTTGAACCTCATCACCCTCCATTTTCATCCAGCAGTCAAACATTTCTGGGAGATAATCTCTCGCAATAGAAAAGGGAATGGGAACATTTCGATGGTTCACATTTTTCTTTTCGCCCAGACAAGAGGCCAAATAGACGTTGACCGGGCGAACATCCCCGCGCAGGTATATGCGCAGGTCATTGATGTCCGGAAAAAAGCCAAAGCAGAGCGCTAGAAAGGACCGCGCTCTCGAGAGTTCATGCGACCACAGTTCATCGAGCGCAACCGCATCTCCAAAACTTATATGAATTCGTGCGAAGCAGGGCAAATATATGCCATTAGCGTTCCGTTTTATTCTCTCTATACCGTATTGAAGCTCAATTGAGCATCTCCCAGATTGGTACAGCAATAGAGCATCACTCGTGTCCTGGCACTCTATCAATGCTGCAACGCAATCAATTTCTTGAGAGGGGCAGACACCAACCCATGCCCTCAGTCCCTCGATTTCTAAGTCGGCGCTATCGATAAGAGCTGCCGGGTCAAATTCATGATGAGAGCAATATACAACGCCGGCAGACAATCTCTCCCGGCTATTTCCTGGGCATGTCCATTCCACCCCCATTGATTGGACATCACCAAGGACAACATTCAGACCATCCTGCGTCTGCCCAAATAGATAGTCATACCGAGGCGGCTCTAAGCTAGCTGCGTAGCTCCCTGTTTCCTCCAATGTTCTTGTTTGGCTAATGTCTCCAAAAGGAATGTCCAGAACTGCCCCAGTTTCCCCTGAGAATTGGCAAACACCCTGAGCGTTGTTCTTTCCGGCTCTCATCTCTTCCCAGCTAAGGTTCCACTTAGCCATCTTCCAAACTTCATCTTTCATACTGCCTCCAGACTAGAAGCCATAGAAAAGCTTGGAGAGCGCAACCGATTTGAGCTTGTTTCCCAAAACGCTTTGGTCTAATTGTTGTGTCCGAGTCCCTGCATACGATTTGAGGGGGCTATAGAAACCTCGTATCCGCGAAGACCGAAGCCAGTCCTATTCAGCAGGTATTTATCATCTGTTCTCGCGAACTCTTCTTTCTCCATTTCATACATTTCATCCGAATCAGTCTTTCGCTTCGAATGGTCAACATTTAGGAATATCCGCGTAGTATCCAGCCGCCTAAATGAATCGATAGAGAGTTTAGAATATTCATAACTACCGAACACCAGTCTGTCGAATGGCATTTTCTTGTTCCAGTGAGTTTCTATCCGGCGCTTTATATTGTTAGTACAGCCACAATATACCTGCTTATATTCATCTAGTACCATGACGTACTCGCCCTGCACCCCTTTGTAGGGCCGAATATCATCAATCTCAAAGAAGGAGTTGTGCAGACTCAGCCAACCTGCAAGCCATCTATCAAACGCATCGCGTGATAGGGACTCAAAATAGCGCATGTTCAAATCGAAGTTATACAGACATCCCTTCGTGTGCTTCTCGATTTCATTCTCATCCATGGGGAGGAACGAGAATATTAGAGACCCATTCTTGCGCCGTTCAATATAGTTCTCTCTCGTAAGGTGAAGCTGATCTGCACTCCTTTTAACGCTGGTCCCAAAGTGCCTCATTCATACCTCCGACAGGATGAGTTGCTTATTCTCTTACGATAGCGATTAGGCAGAACGGAACTAACTATTTTCTGGCAAAGCATCGGCCCCAGACGTATTTCAATACCCAGCTAGATCTTCTCTCATGTTCGTAGGCATTGCGGCCATGGCTCTTGATAGCTCCGGCCTTCGGCCTCGTCGGCATGGTTCCGCGGCAGAATCCAATTAGCCTGCATCCTTGGACCGCCGAAGTCCCTACCCAACTCGGCCGCCATCTTTTCCAATACCTCCCTTGTATTAGTATTCGTTAACTTCTCTCTCGCTGGCTTGAGGGCGAGATGGCTGCGATCCCAAGCATGAATTAGTTTCTAGTTTGGGCATGCGGCAACGCCGACTGCCGAAGGCTCCTACACTTTTGGGTGCCAGAATCTCGAGAGAAGACGTCAGAGAGGGTCGATCAGCGCCGACGGGACGGAGAACGTTCGCGGAGGTGCCAGGACAGGCGAGACGATTGCATCGATCGACAGGGCGGCCGGCACGTTGGAGCCGATGATCTAATAATTCGCGATGGTGGGCCATCTCTCGCCCGAGCCGCCGAGCACGGGGCAGCCGAAGAGCGAGGTCATCGCGATAAACGATTCAACGATACACTCCTGGTGCGACAACTGCGGGAGTTGGCACAAGCAACGTCACACGGCCGTGATGATGTACGCGTGGCTCCAAGACAAGCTCGACCCCAGCAGCCCTTGCTCCACTCTTGCAGCGCCACGTCAGATGTCAGCGAGGAGAGATGGTCAGAGAGTGCGACTGCAGGGGATGTCAGAGGTTTCAGCTATCTAGCGCCGGTCACCGCGTCCCTTGAGCCCCAGCTCGATTTCGACGAGGCAGGTCTTGGGGGTTCACGACGTGATCGCCAAGAACGGACTCAATAGAACATTTGGCACCTTCGTGTCCTAGTAATGGACGAGCAGCTCCAAGAGAGATCCATGTAGGAGGGCACACTACTTCATACTGGAAATCACGTGCTACGGCAGGTAATCGCCTCGCTCATATTCTCCACCTAGCATAAGTGCAAGAGCTGGCACTCGCTCCTGAGCAAGGGCTTGTCTGCAGACGCGATCATCCGCAACACCATCTAGATCCACATCGGAGAAATCTAAGCAAGGTAGAAACTAGAGCTCAGGCCTAGAAAAAGCATAACGGTAGTGACATGATTAGGGAGAATTCGATATTCGAATCCGCGCCAAAGGACAGCAGGCCCCTAGGGTTGTTCACTACAATAAAGCCATCTCGTGAATCGCTATTTCTTTCCGTTGCATTAGTGACTATTGGAGATACCAGGTATGGGCACAGCCGTTGAGACCAAACCGCGAAAGACCATTCTCTGCTTCGAATGGGCTCGAGGATTTGCAGCTGCAATGGTTGTACTTCTTCATGTCACACAGGGAATCATGTCAAACTACCCCATAAGCGCCATCGGAGAATCCCGCGCAATCATCTGGACCGTAACTCAGTTCCTTCTAACACGCTGGGCGGTTCCCGTCTTTCTGATGATTTCTGGTGCGCTATTGCTCAATCCTGAGAAGCACACTCGCTGGAAAGACATTTGGAGATACGAGCGACGCATGGCACTCGTGCTTGCTACTTTCGGTTACGCATTCTGCCTGATGGAACAATATGCCGGAACACATCAGCTCTCACCCGAACTCTTTGGAGTCTCGGCACTCAATCTGCTTTCCGGCAGGAGCTGGTCTCACCTTTGGTACCTCTATGCCATGATGGGTATCTACGTGCTCTTGCCCATGGTTAAAACCTATACGACTAGCGTCAGTCGAGGGGATTTGAGGATTTTTCTTATCATCCTTTTCGTGCTAACGGTGTGTATCCCCTCGCTCAATAGCGCGTTGTCCATCGCCGTCGACACTTTGATTTGGATACCGTCTTATCTTTTCTACTTTCTGCTTGGCTACTATGCCTTCACTTACATAGACTCAACCCCCCCCCGATTAATATCTGTCTGCATTTTCCTCGTAGTACTGGGCTCTTTCGCTCAGATTTCATATATCACCTCAGGAGACTATGGTGACTGGGTACGTTCACCTTCCTCGGTATTTGTTGCGGGACTCTCGCTGATGGTTTTTCTTCTCTTCAAGGATTACTACGAGAAACCGTATAGCCCAAAAGGCGTAGTCGCTTTCGCCTCTTCGTATAGCTTTGGCATTTACGTCCTACATCCCATTTTCCTAAACATTGCATACAAGGCGCTTGGGCTAGGGCCATGGAGTGCACCGCCTGTGCTGTTTGAGCTAAGCATGTGGGCTGTGGCATTCTTCGGATCAGCAGCAATGGTTTGGGTAATGCGAAAGATACCTGGCATGCGAAGAATTCTATAAATTAGCTTCGTAGGAGCACTGACTGCTATCAAGGGGAGGTGACTGCTTTAGAAAGCCGTTTCGAGACCAGAAAGAACACTCGGAGGTTCAAGAGCGTGACGTGCCAACTCCCTGCTAATGGCTAGCATGCCTCAATCCGGCAATCCGCTCTTTAACCCTATTGATAACCCAAGCGACCAGTAAACTTCCGGGCAACCCGCAGAAGAAGCCGGCAAGTCGAGTTGAGGGGCTATAACGAACCCACGCACCAGCAACAAAGTCCTGTGCTGGAAAGTCACTGAATTCCGTACTTCCTCTAAGGATCTGGAAGTAAACGATGAAATTAGGAATGTTTACGAACATCAGGTAAGACATCATGATTGTGAAAGTATTCTCGGCAACAAAGTCGACAACCTTAACCTGTCCGATTCGGCTGGACATCATCTACATGACCTTGTACCAAAACAGGGTCCCGGTGATGGAGGTACAGAGAGGCATCCACCAGGAATTGAACTGACTCATTCCACTCGTGGAATAAAAATTCACTTTATCGCCAAAGACACATATAAGCAGTATGTTAATCGCACAACATACTCCGCAGGTATATAGGAGTCTCCACCGCTCAACTTGCCTCTCCCAATACAAGCGGAACATTCTGCCCATGTGATAAAACTGCAAATACCAGATGGTCCTGAGAACAAAGCGATAGATTCTCTTGGCTCCGGGCAGTCCATCCATACAGAGTTTCAAATCAATGAACCCGAAAACTATCAGAAGGACAAGAAGTGCGTAATCTTTTTTTTGCGTTTGCCCAGACAAAGTAGGCGATTCAGAACCAGATAGCCAACCTCAACCCAGAAGAGCATTATCACAAACCATCCCGCCCCAGTAATGGAAGACAGAGGCTCTAAGAAAAGAAGGTTCTGGATTGTACGGAGATTGAACGGGCTTGAGAACCAATTGACAATTCCGCAACGATAAAGAATGTATGACAAAGCATCGCCAGCAAAGGACCAAATGATATAGGGGACTAACAGATGAAGCACCTTATGCTGTGTTCCGCGCCAAACACTTCGTTCTTTGAAGAAATAACCTGAGACAAATACAAGCATTGGCATATAGAAAGAGTTGTACGGGAAGACGCTAGAAAGGATGCCCACTCTTGTACTTACATGGTCATCGATAACCATAATTATTGCCAAGGCTTCAAGCCACTGGAAGGTTTGATTGCGCAATTTCATCTTCGAAACTGGTCCCCATCGCCAGACACGTAAAGGTTGGTGGTATCAAAAGCAAACACTAAAAAGATACATTAGTTGGGAGGTGCAATCCTAGCTCACGGTATCACTGATTAGTAGCTGATCTTACTTGATTCAACGTGCTCCTGCGTCTGTAGACACGTAATCGTATCTTCGTGCTCTTGACTCATGAAAACACCTCTCGCTCACTCTTCTTATGTTGCATGAATGCGAGAAGAATAACGTTACCCAAGAATCCTTCGCTTCAATGCGGATAGCTTCCTCCTGGCTTTCTGCTTCAGCGTGGGTTCAAAAGTCCACTTCTCCATCAGACATTCAACGCTCGTGTTGTTTGCAACATCTGCCAGAAATTCATCTCGGCTGGCATATGGACTCACGCTACGGACCAACGATGGATTGCCTTTGACCACTTCATCCATCGATGATTGCCCAGTTTCAAGACAACTGCGAATAGCGTCCAACGCAGCAGCGCCCTTCTCTGTGTTGCAGATAACAGCTGACACCCCCAGGCTATCAGCAATTTCAGGATGTATGGCTTCTATGCCCCAGAAATCGCCCAGAGTAATGTCGCTACCGCAACAACGCTTCGCGGGACAGTCCAGACAGCTTTCTCTGAGAGAAGCATTCTGCAGGAATGCCCTCATATACCAGTCGCAAGTGTTCTTCTCACTCCTAACTAGCTCTTTCCCGCCGAAGTACGCAACTGAATAAGTCGACCAGCCGGTTGACTTACTCCGGAAATTGACTTCGTCAACTTTCGATTCAGCCTTTTGGGAAACATCCTCAAGCCACTCCGACCAAAGCTTTGGTGAGGGAACGCCATGACAAACCACTTCAACAAGAAGGAGGCTCTTCATCGGAATCTTCTTCAGGAGAAGGTAGTTTCGAAGGGCAGCATTCTGACACGCGGTGCCAGAGAACAGGACGCAAGCGCCATCCTTAAGACTCCGCTCGACCCCTTTATAGATATCCACGCCAACCGTACTCTGCACGTACTTCGAGCGCATGACAGAGCCTAGTTCATCTTTGTCGCCAATACGCACATGTCTCACGGATCTGCAGTCTTCTGAAAATGCCGCGCCATAAACAAACCCACCATCATCCAGCACGTGCTGGGCAAGCAGGCCGAATACAGCACCGGAAGAAGAACGTTCCCTCATCCTGTCATTCATGGCCTTCGCCCAAAACACAGACACAGCCTGTTCCTTTATGCCAACGGTGAGCACCGGGCAAGTTTCAGCGCACTTTCCGCATCCAATACAGCCGCTGCTGTATGTTGGATGAACAAACCCACAGGAGTCTGGCTCCATTGTTAGGCATGAAACAGGACAAGCGGCAGTGCAGGCGCCACAACCACAGCAACGGCTGCCAACAACAGAAATAGACGGAACATTCGCTCTCTTATCCATTGTTACGCCGCACTCCTAGTGAGCTTGTGTGCTATCCCGTGGATTATGTCACGCTCGTAATCCGTAAAGAACCATTTCCAACAAAGGGCAAAGTAGACAGCAATGAAGAACAGGCACTTAATCAAAATGCTGCCATATGAAGGACCAATATTGGTGATCGATGAGAAAACTCGCGTGGCGAGAGCCGTAAGAACTGCTGGAATAAGCACGGGAAGAACTTGATGCCAGAACCTGGGGATATCTATACCAATCTTTGTGTGGTAATACCAGTTCATGATAGGACCGGTACCGACAAACAGAAAGATTGCCGCAGTGACAGCGCAGCCAATGACACCGAACCTTGCCGAAACCGGTATTGAGACGAGCAAATCTAGCACAGCAATCACGATGTAGACAATTGCCCTAAATCCTTGTTTATCTTTTGCCTGAAGAACAGAGATACCCAGATTCTGCACTAGTGCCACATTGAGACCGATCATCAAAATGAGCGTCGCCCAATAAGCTTCACCGTATGCAGGGCCTGCCCATACGTAAATGAATTCTTTTCCGACCGCTACGAATCCCGCACAGATTCCCCAAACGAGAAGTGCCTGAATGTGGCCAATGCGATTAAAGAGCCCTTCGATTTCTGTCATGTCCTCAGTTTTCGCACTAATAGCCGTTAGCTTCGGCAGAAATACTGATGTGACTCCCGTAGAGATTTCCATATATCCGGAAGTAATTAGCTGCGTGGCAATTCCATAGACACCAACTGCGGCAGCATTGAGAACGGCCCCCAGTACAACTTGACCAGTCTTCCAAAATATTTGGTCAAAGACCATGTTGAGGAGGATATATCCTGAGAAAGAGAAAATATGTAGGAGAAGCCTCTTATCCCAGTAGTGCAGTTTTGCTTTCAAATGAAGCTTGTTTCGATAGTAAAAAATGTATGCAATATCCGCACCAAAGTTCAAAACCACTTGTATAGCCAAAACGCCAATGGCGCCTCTACCAAGTTCAAGAACCGCAATAACACCAACAAATTGAAGAAGATACCGCACAATGCGAAGCGTTCTTGCAAAAACGAAACGCTCGTTAGCATTGATTACAGCGAGAAAGTAATTGCCGGGGAGCACAACGATACAGTTAATCAGAACGAGGAGCATCATTTGGTGCGCCAGCTCTAGCTCACCGGGAGTGAATGACTCTCCGAAAAGCGTTGGCAGCAGGAAATCGAAAGCGATGCCAACTCCAACAGAGAGCAGTGTAAGTACACCATAGATACATGCCGACATTGCGAGTAGGTTCTCGACATGATCAGAATCTTCCTTAACTTTTGCCTCAACGTAGAAACGCGAGAGTGTCGTTGAGAGACCCATATCCATAACGCCTAGATATGCAATGATGGACCCAATGAGCTGATAAACACCGTACTCACTAGTTGTAAGAAACGACAAGATAAGCGGTGTGTAAATAAACGTAGTAATTGCGTTTACTACAAGTGCCACGTACGAGAGAATCGCACCAGCTCTTCTCTGGTTAACTGACATGATTCCCACCCTTTAGTCCAATTGTGAGATCCAGAAGCATTGCCTACCACTGACGGCAAAAATACAACCTGAATTGAATACCAAGAGCTACCCGATATAGGCCGCAGTAACCGAACCATTTCTCGGGTCATTTCCGGTCAAATAGTTTCGCCAATCCAAGACAGCGACTTCTGCCTTGCATCGGCAATCTTTTGATTTACCCCTTCCCAGTCAAAGCCCTGGAAACCCTCGAAATCATTAGGTAATTCATGGATCCCGGCCTGAGAAAACAGTGTCCGCATCCTCGAGTTCATGTTTGCTGTTCCTTCAAAGCCATTTCGATCAAATACAAAAAATGGTTTATTGAATAGAATAGAGAAGCAACAAGCATGGAATGAGTCAGTGAATACGCACGCGGCTCGAGAAAAGAGCTCTACGAAGTCTTGAGGGCCAGCCGCATATGTAAGCAGGTCACTTGTGTCATTGAGACGTCGAATTCCGATTTTCAGCTCCTCAGCCAAACGCGTAACGCTTTCATCAGCATTCTTGGTAGACCCCCCCAGGAAGTAAGTGAGAATAAACGGATCGTTGCCGATCTTCTCTTCTTCAATTGAGCTCCAGTCTGCAGAAGAAAGCAGAAGGGTGGGGTCGAGTACGATTGCTGGCCGTTGGCCAGTCAAATGCTCAACGGCATCAGCACCTTCAGTCTCCCGAACCGAAATAGAGTGCAGACCAGCAAGCCCCCTGACAAACTGATCGCGCACCTCATCACTGATGCCGTTCACACCGATACTTGCTGCATATGAAACCCTGTGCATCTGCCCTGGAAAGTTGGCCAGCATCAAATCCAAATCCCTTGGGTCCAACAAAAATGTATAGTTCCACACCTGATCAGAACCAATTACCAGGGTTCCAATTTCTTCCGTTTTCCCCACCAATCCGAGCATCCCCGATAGCTCATACTCTGGTCTCCCCAAATATTGAGACTCAAATGCACGAAACCGCCGAACCCTCCTTATTGCAGCAGGAATATGCGATACCCTCTCATTTCTAATAATCGGCTTAAAGGGATAGAGCGAGTCTTTAATACGCCTCTTTACCAAGTTTTTTGTATTGTATGAGCATCTACGAACTTGGATTGTGCTGGTTGTCCCATAAGACTGAAGTACTTTTGATAAAGCGAAATTCTGAAGGCGATTCCCATAATTCAGCGGATCGTTTAGGGTAAGAATTGCATATTTTGACATGAAGATATCCTATTTTTCCCATCGACTGCTTATAAAAAACTCATCTAGCCGCATTCTTCGCGTCATCTGGCCTCATCGGAATTTGGCAAAACCGATAGTGATGTGCCCCTCTGCAAATTAGACCAGGAGAATAAAACAGGAATATTGTAACTGGGATTGAAGGATACCAATCCATATATGCAGCAAGATAGAAAGCTGCAATGCCTCCCATTGCAACCAAAAAAGCAACAACATCAAGTCTTTTGTCCTTCAAGCTAACCGCACAGGCAATAACACCACCCAGATATAGTCCTAGCGTAGCAACACCACCTGTGTATAACAGCTCGAGAAGAATGTTGTGAACATGGGTTTGCCCTATTACGCTAGTAGTTATTTCAAAGCCCTCTCGGCCTCGGCCGACAAGTGGGTGAGAGAGAATACTGCTAAATGCATGGTTCCATATTTCAGATCGGCCACTAAACGTTCCGTCTTTACCCATAGAGATTGCAACCCTAGCCAACACTCCAGATGAAACTCCGACAACGATAAGAGCACAAACAACAAATGCGGCTACGATCAAAAATAGGTAAATTGCAGTGTATGGAAGCTGAACTCTTGAGCCTTTATGCTTCATGACTATAAGGGCAACAATTATTCCGAAAATGAAAACCAATAAGCTTGCAATGCCAGTTACGGTTTCCAATATCAAGAATTCTGTGACAGTAATAACGAGGAGACATATTCCCGCTATTAACGATTGCCTCGAGAACCCCCATCCAAAGAGAAGAAGAGCGACTATTGCGGGCAGCAGATAAAAAATGGACTCATTGTCATAAGTCAAGAAGAAGTAATTGATGCCTGCAATTTTATAACTTCCGAGTGGAGTCGGGTTAAACTTGGGGATAACGCCAAGTAATACTCCAGCCACCGACAGAACATGCAGGAGGCACATTAGCCCTCCACCAATAGCAATTGTACGCAGCAATTCCCTCGGAGACCGTTGATAGTAATGCTCACAGAGGCTAATGAATGCTATCCCACGCGCACACTCATATATATTTGAGCTAAGTACAGCGTAGGCACCATTAATTGCAGATGAGACTATATAAAAAAGGAAGTAAAAGCCGCACAAAAGTAACCACCGAATGCTTGACTCCTTTTTTAGCAGAATAGTAATAAAGGAAATCAAGAATACAATCATCTGAGCGTATTGCCATACCTTAAACGCAATCGCACCTATTGCGTATTCTTGCGGCATGAAGAACAGCGCCATAAGAATCGGTCCGACAAATGGATTCTCGTAGAAGGAATCGAGGACATTTTCTAAGCGAATCAAACGGTTGCTATGCATTAACAACCTCCTCGATGCGCCACACAGTGTGCTTAATTCGCTCAATTAACATGACACAAATCCTCAGTCCCGAAAGATTCCCAATCGTGACCAAAGAATATATAAGTCTCAGCTTTCTATTGGATGGAGTGAAACCTTTCGGTAAATCTGCCATCGCTAATGTTTGCTGTAAATCAACAGCTACCTCAGCAAACGTACCGGAATCTCCTGTATTAATCGATAGAACGAATAGATTGTAATACTGGGCTAATATTCCAGTTCCCGCGGCACGGATTCCTTCGTTTCCGTCTTTTCGCGCTATCTCCAGCAGCTGCTGGGAAACCAATTTGATGTCGTCCAGATATGTTAATTTGAACTGCTTGGAAATACTTCCTGCAGTATCAACATAGCAATACAGCACGTCATTAATAACAAGACAGCTCGCGACTTCAGAAAGTGCCGAAAGGACGCGAGAGAAATCCTCGCCATAATACCGCGCCCTTGAGACCCTTTCGTCATCAGCGAACATCTCACGACGGAAAACCTTGTTCCAGAGGGTGTTGCTTAGACCTTGGAAGATATTTTGATGGATGTGTATTAAGTCAGCCCCCTCGAATATCCCAAGTTTGGGCAGTCTTGAAATGCCCTTATCAGCACCCTCTGGTCGTGAGACATCAGTACAATACTGAAACCAAATCATATCAACGTGGGGATAATCCTGAATACAACGAAGTAATATCGCTATTGCTCCAGAAAGCAAGAAGTCATCCGCGTCAACACAAAGGACAAACTCGCCGTGAGAACTGGCTATCCCACGAGCACGCGCATAATCTGTCCCACGGTTCTCCTGACTAATAAGTGTTATCGATTGGTCAGAGTGAGCATAGCTACTCACAATGTCTCGAGTTGAATCGGTGGAGCCGTCATCTATCACGACTACCTCAAGTGCGCCTTCGTATTCGCCACCGAGCGAGTCAAGGCATCTCGATATGCTGTTTTCGGCATTATATGCAGCTATTACAATGCTCAGCGTAGGTTTCATCGCACCTATTGCACACCCTTAATTCTCGTTCGATAGAGTGTATATAGTTTGTCATAGATATCTGGCGCAGCCACAAGAAGTTGCATACGGATTTTGCTGGCAAAGGGAACTGATCCATTCTTCATTACTTGAGGAAGGAGATTCTTTAATTCCCCGCGAATTTCAGCGTCCTTTTTCTTGATTTCTGGTGGCAAAGACATTCCCACTGGTAGTTGCGAGTGCATCCTTGTATACAAAAGTGCCATCTGATATTGTGCAGCTACCTCAAGACTGGGGCAGAGAGCTAATGCGCCTTTTATAATAGTCTCAGCTGCAACCTGATATTGTTCAAGCCGGTTAACAGAAACACTTTTTGACCAAGTAATTGAACCATCACGCATGATGTAGCCATATATCGTTGAAGGAATGACTACAAACTCGTCGAGGGCGCTCACGAATGTCATGATTGTTCGGATTTCCTCATAGAGGCATCCAACCGGAAATGGGTGATCCAAATACACTCGTCTGGGGGCAAGTTTTGCAACAGCACATGGATGTATCCTGTCATAAAGAACTTCTTCAACAACTTGTTGTCTATCGAAAGTTCTTAAGCTGCCATGAGATGACCATTCCACTTCTGATGGATTTGCAGTCACGGAATATGGCATTGATTCCTCTTGACTAATAACCATTCTGTCATCTTTGCCCTCCATAGCTTCAACAAGGGAGGACAAATAGTACGGTGAGACAATATCATCACCATCAACGAAGGTTACATAACGTCCCCGCGCAATAGAGACGCCGTAATTCCTGGCATCAGAAAGTCCACCGTTTGACTTATGTACCACTCGAACACGCGAATCGGATGAATACTGTTCCAGAAGCAAACCGGTATTATCTGTTGAGCCGTCATCGACGCAGATAATCTCGCAATCTTGAAGGCTTTGGGCAGTCAAGCTGTCCATACAATAATGCACACATGCCTCAACGTTATAAAATGCAGCAACCAATGAAACTAGGGGTGCGCCTTTTTGTTCTTTTGTCATTGTCACATCCGCCTATCATCTGTCAAAGCGAAAGAATAAAGATGGTTCCGATCGACTAATTTCTATAACAGCTATCTAGAAGAGACTCGGTTAGCGGTGCAACCTTTTCGGGCAGGTGAAGTCAGCCATTAAAAGCTCCTCTCGTACTTCTTGCCAAGGAATTTTGCCGCCAAGAAGGAGGAGCCTTTCTTTACCCAGTCCACTGGCTCTGGGCTTACCACCGGAAGCTCGGAATACGAGGTACCATTGGTGGTAAGCCATGGATCGAGCATGCGCTCGCTCACGCGTCCAGGCCAACGCGCAGCAAAGGAGTCCATCTCGCTTGTGTCAATCCTCTGTCCAAGCTCATCGAGCAGGGGGAATAGCCATGCACAGTAGGCGTCAAACGTGGCTGCCGGCATGACGAACATGTTGAACACGTGCACACGCGTCGACTTCATGAGGCCATCCCATGCCGGGAGGTACTCCGGGCAGCGCTCGGAAAGAATGTTGCGCATCTTGTCCAGCTGCGAACCATCCAAGGTGTGTGAATAGTGGTCGTAGACCGTCTCGATGTAGTAGTTGCGCTGCTTGGCAAGAACCACATCTTTGCTGCTTAGGAGAGTGAGCAGCTCTGGGCCATCCACGAGCTTCTCGTACGGATCCTTCTGACGCTGCTTTGACCTATCCGCACTTCCCAGAAGCCTGCGGTAGTGAACTAGTCCTTTGTATCGGGCATCGCAGTTCTTCCAGAGCCAGTAGAGGCCAGTAAGCTCGCTGTAGCTGGCATTGAGGGCAGAGATATTGTCGCCTGTGTTATCGCCTTGCATATCAGGCAGCACATCCGGATGGAGCTCTGCTCCCACATGCAGGGGCAGGTAGATTGGGTCATCCGGCATCTTGTACGGCTTGTGCGTGGCGACTGCCACTACTATCTGGTCCAAAGCCTCTCCTCTATATCATCTTCCGAGCACACAATAACCCCTGTTAAACAAGCTTACGAAGTTGCTGCGCTGTTCTTTCTAATGAGACAAACCCATAGATATGACAGGCCAAGCGTAGCAAGAAAAGCCGCAACGATTGTCCACCGATGTCCAACACCCAGATTTCCGAGCAAATATCCAACGGCGATAATCACCAACTGGTGAAATAGATAGAAGGGCATCTGCAGAGTCGAAAACACCTCAAGTGGCTTTATAGACAACAACTTGCTTACCGCCCCCCGACTGAATACGAATGAACAAATAAGGAAGATGGCAATGACTGTGCACGCAGGCCTCGACCACCAAACGTCATTCAAGGCAAACAGTGCACCGGTATAGAGGGAGACTGATACCACCTCCATGCAAGTATCGGCCGTAAAGCGTCTCTGCATGGGTGGCGCCCCATTGATATCCCCCCCCCGAGCAGGAATTGCAGTTCCAGCAACAAATGCCATTCCGTATTCCAACATCCTGGATAGAGGGAAAGAGTGATTACTGATGTTAATGACTCCCTTGTACTGGCCCATTTGCAAAAGCGCTCGAATGCAGAACAGAACAACGAAAGGGACGAGGTAAGAACGCAATACAGATGCGTCCGTTGATGTTTCTCGTTGCCTTATCCACCAAGACAGCAGGGGTGTAATGAGATAGCAGAGCATCAAGTCTGCAACAAACCATGAAACTCCATTGAATGAGAATTGTAGGTTTGAAAACCACGTCTGCATCATCAAAAGATTTAGAACTGCTGCAGTGGTATTGTCAGCGATGGTCCACTCCTTCAAGCCAACCCCACCTAGCAGAGCAGCCATGAGGAAGGTGACGAAGTACAGTGGATATACCTTAGCCAGCTTGCTCTTAACTATTGAGACAGTCTCGTCAAGCGTGTACGAATACTTGCCGTGATGATTCAAGGCTTCTAAGACCCCGGAACAGACAAAGAAGAGCTCACACATCCTCGCTCCGAGATCTGGGGCCTTTAACACTCCCGTATGCCAGACAAACACAAGAATCAAGGCCACTGCCTTGATTCCAGAAACCGAAGTGATACGGTTGGATGTACTTGTTCGTAGAGTTCCTGCTCCGGCGGGCACTTATATCCCCGCCCCTCGGATGGAATCGGCATTCGAAGCCTCAGAGCTTTGTGATATGGAAGGGATTGCGTCTTCCGCGCCCGAGACGGGGCGTACCAAAGCGCCAGAAAAAACGAGGACGCCTGCGTCCTCGCGCTGTAATGCAGTCTCTTCCACGACCCCCCCCCCGGAGGCAATTCTCGCCGCAGGCTAACCCTGATTTGCTGTAAATAATATCGCAATGTATGTCCATACATGTCAGCGCATCTATGGGCGCACCGTACGTTCAGATGTTTTACAGCATTGGGGCAAAGGCATACCCTGAATGTTCGATGGCAGTTGCTGATGAGATCCGGATTCAACCTCTACGTTATCCGCTGGGATTCAGATGCCAGGTGCCTGAAGTCCAAGGCGTGGTTTTGCTCAAGTACACATGACTAAAGTGTACTTGAGCAAAACCAGAAGTCTTTAGTTTCCTTGGCTTGCGTTGCACCAGGGCAAAACAAAGCATGCGCTCCAAGCAAGATAATGGATTTCGCTCCTAACGCCCGAACATCTCGTCTACCGTCACAAGGCGTACGTTACCCCGCCGAAGCGCGTCTGCCTTGCACTCATCGGTAAAACCCGATTTTGAAAAGAGATAGAGAATAGTTCGAGATGCAGTCTTGCGCACAAGTTCTGCTCTGCTCGCGAGAGTACCTAGCACATCTGAACCTGTTGGTTTGGCCTCCCACTTGCACTCTCCGGCAACGAGTTCGCCATCTAGCCCGATTGCGGCAACAACCACATCCACGGTCTCGTGCCGACGAGGGTCTGTCCCCCACCATCTGCCAACCTCAAGAGGAAGCACGGGTACATTCCCCGATGCCATCTGTCGTACAAGCCATTGTCTGCTGACGTCTTCGAATATGTGACCGACATACGTGCTTAAATCACGTTGCACGATTCTTTCTGCTGCCTGACGTTCCATGCCGCGCTCAACAAGCTCCGCATAGCGCGCAGCAAGTGAGAAGTGAGCCAAAAACAGGCAGTCGCTGATTCTGTATCGAGCGTGCTTTTTGTTGGCATCTCCTACCGGCGCTATTCGCTCTATCACGCCAAGCTCCTCGAGAGATTTGAGATAGCCAGCAACTGCAGAGGATGAGAGCCCCGTATCATTCTTTATGTCCACCGGACGCGTGCATCCACGAGCAACCGATGAAATTACGGCATTATACAGAGCTGGAGTCCGCACTTCCTGTGAGAGATAGTTCTCTGGCTCAGCATAGAGATACCTGCTTAGCCCCAGAATGCGGTTGGCAAGATTCCATTCTGTTGACCTTGACCCGTCGAGCTGCTCTAAATACAGTGGCACCCCTCCCACAAGCGAGTACAACTCGACCGAACGAACTGCATCTGCAGGAGCTAGCATTGCCGCAGAGTCGAAGGCATCGAACGGCTTAACCTTCAGTTGTGCAGTGCGCCTACCGTAGAGCGGGCTCTTGCTTCCAAGGACCTGATGTTCCATAAAGCTCATGGACGACCCGCAGAGCACTAGCATCATGTGGGAAGAGTTCTTGCAGCGATCGATCAAATTTTGGAGCAGCGATGAGATGCCTGGGTAGGATTGAGCGAGATAGGGATATTCATCAATAACAAAGATTAGCCTGTGGTCATCTGCGTAGCTGAACGCATTTTCGAGAGCCGCCTCGAAGGTTGGGTACGCAGGTGACATCGGGCCATTTTCGTTCTCTCCGAGAATCACCGCGCTCAGAGCCCGTAGATTCTCCGAGGCTGTAGTCTCGCGCGCCTGAAAGAATCGGACATCCGGCTTATTGTCAGCAAACCTGCGGAGAAGCGTCGACTTTCCTACACGCCTGCGGCCGTACACAACCACCATCTGGAATGAATCCGTGGCATATGCTTCTTCAAGAACGGCCAGCTCCTGACTTCGTCCGACGAACATGTCTCATCTCCTCGACGCCGCAATCGTTTTACTCAAGTATACATGACTAAAGTGTACTTGAGCAAAACGGGGCCTCTGGTTGGCTATGAGATACCCTGCTGGAACGGGCCCGGAGGGAATTGCTTCTCGCATGCAAGGCACTGCCAGATAAAAAGCGGCGCCGGAAGCTCGTAGCTCCCGGCGCCGGTAGGTGCGCTATTTCTCGATGCGCTAGTCCTCGTCTTCTGCGAGGGCCTCGGCGATCTCGTCCGTGACGTTCATGGTGCTGTAGACGTTCTGGACGTCCTCAAGCTCGTCCAGGCGGTCGATGAGGCGCTGGACCTTCTTGGCGTCGTTGACCGTGACGTCCGTGGGGGTGGTGGGCACCATCGTGAGCTCGGAGCCCTTGACCTCGATGCCCTGGGCCTCGAGAGCCTTCTGGACGTCCTGCATCTTGTCGTACGCGGTGTAGACGATCCACTCCTCGCCCGCGTCCTCGTAGTCCTCGCCACCGGCCTCGGCAACGGCGAGCATGAACTCGTCCTCGTCCACGGCGTTCTCGCGATCGGGGACCTTCTTCTCGTCGCTGTGGATGACCTTCTCCACGGCGATGGAGCCCTTGCGCTCGAACTGGAACGCGACGGAGCCGGTGGTGCCCAGGTTGCCGCCAGCGTGCGTGAAGGCGGAGCGGACGTCTGCGGCGGTGCGGTTCTTGTTGTCGGTCAGGCAGTCAACGTAGACGGCGACGCCCGCGGGGCCGTAGCCTTCGTAGGTGATCTCCTCGTAGACGGCTGCATCTGCGCCGGCGCCAAAGGCCTTGTCGATGGCCGCCTTGATCTTGGCGTTGGGCATGGAGACCATGCGGGCGCGCTGGACGGCAGCGGCGAGGGTGGCGTTGTTGTCCGGGTTGGGGTCGCCACCGATCTTGGCGGCAACGGTGATGTTGCGCGAGAGCTTGGAGAAGAGCGACGAGCGCTTGGCGTCGATGGCCGCCTTCTTGTGCTTGGTGGTAGCCCACTTAGAGTGTCCGGACATTGAGTCTCCTATCCACACGGCGCGCGGGCACGCGTCCGCGCTTCTTGCTTGCTGCGGGCGCGAGAGCGCGTGGCCGGGCGCTCCTTGCGGGGCGGCGGTGGCTGCGAGCGCGGTCGATACCCATTGAACCTATGAAATTTTACTCTCTGCCGACGCTGGCGCAAGGGGAAGCTGACACGACGTTTGGTGACGCTGGGCCGAAGTCCGGGTTTCTTCACATTTGGAGGACGTCGCGGCGCGGGACGGGGGTGCAG
>OHAT01000920.1_pt1 | contig 28035 bp, 30 predicted proteins | sample 1577141 | NCBI WGS metagenome assembly OHAT01 (sample SAMEA3541578, study PRJEB24748) | human gut metagenome | biome: human gut; feature: human-associated habitat; material: faeces | place: China | collected 2012 | reverse complement strand
CATATTGCGATGATTTCCACCGTAATGATTCCCCGAAATTGCTTCAAGCCCGTTGTGCCGATATTTTGCCACCAACTGGCTCACATAGGCTGAACAGAAACCCGTTGCCTCAGCCACATCCTTGGAACTGGCACCTTTGACCCGCAGTTCCAGTGCTTTCAATCTGGCCTCGGCTCTTTTATCTTTATTTTCCCTGCGTGCCTGCTCAATCGCTTTTATTTCTTCATCGCTGAATTGATATCTGGAAGCCATATTTATCACCCAGATATAGTATATCATATCACTGAAATAATTTGAAGCGTTTTATTAAGAAATAGTATAATACACTCTACAAAGTCTTCATCTTCCACAAACATGGCATGGGTTTCAAAGAGGACTGCCATCTCCTCACCGGCATCTTCCTGGCACTTTTCTGCCAAGGCATTCAGCTGCCGGATGGATTGTTCCTGAGCAACAGCCAGGCGGGCTTTTTCGGCCTCAATATCAGAGACAACTTTCAACGTAACCGTGGTGTCAGAACGCTGGAAGAAATAGAGGGGGCCTTTTGCAATGCCCTTGGATACACCTTTACCTTGGATTGTAATCATAGTTCAGTGTCCTTTCTATACGTGGAAAGAAGTTGGGAAGCGCCGAAGAAGGCGTGTTTTGTTTGAGGAGTGTTATAATTTCAGCGCTTCCCGTGGCAAAAGGATTTGATTGCTTACAGATTGTTGTTAAAGAAGGCAGTCAGAGCGGCAATTGCGGCATCTTCATTAGCACCTTCTGCGGCTACAGTAACAACATCGCCCTGCTTTACACCCAGACTCATGAGCTTCATCAGCTGACCGGCCTTCACAGTGGTACCATTCTTGGTGATGGTTACTACAGTATCAGCAAAAGCCTTTGCTTCCTTGACCAGCATGCCAGCGGGACGGGCGTGGATGCCCAGAGGATCATTGATGGTATATTCAAACTGCTTCATATTATTAGCCTCCTAAATCGTTAGTATATTCAATTACTTGCTCAGTTCGATGACAACGTCATCATTGGTAACAGCATTGCCGGTGTGACCGTTCAGGGAAGCAAAGTCATCGACATTGCAAACCAGGACAGGGGTAATGGTATTCAGACCGGCAGCCTTGATTCCTTCCAGATCTGCTTCGAACATCAGCTGGCCCTTCTTGACCTTCTGGCCATTCTTCACATGAACTTTGAAGCACTTGCCGCCCAGGCCAACAGTTTCCAGACCCACATGGATCAGAATCTCAGCGCCGTTTTCAGCTACCAGGCTGCATGCATGGCCGGTTTCAAACATAGTATCTACGGTAGCATTGCAGGGAGCATATACCTTGCCGTCAGCAGGGATAATGGCAATGCCTTCACCCAGCATACCCTGGGCAAAAGTAGGATCGGGAACTTCTGCTACAGGCACGGTCTGACCAGCCATAGGAGCAAAAATATGATTGGGATCAAAGGTTTCTTCTTTCTTACCAAACAGTTTATCAAAAAGACCCATATTATTTCCTTCTTTCTTTATTACTTGATTAGAGCCAAGCACTCGTAAGGCCGCAGAGTCAGATCAGTGAGGGCGGTGGCATTGTCCCAGTTTGCGATCAGAACATCGGTATTTTCCCAGCCCCGGGGCAGGGTTACAGGGGCTTCTTCACTGGTAAGGTTACACATCACCAGCATCTCCTGGGAATCGGTATAACGGCGGTAAGCCAGAACGCTCTCGTCTTCCTTCATCAGGAATTCAATCTTGCCTTCGGAGATAACTTCCATCTCCTTACGCAGCTGAACCAGCTTCTTGTAGAAAGCACGGACAGAAGTCTCATCATTCATCTGTGCGGCAGCGTTGATCTGACGGTAGTTTTCAGGAGGATAGATCCAGGGAGTACCGGTGGTGAAACCGGCGGCGTGGCTGTCGTCCCACTGCATGGGAGTACGGCCATTGTCGCGGCTGCGCTCTGCCAGGACCTGCAGAGCCTCTTCGGAGGTCTTGCCGTTTTCCATGAGGATCCGGTAGTAGTTCAGACTTTCCACATCCCGGTACTGGTCAATGGAGGTATAGTGAGGGTTGGTCATGCCAATCTCTTCACCCTGATAGATGTAGGGAGTACCTCGCATCAGATGGATGGCGGCAGCCAGCATCTTGGCGGATTCCTTCCAGTACTTGTCCTCGTTGCCGAAGCGGCTGACGGCCCGGGGCTGGTCATGGTTGCACCAGAATACGGCATTCCAGCCGTCCTCTGCCTGCATTCCCTCCTGCCAGGTGCAGAAGAGATCCTTCAGCTTCATCAGGTCGGCGGCCATTAGGCTCCACTTATCGCCATCCTTGTAGTCAACCTTCAGATGATGGAAGGTGAAGACCATGCTCAGCTCCTGTTCCTTGGGAGCGGTGTAGCGGACACAGTTGTCCAGGCTGGTGGAGGACATCTCACCGACGGTGGTCATATCTGCAATGCCTGCATCACGAACCATTTCCTTCAGGAATTCGTGGACATGACGTCCGTCAGTATAAAAACGACGGCCATCACCGATATAGTCATTTTCAAAAATCTCAGGCTTGGAGATCAGGTTTACCACATCGAAGCGGAAACCCTTAATGCCCTTGGTCTTCCAGAACCGCAGAACATTCTTCAGTTCCTCACGGACTTCGGGATTTTCCCAGTTCAGATCTGCCTGAGTTACATCGAACAGGTGCAGATACCATTTTCCCAGAGAGGGCACATATTCCCAGGCAGGGCCGCCGAACTTGGACGCCCAGTTGGTGGGGATTTTATCGGGGGTGCCGTCCTTGAAGATGTAGTAGTTCTGGTACTTTTCGTCACCGGCCAGAGCCTTCTGGAACCACTCGTGCTCGGTGGAGGTGTGGTTGAAGACCATATCGAACATGAGGCCGATGTTTCTCTTATCAGCTTCGGCGATGAGCTCTTCCAGTTCCTCCATGGTACCGAACCGGGGATCCACTGCGCAGTAGTCGGAAACGTCATAGCCATTGTCACGCTGGGGGCTGGGGAAGAAGGGAGTGCTCCACAGCAGTTCCACACCCAGCTCCTGCAGGTAGTCCAGCTTGGAGGTAATGCCCTTCAGATCGCCTTCGCCGTCTCCGTTGGAGTCGCAAAAGCTTTTGAGGTAGACTTGATACACAACTTTGTTCTTAAAATTTCCCATGAGAAGTCTCCGTTGATACGGGTATCCGGGAAAAACCGAAGTCTTTCCCGGAACCTATTTTAGGGTCTATCTGAAAACCGGGAATATGACCAACAGCGAGGGATTTTTCGCCTGCTGAAGCCATTTTTCCGCAGGAATACTTTGTGTATTACAAGGGAAAATGGTGCACAGCAGGCGGAAAAGACCCGCTGTTTGGGCATGTTGACGGTTTTCAGATAGACCCTAAGAGGCAAATCAAGCGATGCTCTTGCGCTTGCCGATGATGACAGTCAGTACGAAGGGCACTGCGATGGCGATCAGCATGGCGATGGCGAAGGTACCCATGGACTGGGGCTGCATGGACAGGATGCCGGGCAGACCGCCAACACCGATGGAGTTTGCGGTGGAGGAGGTCATGACGGAGAAGGCACCGGCGATACCGGAACCGATCATGGCGCAGATGAAGGGGAAGTTGTACTTCAGGTTGACACCGAACATGGCGGGCTCGGTAACACCCAGGTAGCAGGAGATGCAGGAGGGAATGTTGACTTCCTGAGCACGGGCGTTCTTGCGCTGCAGGTAGATCATGCCCAGAACGGCGGAACCCTGAGCGATGTTGGACAGAGCGATCATGGGCCACAGCATGGTGCCGCCGAAGTCAGCGCACAGCTGTGTGTCGATGGCGTTGGACATGTGGTGCAGACCGGTGATGACCAGAGGTGCATAGAAGAAGCCGAATACAGCGCCGAACAGCAGACGCAGGGAACCGGTGATGCCGGCATAGACGAAGTTGGAGATCCAGGAACCGATGGTCCAGCCGATGGGGCCCAGAACGAAGTGAGCAGCCATGACAGCCAGCAGCAGGCTGCAGAAGGGAACCACAATCATGGAGATGACAGCAGGCGTGACCTTACGGAAGAACTTTTCCAGATAGACCAGAGTGAAACCTGCCAGCATGGCGGGGATAACCTGAGCCTGGTAGCCGATCATATCCACCTGAACAAAGCCGAAGTCCCACTGGGGAATAACGGCGCCAGCATTCACAGCATATGCATTCAGCAGCTGGCCGGAAACCAGAGTCAGACCCAGAACGATGCCCAGCATCTGGTTGGTACCCATCTTCTTGGTGATGGACCAGCAGATACCGACAGGCAGCATGTGGAAGACGGCTTCGCCGATGAGCCACAGGAACTGGTCAACGCCTGCCCAGAACTGGCTCAGCTGAACCAGAGTAGCGGTGCCGCCTTCGAAGATGTACAGGCTGTCGATAACGTTACGGAAGCCGAGGATCAGACCGCCGGTAATAATTGCGGGGATCAGGGGAGCGAAGATCTCTGCCAGAGCGGTCATGATGCGCTGCAGCGCGTTCTGATTCTGCTTGGCTGCGGACTTAGCCTCGTCTTTGCTGACGCCTTCGATGCCGGAAATGGCGACGAAGTCGTTGTAGAAGTCAGCGACAGTGTTGCCAATGATGACCTGGAACTGGCCAGCCTGGGTGAAGCTGCCCTTAACGGAAGGGGTAGCCTCGATGGCTTCGATGTTTGCCAGTGCGGGATCGTTCAGAACAAAGCGCATTCTGGTTATGCAGTGGCTGACTGCTGCGATGTTTTCCTTGCCACCAACCAACTCCAGCAGCTTGGCGGCATCCTGAGTGTACTTGCCCATGATTGTGGTTCCTCCTGTATATTTTTTATTTTGAACTTGTTTGAACAAGTTCCTTATGGCATCTTTATATCACGCTTGTTTGAACAAGTCAACAAAGAAATAGTAAGTTATTTCCCATCAATACATATTTTGTAACAACATACAAAACCGATATTTACATTTTGTTCATTATTACTATCACAGATTATTTAGACGATTCATACTATTTCTCGATAAAATGGTTAACACCATTTTATCCTGCGAATCCTTCGCAGGCCGCCGGTGGCGGCGAGAAATGTATGGACTTACGTTTTTTGCGGCTACGCCGCTGGCTGCTGAAACAGCAGCCGAATAAAACGGTTTTTAACCGTTTTATTGAAAACTAGTATCAGCTGCGGTTTCGGGCAGACCGGGAAGGTCTGCCGGAAACTGCATCCGAACAAGGAAGGAGAGGTCTTATGCAGACGACAAAAGCTCCCAGGGTAAAGACGGAACGCTCGAAGATCAGCTACGCAAAATGGGGCTATATTTTTATCGCGCCGTTCTTTCTGGCCTACGCGCTGTTTCATTTCGCGCCCCAGCTGCTGACGATCTACAACAGCTTTTTTGAAAACTACCGGGAGGGTCTGACACAGGTGGGGCCAAACTTCGTCGGCCTGAAGAACTATATCACGCTCTTTACGCCCGATAAGAACGGAACCATCGACATCCTGAAATACGCGGGAAATACGCTCGCACTCTGGATCGGCGGCGCGATCCCCCAGGTCGTGATCTCCCTGATGCTCGCCTGCTTCTTTACCAGCTACCGCCTGAAGATCAGAGGTCAGCAATTCTTCAAGACCGTCATCTATATGCCGAACCTTATCATGGCCTCAGCGTTCGCAATGCTGTTCTACATGCTGTTTTCCAACGTCGGCCCGGTCAACCAGATCCTGACCCAGTTGGGCTGGATCGACACGACGATCGACTTTTTCAACATCCGCTTTACCGTGCGCGGGCTTATCTGCCTGATGAACTTCCTTATGTGGTTCGGCAACACGACGATTCTGCTGATGGCGGGCATTATGGGTATCGATCAGTGCCTGTTTGAAGCGGCGAATATGGACGGGGCAGGCTCCTTGCAGGTCTTCTTCAAGGTCACGCTGCCGCTTCTCATGCCGATTCTGGTTTATACGGTCATCACCGCGCTTATCGGCGGTCTTCAGATGTTCGATGTGCCGCAGGTTCTGACAAACGGACTCGGTACGCCGAACCGGAGCGCTACGACGCTGGTCATGTATCTCAACAATTACCTCAAGACCAGCAAGAATTACGGCATGGCCGGTGCGATCTCCGTTGTGATCTTCATCATCACGGGTCTTTTGAGCATGGTGGTGTTCAAGTCGCTGACGAAGCAGGACGAAGAGTAAGGAGGCGCTTGCAATGAAGAAAAATTCCGCAGACAGCCGCAAAGCCCGCGCCATGCTGATATTCAGCCGGGTACTGGTCTACGCACTTCTGGTCTTTTTATCGGTGCTTTGCCTGTTTTCGTTCTACATGCTCATCGTCAACGCCTCGCGTACCAATGCGGATTTGCAGGGCGGGTTCAAGGCGCTGCCCCAGGGACATTTCCTGGAGAATCTGGTCAATGCCTGGAACGACAGCTCCATCAATATCCCCCGGGGTATGCTCAACAGCTTTATCGTGGCGGCTGCGACTGCGGTGCTGTCTACGTATTTTTCCGCGCTGACCGCCTATGGTCTGCATGCCTATAACTTCAGATTGAAGCACGCCGCGTTTTTGTTCATCATGGCCGTCATGGTCATCCCGAAGCAGGTTTCCGCTACCGGATTTGTACAGCTGTGCTACAAGCTGAAGCTGACCAACAGCTATCTTCCGCTGATTCTTCCGGGAATTGCGGCGCCGGTGGTATTTTTCTACATGATCCAGTACATGAAAAGCGTGCTGCCGATGGAGATCGTGGAGGCTGCCCGCGTGGACGGCTCAGGGGAGTTTTTCACCTTTAACCGCATCGTGCTGCCCATGCTGAAGCCTGCCATTTCCGTGCAGATGATTTTCACGTTTGTTGAGTCGTGGAACAACTATTTTCTGCCGGCGCTGCTGCTGGATAAGGCGGAAATGAAGACGGTTCCCATCATGATCGCCCAGCTGCGCGCGGCGGACTATTCCAAGTTTGATCTCGGCAAAGTGTATATGTTCATTCTGCTGGCCATCCTGCCGGTACTGCTGGTGTACATTTTCCTGTCGCGTTATATCGTCAAGGGCGTGACCGCCGGGTCTGTCAAGGGATAAGGCGGCGCGGGACGGATACTGAAGTTCAGATCATAAAATAGTTGCCGCAGATCGGAAAAGCTCCGATCTGCGGCAATTTGGGCAACACCGCACAATTGCGTCTGCGAGTCTCAGCCGCCTTTTTGCCGAATTATGCGGTGTTGCCCTGGTGTCAGATACAGCTGTGGCTTTTACATTATACGGAAAATATCCTCCTTGACCATTTGACGTTTCTGTGCCAAAATAGAAGCATCTAAAACTTGGAAGGACGAAATCTTATGAAGCACTTTTTGATCGTTGTGGATATGCAGAAGGACTTCGTGGACGGTGCGCTGGGAACACCGGAGGCGCAGGCAATTGTGGAAAAGGTAGCGGATAAAATCCTTGGCTTTGAGGGGCAGATTTTTGCTACGCTGGACACCCATCGGGAGAATTATCTGACCACCGCCGAGGGGAAGAAGCTGCCGGTAAAGCATTGCATCAAGGGAACCCCCGGCTGGGTGCTGAACGACAGCATTGCGGCTGCGCTGGAACAGAAGGGCTATACACCGGTGGAAAAGCTGACCTTTGGCTCTGTTTTGCTGCCGCGGCTGCTGTACCAGGCAGCGGCGGGGGAGAATTTCACCGTTGAGCTGGTGGGACTGTGTACGGACATCTGCGTGGTGTCCAATGCGCTGATGCTGAAGGCGAATTTCCCGGAGATGGAGATTTCCGTGGACAGCGCTTGCTGCGCCGGAGTCACTCCGGAAACCCACGAGGCTGCCCTCACCACCATGCGCTGCTGCCAGATCAATGTGAAATCATAAAACCTCCATACAAGGATAGAAAACGCCGGAGTGGTGCCGCAAACGCGGCGCCGCACCGGCTCTTTCTGTAGCTGGTTTTGGATGCCCGATTATCCTTTCCTTGCTGCCTTTGCGGCGCGGTTTTCTGCCCAGAGGGCGTCTGCGGCGGGCTTCCGGCAGGCGGCGTAGGCGTCGCACTTGGCGCACAGATGGTCTGCCGTCTCGGGAGACTGCATGTCCGTGGAATGCGCGCCGGAGGCTTCTACCATTGCCCGGAGCTTTTCCGGATTCTCCAGCATGGGACAGGGACGGAGCATGTTGTCGTTGAAGGGCTGACCGTCGTGATAGGCCATAAACATGGGGGACTGCGTTGCCTCCAGCAGGGACTTCTGGCGGATATTGGAATCGGAATAGTGGATGAATACACAGGGATCCATGTCGCCGTTGGCGTTGATGTGCAGATAGCGGCGTCCGCCGGCAATACAGCCGCCTACGTATTCGGCATCGTTCTGGAAGTCCATGGCAAACAGGGGCTTTGTGCCGCGATATTTCCGAATGCGGCGGTACATTTCCGTTCTCTGCTCCGGAGTGGGCAGAAGCTCGGGAGAAGCGTCATTTCCGACGGGCATGTAGTGGAAGTACCAGATGAAGTACGCGCCCATTTCGATCAGGCCATCATAATATGCTTCGGAGGTGATGGACTCGAAATTTGCCCGGGTGTAGCAGGAGGAGATGCCGTAGAGCAGCTTCTTCCGGTGGAGAATTTCCATGGCGTGGGTAGCCTTCCTGTATACGCCCTTTCCCCGACGGTCGTCGGTGGCTTCTTCAAAGCCCTCGAGGGAGATGGCGGGGACGAAATTCTTCACCCGCAGCATTTCATCCGCAAATTTTTCGTCGATCAGTGTGCCGTTGGTGAAGGAAAGAAATACACAGTCGTTGTGCTTTTCGCAGAGCCTGATCAGGTCGGCCTTCCGTACCAGCGGCTCGCCGCCGGTGTAGATGTACATATAAACGCCCATTTCCTTTCCCTGACGGATGATGTCGTCGATCTCGTCGAAGGTCAGGTTCAGCTTGTTGCCGTATTCCGCTGCCCAACAGCCGGTGCAGTGCAGGTTGCAGGCGGAGGTGGGATCCAGCAGGATCGCCCAGGGAATGTTGCAGTTGTATTTCTGACGGTAGCTTTCCTGCACATCCCAGCCGATAAGGTTGGCGTTGATGAAGAAATTCACGGCGATGGTGGTCAGCACGTCATGATCGACGTCGTTGATCATGTGGCGGATGAAGGGATAGTAGGCATCGCTGGGATCCTCAATGGCGTGGCGAATGGCCTTGCGCTGGCTTTCGAATTCTCCCTTGCTGAATTTGTCCGCCCAGTCCATCAGTTTGGGGAGGTTTTTCTCCGGATCCTTGTAGAGATACTTCATTATCTGCTCAATGCCGAGCTTTTTCATAGTTGCCGAAACATTCATATGCGTTTAAGCTCCTTCGTGTTTTTTGGGGGAATCCGGGATGGAAATGCGCTTCTTGCCCGATTCCTGATTTGAGTATAGTAAAAAGGACGAAAAAGCTCTACTGAGGAAACGGTCGTTTCTTCACAAATAGGAGAAAATGGCGAAATCTGTCAGTTTTGAATAAACGGAAGGATTTGTCCTAAAATACCGCAAACGGTCGGGCATCCCAATGCCCAGCCGTTTGCGGTATTCAAGATTCCTATTGCGCTTTTTTCTCCCGCAGCATGGCTTCCAAGGCTCCGGAGAAAAGGAGACTTAAATCGTCAACGGAAGAATCGATATCGATCTTCATATTCATCCAGAGGAATTTCATCACATAGCCCAGCAGAGAGCAGCAGAAGAAGCCGGTGATCAGTTTTCTGGCCTCATCGGTTATCCGGATATCCGTTGTGCTTTTTTCAATGTAATCGTAGAATTGGCTTTCCACCGATGTGAAGACGTAGCGCTCCAGGCGCTCTCTTGTGATGGAATCGGAGACGTGATAGACAAGCTTCGGATTTTCCTGCATGGCGTGAAGCAATATTTTCAGCCGGTCTGTCCAGCCGCCTGATAGCTGTGTCAGTGCAAAAAATTGATTCCGCTTCCTGTCCAGCCACTTGTCCAGCAGGTCGTAAATGTCCTGAAAGTGATAGTAGAAGGTGTTCGCGCTGACCTCACTTCTGGAGACGATGGCGGATACGGTGATCTTGTCAAAGGGCTTTTCCTCCAAAAGATCTTCAAATGCCCGGAAAATCGCTTTTTCTGTATAGTTGGCCATGTTGTTACACTCCTATTTTTTCGCAATGACAGGAAAACGTTTTAACGATGTGCAAGCATTTCTTTCACCTGCATAAACAGTTCCAGCAGCTGGTCAATATCCTTCCCGCTGGAATCCAGGGAATAGTACATGTACTTCCCCTCCTTGCGGCAATGGACGACCCCCGCATCCTTCAGAATCTGCATGTGATGGGAAACTGCCGGCGGCGTCAGCTGCATTCTGTCCGAAATGTCCGCTACCCGCACGCCGTCAGGATTGCTTTCCAGCATCAGGAGCAGAAGACGCTGACGTACCTCGTCGCCAAATACCGTCAGGATTTTCTGACAGGCGCTGAATTTCCTTTTCAGCGCAAGAACATCCGCTTGACCCATTCTGAAGCCTCCTTGCACAAACACAATTAAATGTTTAATTGTATTTTACTAGAGAAGGCAAAAAATGTCAAGAGGTTGGAGTGGGTGATTTGTTGACGAGGTTGTCCGATTTCTCACAAATTCGACATTTTCCCCAAAATCAAAGAAAAACGGCGGGTTCTCCTAAATAGGAGAGTCCGCCGTTTTCCACCATGGTTATTTCGGGAAAAAAGGTGTAAACTTGTCATTGTCAGGTGGGATTCCGCCTGGTTTTGAAAAAGAAGACGCTGTTACACGAGGAAGAATGTTATGAACAGAAACAATTTTACCTCCGAATCCGTCACCTGCGGCCATCCGGACAAGGTCTGCGATCAGATCGCGGACAGAATCCTGGACGCCCTGCTGGAACAGGATCCCCAATCCCGGGTTGCCTGCGAGGTGACCTGCGCCACCGACGCGGTACATATTTTCGGCGAAGTGACCACGAAGGCGGAGGTGGACTATTCCGGTCTTGCCCGGCGGGTCATTGAGGAGATCGGATATACGGAACCGAACCGGGGCTTTGACGCGGAGACATGCCAAATCCGGGTGGAGCTGCATGAGCAGTCCTCGGATATTGCCAGAGGCATCGACCGCAGAACAGAGGCGGAACGGATCAACAGCGGTGCCGGAGACCAGGGCATCATGTTTGGCTATGCCTGCAAGGAAACTACCAACCGGATGCCGCTGCCCATTGAGCTGGCCCACGCCCTGGCGAAGCGTCTGGAGCTGGTGCGCCGCAGCAATGAGCTGCAATACCTCCTTCCCGACGGGAAGACCCAGGTCACGGTGGAATACGACGGGCAGAACCGGCCTTGCCGGGTGGCGGCGGTCATTGTATCCGGCCAGCACCGGGAGGGCGTCGATATTCACACCCTGCGGGACGACATTCTGGGGCATGTGATCCTGCCGACAATTCCCACTGCCCTGATCGATAAGGACACCCAGTTTTTCATCAATCCCACGGGGCGATTCGTCATGGGCGGCCCGGCGGCGGATTCCGGCCTTACGGGGCGGAAGCTGATTTCGGATACCTACGGCGGCTGCGCCCGTCACGGCGGCGGCGCGTTCTCGGGAAAGGACGCGTCCAAGGTCGACCGGAGCGGGGCGTATCTCGCCCGGTACATTGCGAAAAACATTGTTGCCGCCGATCTGGCCGACCGCTGCGAGGTGCAGCTTGGCTATGCCATCGGTCTGGCGGAGCCGGTGTCCTTCCGAATCGACACCTTTGGCACGGAGCGGCGGAAGAAGGACGATATCTACAACGCCGTTCTCCGCACGGTGGACATGCGCCCCATGGCGATCATTGAAAAATTTGGGCTGACCGAACCCATATTCTCCCGAGTGTCCTGCTATGGTCACTTCGGGAGCAACGCAGCGGATATGCCCTGGGAGCGGACAGATTTACGGCTGTCCGTCTGATTTAGAAATATAGAAAAGGAAAGTGACATTTATGAAAACGTTAAAGAAACTGGAATGGATCAGCCTGGCTATCTCTGTCGTCATGCTGCTTCTGGGACTGTGCCTGCTGATTTGGCCGAATATCTCGGCAACGGTGCTGTGCTATGGTATGAGCGCGGTTCTGCTGGCTGTGGGCGTGTTCCGCATCGTGTGCTATGTGCAGCGGGGGTTCAGCTCCATTTTCCACGTGTATGAGCTGCCCCTGGGAATCCTGGATATTCTGATGGGCGCGTATGGATTTGCCCGCTGCCAGAGCGTCGTTTTGATTCTTCCGGTCATTATCGGCATTCTGGTTTTGGTGGACAGCCTGTTTCAGCTGCAAGCGTCCATTGATTTAAGACGCCTGGGCGTTCCCGGATGGGGGCTGTCCCTTGCCCTTTCGATTCTCAGCGTGGCGTTTGCGCTGCTGCTGGTTATGAATCCATTTGAAGGCTCCAGAACCCTGATGATCTTCATCGGCCTGTCTCTGATGATCGACGGCGTGCAGATTTTGTCCTATATCATCTGCGCGTCCAAGTGCGTAAAAGAAGTGAAGAAGATGGAACCGATGGATACGGACTTTGAGATCATCGAGTGAGCCGGAGTCAAGGAGCCATAGGCAATGGCACTGACGGGCACTGCTGCCAGGTGGGGGACGAACAGAGGGAAAAATCTTGAACTACACGGCCATTGCCATCAAGGGGCTGCTGTTTCACTACAAGCCCACGAACGCAGTTGTCGCCGTGGATGGGGAAAACGACAGCTACCGGAAGATCTGGCTGGCGCCCACCATGAACGGCCGGTTTTACGGCGGCGGGATGATGCCGGCGCCGGGGCAGAACCGTTTGAATCCGGAGGGAACGGTGCCGACCATGGTGATGTTCGGCGCGGGAAAGCTGAAAATGCTGGCGGTGTTCCCCTCCATTTTTAAGGTTGAGCATATCCGGCATGAGGATATGGTGGAGGTGCTGTCCGGGCATTCCATCTCGGTGGAATTCGACCGCCCCACGCCCATCCAGATCGACGGAGAGACCATTCCGGGCGTTTCGGGATACAGCGCCACAGGCACTTGTGAACCGGTCGGCGTATGAGAAATAAAGCGAAAAAGGAAGCAAAAGCCATGACAACAGAAACAGACGACTATTGCCCCGTCCGGAAGAAAACGGCGACAGAATCGGAAGTCCGCGTGCGGACAGGTGCGGTCATGACGCTGATCGCGGTGCTGGTATTCTATTTTTCCCGCTATCCCTATGTGCTGGAAGCAACGGCTGCGGTGCTCAGCATCATGGGCATCGTTGAGCTGCTCCGGGCGGCGGGGCATTGCACCTGGCGTAACGTCCTGCTTCTGAGCCTGATGGCAGTTGCGATCTGCATGAGGTGGCTCCCGTATTACGGAGAAATTCTTCTAATCACGTGGATTCTTGCGATTGTGGCCTTCGCCCTGTTTATGCGCCATAGGAAAGATGTCCATTCCATCGGCTTTTGGCGCATTTTGCCCTGTACGCTGATGCTTCCCATATTTTTTACAGCGCGGTGGAGATTCGGCAATGGCCCCGGGGGCTTGCCGTTCTGATTTTTGTCATACTGGGCTGCACGATCAATGATGTGGCGGCGTATTTCGTCGGCAAAGCCTTCGGCACCCATAAGCTGGCGCCCACCATCAGCCCCGGGAAGACGGTGGAGGGCGGCCTGGGCGGCATGATCGGCTCCGTCATTCTCATGAGCCTTTTTGCATTCCTGTATTCCAACCGGACAGGGACTGCGATACAATACGGTCGGCTGCTCCTGTACCTGCTTTTGGCATCCGTCATTGGACAGTTTGGCGATCTGGCAATGTCAACGATCAAGCGGACGGTGGGCATTAAGGATTTTGGGAAAATTCTTCCGGGACACGGAGGCATTTTGGACAGGTTTGACAGCTTCCTGTTTGCTGCACCCTTTGCCGTGATCTACGGGAATATGACCGGCTGCTTTTTGTGACGGCATGAAATGAATCTTTGCGTGGAAAAACAGCACCCGCTTTTGACGGGTGATCATAAAACAGCGAACGGAGCGTATCGGTACAGATACGCTCCGTTTCGCGTGCCGGGGCGCAGCCCCTTGGCTCTCCCTCTGGGAGAGCTGTCACCGAAGGTGACTGAGAGGGTCTCGCGCCCTGGTTTCCCTTCTCCGTCTTCGCTTCGCTCAGATACCTATCCCAAGGGGAGAGGCAAGAGGTGCTCGCGCTGTGCCTTATCGTAACGGAATGGGGGAGACAGTGCGGTAGGCTGCGGTTAGCTGGTCTGCGGTGGGGAGAGCGTCCAGGACGTGACGGCGGGCGACGCTCCAGGCGGAGGCGTTGGTGGCAAATTCCAGGGCTTCCGGTATGGACTTGCCGCGGCTGAGGGCGACGGCGAGGGCTGCATTGAAGGTATCCCCGGCACCGGTGGTGTCCATGGCGGCGGCGGGAAGGGCAGGGAAGAGCAGCCCTTCGGAGGGAGTCACCAGAAGGGAACCCCTGCTGCCCAGAGTCACGACGGCATTGGTCAGCCTGGCGGCGCGGAGACGGTCTGCCAATTCTGAAGGCTCGGGAGTATAATTCAGCCCCAAAAGGACGGCGGCCTCCTGCTGATTCGGGGTGATCAGATCGAAGCTGCGCAGAAAATCCGGTTCCATAGGGATAGCGGGCGCGGGATTCAAAATTGTGAAAATGCCGTGCTTTTTCGCAATGGCCAGGGCGGCTTTCGTGGCATCCAGAGGACATTCCAGACCCAGCAGCAGATGGGTGCAGCGGGACAGAGCAGCTTCCTGCGCCCGGAGGAAGTCGGCGCTGAGCAAATCTGCCGCGCCGCGATAGACTGTGACCTGATTTTCACCCCGGCGGTCGGTCAGGATGCAGGCGTAGGCGGTATTGGCTTCGGGGACGGTTTGCAGGATGGGCGTGACGCCTTCCCTGAGAAGAACATCCCGGCAAAGAGCGCCGCCGGGGTCGCTGCCCACGGCGCCGAAGAAGCAGACCTGAGCCCCAAGCCGGGCGGCGGCGACAGCCTGGTTATAGGCTTTGCCGCCGGGTTCGATGAAAATGCTTTCCGCGCAAAGCGTCTCGCCGGGGGCGTGAAAATGGTCTGCGGTGAGAAATACGGATTCGCCGCCAAGGCCGACGGCACCGATCCTTGCTGTTTTCGGCTGCATAACAGGCACCTCACAGGGATTGGATGCGGGGGGAAAAGCGGTCGATGAGGGCTTTGTTGCGCTCCGCGCCGCCGGGAATATTGCCGCTGAGATAGATGGGAACGTCCACGCCCTCAGCCAGAGCCAGCTGAGTGGCTTCCGCCAGAATGCTGTTGAGGATGAACGCGCCGGTGATGGTGGAAAGAGGCGTGGTCTTAATGGCGGCGCCCTGCGGCAGCAGACAGGCATCACCGTGGGGGGCTTTGTTGTCGATCCACAGGTCGGAGACTTCATAGAGGTGTTTTCCGCTGGCGCTGCGGGCGTTCTGGTCAAAATAGGCGCTGGAACAGATGGCAACAGTGGGAATGCCGCGGCTACGGATGATCTCCGCTGCTTCCACCGGGACGGCGTTGACGCCGGAGGTGGACAGACAGAAGAAAATGTCATGTTTGGTCGCCGGACAGTTTTTCAGAACCTCCTGGGCAAGACCGGGCTGCTTTTCCAGGCGGCTGCTTTCGGCGGCTCCTTGATGGAGCATGAGAGGCTCATAGAAAACGGGAGCTACGTTGGCCAGCCCGCCGGCGCGGTAGAAGGTCTCCTCCGCCAGAATGTGGGAGTGGCCGCAGCCAAAAACATAGATCAGACCGTCCCGGACAAGGACGGCTTTCACCATCTGCGCCGCCCGTATGATTTTCTCCCGCTGGGTCTCCCGGATGGCGGTGATGGCGGCGGCAATATGGTCGGCATATTGGTCTAAAAGCACAGAGAAATTCCTCCCGTTTATCAGTGTCCGGAAAGCAGGGAGCTTTCCCGGATGACCAGGTTCGGTTCGACGTAATAATTGTCATAGGGCGTATCGGGATTCTGAATGCAGTCGATCATCAGCTTGACGGTCATATCTGCCATACTGGCGATGCGGTACTGAACCGTTGTCAGAGAGGGAGACAGATTGGTGGCGATGGAAAGATCGTCGAAGCCCACAATGCCAACATCCTGAGGAATCCGCCGGCCCAGGCACTTGCACACCCGGTACAGTTGGGCGGCAATGAGATCATGATAGCAGAAGACGCCTACCGGCTCCCGGTGCTCCTCCAGAAGCTGGGCGATCAGACCGTCGTCCGCCCGGTTTCGACTGGAAACCTGTAAGGTGCTGCGGCTGTCCAGCTCGAAGCCGCTTTGCTTCAGCTGCATCTGAAAGCCGGTGAAGCGGATGTCGCTTTCCAGGGAACGGCTTTTGCTGCCCAGGTACAGAAAGTCCCGGTAGCCCTGCTCCACAAGATGCTGGGCGACCTTCTGGGAGATGGTAAAGCTGTTGACCTGTACGGAGGAGCACCTGCTGTTTTCCAAAGCGTGTCCCAGCAGCACGCAGGGGATGGGGCAGCTGCGGTAAAGCCCGGTTTTCTCCGGCGCGGTGGGGATGCAGCTGACGATCCCGGCGACGGACATGTGCAATAGCAGCTGAATCAGCTTGCGCTCCTCCTCGGCGGAGTAGGTGGCGTTGAGAATCAGCACCTCGTAGCCCTTCTGACGGAAGCTTTCCACCACGGTATCACAGAGGGACGAGAAAAACTCGTTGTTCAGCTGAGGCACCAGCATACCGATGATGTTGGTATGGCGATAGTGATCCTCCATCAGCTTGGCGTGGGACAGATAATACTTCTTTCCCCGCAGCTCCAGGTATCCGGTGTCGCACAGCTCGGAGAGAATATTGTGGGCGGTCACCACAGAGATCTGCCGGGCGTTTGCCAGAGCCCGGGTGGTCATGAAGGGAAGCCCCGGCTCGCCATATTTTCCGCTGAGGATCTCCTTCTGGAGCAGATACCGCTCTTGGGCGGAACGGGATAGGTTTTCAAAAACTTCCTGTGTCACAGAACCCGATCTCCTTCCGTAAATTGAGTGGGATGGAATGTTATACAATTGTTATAGCATGAGCTTGAAAAAAAGGCAATACGAAATTGCAAGAAAAATAAAAAAATATTTATTTCCGGAGAATTTACCGGAAAATCAAGAGAAATAGAAACGTCCGTGCCCTTAACGCTGGGATTCCATTATGTCGTTTTGACCGAATATTCAAAATTATGTTATAATTTATTATAATATTCTTGACAAATATGTTATCGCTGATGTAGAATCAAAATGAAAAATTCAATAAAATATTGCTGAAAAGAAAAGACACATTGTTGCAATTTGACATGGCTCTGGCAAGGGTGAAGGAGGAAGCTATGGACGGTGGGTTCTATGTATTTTCCCGGGAGCTGAAAGCCTGCGCCGACAGGCGGCTGAATAACGCCACCATTCGTCGGCTGTGGCAGGGCTTCTGCTGTCAGGCGGGGCAGATCGTTATGGAAGAAGCGGATGGCGTTTTCTTCCGGGCAGGCGCCATCCCGGTGCCGGAGGTTCCGGGAAATGCCGAATTTGTCATCCGGGTTACGGAGCAGGGCATGGCCGTGGCGGCGAAGGACTATTCCGGGCTGGCTCGCGGCGTGCTGGTGCTGATGATGCGCATTGAGCCTGTAGCGCTGGAAGAGGGGCGGGAGCAGTTCCGTGTGGCGGCGTGCTCTGTGGAAGGCAATTACGGTATTCGCAGCCGCATGATTCACTTCTGCGTTTTCCCGGAGACGACGCCGACGTTTCTGCAAAAGTGCATCCGTCTGGCGGGCGTGATGCAGTACACCCATGTGGTACTGGAATTCTGGGGGATGCTGCGGTATGACTGCCTGAAGGAGCTGGCATGGGGAAACGCCTGGCCGAAGGATTTTGCAAAGGGCATCGTCCGGGAGATTGAGGATATGGGCATGGAGGCCGTTCCTATGATGAATCACCTGGGACATGCGGCCGGATGCCGTGTCAGCGGCGGTAAGCATGTGGTGCTGGATCAGAATCCCCGGTTGGCAGCGCTGTTTTCTCCGGACGGCTGGTCATGGAACATTCTGAATCCTCGGGTGCGCGATTTGCTGAAGGACGTGCGGCGGGAGCTGTACGAGGTTTTCCCCAACGCCCGGTATTTTCACCTGGGCTGCGACGAGGTGTATTCCTATGAAAAAGGGGATGAGGATCAGCGGCGGATGCGCAGCTTCCTGCGTTCCGTGATCGAAGAGGTTCAGATGGAAGGCGTTCGCCCAATCATCTGGGGGGACATGCTCCTGAATGCCAGAGCCTGCGGTGTGGACGGCGGACATCAGCCTTACGTCTGCGGCTGCGACACGCCGGAACACGCGGATAAGCTGATCGCGGCCATCCCAAGGGGTACCGTCATTGCCGACTGGCACTACGACATTTTGCAGGCGCCTGTCAAGACCAGCGTTTACTTAAAGGAAAAGGGCTTTGACGTGCTGGGAGCGCCCTGGTTTGAGGACGCCAACTGCCGGGCGCATGTGGATACCGCCCGGGAACATGGGCTTATGGGCGTCATGGTGACGACCTGGCACACCCTGGCGCAGAAGATGCCCCATATCGTCGCAGACGCTCTGATGTGCGGCGCGTTCCAGTCCCCCTGGTCGGGGCCGGAAAGTAGCAAGGTTCGCACCGAAACCGCCGCCCTGCTGCGCAAGGTATGCTTTGTGGACGGCGACTATAAAGAAGCGGGCTGGACGGACAGCCAGATTTTCATGCAGGCCAATCCCATGACTTAATACGATTTCCCGATAACATGGTTAACACCATTTTATCCTGCGAATCCTTCGCAGGCCGCCGGTGGCGGCGAGAAATGTATGGACTTACGTTTTTTGCGGCTACGCCGCTGGCTGCTGAAACAGCAGCCGAATAAAACGGTTTTTAACCGTTTTATGAAAAACCAGTATAAGGCAAACTCCGGCTTCGGACAGTTTAATGGAGGGGAATATGAAAAACAAAAAAATATCCAAAAGAATCATCAGAAATAATCTGGTCGCCTACTCGTTCGTTATCGTCAGTCTGGTGACGCTGCTGGTGCTGGTTTACATCCCCATGATCTCCACCGTGGATTACAGCTTCCGCCGCATCGGCATGGTCGGCGTGGGCGAGGATGCCTGGATCGGTCTGGAAAACTACCGGATGCTGTTCTCCCAGTCCACCTTCTGGAAGGCCATCGGCAACACCATTCTCATGGCGGTCATGGGTCTTCTGACCATTCCTGTGGGCTTCCTTCTGGCGGTGCTGGTCAACAGCCTTGGCCGCAGCCGATTGCAGGAATTTTTCCGGGTGGGCTTCTACCTGCCCAACATCATCACCGGCGTTTCCGTGTACCTGATTTTCCGGGTGGTGCTGATGACCGACGGCGGTCTGCTGAACAATGTGCTCAGTGCAATCACAGGCCGGCAGGTATCCATCGGCTGGCTGGCAGACCCCAAATTCGCCCGCTGGGGCGTCACCATCATCTGGGTCTGGATGAACGCGGGCTACTCCATGCTGATGAATCTGGCAAGTCTTCAGGCCATTCCCACCGATCTGTATGAGGCAGCCTCCATCGACGGCGCCAACGCCATTCAGAAGCTCGTCGCCATTACCGTCCCCAACATGAAGTCCTGCTTCGCCCTGCTGTTTGTCACCGGCATGATCAACGGATTGGCAAGATTCACGGATATTTACATCCTGGGCGGTATGGACTGCTACGGCGGCGCGGGCGGCACCTTGCAGACCATTCTGATGTACGTCTTCCAGTTCAGCTTCGAGACGCCCAACTATGGCGTGGCCTCCGCCGGTTCCATGGTTCTGTTTGCACTGGTCTTTGTGATGACAATGATCAATGTCAAGCTCACCGGCTTCCTGAAAGACGAGGTGTAACTCATGAAAAGAGCGAAATATAAGCGTTATATCACTGCCGTGGTGCTGTTTGTGATTCTGGCAATCATCCTGACCCCGCTGCTGTGGTCCATCTCCATGTCCTTTGACAAGACGGCGACCACCCATCTGCCGGAGTTCTCCCTGATTCCCCACGAGCCGTCCACCTTCAACTACAAGGCTGCGGCCAAGATGATCGATCTGCCGCAGTATTTCAAAAATACGGTCATCGTCGTGGTGGTGAATACCTTCCTCGCGGTCATGTTTTCCATGATGTGCGGCTTTGCCTTCGCCAAGCTGAAATTCGTGGGCAAGAAGTTCTGGTTCATCTTTATGCTTGCGGTCATGATGGTTCCTTTTGAATCCCGCTTGGTGCCGCTGTTCCTGCAATACCGGGACTGGGGGCTGCTGAATACCTGGTGGCCGCTGATTCTGGGTCAGTTCGCCTACGTTTACGGCACCTTCTTTGCCCGTTCCTACATCAGCTCCATTCCGGATTCCCTGGCGGAATCCGTCTATATCGACGGCGGCAGCGAGTGGCGGGTTTTCTTCAGCGTCATTATCCCGCTGTCCAAGCCCATCATGTCCACCCTCGCCATTTTGCAGGTCATCTCCAACTGGAATGCCTACCTGTGGCCTATGGTCGTTATCCGGGATTACAAAAAGCAGATGATTTCCGTGGGCGTGGCGCTGTTCAACGCCAACCAGAATGCCATGTACTACGGCCCCAGAATGGCGGTGGCCGTCCTCAGCGCCATCCCGCTGGTGATCCTGTACCTGATTCTGCAAAAGCACATCGTCGCCAGTATTGCCGTAACCGGCATCAAACAGTGATATATATGGGAAAGCCCGTGTATATAAATTAAAAACTAGGAGGAAACACAATGAAAAAGCTCACCGCATTGCTGCTGGCTCTGGTCATGCTTCTGTCCCTGACGGCCTGTGGCGCAAAAGTAGACGCACCCGCAACGGAAGCTGCTACGGCTCCGGCACCCGCTCCCGATGAGGCGACTGCCGCTCCTGCGGCCAACAACGGCCTGGACCCCAACGAGAAGGTCACCCTGCATCTGTACGGCACTGCAAACTTCATTGATGTTGGTGCTGAAGGCACGATCGACCTGGTCTCCGGCGTCGAGATGCCCGGTTACAATGAACTGATCGCGGCATGGAACGAAAAGTATCCCAATGTCGAGGTTGTCGTGGAGACCTGCCCCTGGGACAACTGGATCACTTCCATCCAGACCGCTGTCCTGTCCGGCGGCGTTGACATCATCCTGCACGGCGCAACCCTGACCGAGCTGTGCGAGCCTCTGGATCCCTATCTGCAAAGAGATTCCGAATATGCCGATAAGCTGTTCGCCACCGAGAACCGCCGCTTCGGCGACCTGAGCAAGACCATGGTTTCCGGCATCCAGTACGTCATCGAGCCCTCCATTGCATACGTTGATATGGACATTCTGGATCACTACGGCGTGGAAGCCCCCACCGCCGACTGGACCTGGGAGGATCTGATCAAGATCGCGGAGGCCTGCACCGGCACCGACCCTGTTACCGGTGAGGAGACCTACGGCGTCCAGCTGTGCTACACCAACACCGCCAACATCTTCCAGAACTACTACCAGCTGGCGATGGCCTACGGTGCCAAGCCCATCACCTACGGCGCTACCGCGGCAGAATCCACCATCGACTTTACCGATCCCGCTCTGCCCAGAGTGTTTGCTGATATCGAGCGCCTGGCTGCCTGTTGCGCGCCCAACGTCAGAGAAGGCGCCAATGTCGTCGCCGACCTGACCCCCGAGAACAATGCCGCGATCCGCTGGAGAACCCTGGCTTACGACCAGTACCGCAAGATCGCCGCTGCCGGTATCGAAGACCGCTTCCTGTTCCTGCCTCTGCCTGTCGTGGAAGCCGGCGACATGGCCGGTTCTCAGTCCACCTACTTTGGCTCCTACAACATGGCCATTGCCAACAATTCTCAGAACAAGGAGTGGGCGTGGGAGTTCATCAAGTGGATGACCACCGACCCCGCTGCCGTTGAGTGGACCGTTGCCACCGGCGGCATCCCCAACTGCGAGTACGGCATGGAGCTGCTGGAAGGAAAGATGGGCGAGAAGGCCGCTGCCCCCATGCAGGTTCTCAAGTCCATGCCCGAGGGCTTCTGCAATACCACCAACGCCTGGTATGACAACGTCAACTTCGGCACCTTCTCCACCTCCCTGGTCACGGTTCTGAAGGATCTGGTTTACGGCACCACCAATGCTGAGCAGGCTCTGGCTGCCTGGGAAGCCGCTACCAACGAGTACATGGCTTCCATCAAGTAATTTTCGCGAAAAGCAAGATTATGGGGCGGGGACGAAAGTCCCCACCCCGACGATAAAAGAGCCTGTGCATGTCATCGGCTCATTATCTGACCGGGACTGCCATTTTCCGGCAGTTAAGGCACAATTGTGATGAATGACGATCTTGAGAAAAAGATTTGCGGTCTGATGAAACAGGCCGTACAGAATCAGCAGACGGCGGGCGTAAGCCTGCTGGTGAGAAAAGACGGCGAAGAGCTGTTTTTCGGCGCCTGCGGCTATGCGGACATCGAGAAACAGGAAGCGCTGGGAAGAGACCACATTTTCAGGCTTTTCTCCATGACCAAGCCCGTTACAGCCGTGGCGGCCATGATTCTGGTGGAGCGGGGAATGCTGGATCTGAATATGCCTGTTTCCGAGGTTCTGCCCGGTTTTGCCGGGGCGAAGGTGATGGAAGACGGCGTCCCGGTGACGTCGCAGCGTCCGGTGCGGGTGCTGCATCTGCTGAACATGACCTCCGGACTGACCTACGGGGAGGAACCTACCCCGGAAGGGCGGCAGGTTCTGAGGCTGATCGATTCCTGCATGGCGCTTCTGCATACCGACCGGTGTGTCAGCACGGTGGAATTTGCCAACGCTTTGGGACAGATCCCCCTGGCCTTTGCGCCGGACAGCTCCTGGTGCTACGGCTTTTCGGCGGATGTGCTGGGCGCCGTGATTGAGGAAGTTTCAGGAATGCGGTTCGGCGCGTTCCTGGAAGAAAATCTGTTCAAGCCCTTGAATATGAAAGATACAGGCTTTTATGTGCCTGACGAAACATACAGCCGCCTGGCAGCTGCCTATGAAACGGCAGAGGATGCCAGCCTGCGGCGCTACGATGGAGACTATCTGATGATCCGCAATAAGGCGGACGCACCGCCCCGGTATGAATCCGGCGGTGCCGGGCTGCTCTCCACCATCGATGATTACGCGCGCTTTGCCCAGATGCTCTTAAATGGCGGCAGTCTGGACGGGACAAGGATTCTGTCACCCAGGATGGTGCAGTACCTGACCTCCGGAGGGCTGACACCGCCCCAGCAGGCGGCCATGCGCCGCTTTGGCGGGCACGAGGGCTACACCTATTCCCATCTGCTCCGGCGCCTGATCGACCCGGGACAGGCCTGCCTGATGAGCGAGGCGGGGGAGTATGGCTGGGCGGGGTGGCTTGGCTGCTACTTTGCCAACATCCCCGGACAGAACATGACCATTTTGCTGATGCAGCAGAAAAAGGGCGCGGGAACCTCGGCATTGACCCGAAAAATCCGCAATATTCTGTCTGCGGAACTGCTTTGAGAAGGAAGGCCTATGTCAAAATTATTCCGTATGGACAGTCCTCTGATGCGCTTTCTGACAAAGATTGCGGACCTGATGGTGCTGAATATCCTGTTCTGCGTCACCAGCATTCCGCTCATCACCATCGGCGCTTCCTGGACGGCGCTGTATTCCGTGACGCTGAAAATGGTGCGCGACGAGGAAGGCTCCGTTTCCCGCAGCTACTTCCGCTCGTTCCGTCAGAATTTTAAGCAGGCGACGCTGCTCTGGCTGGGGGTTCTGGTGGTGCTGGCGCTGCTGGTGTTGGACATCCGCGTCCTGAACGGCATGGCAGGGGGGACGGCGCCCGGGCTGCTCCGGGTGGGTGTAGAGATACTGGCGCTCCTTGGCATTATGGTGCTGCAATATCTGTTCCCGTCTCTGGCAAGATTTGAGGCATCCCTTGCCGACACGCTGAAAAACGCCTGCATGATGGCGCTTGCGCATCTGCCCAAGACGGCACTGATGACGGCGGCCGCCGTCGGCGCGGTATGGATTACGCTGATCAACAATACCACCATTGCCGTCGGACTGATGGTGTGGCCGCTCATCGGCTTTTCCCTGATGGCCTTCGGAAATTCCGGAATTTTGAGGAAAATTTTTGACAACTATGTGCCAAAAGCGTAAAACCTGTTGAAAAACAGAAAAATACGAAAACTTTTTAACAAGAGGAGAGAATGCTATGGATCAATCCAGCGGTTATTTGCCCAAGGTGATGGAGCTGCTCAACAAAATCGAAACGGAGCAGTACGACAACATTCGTGCCGCCGCAAAGCTGATGGCCGATGCCATTGAGAACGATCGTCTGATCAACGTCTACGGCGGCGGCGGTCACACCACTCTGCCTGTCGGCGAGATGTTCTTCCGCGCCGGCGGCCTGTGCAACATCAACCCCTGCATGGAGACCGGCCTGTCCGTATTCAACCAGGCGCAGAAGTATCTGGCGCTGGAGCGCTGCGTCAATTATGGCCGCGCCATTATGGAATATTACAATCTCCAGAAGGATGACGTGCTGATTGTTTATCACAACATTGGCACCAACGCCGCTACCATTGACGCCGTCATGCAGGCCAAGGAGCGGGGCGCGAAGATCATCGCTGTTTCCTCCTCCGACTGGCAGGAAAACATCCCTCTGGATTATAAGCTGCGCCATCCCTCCCGCAAGAACCTGTTCGATTTCGCCGACGTCTGCATCGACGACTATAACCCCCTGGGCGACACCGTGGTCAAGCTGGAGGGCTTCGATACCCCCATCGGCCCCATTTCCAACATGACCGACTTCTATATTGTCCACCGCCTGGAGATCGAGTGCGCCAAGGAGTGCCTGGAGCGGGGCATTGAGCCTCCCTTCTGGCGCAGCGCCAACGTCCCCGGAGGCGATGAATTCAATCGTAAGAATCTTACGAAGTACAGCCCCCGTATCAAAATGCTGTAAGAAAAAGGAGCGCGAATTATGGATCACAAATTCATTCCCTATCTGACCGAGCTTGCCGCCAAGTATTCCGTGGCGGACAATGTGCAGGTCGAGCTGGAAGAAGGTGCCATCAAGGTATCCTGCGACAAAGGCAGCTACCGCTTCTTCTATGACTTTGGCAAGGCACTGCCCCAGGACGGTTTCGTGAATGTCCCCCTGTACCACTGGCAGTTAAAGCGCCGCTATGTGGAGCTGCGGAACATTCTGGACACCGAGATGGTCAAAAACGCGCTGGCAATGCGCATTCACCACATCGTTTCCCCCGACGAATTCACCCGCAGCCTGAAGGACATCATCGTTTTTGAGACCAATCTGGTGGAGTTTGTCACTCATCAGAGAATCGAAAAGGTCTTCTCCGATTTCAGCGGCGACGTTTACGCCAACTGCATCCTGTCCACCGACGGCAACGTGAAGGTGAGCATGGAGCTGGGCTTCTCTCCCGAAGGCTCCCAGCCGGTGCTGCTCCATGAGATCATCGGCAAGAACGGTCTGGCCTGCGACGTGGTGGTGGATACCCAGACCCAGCAGTACCCCATCTATGTTTTCAAGGGAAAGGAAACCCTGACATACACCGATATCGACGCCGAGCTGTATGACATGGAGAATACCCAGGTAGACTCTGTCCGGTTCATCCTGTGGGCGCTGTCCGACATCAGCCTCATTGAGGCGCTGCGCGAAAACTATGCACACATCGAGAAGGTCTATGAGGCCGCGCTGGCAGCCAACGCCAGTGTCCGTTACACCAAAGTGGAGGGTTAAATATGAGACAGGTGAATTTGGCAATTTCCTCTCTGACCCATGCCCACGTGCGCAAATACTATGCGACGCTGGATTCCAACGCCAAGCTGAACTGGGTCGCCGTCTCCTGCGCCAACGAGGCCGTGGCCGAGGACTTCAAGCTCTATGGCTACGATATTCCCATCTACATGTCCACCGAGCAGATGCTCAGGGAGCATCCTGAGATCGACGGCGTGGTTATTGCCAGCGAGAACCATCAGCATTTTGCCGACATGGAGCTGTGCGCCAAGTACGGCAAGCACATGCTGTCCATGAAGATTCCCACCTTTGATCTGGAAGAGTACGACCGTATGATCCGGATGGTGGAGGAAAAAGACCTGATCTGCCAGGTGGAGCTGGAAATGCACTACAATCCCTCCTGCCGCCGGGCCATCGAGCTGGCGCGGGACGGTGCCATCGGCAAGATCATCTCCTTCAACGCCACCAACATCACCCTGTCCCCCGTGTGGGCATTCCCCTGGCAGGGCGTGCCGGAGCGTTCCTACGGCAAGCGCGTTCCTCTGAAGGAAGGCGACCCCCGTTTCCGCGGCGGTGCTCTGAGCGACCATCCCCATATCTTTGATATGCTGCGCTGGTGTACCGGCTCCGACTTTGACTACGTCTTTGCCGATGTGGCCGACAACATCCGCGACATTGAGGAAGAGGACGTGCTGTACGTCACCGGCCAGATGAAGAACGGCTGCAAGTTCCTGCTGGATCCCAGCTGGTCCCGTCTGGAAGAAAAGCTCAAGCGCCCCGGCCCCGGCTGGGAAATCCTGCCCAAGCGCATGGAGGTCAACTTCTCCATCGTCGGCACCGACGGCGTGATTCAGGCCGACTGCTTTGGCCCCAACGTGTACTTCAACGGCGGCCCAAACAACCGCTACACCGTCCAGTACACCTATTTCGACGAGTGGATCGGCATGATGGACGAGTTCCATGACTGCATCCTGAACCACAAGCAGCCCAAGATCAACCTGCAGTGGCACCGCCAGACCGTGGAAGCCATGGTACGCTGCTATGATTCCATTGCCAGCGGCGAGCCTGTGTACATGAACAAATGAGAATGAGGAGATAAACTATGGCTATCAAGCATACTATGGTCAGCTATTACGGCCTGAACTATGTTGAGCACGCGGAAGCCGACTTCCGGGAAATGCTCGACCATGGCGTGGACACCGTTCTGCTTGCCATCACCGAGTTCGATATGGACTTCTGGTTCCCCAACATCAACGCCATCGTGAAGAAGGCGCACGAAATGGGTCTGCGGGTCATCGCGGACACCTGGGGCATCGGCAAGTTTTTTGGCGGCGAGCAGGTTTCCCTGTTCCTGCAAAACAACATCCATCACCGTCAGGTCAGCGCCTACACCGGCGAAGTGCTGAACGCTGCCTGCTTCAATACCAATTCCTTCCGGGACTACTTCGAGCGCCTGTGCCTGAAGCTTGCCCGAGAGACGGAGGTGGACGGCTTCTTCTGGGATGAGCCTCACTATGCCTATCCCAAGAGCTATGCCTCCATCACCGGCGGCGCCGGCGACGACTGGGCGTGCCGCTGCCCCGAGTGTATGAAGAAGTTCGAGGATTACTATGGCTACGAGATGCCCAAGTTTATGAACGACGACGTCAAGCAGTTCCGTTGGAGAGAGGCGCTGGAAACCCTGAGCCGCGTTTCCAAGTCCCTGAAGGAGTACAATCCCAAGCTGGAGATCACCTGCTGCGTCCACGCGACCCTGAACGGCTACTACGTCACGGAGCTGCGGGGCTATGACAACTGGGATATGGTGGCAGCCTGTCCCTACTTCGACGTGTTCTCCACCACCATCATCAACTGGAGCCTGCCGGACAGCTTCTTCCAGGAGATCACCGACCGCACCGTGGCCGTGGCAAAGAAGTACGGAAAGGAATCCGAGCGGTGGCTGATGGGCTACAACAAGCGCCCCGAAAAATGGGAGCAGATCGACCACGTTGTGGACATGTACGAGGCAGCGGGCGTAGACCGTCTGGCCACCTGGACATACCGCGGCGGTTACGGCACGTCCGTTGCTGCCAAGGACGCGCTGGAGCTGTGGGACAATATCGGCCGCAACTATAAGCGCGTGCTGCAGAAGTAAGTCTTCTTCATGTGCGCAGGAATACATCATGTGAACCTGCGCAGTGCCTCCATGCAATGCCCCCTGACGGAATCGCCAGGGGGCATTGATTCGTCGTGACTGGATTCCCCGGGGCATTCCTGTTTTTACGGGATTTTTTATTGATTTGATAGACGCAAAACCTTTTATAAGTCCTCACAAATGTTTA
>OHAT01000901.1_pt1 | contig 28348 bp, 28 predicted proteins | sample 1577141 | NCBI WGS metagenome assembly OHAT01 (sample SAMEA3541578, study PRJEB24748) | human gut metagenome | biome: human gut; feature: human-associated habitat; material: faeces | place: China | collected 2012 | reverse complement strand
AGGCGGGTCTGTACCCCCTGCACAACTGGCTGCCCTCGGCCCATCCCGTGGCCCCGGCTCCGGCCCATGCTCTGCTCTCCGGCATCATCGCCAAGGTGGGGGCCATCGCCGCCATCCGGGTCATTTACTTCACCGTGGGCGCGGAGGCCCTGCGGGGCACCTGGGTCCAGACCGTGTGCATCGTTCTGACCCTGGTGACCATTTTCATGGGCTCGTTTATGGGCTGCACGGAAAACGGCCTGAAAAAGCGTCTGGCCTATTCCAGCATTTCCCAGATCTCCTACGTGCTGCTGGGCGTATTCCTCATGACTCCGGTGGGCCTGCTGGGTGGCCTTTTGCAGCTGCTGTTCCACGCGCTGGCCAAGATCGGCGTGTTCCAGTCCGCCGGCTCCATCATTTTCCTGACGGGCACGGAAACCATCGACGGCTTCCCGGGTCTGGGCCGCCGGATCCCCGTCACCATGGGCTGCTTTGCCGCCCTGGCTCTGTCCCTGGTGGGTATTCCGCCCTTCGGCGGCTTCTTCAGCAAATGGTATCTGGCTCTGGGCGCCCTGGATGGCATGTCCGCCCCCCTGTGCTATATCATCCCGGCGGTGCTGCTGATCTCGGCGCTCTTGACGGCGGCGTACCTGTTCCCGCCGCTGTGCCGCGCCTTCTTTCCGGGGCAGGATTTCCCGGCCCAGAGCCGGGTCCGGGAGCCGCTGCTGCTGGTGCTGTCCCTGGCACTGTTCGCCGCAGCCAGCCTGATCCTGGGCCTGCTGTCCGGCATCACTGTCCCCGTGATGGAGCACATCACCGGGTCCATTCTGTAAGGAGGTGCGCCATATGAATGGAATTCTTCTCCTTCTGCCGGTGTTCCTGCCGCTGGTGTTGGGCCTGCTGTCCTATTTCCTGCCCATCCGCAGCGAGAGCTGCCGCCGCCTGGTATACAGCCTCCTGATCCTGGGCACCACCGCCCTGGCCTGGCTGGCCATCCTCCTGTGCGACGACGGCACCTTCACCCTGCTGCATTTTTCCACCCGGCTGACCATCGCCTTCCGCATGGACGGCGCGGCCCGGCTGTTTGCCGGACTGTCGGCCACCCTGTGGCCCTTTACCATGCTCTATGGCTTCGACTATATGCGCCACGAGAAGCATCTGCATATGTTCTGGGCCTTCTTCACCGCCTCCTTCGGCGTAACCCTGGGCATCGCCTTCTCCGCCAATATGATGACCATGTACCTGTTCTATGAGCTGCTGACCCTGGCCACCCTGCCCCTGGTGATGCAGCCCATGACCAAGGCCGCCAAAAAGGCCGGCATCAAGTACCTGGTCTACTCCATCTCCGGCGCGGCCCTGGCGTTTATCGGCCTGGTGTTCCTGGCCATCCACGACGCTTCGGACTTCACCCTGGGCGGCCATCTGGCGGGCTATGACGGCGACATGTCCATGCTGTTGGCGGTGTTTGCCCTGTCCTTTGTGGGCTTCGGCGTCAAGGCCGCCATCTGGCCGCTGCACGGATGGCTCCCCTCGGCGGCGGTGGCCCCCACCCCCGTCACGGCCCTGCTCCACGCGGTGGCCGTGGTAAAGGCCGGCGCCTTCGCCTGCATCCGCCTGATCTATTACAGCTTCGGCACGGAGGTGCTGGCCGGTACCTGGGCCCAGCAGCTGGCGCTGCTGCTGCCCATCATCACCATCGTATACGGCTCCTGTATGTCCCTGAAGCAGCGGCACTTCAAGCTGCGGCTGGCCTATTCCACGGTGTCGAACCTGTCGTACATCCTGTTCGCCGCCGCCCTGATGACCACCCAGGCCCTGGCCGCCTCGTTCCTGCACCTGATCGTCCACTCGGTGGTGAAGATCATGGCCTTTTTCACGGCCGGTGCGGTGCTGCATTACGCCCACCGGGAGTATGTGCCCCAGCTGGAGGGCCTGGCCCGGTATATGCCGGTGACCTTCGCCTGCTTCACGGCGGCGGCCTGCGCCCTGACGGGCATCCCCCCCTTCAACGGCTTTGTCAGCAAGTGGTACATCGCCCGGGCGGCGGTGGATATCGGCGGCTGGCTGCCGCTGGTGGGCTTCGCAGCTCTGCTGGTGTCGGCCCTGCTGACGGCGGTGTATATGTTCCAGGTGGTGCTGAAGGCCTGGTTCCCCCGGACGGAGGCCCCGGCTATTCCGGAGGGCTCCGCTCATGAGGCGGACTGGATGATGACCGTCCCCACCGCCATCCTGGCGGCAGCCTGCCTGCTGATGGGCCTCTTCCCCCAGTGGCTGCTGGACGTGATCGGAAAGGCGGTGGGTCTGTGATGCTGCTTCTTCTGATCCTGCTGCCCCTGGCGGGGGCCCTTCCCCTGCTGCTGACCCGCAGCGAAAGCGAATCCGGGCTGGGCCGCTGGTCCTGCGCCGTCACGGGGCTGACGCTTCTGGTGATGGTGCTGGCGGTGTGCACCCGGTTCGGCGAATCCCTGGATATCCCCCTGTGCGGCATCCACTTCACCCTGGACGGCTTCCGGTGCATCTATGGGCTGGTGGTCAGCTTCATGTGGTTCGTGTCGGCCCTGCTGACGCCCCAGTATTTCCGGGGCCACCACCATCTGCGGCGCTACCACTTCTTCTTCCTGCTGTGCCTGAGCTTCACCATGGGCGTGTTCCTGTCGGCGGACCTGTACACCACCTTCCTGTTCTTCGAACTGATGAGCCTCAGCTCCTATGCCTGGGTGGTGCAGGAGGAGTCCCCCGATGCCCTGGACGCGGGAAAGACCTATCTGACCATTGCGGTGCTGGGCGGCCTTGTGACCCTGATGGGCCTGTTCCTGCTGTACCGCCTTACCGGCACCCTGGTCATTGCCGACCTGCCCGGCCTCTGCGCCGGGGTGGCGGACCGCTCCCAGCTGTGGGCGGCGGCGCTGTGCATCTTCTTCGGCTTCGCGGCCAAGGCGGGCGTGTTCCCGCTGCACATCTGGCTGCCCAAGGCCCACCCGGTGGCCCCGGCCCCGGCCAGCGCCCTGCTGTCCGGCGTCCTCACCAAGGCGGGCATCTTCGGTGCCCTGATCATCACGGCGGACCTTCTCCCCGGCGAGCACCGGTGGGGCGTCCTGCTGCTGGCGCTGGGCGCGGTGACCATGGTGCTGGGCGCGGCCATCGCCGTGTTCTCCAACAACCTCAAGTATATCCTGGCCTGCTCCTCCCTGTCCCAGATCGGGTTCATCCTGGTGGGCACGGCGGCCCTGTCCCTGCTGGGGCAGCACAACGCCCTGGCCGCCCACGGCACGGTGCTGTATATGATGAACCACTCCCTGGTGAAGCTGACCCTGTTTCTGCTGGCCGGCGTGGTATACTGCAACACCCACGCCCTGGACCTGAACCAGATCCGGGGCTTCGGCCGGGGCAAGCCCCTGCTGCATATCCTGTTTCTGTGCGGGGCCTGCTCCCTGGCGGGTATCCCGGGCTTCCTGGGGTATATCAGCAAGACCCTGGTCCACGAATCCCTGGTGGAGCTGGCCGCCGAAAGCGGCAGTCTGGGCGTCACGGCGGTGGAATGGCTGTTCCTGTTCTCCGGCGGCCTGACGGCGGCGTATCTGACCAAAATCTACGCGGCGCTGTTCTGGCAGAAGCCCGCCGCCTCCACCGGCAGGACCTGGGGCACCCCCGCCACCACGGCGGCGCTGATCCTGGCGGCCCTGCCGCTGCCAGTGCTGGGACTGCTGCCCCATGTGCTGGCGGAGCCTGCCGCCGCCCTGGCCCTGCCCTTTGTGGGCGGGCACCCATTCGGCCACGCCGTCCATTATCTGGCCTGGGAAAATCTCAAGGGCGTGGCCATCTCCCTGACCATCGGCATGGCGGTGTACTTCCTGTTCATCCGCCTGGTGCTTATGGACCGCCGGGAGGGCCAGGTGGTGTACCTGGAGCGCTGGCCCCGCTGGCTGAGCCTGGAGGAACGGGTTTATCGCCCGGCCATCCGGGGGCTGTACCGGCTGCTGAACGTGGTGCTGCGGGCCGTGTGCGACGCGCTGGACTTCCTGGTGCTGGTGGCCCGGCGGACCTTCCTGCGGGACTCCCGTCCCCGCCGCCGGAAATCCCCCCGCAGCGCCGTGCTCCACGCCATGACCCACGGCGGACAGCGCACGGAGCAGGAGGCCGCCGACCGGCTGGGCACCATCCTGGACACCATCCGCCGGATGGAGGGCAGCCTGTCCTATGCCCTGCTGATGGCCTGCCTGGGATTGTGCATTGTCCTGGTGTGCATCCTGCTGTACGTTTTCTGATTGCAAAAGAGCTGCCGCAGCCTCGCGGCAGCTCTTTTGTTTGCGCAGGAAACAGTTGTATTTGCCCGGTTGGTGTGATATACTGCTATATTGATATGATAGCATTCCGGGGGCGTGTACCCCCGTGAGAAATGAGGGATTGTATATGAAAATCGTAGTGTTGGCCGGCGGCCTCAGCACCGAGCGGCAGGTATCTCTGACCAGCGGCACCGGCGTGTGCCGCGCCCTGCGGGAGCGGGGCCACCAGGCCATCCTGGTGGATATGTTCCTGGGGCTGGAGGATTACAACGGCAGCCTGGCGGATATCTTCGACGCGCCGGACGGCCTGTGCGGCGACAACCGGGTCCACTCCACCGAGCCGGACCTGGAGGCCGTGCGCCGCAGCCGCCGGGATCAGGGCCCTTCCATGCTGGGAAAGGACGTGCTGGCGGTGTGCGCCATGGCAGACCTGGTGTTCCTGGCTCTCCACGGCTCCTGCGGCGAGGACGGACGGATCCAGGCCACCCTGGACCTGCTGGGCGTGCCCTATACCGGCAGCGGCTATCTGGGCAGCGGCATGGCCATGGACAAATCCGTCACCAAGCGCATCATGGACGCCGCCGGGGTGCCCACCGCCCCCTGGCACGACGTGCGCTATACCCGGGAGGACATTCCCCGTCTGGCCCGGGAGCTGCCGGTGCCCTGCGCCGTGAAGATCATCAACGGCGGCAGCTCCATCGGCGTGGAGCTGCCGGACACCCGGGAGGAGCTGGCCCAGACCCTGGAGCGGATGCTGGCCTACGGAAACCACGTCATCGTGGAGAAGAAGATCAAGGGCCGGGAGATCCAGGTGGCCGTTCTGGGCGACACCTATCTCCCCGCCGTGGAGATCATCCCCCGGGGGGCCTATTTCGACTATTTCTGCAAGTATCAGAAGGACGGCGCCCAGGAGATCTGCCCCGCCCCCATCACCCAGGAGCAGTGGCGCACCGTGGGCGAGCTGGCCCTGCGCCTGCACCGGGCCCTGGACCTGGGCGTCTATTCCCGGGCGGACTTCATTCTGGATGAGGAGGGGAGCTTCTGGTGCCTGGAGATCAACACCCTCCCGGGCATGACCCCCACCAGCCTGGTGCCCCAGGAGGCGGCCCAGGTGGGCCTGAGCTACGGCGACCTGTGCCAGCGCATTGTGGACGAGTCCCTGGCCCTGCGCAAGGGAGGCCGGGCATGAGGCCCCTGTCGGCGGCGGACGTCTGCCGCGCCGTAAGCGGGACCTTCCTTCAGACCGGCGGCGACACCGTCACCGGCGTCACCAGCGACAGCCGCCATATCGCCTCCGGCGACCTGTTCATCCCCTTGGTAGGAGCCCGGTTCGACGGGCATGACTACATCGACACGGCCCTGTCCTCCGGGGCTGTCGGCTGCCTGTGCAACCGTGTGCCGAAGACCCTGCTGCCCGGCCGGTTCTATATCCGGGTGCAGGACACTACCCTGGCTCTGGGCGCTCTGGCCGCCTGGTACCGGGGGCTGTATGACATCCCCGTGGTACAGGTCACCGGCTCCGCCGGAAAGACCACCACCAAGGAGATGATCGCCTCGGTGCTGTCCCGGCATTTCCGGACCCTGAAAACCCAGGCCAATCTCAACAATCACATCGGCACGCCCCAGACCCTGCTGCGGCTGGAGCCCTGCCATCAGGCGGCGGTGATCGAAACGGGCATGGACCACTTCGGCCAGATCCGCTATATGGGCAGCCTGGTGCAGCCCACCATCGCCGTGATCACCAACGTCGGCGACGCCCACATTGAAAACCTGGGCGGCACCCGTCAGGGGACCCTGCGGGCCAAGTGCGAGATTTTCGACCACCTGCGCCCCGGCGGCCTGGCAGTGCTGTGCGGCGACGATGCATTGCTCAACGGCCTGGACCTGCCCTTTGAGACCCTCCGCTGCGGCAGGAGCGAACACTGCAATGTCCGGGTCACGGACATCGTCCGCCGGGGCATCGACGGCCTGGACTGCACCGTCACCACCCCCCGCCGCAGCTACCGGCTGTCCATCCCCTCCCCCGGGGACTACATGATCTACTCCGCCTCCATGGCCGTGGCCATCGGCGAATATCTGGGCCTGTCGGAGCAGGAGATCGTGGAGGGTGTGGCCGCCTATGTGTCCACCGGCTCCCGTATGCGGCGCATCCGCCTGCCGGAGGACCGGCTCATCATCGACGACTGCTACAACGCCAATCCCCAGGCCATGGAAGCGGCGCTGGAGATTCTGGCGGACACCGCCTGCCGCCGCCGGGTGGCGGTGCTGGGCGACATGGGGGAGCTGGGCCCCATCAGCCGGGACGCCCACCTGCAGGTGGGCCGCACCACTGCCCGGCTGGGGCTGGACGCGGTGATCGCCATCGGCCCCAAGGCCGCCGCCATCGCCCAGACTGCCGGTCCCCGGGCACAGCATTTCGCCGCCATTGAGGAGGCCCTTCCGGCCCTGCGCCGGGAATTCACCCCCGGCACCGCCGTGCTGGTGAAGGCGTCCCACGCCATGGAATTCGGCAAAATTGTCAGTGAATTGGAAAAATGTAACGAATCGACCATATGATAGATATCAGCGTAACCGACCTGGTCAAGTCCTTTGACCTGGAAAAGAAAATACTGGACGGTGTGTCCTTCCAGATTGACACCGGTGAGCGGGTGGGCCTGCTGGGCAAAAACGGCGCGGGGAAATCCACGCTGTTCAACATCCTCACCGGGGAGCTGGACTATGACTCCGGCCAGGTGCTCATCGCCCCCGGCCGCCGGGTGGGCCTGATCTCCCAGATCCCGGTGTATCCTGAGGGCTACACCGTGGAAGACGTTCTGCGCTCCGCCTTTCAGCGCACCACCGCCCTGAAGGAGGAGATGGACCGCCTGACCCGGCAGATGGAGCAGGGGGACAGCGATCCCCAGACCCTGCGGCGCTACGGCGAGCTTACCGCCCGGTTCGAGGGCCTGGGCGGCTATGACACCGACACCGCCGTCAACAAGGTCTCCAACGGCCTGTCCATCGACGGCGATATGCGGCAGCGGCTGTTTGACCAGCTGTCCGGCGGGGAGAAAACCCGGGTGAACCTGGGCCGCCTGATCCTGGAGGACACGGACATTCTCCTGCTGGACGAGCCCACCAACCACCTGGACCTGCAGGCCACCGAGTGGCTGGAGGACTATATCCGCTCCTTCCGGGGCACCGTGGTCACCATCTCCCACGACCGCTATTTCCTGGACCGCACCGTCACCCGCATCATCGAAATTCTGGACGGTAAGGCGGAGTTTTACAGCGGGAACTACAGCTTTTATGCCATTGAAAAGGAGCGCCGCTATCAGGAGCGCATGAAGCAGTATCTGAAGGAGCAGGCCAAGATCCAACAGCTGGAGAAGGCGGCGGAGCAGATGCACCTGTGGGCCTTTATGGGCAACGACGCCCTGCACAAGCGGGCCTTTTCCATGGAAAAGCGCATCCAGCGTATGCGCACCGTGTCCAAGCCCACCCGGGCCAAGAAGATGGACGCCCGCTTCGCCAGCCGGGAGTTCCGGGGCGACGAAGTACTGCAGCTGAAGGGCGTGTCCAAGTCCTTCGGTGACCGCACCCTGTTTTCCGACGTGTACCTGCGGGTGGAGGGCGGCGAGCGCATCGCCTTTCTGGGAGAAAACGGCGCAGGGAAAACCACCCTGCTGAACATGATCACCGGGGCCGAGCCCGTGGACAGCGGCATCATCCGCATGGGGCCCGCCATCCGGGCGGCCTATCTGCCCCAGATCATCCACTTTGAGCACCCGGAGCGCTCCTTGCTTGACACCATGCTCTATGAAAAGAAGGGCATAACGCCCCAGACCGCCCGCAACCGCCTGGCGGCCTATCAGTTCCAGGGGGAGGACGTGTTCAAAAGCGTGTCGGTCCTGTCCGGCGGCGAGCTCAGCCGCCTGCGGCTGTGTATGCTCATGGACGAGGAGATCAACTTCCTGATCCTGGACGAGCCCACCAACCACCTGGATATCGCCTCCCGGGAGTGGATCGAGGAGGCGGTGGAGGCCTTCGACGGCACCCTGCTGTTCGTGTCCCATGACCGGTATTTCATCAACCGCTTCGCCACCCGGGTCTGGGAGCTGGCGGAGGGTACCATCAACGACTATCCCATGGGCTTTGCCCAGTACCGGGCCGTCAAGGCAGAGGAGAAAAAGCCCGCCCCCGCCCCGGTCCAGAAGAAAAAGCAGGACACCCGGCCCCCTCGGGCCGGACGGGAAAAGCAGGCCGCCCGCCGCCAGCTGACCATCTGCGAAACCGGCATCTCCAAGCTGGAGGAGCGCTGCCGCCAGCTGGACGCCGAAATGGAACAGAATGCCTGCAACGCGGAAAAGCTCCAGGAGCTGTATCGGGAAAAGCAGAATGTGGAGGCTCAGCTGGAGCAAGAGATGGCCCGCTGGGAGGAGCTGTCTCTGCAATTGGAGGAATAATCAGGAGGACCATTATGCGTGATATTTTGTGTATGTACTACTCCCGCACCGGCGCCACCCGCCAGGCCATGACGGAGATCGCCCAGGCCCTGGATGCGGAGCTGGTGGAGCTTACCGACGGTGTGGACCGCCAGGGCGCCCGGGGCTATCTCCGCTCCGGCATGGACGCCATGCGCCGGGCCACCCTGCCGCTGGCCCCCTATGAAACGGAGCGCCCCCTGTCCGAATACCGGCTGGTGATCCTAGGCACCCCCGTGTGGGCGGGCCGCTGCGCCTCCCCGGTCCGGGCGCTGCTGAAGCGCCGGGGGCTGGAGCTGGAAAGGGTAGCCTATGTGCTGACCCGGAAAAGCTCCCGGAAGTATGAGGAGATTTATGAGCAGATGGACCAGTACACCGCCCGGCCCCACCTGCTGGAGGTATCCCTGCGGCCGGGAGCCGTGGGATATGAGTTCTGGCGGGACAAGCTGGTGGGCGAGGTGCGCCGCTATCTGGACGCCCAGTAAGGAGTCCGTATGCTGGAGAAATTACAAGCCATCGCCCGGCGGCTGGACCAGGTGGAGCGGCAGCTGTCGGACCCGGCGGTGTATGCCGACCGAGAGTTCCTGACCCGCCTGAGCCGGGAGCAGAAGGAGCTGACCCCCATTGTGGCCGCCTTCCGGGCCTGGCAGCAGGCGGAGGCGGACTGCGCCGGGGCACAGGAGCTGCTGTCGGACCCGGAAATGCGGGAGCTGGCCCAGGAGGAGCTGCATCGGGCCCGCCAGGAGCGGGACCGCCTGTCGGAGGAGCTTAAACGCCTGCTGCTGCCCCGGGACCCCAACGACGACCGGAACGTCATCCTGGAGGTCCGGGCCGGCATCGGCGGCGAGGAGGGGGCCCTGTTTGCGGCGGACCTGCTGCGGATGTACGCCCTGTATGCCGAGCGCCGGGGCTGGAACATGGAGCTGGTGTATGAAAACACCACGGAGCTGGGCGGCGTCAAGGAAGCCAGCGCCACCATCGAGGGACAGGGGGCCTGGTCCCGCCTGAAATTCGAGGCCGGGACCCACCGGGTCCAGCGGGTGCCGGAAACCGAGTCCTCCGGCCGCATCCAGACCTCCGCCGCCACCGTGGCCGTGATGCCTGAGGCGGAGGAGGTGGAGTTCACCATCGACCCCAAGGACCTGCAGATCGACACCTTCCGCTCCTCCGGCGCAGGCGGGCAGCACGTCAACAAAACGGAATCCGCCATCCGCATCACCCACCTGCCCACCGGCACGGTGGTGGAGTGCCAGGATGAGCGCAGCCAGTATAAAAACAAGGACCGGGCCATGAAAATCCTGCGCTCCAAGCTCTACGAGGCCCAGCAGGAGAAGCAGAACGCCGCCATCGCCGCCCAGCGGAAAAGCCAGGTGGGCACCGGCGACCGGTCCGGCAAGATCCGCACCTATAACTTCCCCCAGAACCGGGTCACCGACCACCGGCTTACCGGGGACGTGAAAAATTTCAACATTGCCGCCGTGATCAACGGCGACCTGGACCCCCTTGTGGATGCACTGACCCTGGCCGACCAGGCCAGGCGCCTGCAGGAGGGCGCAGAGAAAGGAGAATGAACCATGCAAGCACCTATCCAAGCCCGCTATGACAAGGCTGGTCCCCAGGTGGCCGAGGCTCTGCGCCGCCGCCGGTTTGAGGCCCACTATGTCTCCACCGCCCAGGAGGCCCTGGAACTGGCCCTGACCCTGATCCCCAAGGACCGCACCGTTTCCTGGGGCGGCACCGCCACCGCCGCCCAGATCGGCCTGATGGACCGCCTGCACCAGGGGGACTATCAGCTCATCGACCGGGACACCGGCAAGACCCCCGAAGAAAAGCAGGCCCTGATGCGCCAGGCCCTGACCTGCGGCACCTTCATCATGAGCAGCAACGCCATCTCCGCCGACGGCCAGCTGGTGAACATCGACGGCAACGCCAACCGGGTGGCCGCCCTGTGCTTTGGGCCGGAAAGCGTCCTGGTCATCGCCGGGATGAACAAGGTCATGGGCGACCTGGACAGCGCCATCGCCCGGGCCCGCCAGGTGGCGGCTCCCGCCAACGCCCAGCGCTTCGACATCAAGACTCCCTGCGCCGTTACCGGAAGCTGCGGCGACTGCACCAGTCCCGACTGCATCTGCTGCCAGATGGTCATCACCCGGGCCTGTCGCCCTGCCGGCCGCATCAAGGTCATTCTGGTGGGCGAGGATCTGGGCTTTTAAGGCAAAAGAGGGATCCACTTGAACACCATTGTTTTTCACCCGGAATCGGACCCGGCCGCCATACAGGAGGCCGCGGCCATTCTGCGCCGGGGGGGGCTTTTGGGCATTCCCACGGAAACCGTATACGGCCTGGGAGCCGACGCCCTGAACGAGGACGCCGTGGTCCGCATTTTCCTGGCCAAGGGACGGCCCCAGGACAATCCCCTAATCATTCATGTGCCCGACGCCTCCTGGCTGGAGCAATACTGCCGGGACGTGCCGCCGGAGGCCTATCGCCTGGCGGAGCGGTTCTGGCCTGGCCCCCTGACCATGATCCTGCCCCGGCGGGATATCGTTCCACTGCAAACCACCGGCGGCCTGGAGACGGTGGGCATCCGCTGCCCGGACCACCCGGTGACCCTGGCCATCATCCGGGCCGCCGGGGTGCCCATTGCCGCCCCCAGCGGCAACACCTCCGGCCGTCCCAGTCCCACCACCGCCGCCCACATGATCGAGGACATGGACGGCAAGATCGACGGCATCGTGGACGGCGGCCCCTGCACCGTGGGGGTGGAGTCCACCATCATCGACCTGACGGTGACGCCGCCCCGGCTGCTGCGCCCCGGCGGTCTGCCTCTGGAGGCCCTGGAGGAAGTGCTGGGGGAGGTATCCGTGGACAAGGCCGTCACCGGCCTGCTGGCCGCCGGAGAGCATCCCCGGGCCCCGGGGATGAAATACCGGCACTATGCCCCCCACGCGCCGGTCACCGTGGTCACCGGCGCGCCGGACCGCAGCGCCCGCCGCATCCTGGGCCTGCTGTCGGACCAGGCGGGGGTCATCTGCTTCGATGAGTATGCCCCGCTGTATGCCGGGCACATCATCCATCGTCTGGGCCCGGCGGCAGACAAATCCGCCCAGGCCCGGCATGTATTCGACGCCCTGCGCACCTTCGACGGCACGGACGTCACAGAAATCTTTGCCCAGTGCCCCGATGACGGGGGCCTGGGTCTGGCGGTGGCCAACCGCCTGAAAAAGGCGGCAGGCTTCCACCTGGTGGACGCCGACCGGCCCATTCTCATCGGCCTCACCGGCGGCACCGGCGCGGGAAAAACCAGCGCTCTGGCGGCCCTGGAGGACCTGGGCGGCACGGTGCTGGACTGCGACGCCGTGTATCACGAGATGCTCCGCACAGACCCCGCCCTGCGGGGGGCCATCGAAGGGGCCTTCGGCCCGGTGTTCGGCCCCGACGGGACCCTGGACCGGCAGAAGCTGGGGAACATCGTGTTTTCCGACCCCGCCGCCCTGGAGCGGCTCAACGCCATCGTGTACGAATACCTGCCGCCGGAGCTGATGCGCCGGGCGGCGGGACAGTCCCTGGTGGGGCTGGACGCCATCAACCTGGTGGAAAGCGGCCTGGACCGGCTGTGCGCCTGCACCGTGGCGGTGCTGGCTCCGGCGGAGGACCGGGTCCGCCGCATCATGGCCCGGGACGGCATCAGCCGGGACTATGCCCGGCTGCGGATCTCCGCCCAGCCGTCCGACGGCTTTTACCGGGAGCACTGCTCCCATATCCTGGAAAACACCTGCGCCGGTCCGGCGCAGTTCCGGGATCAGGCACGGATTTTCTTCCGGAAAATACTCCGGGAAATCGAACATATTTGAGGAGGAATCAAAACCATGACAGACGAAATGAAGGCCAAGCGCGAAAAGCTCTTCTCCAGCCCCAAAAACGGCTATGACCTGGTGGACCAGGCGGCCCTGGAGGCCATGGAGACCTATTGCGAAAGCTACAAGCAGTATCTGGACAACGGCAAGACCGAGCGGGAATGCGCCGCCTATACCGTGGAGCTGGCCCAGGCCCAGGGCTACGTCCCCTATCAGCGGGGCATGAGCCTGAAGCCCGGCGACAAGGTGTACCGCGTGAACCGGGGCAAGAGCGTGATGCTGGCCAAGATCGGCCGCCAGGACCTGTCCCACGGCGCACAGATCGTGGCCTGCCACATTGACTCCCCCCGTCTGGACTTCAAGCCCCATCCCCTGTATGAGGACAGCGACTTTGCCTATGGCAAGACTCACTATTACGGCGGCATCCGCAAGTATCAGTGGGTGGCCATCCCCCTGGAGCTGCGGGGCGTGGTGGTCCTGCGGGACGGCACCGTGGTGAAGGTGGTCCTGGGCCAGGGCAGCGAGCCCAAGTTCGTCATCACCGACCTGCTGCCCCACCTGGGCGCGGAGCAGGGCAAGAAGCCCCTTAACGAGGCCATTCCCGGCGAAAATCTGAACATTCTCATGGGCAGCCGCCCCCTGGGCGAGGAGGGCGACAGCGACCGCGTGAAGCTGCGGGTGCTGGATATGCTCCACGAGAAATACGGCATCTGCGAGGATGACTTCACCTCCGCCGAGCTGGAGGTGGTCCCCGCCTTCAACGCCACGGACCTGGGCCTGGACCGCAGCCTCATCGGCGCATACGGCCACGACGACCGGGTGTGCGGCTACGCCGCCCTGAAGGGCCTGTTCGACATCGACGTTCCCGAAAAGACTGCCGTGTGCATGCTGGCCGACAAGGAGGAAGTCGGCTCCATGGGCGTCACCGGTATGCAGTCCGCCTTCTTCGACACCTTCATGGAGGACCTGTGCCAGAGCCAGGGCGTCAGCCTGCGGGTGTGCTATGAGAGCTCCTTCTGCCTGTCCTCCGACGTCACCGCCGCCTATGACCCCAACTTTGCCGAGGTGTATGAGAAGCGCAACGAGTCCCGGGTGAACTATGGTCTGGGCATCTGCAAGTATACCGGCGCCCGGGGCAAGAGCGGCTCCTCCGACGCCGACGCCGAAACCGTGGCCTATGTCCGCCGCGTGCTGGACAACGCCGGTGTGGTGTGGCAGATCGGCGAGATGGGCAAGATCGACGCCGGCGGCGGCGGCACCGTGGCCCAGTACATGGCCAACCGCAACATCACCACCATCGACGCAGGCGTGCCGGTTCTGAGCATGCACTCCCCCTTTGAAACCGTGGGCAAGCTGGATTGCTACATGAACTATCTGGGCTGCATGGCCGTCTATAACGCGTAAAACGCCCCATAAAAAACTGCGCTGCCTTACGGCAGCGCAGTTTTTGAGTGCTAAAAAAGCCTCGCAGAGTTTGCCGCCCGCAGGCGGCAAAGCAAATGGGATCATTTTCGGCCAGGGCGTGTACCTGACCGAAAATACTTCTCAGGCTGCAAGTGTGGAATTGGTTCGCCATCAGCGAACCAATTATGCGCGCAGCAGGCTGCAAGCCTTTTGTCCCAAAAGGACTTTGCCCTTTTGGGACAGTCTCTTACAGAATCAGCAGCAGGCCGATGGCGATGAGGACCTCCTCGTCCGCCTTCTGATAGAACAGGAAAAACAGGATCAGAAGCAGCAGCAGATCCCCGGCGTCCATGTCCCCCAGGTGCAGCTTCGCCAGCAGCCGGTTCAGAAACTGCCGCTCCGGGGCAGGTGCCGGAGGCGGTGCCGGTTCCGGCCCGGGCGGAGGAGGCCCCGGCCTGGGCGGGGGCGGCGGCTGTGTCCGGGGTTCGGGACGGGGCGGCGGGGCCGTCTCCTGCTGGGGCACCCGGTCATATACCCCGTTGTCGTTGCGGATATAGCGGTTATACATGGCTACCCCTCCCAATCCGCCAGCAGCTTTTTCCCCACATGGATCAGCCGCGCCAGCCGGGCCGCCCGCTCGATCTTCCCTTGCTTTTCTTCCTTCAGGAACGGGCGCAGGGCCTGGAGCAGCTGCAAAGCGGCGCTGTTCTCCGTCCCCAGCTCGCCGGCCAGGGGCAGCAGCTTCCCCAGGAGCTTCGGGTCCAGTCCGCCCAGGGCCGCCCCCAGGTCAGGCCCCGGCGGCGGGGCAGGGGGCGGCGGGGCCGCCTTCTGCTCCCCCATGGCTCCGGACAGCTGCTGGGCCATCTGCATGACCTGGGCCATGCTGTTGGGATCGGACAGCAGCGCGTTCAGTTTTTCCTCCAGCTCCGACACTGCCGCCCCTCCTCCCTATTTTTGCAGGCTTTCGCCGATCCGCTGCACCAGGGCCGCGCCCTGGGGCGTGCTCATGATGCCTTGGAGCATTCCGCTGATGGCGGAGGCGTCCCCTGCCGCCGCCTGGCGGATGGCCTGCTGCAGGGTGCGGCCCCCGTCGCTGCCGGACAGCAGTCCCAGCAGCATCTGGCCGTCCCGGGACCCCATCACCGCCTGCAGGGCCGCCGGGTCCCGCTTCAGCCGCTCCATCATTTCCTTCTGATCCATAGAAAAACCTCCATCCGTTGCTGCATAGCCCAATATATGTGTCCCTTCCGGAAAACGTGCCTGTCCCGGCCATGACTAAAAATTTCAAAAAAGGGGGTTGACAGGGAGGGAGGGGTGTGGTATTATACTTCTTGCCGATATCCGCCGGTGTGGTGGAATGGTAGACACAGGAGACTTAAAATCTCCCGGTAGCAATACCGTACCGGTTCGAGTCCGGTCACCGGCACCAACCGGACCCAATTCAATATCGCGGAGTAGAGCAGTTGGTAGCTCGTCGGGCTCATAACCCGGAGGTCGGAGGTTCAAGTCCTCCCTCCGCAACCACATTGTGCGACCAAAAAAGATATCGCACCGAAAAAGCCCGGAACCATGCGGTTTCCGGGCTTTTTTCGTGTCCAAATTTTACTGCACAAGAAAAAGATATCATCCGGCCTTTCCCCTATGGGGTGAGGACTTGAACTAAATCCCGGCGCTTTTCAGCCCGCTTTCGAGGTGAAAATACGGAAATAATTCGTGTTCTCCAAAAAATATTTTGTTAATTTTTTGTGAACGAAGTGGATTGTACCAAAATGTAGTACAATCCACTTCGTTCTGAAGTTCTGTGGCCGTCACCTATATTCAGGTGGCGGCTTTTTTTATTTGCGCGGGCGTATAAATTGAAATGACTGGAGGTCTTTCTGATGGAGCATCACAACAAGATGGATAGAGAACAATTTTACCGAGAACTTTGCACGGTGCTTGGCCGGGAAGGCTTCACCACGCAGCCGGAGCAGGATGATCTTCTCCCGGTGGAATGGGATGGTCTCCCCCTCTGCCGGATCACAGAGGGCGGAGGGGTTCGCTACTGGCAGGAGGATGTGGCAACGGCGGAACGGGAACGAGCCTGTGAGCGAGTCACTGATCTGGCCTGCACAGTGCGGGAGTACATGACGCTGCTGGAACAGGCTCCGCCCCTGCAGGCCCAAAGCCTGACCGGCGACTACCGCCTGCTGGCCGACTTCAACGGCACAGTGCTGGCTGCCCACCCCACCCGACTTGGCGTCCATTTCGTCACATGGGACTGGAGCTGTGACCGCACAGGTCTCAACCAAGGCCATTACTTTCAGGATAACTATACGGGAGCCAAGCAGGACTTCGCCATCCGTGCCGGTCTCGTCTCCAAACAGCTGATTTTTAACGAAGCACAGCTCACCGAAATCTATCGATGCTGCACCGACACACTGGATGCCGGAGTTGATTTGACTGTCGACCAGGAACAATGCATTAAAAGTGTTCAGGAACAGATCCTACGTGGAATGCCCAACATCCTGGAGCGCATGCGAGAGCAGGAGCAGCACTCCTTGGATTCTCAAAGCCAGGAACTGACCATGTAATACACCGAGCGCCGGAGTTTTAGAAATAAGACTCCGGCGCTTTTTTATTTCACCGAAAGGAGCACACCACCCATGACGCGCTACTTCATGAGAGATACCCCCTTATACCAGATGGAGCAGATGATGATGACCCCGCCCCATTTCAAGCCCAGAGGTCACGGCCTACGCCGACCTACATTTCACTATCAGTCTGAAGATGTCGATTGCCAGTACTGCACAAACTACTCAAAGGAAAATCCCTGCCCGCTGTGTGAATGCACTTGCCTGGGGGAACGAATCGAGACCGGGTCGCTCAGCCTTGCGAAAGTAATTGAGGACTGCCTCCGTGGCAAGCTGAGAATGAGGCTTTGGAAACGGTTGGCACAGGAGATCTACCCATATCCTCTGCAAGCCTTCCATTCTGACGAACACCGTAGCCGTTGGATGCACTGGCGAACACGTTGCCGCCGATTGTCGCAGCGCAACCAGGCCGCACTGTTTCTCCTGACAGCCTACGACGATATCTGGCGCAGGATGATCTGGAAGTTTGATGCCTGCGGATTTGATTTCCAGTCCCTCCGGCTGGCCGGCATCCAGCCGGAGCTTTACAGCGTTTATCAGGCGGCCAAAGCCATTTCCACCGGCAGCCAAAACATTACCATTGCCGATCTCGCATCCCCCGAATTGGTCACAGATGAGGCGTTCCACCTGATTATCTGCGCTCTGCTTCTGGCCAAGTACGGTGATGCGATTTTGAATTTTGAGAAAAAGAAAGGTGATGCAAATTGATCATGAAAGCAGTTCTGAGCAACGCCGACCACCCGGAATATGGTGTTGCGACGATCTCCCTGCCCATTCCCAGAAATCAATACGACCACTGCGTTGCGCTGTTGGAGTCACTGGAAATCGGCCATGTATCGGATGCCGACTGCCATGTGGACGCACTCGACAGCGCCTGGCCTGTGCTGTATCGGCTGGAAGGTGCCAGGGTCAATCTGGACGAGCTGGACTATCTGGCTAAGCGGCTGGACAGCTTTGATGTGGGCGAGTTTTCGCAATTTCAGGCCATGGCCGAAAAACTGCAGCTCACCAGCATGAAGGATCTCATCAACCTGACCTTTTGCTGCCAGCAGGCAACGGTGATCACGGACTTCACAAATTTGAAAGAGGTTGGCCGTGATCACTACATGAACATCCATGGCGGGTGTGCCAGCATGGAGGAACTGGAGCAGTTGGACGGAGAGGAAACCGCCATCTTGCTGATTGAGGGCAACGAGGGAACCATCACCCGCTACGGTGTGGTCTATGACAACGGTATGCAGCTCTCGCAGCTCTACGATGGAAAGCACCTGCCCTGCTATCACTATGAGGCCGATCTGACCGCTATCGGAATATCTTCCCGACAGGAACCGGAGAACACCCAAAATGTCACCTGGATATACCTCCCTGCCTCCAAAGGCCAGATTGAACGCGCCATGCAGCGCAGCGGCATTGCGCCTGAGAATAGGTGTCTTTGGATGAGTGAAAGCTCATTTCCCGAGGAAGTGGATGTGGTACTGGACTTCCGGTGCGAAAACATACACGAGCTCAATGAGCTGGCGCTGGTCATGGACAAGCTTTCATATGACGCCCGTGAGAAGCTGGGGGCCGCAGTCAGCATGGCCAAGCCGGAGTGCGCCGGTCAGATCCGGCATCTGGCGGAAAACCTGGATCTCTTTGCATTTGCCCCCGGCGCACATACCCCTGCGGAATACGGAAAATACATGATCCAGAAATCCGGTCATTTTGAGTATGACCCCAATCTGGACGAGTTCTATGACTACGAGCGGTATGGCCTGCAGCACATGGATCAGGAGTCCGGCGTGTTTACTGACCGCGGCTATATCGCCTACCAGGGTGCGCTGAGTCTGGAGGAACTGATGGCGGATGACCCGGCAGAAGCCTATCAGCGGGAACAGGACTTTCAGATAGGGGGAATGGCATGATCCAACTCTTCATGAAACGAAGCGGCAGTCCGGCCATTGTCCCGCTCCATTTTCCCGCATCGCATGACGCTATGACAGAAGCGGTCAGCCGGCTTGATGAGGCCAGCAGAACGGGCAAAACAGAGATCGTCGAGATCAAAAGCGTGATCGCTAATCTGCCGTCGTACCTCAGCGGGCTTGACCCCGATTCCAGAACGCAGCTTGCACAGCTGAATCAGCTTTCCAGCATCATTGCCAAAATGGACTCCCGTGAACGGAACATCTATGCCGGCGCATTGGATGGCAGCAGCATCAATGACCTGAGTGATATGATTCGTGTGGCGGAACAGGTGCCGGACTACATCCTCATTCCCAATGTCAATTCAGATGTGACACTTGGCCGTTATGTCGCTGTTGCAGGCCAGATTCAGGGCGATCCCAGATTCCCTGAAGCCGCCTGGCCCTACCTGGACTTTGCGAAGATCGGCGCAGAATACTATGCCGACCATGGCGGCGCCTATACCCATGCAGGCTATGTGCTCCGCAAGCAGGATGATGCGCTTGTCAGAGAGAAAAAGTCGAAGGTCCAGCTCGACCTCTCCTCCGCTAAGGCGCAAGCGATCGTCTGCCTTCCGGCAACGAAAGAGGAATTGGAGCGAGTAAAAAGAACACTGGGCATCGATTGTTTTGCCGAGGCAGCAATCACCAGAGTGTCGTTTTCTGTTCCCTATATGGACGAGCATATTCCCACTACAGGGGTCTGCGTGGAAGACGCAAACGAATTGGCCTGGGCCATTGAGGGGATGCAGTGTGACGATGGTGAGCTGCTGAAATATCTGTCGGTTCTTTCTGTGGAACAGCCAGGGACCATGCAGGAGGCGCTCCGCTATGCCATGAATCTGGACGACTACGAGCGCATCCCGGAGGACGCCTATGAATACGGGCAAACGGTCCTTCGGCGCATCGGTGCCGATGATGAACTGATCGATACCATCGACGGGTATATGGATTTCGAGAAGCTGGGCGAGGACGCCATGGTGGAGGACGGAGTCCGGCGCACGGAATTTGGCCTGATTCGCCGGTGCAGCAGCCCCTTTGCTGAGGAAACGCAGGCGATGGAGATGGAAGGGCTTTCCTGATGCCCCACGAAACCGAACTGCTCTGCGTAAAGCTGGCGGCGTATTCTCTCCTCGATATGCAGGTGACCTGAACAACACGATCCAATGATTGGGAGGAATGTGAATGAAGAAGAAAATAATGATCACAATAGCATCTATGGCGGCACTGGGAGCCGCTGTCGCCGGGTATCTCCACTTTTCCGGCAAGATGCCTTTTGGCCATAGCCATTTCCGCTGAGCTGTGGTATGTTGTGTAGCTATACCAAGGGGAAAGAGGTGAAATAATGAGCGTCAATGCGATGACTGAGGAGTATGAGCATATCGAGCTGTTTGGGAAGCCTGCCCTGTTCACCAATGCGCGAGTAGACACCCACACTGTGCCGGACGGTTGGCATGTATATGATCTGCGAGGCAGTGACAATGATCCGGGCTCACCCTGTACGCTGGAAATTCTGGTTGTGGTTAATCACGCTGGTTCTATCGTTGTGCCGGAACCGATTTCCTTTCCGGATAATCAGGACTACCGTGAGATTGGTGATGCGCTGGATTTTCTCGGCGATGAGATCACACTCACGGAATTTTGCAAACAGTATGGGTTGAAGACTCCACCCAAATATAAACTCAGGCCCGCTTCCCGTGAGGAGGCGGGCCTGTTCTATTCTCAGGTGGAAGAAGAACGGGACCTTCAGGCCGGTACAGTGGGCCATGTGCGGATGGATTTCGGTTCTTCCGGAAAAGGATTTCACCATTCCTGGTGGCCCCATAACGAAGACCAATTCAACACCGGGGAATTTAAGGATGACCTTCAGGAAGTGGTGGACACCCTTCGTGCCGATGGCCCGTTGAAGGACCTGGCATCGATGAGAGCCTACTGCTATCGGAACGGCGGGGCCATCACCGAGGACGGCCGGAGTTATGGCTACATCGCAGAAACGGAGCATTACCGCTACTGCCTGCGCTGCACCCCGTTTCCCGGCGACTACCAGGGGTATCTCTACTGCTATGACCTGCGTCAGCAGCAGATGGCCCAGCAGAACAGGGCCGTGGGGCGTGCGACCTTTGCCAATGGGGAACAGCGGGAGTATCACGATCCCCAAACCTATCTGGCTGCCATCCGGCAGGAACTGCCGTATCGGGATGTGACGGGTTTCCGGTATGAGACTCTGACGGATGACCCGGCTGTCCGCAAACAGGTGGATGACATCCTCTTCGACCTTTATGGCGAAGAAAATCCCCATTCTCTTGCGGACTATGAAAACAATCCCGGCCAAAATATGAATATGGGAGGAATGTAAATGTCAGCACCAAAAGAATGGCTGGACTTCCTGCGGGAACAGTTCCCCGCAGGTTCGAGGATCAAGCTCAGAGAGATGAAAGACCCGTATGCCCCGCTGGAGCCGGGCAGCACAGGGACTCTGGACTACATCGACGATGCTGGGCAGTTCCACATGAAGTGGGACAACGGCAGAACCCTGGCGCTGATCATCGGTGAGGACAGCTTCACCGTTCTGCCGCCCGAGCCCACCACCCTGAAGCTGTATATGCCCCTGACCGCCGATCTCTACACCCGCAACGAGTATGGGGAGATGGAGGACGACAGCACCCCGCTGGACGGAAGGCTGCTGCGGTGCTATGAGGGCGAGATCCTCAGAGCCCTGATCAACAACCGGATGCCGGAAGAAGCCGAGAGCGGCATCATGCACTGGTATGGCAAGGATGACAGCGTCAACCAGAAGGTCAAATCCGCCGTGTTCACCGTCGAGGAGCGGAACGGCCGGCTATGGGGCGTGGCTGAGTGCCGGGTGGTCGGCGCCCTCACCCCGGAAGATCTGACCACCCTGAAGGAGTACGTCTCCGGCCAGGCCTCGGATGGCTGGGGCGAGGGTTTCGAACAGCGGGAGATCTGCGTCGGCGACGACGAGCTGTATGTCCACCTGTGGAGCATGGAGGACAATTGGGACATCCGAACCGAGGCGGAGCAGTTCGCGCCCAGAGTGGCAGACGGCCTGCCGGAGATGTGCTTCTCCACCCTCAGGTCCACCGGCGATCTCATCTGCATCCGCCGGGGCGAGACCGGCTACTACCCCTCCGATTGGGACACCGGCGACAAGGAGAAAAATGTGGAGCTGGCGGACGAGCTGAACGAAAAACTGGGAGTCAGCCCCATTCAGCGGCAGGCCATGGAGGTGGGCAGTATGTGCGGCTGGGATGCCCCCGGCGCTGACCCCGCCAAGTACCAGGAAGACTATGTACAAACCGGGGCCCCCGCCGAAGCCCGGCACAGCGGGTTCGGTGGGGAGAGGAGTTCCGGCAAAATGAGTGAGCCTTGTCCCCCGGACGAGGCGAATGATATGGAGCATGGAACGACGATGGGAGGGATGACCCTTGGATAAAGTGTTTCGTGTGGAGCTGTTCGGGGAGAAGACGAACCGGTGGTGCGAGCTGGAGCTTCCGGCTACCTACTACGGCCTTCTGGATGCGCTGGACAAGCTTCAGATGACGCTGGGCGAAAAGCCGAGATGGGAATTCCTCGAACACCATGGCTTTGTCTTCCTGCAAGACCATTTGGCCCATGAATGCGATCTCTATCAGCTTAACGCTTTGGCAACCTGTCTGGGACAGATGAACGGCAGAGAAAAGACTGCCTTTGAAGGGCTGTTCAACATGGAGGTGGCCAAAAAGTACGGCCCCATCAGTGTTGCCACCATGATCGATCTGGCCTACAGCACAGACTGCTGCCACGTGGTCAACGCCTCAACGGATGAGCAGCTGGGCAGATTCTACGCCGAGAATGATTTCATCCCCGCACTTGACAAAGTCCCCGACCCCATCTTCGAGTACCTGGACTTTGAGAAGCTCGGCAGAAACGCCCGATTTGAGGAGGGCGGCGTCTTTGCAAACGGTGGTTATGTCACGCAGCACAACGAGCTGAAGCAGGTATATGACAGCCTGGCCTTGATCCCCGAAGCGCCGGAATATGGCATCCGCCTGACGGTCGGCAAGTGTCCCTCCCACTCCGATGAGCAGCCGGACAACAGGATGTGCCTGGATCTGCCCGCTACGCAGGAACGGCTGGACGCTGTTCTGGAGGCTTACGGAGGCGCCTCATGGTCGGAAATGTCTGTCCAGGTGGAGGACAGCGCGATGCCCGCGCTTCTGGAAAGCATGGACTGCAATGATGTTCACGAACTGAACGAGTTGGCCAAATGCTTCAAGGAGATGGTCGCGCAAGGAGACCTCTCCACATACAAGGCGGTTATCCTTGCGGCGGATTGTCACGATATCGCTGCCGCTGTCCGAATTGCGGAAAATCTGGATGACTACCTGATCGAGCCGGATCAGCGGACCCCCGAGGAGGTGGCCGTAGAGGAGCTTCGCTTCATTGTGGATGAGCATTCCCGGTCTATTTTGCAAAAGCACATTGTCCTCTACAGCTACGGCAAGGATGTCATGGCGTCAAACAACGCACTGCTGACCCCCTATGGGCTGGTCCAGCGCAGGGATGGCGAGCCGATCCGCAGCGAAGAAATGCAGGCAGAGAAGGCCGGAATGGAGATGATGTGATGGCAAATCGGCAAACCAGGCGGCTCCTTGATCTCCTGGACGGCTTTGAAATGACCAAGTCCCAGCACGACTGGCTGGAGCGGCGGTTCGAGAACATGACGGTCAAAGAAAGTCTCCTGTTCCGAGGGGCCATGCAGATCGAGCAGCCGAGGATGACCTGCGATGTGATGCTGATTGCCAGTCAATTGGATCACTACGACCTGTTCTACGGCGCCGGGGACGATGCCCGACTTGGCAAATTTATCATGGAACAGATCCAGCGCCCTGCCTCCCAGGCACGTGCATTTCTTGACCCGGAGAAAGTGGGGGCAGCTTACCGCCAGAAAGGTGGGAACACCTTCTGCGACGGGCACTTCATCAGGGTCACCTCCCTGATCGATCCGTTTCTGGATGGCGCCCCGACGCTGAATCCCGACAAAGGCGACTACGGTATCCGAGTCAGGCTGGCAAGCCGCTTCAATACGGACGGCGTGTGGGTGGGATTCCCGGACACCGGCGAGTATATGGATGCCGCACACCCGGACGAGCTTCTCCTGGCGCTGGACGCACTGGAGGTGGAGTCTTTGAGCGAGTGCATTGCTGTGGATGTGGGCTGCTGCCTCCCGCAGCTGAAGGACATCCTCTCTCAGTACGGCTCCGCAGCGGAACTCGTCCGTCACGCCATCGACTTCGGCTATGTCTGGGCGGAACAGGGGCAGGGAGGACCCCAGTGGCTGGATAAATGGCAGGCTGTGATGGAGCTGGAGGATTGCCACCGTCTGGATTACGCCCTGGATCTGGCACAGAACCTCCACTGCTATCACTTCATGCCCCGTGACATGGAACTCGCCGATTTCGGAAAAGAGCTGGCGAAACGGGACGGCGTATACCCCAGGGACGAGCTGCTTGCCTCCTGCTTTGATGCGGAGGGGTATGCCAACCAGAGGATGAAGAACATGGGTCTGTCCGCCGCTGCGCATGGCTTCGTATCCTGGAACGGCACAGAGCTGGTCTATGAGTACAGGCAGCCGGATATGGAGCCGACCATGTCCATGTGAAAAGCCACCCACAGACCAGCCGCCGCAACGGAGGTGATGAAATAAGAAATGAAATAGCCTGAACACCACAGGGGCCGTTACCCGAAAGGGACAAACGGCCCCTGATTTTTTGCGCTCTTTTCGGGTGACAGCCCCGGAAAGGAGCCCGCATGACCACGACAAACCCCATCGCTGCGTACCTGAAGACCTATCACAAGGGAGCGGAAAGGGTCGTATCCAGCCGGGAGCTGGAGGCAGCTTTCCAGATCCGCGGCCCCGACCTGCGCCGGTTGATCAACAGCCTGCGTGGGGATGGCGTCCCCATCTGCAGCTCGGCTTCCGGCTATTATTACGCCGGTACTGAGGAAGAACTGCGCAGAACGATCCGGCAGCTCCGGAGCCGGATCAAGAAGATCGCCCACGCGGAACGCGGTCTCACCAAGGCGCTGGAGCAATCCATCGACAGCGGACAGATATCCCTTCCGCTGGAGGGCGGTGATACCGCTTGAAAAGCTTCATCCCCTGGGTGGGCGGTAAAAGCAAGCTGCTGTGGCTGATCCGAAAGCTGTCTCCCTCGCGGTATTCCCGGTTTATTGATGTGTTCGGCGGCAGCGGCACAGTGACCCTGAGCCGCCCCATCCAGCCGGGATGTATGGAGGTCTACAACGACTTCAACAGTGACCTGACCAACCTGTTCTGCTGTGTCAAAAACAGGACCATGGCGCTTCTGCTGGAGTTGGGTTTTCTGCCGCTGAATACACGCGACGATTTCAATGTGCTGTATAAGTTCTTCTCCAAAGAGGAATTCACCGATGACTATCTGGACGAGGAGATGGAGCTGACGGAGCGGTATCTGGAGCCGCCGGATGCCGAGACCATCCGAAGGATGATGCTGGAACGGGCGCCTCGCGGCGATGTGCGGCGGGCCGCCGACTTTTTCAAGCTGATCCGATACAGCTTCAGCGGCGGTGCCAAGTCCTTTGCCGGAAAATCCTGCGACATCCGCCGTTTCTTCTACCTGATTTGGGAGTGCTCCCGCAGGCTGGCAAATGTCGTCATCGAAAACAAGGACTGTGTGGAGGTCGCCCGTCAGTACGACCGGCCAGACGCATTTCTGTATTTTGATCCGCCCTATTACGATGCGGAGGACTGTTATGCGGCGGTGTTTCCCAAGGAAGATCATCAGCGCCTCCACGACGCCCTTCTGGAGTGCCAGGGGTATGTGATGGTGTCCTACAACTACTGCCCCTTCATCGTGGAGCTGTACAAGGAGTTTTACATCTTCCACACCACTCGCCCCAACAGCATGTCGCAGAAGGCCGGAAGCGAGTATGAGGAGATCGTCATCACCAATTACGACCCCCGCCGCCACAATTCCGCAAGGCATTGGCAGCTCAACCTTTTCAACCTGTCTGCCGCGGATGAGGAGGAGGGAAAATACACCCTGATCCATGAACCCACAAAAGAACTCAAACAGGAGGAATGAACATGACATTTATCAAGTACACAAGCGACGGCAAGGCCGTCATCCAGCCCGCCGCCCTGACCTTAAGCGGGCTGGACAGGGAGGAAACGCTGGAGCTGCACACCCTGGAAAACGCCATCGTCCTGCTCAAGCAGGAGATGGAGCCTGCGGAGAAGGCTGCCGCCACGACAACTCTGCTGCGACTGGCCCACAGCCTGATGGAGGATATGCTGGCCGACTGGGAGGCCCAGGAGGACGATGGGGATATGTGCGACGGCTGCCACGGCTGCGATGAAGATATGCTCCCCATCCCCGCCGAAGCCTTTGCGGATGCCGGCATCCTGTACGATAACCTCTGTGTGTTCAGCGTGGACGGCGCTGTTCTGGTGGTATCCGATGACCACAAGACCACATGGAGCGATGCGCTGACCAAGGCGATCCTTGAAAGTGGGAAAGCCAATGACTAAAGACCACGCCTACCTCTATCTCAGTTCCTTCGCCGAGGCCAAACGGCAAAACGAGGTGGCCCTCTGGCGGGCAAGCCACTTGGAGAACATCGCCTGTAAGCAGGCCATCGAGGAATCCATCCGCCGGGGCTTTGATGGGATGCACCTGGACCGTGACTGCGCCAGAAGTGTCATCGATAATTTCGGATTCAAACGTGTGGGGTGGGTGCTGTCCGCCACGCTTCAGCAAAAGCAGTACGACGGACGATTCAGCCCGCAAAACAAAGCGTGGGCCGCCTCCACCTTCATCCCGCCCAGCGACCGCAATTATGAGTTTACCGTGGAGAGCCACCCCGCCGTGCTGGACGGCTTCGTCAACGACTTCCGCAAGGCACAGGCAGAGCTGAAGCTGTTCACCGGCTCCCAGTGCGACGATATGACCGGCCAAAATCTGGAGGGCAAGGTGCTGGTCATGAGTCCGTTCACACTGAAGGAGTCCTGCTGGGCGCCGGAAAATCAGCTCTGGCTGGCCACCGGCGGCTTTGGCTGCGTCCCCACCGCCGCAGGCAGAGCGGTATACGCCACCTGTCTTGGCGATGGAGAGCAGACACGCTGGAACCGCAGCGACTTTATCGGCATTCTCCGGGAGGAGCATCTGCCCGACTGGGCCAGAGAGCGGCTGGAGCAACTCCGGCAGGAATCGCCCGCCGGTCTCGAAATGAGTCATCCATCCATGTAAAGAAAGAAAGGAGATTTGTCACATGGCAACACAGAAGAAAAAGCAGCAGGAAACCCCCACGCCCCAGGTGGAGGCGCGAATCGATCGTATGGTGGATGGGGACTTCAAGACCAAAGCCTATGCCAGCGCCACCATCGGCGGCGCCTTTGCCGTCCACGGCATCCGGGTCATTGAGTCCGACAAGGGGCGCTTCATCTCCATGCCCCAGGAGTCCTACAAGAAAAATGGCGAAACCAAATACAACGACACCTTCCACGCCATTACCGCCGAGGCACGGACCGCGCTGGTGGAGGCGGTCAACGACGCTTACGAGCAGAAGCTCCAGGAGCAGCAGGAGCAGAAAAGCGACGCTCCCGAGCAGGCTATGAGTCAGCAGATGTAAACCGGTTGTCCGGAAGGAGGTGATGCACCCTGATTCGTTTCACAGTAGACAACCAAAACCGCCTGATCTTCTATGGCAATATGGTGGGCTATGTAAAGGACAGCACCGCCGTTGTGGACGAAATGTTCCAGACCGATGAGCTGTCCCGTTATCTGGCCAGAATGAACCTGGCTCCCCAGTGGGAGGAGGGCGTATTCGACCGCCTGACTGCCGGTGAGGTACCCGGTGAGGAGCTGGGTCAGCCGCAGAAGGGCTGCCGCATCTGGCAGCTCCGAAAAGATGTGGATGTCACCATGCGTTTCATCGGATATGAGGATCTGGTCAAAAAGTTCGGAGAACCGGATGCCGGCAACTATACCCAGGTATTCGAAGGGAATCTGGGAACCAATGATCTGGAGCGGATCTATGCCATCTGCAGGGATAGCCCTCCTCCCGGATACCGGGGATACCGAATGGCACTGTCCGATGTGGTGGAGCTTTACGACGCTTCCGGCAGCGAGTTTTATTACTGCGACCGGGTGGGCTTTCGTCCCATCCAGTTCAGCCAGAGTCAGGAGCAAGCAGAATGTATTGAAATGACCATGTAGGCCGGACGTTTGCCCATCGTCCGGCCTTTACCTTGTCAGGGCGTAGCCGCAGCCCTCCCGCATCAGGAAGACTGTGACCGAACCTACATCATCAAGCCATCCACAAACAATCAAAATTGATTTACTTACAGGAGGTATTTTTCATGAAGAAGCTGTTTAAGAACATCGCCAACACCGCCAAGACCACCGCCGCCAGCTACAAGTCTTCCATCGCCGCCTTCCACAGCCGGGCTGTCAGCGGCAACGCCGGCGAGGGCTACATCGATACCGCCGTCAAGGTGCTGATCGCCGTCGTTCTGGGCGCCCTGGTGCTGGCCGGTCTGTACGCTGTGCTGGACGACACCGTCATGCCCACCGTCACCCAGCGGATTCAGGAGATGTTCAACTACGCGGGCTGATGCTCTGGGTACAGGCACTGGTCTTCTGCGGCGGTCTCATCTATGCCGCCGTGGATGACCTGAAAACCAGAACGGTCTGCGACATCGTCTGTATCATCATTGCTGCGGCGGGGCTGATCACCATCAGCCCC
>OHAT01000898.1_pt1 | contig 28396 bp, 30 predicted proteins | sample 1577141 | NCBI WGS metagenome assembly OHAT01 (sample SAMEA3541578, study PRJEB24748) | human gut metagenome | biome: human gut; feature: human-associated habitat; material: faeces | place: China | collected 2012 | reverse complement strand
GTTCGACCGCACGTTCGAGAAACTGAATAGGTTGTTTGGCATAGATTGATTTAGGTTAGGATCGGTATGCGGCCCGCGGTACGAGGGTGGTCCCCGGATGGTCCGATGGTTGGTGGTTCGACTCCACCATGGGGAACAAAATCATTAATCATTTAAATATCAAAGGTTATGGAGTCGAATTTTACTAAAGATATGCTTACTCCTTTTGTCGGAGAAATAATTGAGAAAGATGATAAATTGGCACAAAAAATTCTTGTTTCATGTAATTTGAATACTACTCATTACAAACATAATGAGTGTATGACACAAGTTGTTCCGATAAAAAACAAGGTTTCAAAAGAACAGCGATGCCTTCCAAGCAATGGTGCATTGCAGACAAGTCCTCTACAGAATGGACAATTCTCGAAATCACAAAGCAGTATTTGTGGCTTTGAAGATATTCATCAAGCCTATTTGCGACATGCGAAAACTCTGAGAGATCAGGATCAGAGCCCAAATGAATATGGGGCATCCAATAAAGAGATTTCTTCAAAAGATTCTCGTATGTCTCTAAACATTCTTTGGCTTCCATAAATGGCATGTCCTCCAAAGTAAAACAGATTTGATACCTGAACATATAAGTCTTCTTAAACATAAGGCTTGCTTTTAAAAGTTTGACAGCGGTAAAGGAAAGCAATCCAGCGGAGGTAAACAAGCCTCGTTCCCGGTGCGAGCTCCGGGGCTGGAACAATAGATAAAAACGAGAATACGATGCCTGAATACAGAAACATACCGATGGATGCGGCCTGCCACTCGAAAGTGGCGAGGCCGGGGGGACGGACGCTTTGCGTGACAGTCCCAGAGATAATGAGATGCGGGGTGTCGGAAGTGTATTTATGGAAAGCGTTGAACCATCACCGTGAAGGCACCTATTCCTGCTGGCCTCACCACAAGGAAGGCAAGACCGTCTATCTGCATTACGAAGGATTGAAGCCGGCTTATCAGGCTACGATCCGTGCGGTGCTGATGGACAATCTCACCCCGGAGGCTTGGTATGACCGGAACGGGCGGATAATCCATATAGAGGAGCGTCTACGTCCCTATCTCCTTCTCACGCACAAGGATGAGTCCTATTTCGATACGGCCCGGTACCCTAACGGGGCCAAATTGCCCACAGAGGCCCAGGAGAGAGGCCGTGAGGCGTGCCGATGGCTCTCCTTCCTCGCCCGTTCCGGGAAAAAGACGGAGATAAAGAGGCTGGGATACGCGACATCCAAGGAACTGTACGATGACGTGGTGTTCCTCATCAAGAGCCGGGAGATCCAACTACCGACAGCCTACTGCAAATTACGGCAAAAGATCCGGAAGTACGTGGAGAGGGGGGCCGCCTGTTGCCTTGACCTCAGGGGGCAGGGCAACAAGAACGCCGCCAAGGTATACACGGAGGAACAGGTAGCCCTTCTTCGCAGTATCTGCGGACGTGGGGCCAGTTATAACTCCCAGCAGATCGCCGACCTTTACAATATGATCGCGGAGGCCAAGGGATGGGAGAAGATCAGCCGCCGGAGCGCGCTGGGCTATCTGAAGGAATACAATTTGATCGTTGAGGCCGGAAGGAACGGGTCGGAGGCTTTCCGCAACAAGATATCCATGCAACGCAGGCGCAAACGTCCGGCAGAGGCGCTCTCTTTCTGGAGCCTGGACGGATGGACGGTGGAGCTGTATTACCAGAAAGAAGTGAAAAGCCCCGACGGGAAGATTACCCATACCTACACAAACCGCCTCACGGCTGTTGTCGTGATTGACGCAAGTTGCGATTATCCGGTAGGCTATGCCATCGGCGAGGGCGAGAGCGTCAAGCTGATCGCCGCCGCCGTCAAGAACGCGATCGATTACGTGCACGACACGTTAGGCGGCCCATACCGTCCTTACCAGATACAAAGCGACCATTACGGGATCAAGTCCATGGGCACGATCTACAAGGACGTGGCGGAGTATTTCACTCCAGCCCGCGTAAAGAACGCCAAGTCAAAACCCATAGAGCGTTATTTCAAGACGTTGAACCAGAATTATTGCCAATTATTTTTTGGTAACTTCAACTGGAGCGGCTTCGGTATCACTTCCAAAAAAGAAAGCCAGCCCAATATCGATGTCTTGAATGCCAATAAGAAGCGTTTTCCCGATAAGGACGGCGTCATCCAGCAAATCCACTGGATCATAAGCGAGGAACGGGAGAAGAAGCACAATACATGGCTGAAAGCATGGGAACGGATGCCTAAAGAGGATCGCCTGACATTGAGCCGGGAGAATTACCTGTTGAACTTCGGGATGCGCAACGACCGCACGATCCGCCTGCAAGCGGGATGTCTGGAGCCCACCATATTGGGAGAGAGACGGGCGTATGACTCGTTCGATCTTGATTTTCGCAGGAACCCGCTCCAAAGCTGGACGGTGATGTATGATGAACGAGACCTCTCGACGATCCTGGTAGCTGACCAGACCATGCGGGAACGCCATATACTCGAAGCCGTACACCTGCAACCGATGGATTTGCGTGGACGCGAGGAGGGTGACTTCGAGGCCCACAAGCGGGTAGATGAGTACAACAAGGAGGTTTTGGAGCCTTACGTTGTCGGCGTGGTGGCCAAGGATGAGGAGGCGGTGATGAATATGCTCCAACAAAGCCCCGAGCTGGAAGGCTGGCGGACCGCTACGATGCTCACCGACAGCCGGGGACAGCAGAAGGCCTATCTACAACACACGTCTTTGGTTAAATCAGAAGAAGATTTAGCTGCCGAAATGGAAGAAAAACTCTCTTTAAAGGCCGCTCAAACGGCGGTTAGACAGCGAAAAAAAGAGGCGAGAAAAGAGCGTTCACAATTCGATAAGGCCCGTGAGGCCTATCTGGAAAGCGAGGTCGATTTTAACGAGTACTTATAAAACTAAATAACACATGACTAAGGAAATCAAAGATTACGTAATAGAGGCCGCCCGTATCTACATGGCGGAGAAGGGTATCTCGCAGAACGAGCTGCAAGGCCGTTCTGGCGTATCCTACCTGAGCAGTATGATGAACGGCGTGTATACATACAAAAACAGCCGCTCGGGCGAGATCGGGAACATCGCTGACAAATGGTTTCAAAAGCTGGCAGATCATATTGGCTACAAAATACAGAAAGACTATTGGCCAACGGTGCTGACCACCCAATTCAAAACGATTGTGGCCGAACTGAAAGGCGCAAAGGAAGACGCACGCATCCGTATGATCATCGGTGAGACCGGATGCGGGAAAAGCTACGCGATCGACCGTTTCCGCAAGGGTAATCCGAGAGGGACATATGTGGTCACCTGCAGCGGACAGACTTGCCAAAGTTCCTTGATCCAAAGGATCTTGTACGCCCTACGAATGGATTGCAGGGGAAACTGTGATTATCTGTTAGGCCGGATATCCGCCGAGATCCGCAACCAGCAACTGGCCGGTGATAAACCGATCTTGATCCTAGACGAGGCCGAGAACCTACGTTTACCGACCTTCAAGGCCGTAAAGTCTATTTACGACTATCTGAAAGGACAATGTGGGATCGTGCTGATCGGCACGGACCAATTGCTTGACAAGCTAGAGAAAATGAGCGGAAAGAACACCGAGGGAATGCCGCAGTTCTACGACCGTTTTAGCAGTGGACTCCGCCATTTACGACCGATAGATCACACTTTCACCGAGTTCCTGTCCTCCCTCACGCTCGAACCGGGGTTAAAGGATCTGATACAGAAGAGCTGCCGTAGTTATCGCGGTTTAGCCGACTATATGGAACCGGCCCTTCGGAAAGCCGATGAGAAAGGAGTTCCCTTAACAGAAGACTTTTTCAGGATTATACATGATCTACCTAAATATGAATGACATGAGATACAGAAAAGAGACAATGAAGTCGCCTGTCGGCGAGAGCGTACGCTACTATTTAGTGGCAAAAGATACGTTAAGCCTTCGTGAGATCGCTGAACGAATAGAGGCGAAACGGAACGTATCGGCCATTGACACCATGCGTGTCATCTGGAACTTCTTCGAGGAGATCACCCCGATGTTGGCGGAGGGAAACAGGATCGAGATCACGGACTATTGTACCCTCTCTCCGATGATCAAGAAAGGCAAAGACGGGAAGCCCAATTTCGGGGGCATCCAGTTGAACCTGATCGGAACCATGAGAAAAGAGATGGCTGACATACAGCTAAAAGAATGCTTGAACACTGATAAAACGGTGGAGTAGCATATCCCGAACGGTTACCATGGGGCGGTTCGATTCCGCCCCCGGGAACGAATATCAATCATTAAAACATCATGACCATGGCACCAAAAGCAACAACAAAAAAGAAAGCCCCGCCCCACGCCCTGTTCTGGACCCTCCTGAAGAAAACGCCCGGATATGACGAGCGCTACAAGGAGGTGATAAAGGAGGGCGTGGTGAACGACCACAGCAAGGGCAAGACATGTTCCCTATCGGAGATGTACAAGAGATACCCGACGGAATACAGCCTGATGATAGAGGCCATGAAAAAGGCTGTCTCTGGCGGTAAGCGGGCTATCTATGACGAGACACTGGATCACGAGCGCAAGAAGGTGATAGCCGTCATTTGCTCCGGGATTGACAAGCGCAAATACACCTTCCGGTCCGGCGAGGAGAAAGTGGCGTACGCCAAGCGCGTCGCTTGCAGGGCGGCCAATTGCGCGTATTTCAACGCCATCCCGCTCAGTCGCATGCAAGCTATCTACAATGACTGGCTCAACAAGAACGAGGTGGATGTTAACGGCCGTCCGGAACTGGATTACGTGATAACGGAGAGTTGACCATGGCAAGGATCAAGAAGGAGAAAAAGAAGCCCATGGCGCCGGAGACCAAGGCTCGTATCGAGGGACTGGAGGCGGAGATCGATGTCATTCTTGACCGGCTTTTCGAGAGACCGGACGACCGGGGGCTGATCGAGAGGCTGGCATGGGCGGAGAAAAGGGTATTGGATCTCTCCGGCGAGCACGCACTGGAGGTCAACGAGGATTTCAGGAGGTGATCACATTATTAACATATTAACATCATAAACAAGAACGGTATGAGAGACATCAGTAAATTATCCAGCAAGGAGCTGGCGGAGTTGGCAAGGCAAAAACGTGAGGAGGAAAGACAGGCTTTATTGGTGCGGCGCCAAGCCTATGAGGGCATCCGGGCGGAGATCGTGCAGAAGATAGCCCTCAAGGTATCGGTCGTTATAGCGGAGGTGACGGGATTGCATGATTTCGTGGTATCCGAGACGACGGCCTTTCGTGAGGTGCTGTCCGAGTATGGCCAGCTGCGTACTCCCGGGCAATTGAGTTTCACGCTCAAGGAGGGGGATTTCAAGGTCGAGGTGAAGAGCAACAAGGTGAAGCGTTTCGACGAGCGTGCTGACGTGGCCGCCTCCCGCTTGGTGGATTTCCTCTTGGATTGGGTGAAACAGACTCCCGAGGGCACGGAGAACCTCATGTACCAACTGGCCATGACATTGCTGGAGCGTAACAAATACGGCGACCTAGATTACAAGTCCATCGGCAAGCTGTATGAGATGGAGGAGCGTTTCAGCTCGGAGGAGTACTCCGCCATCATGAGGCTTTTCCGTGAGAGCAATATAGTGGAGGGTAACGCCATCAATTACTACTTCTGGCGTAAGGATGGCATGGGCGTGTGGAGAAAGCTGGAGCCGTCATTCAACCGGTTGTGACCATGGGCGCCTTGAGGCATTTCGTGGAGATAGCGGCGGATATCCATAAGCCCCGAATGGAATCCGAGCAAGTAAGGGGTATCCCCTGTCCCCGGTGTGACGGCCGGGGCGGTTTCATCGAGCAGACGGGAAGATTCCTGTTCATGGAGACCCCTTTCGGTATGTGCGAGGGTGCCGGGAGGCTGAAAGCAACCGTCACCATAGAGTGGAGCCCGGACAACGAGGGCTGACTTCCCGAACGGTCATTTGGCGGGGTCCGATTCCCCGCCCGGGAGCGAATCACTTTAATTATACGGATTATGACAAAAGAGGAATGGAAAAAGGTGGAGGACTGGTGGGGCACTGGCCCTGGCTGGGTGAGAATGGACATTGACGGACATACCGTTTCCCTGTACAACCAGATTAACAAGGACAAGATGATCGTGGTGGTCCTTGTCTACGTGGATGGATATTTGAGGTCCACGTATTCAAAAACGGATAATGAGATCGGCAATCGTTTTTATCAACGTGTCAAGAAAGCCATCTACTCCCCGAAAGAGATGAAGGACCGGGCACGGGCTTTCGGCAAGAGAAATGAGCTGGCCCAGCAACGGTATTACGAGTACAACGAATGCCGCTGGCGATCCTTCAAGGCCTTCAAGAAACATATTATCGGCCATAACAAGGAGATCGGGCTGGTCTCTTGCGGCTGGGGAGAAAACGAGGAGGGCGATGCCAAGGACTCTTAAGAACATACTGATCCGGGGCCTCACGGAGGAGGACAACCGGGTGATCCGGGAGATCAAGAGGGAAACGGGCTGCTTTCAGGCCTCGAAGGCGATCATGCGGATGGCGCACTCCTATCTCCGGATGGTCACGGTCTCCAAGCGGCAAGCCGAGCGCATCCAAGAGCTGGAACTGGAGAACCACCGGCTCAGGAGCAACGCCGCCCTTATCGTCGAGTCGGTAAAGAAACTGGACGTGGTGTTATCAAAACGATAACCCCAAGAATCAAGCAACGATTATTGATAACAAAAACATGGGAAATGAGAAGAGATTTTACCCCCCCCTAAAAAACGCAGGGCCAACATACTGTATCGGCTCAGGAGGAAAGGCGTACGCTGCCAGACAAGGCAGAGGATCATATTCTACCCCTACGGGCGGAATCCTAACGAGGTCTTACAGATAAGACAGCTGAGAGAGGAATATAATTTCACGGTACAATTCACGATCGTATAATAAATAAACAAAGAATAGCATGGGCAGATTAAAAGCCGAGGAGGCACGTAAGATGGCGAACGACAATTCCGGTATCATCCGGCGTTATATGGATGAGATACTGATGGTGGTAGAGAGAAGTGCGAAACAAGGGAGCTTTAGGTGCAATTATAAGTCCGATATCCCCGACGTGGCCCTGATCACTCCTATCGTTGAGCAGTTGACAACGATGGGTTATGACGTGGCGGCGTATAGCTTGAAAGACTTGACTTTGACGATAAAATGGTAAGGGTCATGAACGCGAGAGATCAAATGAAACTGTGCAAGGCGGGGTATACGATTTTACGTCGTAGCGACTACCCCGCCCCGCATATCAAGTTCAAGAGCGAGGTCAATCCCGATAGCTGGAGGAAATATGGGGACAATTACCCGACGAAGGCCGAGAGAGACAGGAGCATGAAACGTTTATTGACGGATGAGAAAGTAATTGAGGATTGAACATGAAGAAAGCGAAAGTAAGGGTCACAGGCAACTATGTTTCCCGATCCAGTTTTACCAATCGAATAGATACAATACTGAATCTCCCTGTAGACTTTACAGAGAGAGAGATTGCAGAAAATATTAGCGATCTTAAATACTGTGCAGAAAGTTACTCCTTCAAGGAGATAATAGTATTGTGCGTTTATGATGATGAAGAATAATTCAATTCTAAAAATAATTAAAGAATTATGAAAGGAAAGAACAAACTGACCGTCATTACGGTGACGGCCACGGCACCAGCGGGTTACAGCCCCCGTAAATCCACGTTCCATCTGGTCGTGGCCACCCAGAAGATGAGCCCAGCGATACGCGGGAGGTATGAGACGAAAGCGATCGCACTTGTCAAGGAACAGCTGGACAGGCAAAACCCGGGGATAGATATTAGGTACGGGGCGAAATCCACGACCACCAACGTGGTCGGTTTCATCTCGTCCGAGGATTGAGCGGCGGGACCTTCCGGCGGTGACAGAAGGTGGAAGGACAGACGGGGAGCCCGGACGGCCATGGATGGCTAGCCCGGGCTCTCGCCGTTTATTATGGGATAATTATCGGGAAAAGCTTGCGCCGTATCGTTTATGGCCTTTATTTTGTCTGCTGGAAGATTGTTAGGTATGGGTTATCACAAGAACACGTTAAAGCGGATAGACCTCGTGTGCGCGATTGTCAAGCGGCATTACGAGCCGGGCCGGCGGGACCGTTGCTACAAGGAGGTGTGGCGGCGGTACGTCTGCCCGGTCTACCCGATGTGCTACCGGACGTTCCTGAACTATATCGGGGTGAATGTCGCACGGGAAGAACAACAGAATGCCGCACGGCAGTTGACGCTATTCTGACTCGATAGCGTATTCCGTCTCGAACAACATCGCATATTCGCGGATAGCGTCTTCCCGGTTGTAATGCGTGACGGCCTTCTGCTCGATCTCGTTGAACTCTTCCCCGCCAAAAGCATACAGGCTGGTCCCGATCTTATCCATCAGGTCAAAAATAGAGAATGCCCGGTTCCGGTATGATTCCGGGGCGGCCATGCTGCCGGACACGGCAGGAGCGTCGGCCACGCGGATCAGGATCGTCATGGTCGCCCATCGGCAGTCGCGCGTCTGGGATTCAAAGTTGATACTGCTCACGCTGACCAATGCGCAAGGGAACTTGACCGGCGGGGTTCGTTCGTAAAAATCCAATTGTCCCCAGTCTTCCGAAATATACTGAAGGTCGGGGACTCGTTCTTTTAGCCGTTCCATGACGGCGGATAATATCTGCTTCATGAGATTTGTGATTTATGATTTATCTACCTCTTAACTTGGGGAATCTCGCCAGTTCCTCACCGATGGCGTCCGCGACATGTCCCGCCGCGATATCGCTGGCGATCTCCCAGACGCGCGGATGGTCACCGACAAAAGGGCGGGCCGGGACGGTGAAAGTCCGCTTGATACGTTTGGCGAGTGCCATGCGACGGTATTTTTCCGCCCCGGTCTCGTCTCCGGATCTCTTCAGCTCGTGATAGTTCGCCCATGCCCAACGTCGCATCTTGGGAGACGGGACAAAGTCTTGCCGGACGGTTCCGCCGTGGTTCATCAAACCGGCATACTTGAGGCTACTGGCGTAAATGATGGCCGTCCCGCTGATCCGGCTTCGGAGGCTCTTGCGCAAAGCCCCCGTACGGAGCAGCATGCTTCCGTTAGTCGGATTATAATTTTTACTTAGCGGTGCCCAAGGACGGTCAAAGAACGCCTTCCGCTCAAAATTACGGTCGAACTCGTCATTCAGCTCGACTTGGATGTCTTTTAAAACATTTTTTATCAACTTGTTGCTATCCATATCAGAATATTTTGTATGTTTGCGAAAAATCAAAAACGATATGATTAAAGACTGGAAAGATCTCGATCTGTCTACTGCGACTATTTTTGACTTGACGGATGATATGGAACTCATTCGTAAGGCAGAAGATTGCTCAGATGAAGAGGACGATCCTAATCCTGGTACTTACGAAGCGGAGTATTCTCGTGTTCATGTCATCGACACGATGATAGCGTTTACGGAGATAACAAATAACAAAGATCTTTACCATGCCATTTTAAAAGCTAATTCGGATTATGATATCCCTCCTTGCTGCATACCGGGAATTAGTATATTTGACTGACTAATTGCTTTGCCTCCTTCTTTGTTATCTTTCCATTTCCTGCGCTATAAATAGCATTCACCAATCCGTCTATTTGTTTATCGTATGATTCGTTAAATAAATAATCTTTCACGAGCAAGACCACCGTTTTTTTATTCAGATTATAATCATCGATGATCTTTTGATAAGATACTACCCATGAGTTATAACCCGTATTTTCTCGGTTATCCATCAGTTTCACGTGTTTCAGGGTTCCACCTAAAGACTCGAAAAATTCAGGAAGCGTATTCCGTGCAACAAACTCATTCGCCGTTTCCATCGCCTTGATTTGCCTGGGAGTAATCTTCATTGTCAACCCCGGAATATTCCTATTATGGGTGATCTCGTGCCAAAGCGTAGCCATCGAACGTTCCTGATCGTAGCTGTTCTCCTTGCCGTTCTTGATATTGTTCACCGCATCGATGCAGTCCTGCATGATCTCCGGACGTAACTTGATCCATCCATTCATATTGGTTGACCCATTATTACGTGGATTCGTCTCAACAACGATCTTCTCCAGCGGCCTGACAAACCAGTCGTCCTTAGCCACCGAAACAATCTTTTTCGTCAACCCCCTTTCATCCTTCACATCCGGTAACAGCACCCGTTTGAGTTTTTCCCGGAGCGATTCACTCACGTCATAATACGGATGATGCGGTGGGAATATCACCCGTTGCTTACCCGGGTTGAACCGGAAGATGGCGGCTTTGTTCACGCCGTTCTTTCCGGTCTGGTAAGTGGCCTCGCGTCCCTGCTGGATGGATGTGCCGCTGTCTGATCCCGGGTATTTGCCTTTGCGAACCTGTACGACCGTGCAACGGCACCGCCAGCCGTTGGGCGGGAAGAACTCATCCCAGAAGGGGTCGCTAAAAGGGAGCGTGATGTTATGCAACACCTTGTGCTCCGGGCGCACCTTGCCGTCGTTAGCCGTCCGGTATTGTAGGTTATACCGATCTGCGTCCTCCTCGAAATCTTTCCATTTGGCCGCCATCTGCGCCGACTGGGTGGCAAAGATGTACTCCGCTTTCAGCCAATGCTTGTTATAATCCTCTTTGATCGCCGTTATATCGTTGTAAAAACGGTCGAACGGCTTGACTTGCCCGTTCTCGTCCCGGAGCAGCCGGGAGGCCTCCTTCAATCCCTGATAGGTCTTAAAGCCAGAAAACAGGAAGATGTCCTCTTCCAACCTCGAGGCCATCGCCTCCGGGATCACGCCGCTCTCCAGCGTGAGGCTTATGGATCCCATGAACTTTTTCCCGTACTCATCCACTAAGGCCCTAACTTCTTGATCTGCCATCATTTTAACCCTAAAACCTGCTTTTCGGAAGACCAGGCGGATGGCGGTCTTATATATATCCTCGTCTATTAGAGGAAAATTTTCCTCTTTTCCAGATAGGGTTTGCACTTCCTTATAAAAGGTGTAAATCCTGCCCCGTAGCCCCGTCACTCGTGCGGGGCTTGCCCGAAAAAACCGTCCTTTCCGGAATCGCGCTTCCCGGTGACCTCGATGCCGAACTTGTCCTTGATCCACGCCGGGTCGATCTCGTAGTATTGCATGGCTTGCGCCGTACGGTTCCAGAGCTGCCCGGTGTCCTCCTCGCTGTTGAACGAGAAGCGGAGTCCGTGCGGAAGAAAGCCCATCCTGAACAGGGCGGGCAGCACGGCCGAGTTCATCCAGTCCTCCACCTGCCGTTTGTCCGAACCCACATACTTCTCCAGCTGCTTGACGGATACCTCCTCCTTGCTCCGGTTCCCGTTCTTGGTGTCCTGCCCGATCTGGGCGCCACTGATGAGCAGCGACATCTCGGAGTTGCAAAGCGAGATCAGGTTGTTGTAGACATCTCCGTTGGTATCCGCGCCCTTGGCGAACTGGAACTCCTCGGTCGTATCGATTATGAAATAGGCGGCCGAGCCCATGTCCCGGAGCATCTCCTCGGCACGGTCCAGCATGGCCGGGTCCTGCGTGTTGGTCTTGATGTACCGGGGCGGGATGCCGTATATCTCGCAAAGCTCGCTCCAGCAGGCGTGGGCGAACTTCTTGAACAGGGCATGCGGGACGGCCTTGTTCAGCAACCCGTAATTGCCGGGCGCACCAAACTCCAGCACGTACGTGCCGTACTCGCGCATCTCACGGTAATTATCCCCCTTGTCGGCCGTGCTGTCATAAAGGAACAGCCCCAGCTCCGGCACGACATTCTGCCGGGGGATCAAGCGTACGTCGATACCGGACGTTTCTGAGGCCGAGAGTTCAACCAGTGAATGCCCGTAAAAGACGGACTCCAGCATATAACGGACGATGAGCGGGAACCAAACGGCCTCCGAGAGCGTCCGGGTCGCTCCCTCGTCCACCTTGCCCGATACCTCTTTTAGGCTGAACTCGGAGGAAAGCGTCCGCCCTATCCTCTGCTCGACCTGGCTGGTCAGGAGCGCATCCAGCATCACGTCTGCGTACAGGTCCATCAATTCCCGGCGGCGCGGGCGGTCGACACTGTCCGCTTGCCGGAGCGCCCGCCGCCAGCTCTCCATATCTTTGCGGACACGGCTAATGGCCTTTGGGACGATCTTGCGGACCAGTCCCTCCCTTTGCCGGACGGATGGCGTTTGGGGCTTTTTCAGCCCGTCTTTACTCGCGGTGTTGTAGTTGTTCTTTTTCTTCTTCATCGTGTCTTAAATTGAAGTTTAAACAGCGTTTAAACGGTGTGAGGCGTTACCATGAATGGGAGAACTTCGGATTGCTGCCCGAACGGATCGATCCGACCGGGCGGCCTCCGGACTCGAGCGGTGGCAGGTCGGAGGGGATCTCCCCATCCTTCAGCTCCTTCAGGTAGGCCATGTCGCGGTCGTAAGTCTCTTTCACCCGGGTATAGAGGATATCGACGTTGCAGCGCCGTATCAGGAACCATAAGGCGATGTTCTTGCAGATCTCCAGCAGCTCGGCGTCGCGACCGTCGCCGGCAGCGGAGAAGATCTTATCCACATCATACCGTCCCGAAAGCAACCGCCGCACCCGCTTGACGGCCGCAAGGACGCACTGCTGCATGATCGCGTCGTCATAGTCCGTGATCTCCTGGACCTTGTATTCGGCGACCACCGTGTTCATTTCTTGTATCTCTAAAAACATATATTCAAGCTATTTCCAATTAATAATGACGGGAAGGTCGTTTGCCTACCCTGTATGTGGCGGCGCAGGCCATGCCGCGCTGGTTCAACAGGAATACGGCACCTTCCAAGGCATCCGGCGCGTCATCGTGCACCCGGCTTCCTTTCTCGAACATCAGGAGCTGCTCGACCAATTGCGTCATGCCGGAGCTGTCTTTTTCTTTCTCGTTCAAGATGACCAAGCCGCGCTCGAAGAGGGGCTGCATGCCCTCTATGCGACTGAACTTGTCCGGCTTCTTGCGCCCGTCCCCCCGGATCGGTATCTGGTGGCCGGACGCGTCGCCCACCTTGCGGAACTCGTCCAAGAGCAAGTCCTGTATGAAGTTGCTCTCCATGTAGTACATGACCGGGCAGCGTCCCGCTATATAGCCGTCTATGTCGTAATGCCATGCGACCATGTTGCTGACGCTGGTCTGGTCTGCGAAGGCCTTCAGCACGTGGTAGGCGCCCTCTCTGGTCTTGCCCACCAGCATGGTGGCCTTGAAATCGTTGGTAGCGCTGGCCTTGAAGGAGGGGTCGGTGTAACAGATCAGGCTGCGGTATTCCTTCAGTGGAAGCATCTTGCCGTAGCGGATATGCTTGCGCAGGAAGACCGCCCCCTCGTTGACGGGGTTGTTCATATATTCCTTCTGGAATCGTCGTTCGCCCATATAGGTGCGCAGCTTCATGATCTCTTCCCGGCTGTACTTCTCCGCCCAGGAGGGTTGTCCGGAAGCGTCGATGGCGTTAACCACCGTATGGTGCGTCTCCGGACGTTCGGCGAAACGGCTCAGGATGCAGTCCTTACCGATCCGGTTCCCTACCAGGACGAACCGTCCGCGCCCCATATCCATTGCGCCTAACAGGGCAGACAGGCACCAGTCGAACGCCTGCGAGATACGTGCCTGGTTCCGTACCATCTCGTCATCGTCGATATCATCGATCACGATGTAGTCCGGACGCTGGCCGCGGTTCTTGATACCACGGGGCGACTGGCCCCGGCCAATGGACATGAAGAGCATCCCGTCCGCCGTCTTGAACTCGCCGGTACTCCAGCTTCCCTCGTCGATCTTGATGTCAAAGTCGGCCTTCAGGAGGCTGTTGAACTCCAGCTCGCATTGCAGGTCGGACAATAGGCGGTCGGCACTGTCCTCCGACTTCGAGACCAGTATCATCACATGGATCGAGCGTTTCTCCTGGATCATCAGCCAAATAGGAATCATCAGACTGATATGCGTACTTTTGGCATGGCCACGGGCCCACTCGAAAACGGCACGGGTATGGGGATGCGTCTTTAGGTACTTGGCCGCATCTATCTGAAACTTGCCGCACTTGGTGATTCGTCCGGTCTCCTTGTCGGTACAGAGGTGCGGGAAATAGGTCTCCACGAAGAATGAGTAGTCCTTACGTGCCCACTCTACACGCGCCTCCTTGGCCTCGGTGGTGCCGGCCAGGTGGAAGTCAGATGAAAGGATCAGCTTCTTCCGCTCCTCCCATTGCTTCCATTTCTCTTTGGATAATCGGTTCTTAGCCATTGTTGATACGGTTTAACAAGTATTTGTCTTGCAGCCTCGTGAGCTGTTGCACAAGCCCGGTGGTGATGCTCTTGTCGGTCGCGCTCTGCTCGATCACCCAATCGCCGAACTTGGCTAGGATATCAGCGATATCATCCACCGTGCAACCCTGTTTCAGTTCGAAAGCTGGTTGGCCGCCTTGGAGAACTCGTCGGCGTTGAACTCATCGGCATTGTCGAGCATCTCATTGAGCCGGAGCAGCACCTTGTTGATGATATTGTCGCGGCTGACGGTCTTCGCCACCCGTTTGTACTCCCATCCGCCGTCCTCCTTCCACTTGACCAGCGTCTGCTGGCTCACGCCCACCCGCTCGGCGATCTCCTTCTGGGGAACCTTCTGCATATACAGGAGATAGGCGTATTCATACTTTTGCGGGTCTTTCACACGGATACCCGCCTTTTCCTTGTTTGCTTTCTCTGCCATAAGCGTTCTTTGTTTCCGGCAAAGTTCAAGCGAATTAAAGTGTCTGGAAATAAAAGTGTAAAGAATTTCATCCCTGCTTTCATGCCCGCCCGGCGTAGGGTAAGTTTGCCCCAAAAACAGGGACATCATGAACGAAGACGAATATGTACTCAATGACGAGAGCGTGGTGAACAGCCACGGCTTCGTGTTGTTGAACGCCGCCGGGCGATTCGAGCGGTATAACGCCAACCCGGTGATGTTGTTCAATCACGACTCTTCCCTGCTGATCGGACAAGTAACGGCGCTCAGGGTGGAAGGCACCCTGCTGATCGGCAAGGCCGTATATGACGAGGAGGATACGCTAGCCGCCAAATGCAAGCGGCAGGCCGGCAAAGGCATACTGAAAGGTTGCAGCCCGGGCATCATCATCAACGCCGTGGAGCTGCGGACCACACCGGAAGGCAAGGAGCAGGTCACGGTAACGGACTGGGAGCTGTGCGAAACAAGCCTAGTGAGTGTCCCCAGCAACAGGAACGCACTGCGCCTGTACAACAAACAAGGCGAGGCCATCCCCGACGGCCAAGTAAGACTAAGCGTCGAGGCATTGTTGAACATCAATCAAAAAGACAGAAAAGAGATGGACAAGATCATCCTGACAGCCGAGGCCTACATCGCCCTCGGACTGACAAGCAGCCAAGCGGATGGCAAGGCTATATCCGCCTCCATTATGGAATTGCAGGCCCGCGCGGAAAAGGCGGAGACCGAATTGGACAAACAAAAGAAACTGAAAGCGGAAGCGTTGATAGCGCTGGCGGTAACCGAGGGTCGTATCACGGCGGACAAGAAGGAACAGTTTGTGAAACTGGCGTTGGCCGATTACGACATGGCAAAAACGACACTGGAAGCGATCCCGGTAAAACAGACGCTTTCCGACAAGATTACCCGTTCGCCCGGGAAAAACACGGTGGATGGCTCCCGCAAGGACTGGACCTACCTGAAATGGGCAAAAGAAGACCCGGAAGGACTGAGAAAGTTGAAAGCTGACGACCCTGAAGGGTTCGAGGAATTGAAAAAACGTATCAAATAACATCAAATACAGGACTATATGGCTATAGAAAAACAAATTTGGATTGCCATGCTGATGGAAGGGTTCTATCCTGACCGTACGTTCCTGTCCCGCTCGGTGGACATGACAGCCATGGTGGAGTATAACAAGATCAATCTGGCGGAAGCCGGTGTCGCCCCGGATGTGCTGGTGGACAATACCGATTTCCCGGTACCGACCGCAAGCCGCAATGATACCGCACTGGAGCTTCCGCTCCATACGTTCGACACCAAGAATACAGTGGTCCGCAACGTGGAAGAGATGGAAACGGCTTATGCCAAGATGGAAAGTGTCGTTCGCCAGCATCGTAACACCTTGCAGGCGAAGACAGCCGCATACGCCGCAAACAGCTGGGCACCGACGAAAGCGGCTGACCTGACACCGGTAAAACCGACCGCAGGGGTCGGTAAAATCTCCTTTGAGGACATTTTAAAAATGGATGCATGGTTTCGCTCGAAAGACATCGACCCGGCTACATTGGTGGCGGTATTGAACCCTTACCACTTGGCGGACTTGCAGCTGGAGGACATGAGACTTTACAAGGCGATGCTGGATAGCAACCGTATTTTCGGATTCTCCCTTTATACGTTCTCCCAACTCCCCTACTACAACCAGACGACAGGCGCAAAGGTTGCGTTCGGTACGGCTGCCGCCGCCACGGACGTACAATGCTCCATGTTCTATTCGGATCAAGAAGTGATGCGTGCGGACGGCGACATCGAGGTCTTTGCCAAGTATAAGGATCCGGGTGAGCGTGGTGACGTGATCGGTTTCCAGAAACGTTTCACGGCCCTGCCGATCCGTAATAAGTTTCAGGCCGCCATCTATAACGCCAAGGCATGAGGACGGGAATAGCAGGAATCAGCCTGATCAAGGGATTCGAGAGCCTCCGCACGGAGGCCTACCGTTGTCCCTCCGGTGTCTGGACGATCGGTTACGGCCACACCGCCGGTGTCAAGCGGGGCGACCGGATCGACGAACGGAAGGCCGAACAGTTGCTGTCCGAGGACCTCCGGGAATCCGAGGCCGTAGTGAGCCGGGAATGCCCGGGCTTGAGCCAGAACCAGTTCGACGCGTTGGTGTCGTTCGTGTTCAACGTGGGCGAGACGCAATTCATGAGATCGACGCTCCTGAAATGCGTGAAGGCGAACCCGGACAACGTGAACATCCGCTACGAGCTCTCCCGCTGGACACGTTCCAAAGGCGTGGAACTGGCCGGATTGATGCGACGCAGGAGAGCGGAGGCGGACTTGTATTTCTCCTAATGATCAAAGACGATGGAGCAATTTTGGGACATAATAAAGGAATTTGGGAATTATGGTTTCGGCTTTTGGGGACTCATTATGTTTTTCCGAACGTGGCGATTTAAAAAAGCAGAACTCACCCGGGATACTGTAAATGTCTACAAAGACATAGCCGAATCAAGTAATGAAACATTAGAAAAACTAAGCGAAAGAAATCAGAGACAAGATGACAAGATTTTTCTATTGGAAGAAAAAATATCTGTATGCCTGGAAGTATTCACTCGTATGGAAGAGTGTAAGTCTTATGCTGTTTGCCCTGCTCGTCCTGTCGTGCAGGACTACAAAGGTAAATACTTCCGCTCGGCTCACAGACAGTCTAAGCTGGAACAGAAAGGTATCCGTTACCCCCGTGACAATCCCGTCGAGCCTAGTGGAGTTGGCGATCCCGATGGACAGCCTCCGTAAGCTCCCCGAGGGGGCCGCGTATACAAAGAGGTCCGGGCAAGCGACACTGACCTTGAGATTGAGAGGCGACAGCGTACACGGCGTGGCTACTTGCGACAGCCTGCAACGACTGGTCTATGAGCTGGAGGAGCGGTTACGCCAAGCGCAGGACCGGACAGAGCGGGCAGAGACGATAAAAGAGCCGGTGACGATCCCGTTTCGGACAAGACTGAAATGGTATCTAAGCGGCGTTTTAACAGGAATAATCCTAGTAATCATCATTAGAACAACAAGAAAATGGACAAGACAAGATCGATAGGGCTGAAAAAAGCCTATTTCGGAGAGGTGAACCCCGCCGGGGGAATGCCGGCCACAATGGAGCAATTGGCTAGGACACTGAAAGGGACGGCCTCCTTTACCACGGAGGCGGATAGCACGACCGATTTTTATTGCGAGGAGGAGCCGGCCGCGCCGATAGAGTCCGTCTCCAACGAGCCGGGCTTGAAACAGATCAAGCTGAACCTGATGGAATGGGACGACGACACGCTGGTCAAGGCTTTCGGCGGGACGGTGAGCGCAGCGGCCGAGGATGTCACCATCGAGGGAAAAACCTACTCCGTGAAAAAATACCAAGCGCCGAAAGACATGGTGACCATCAAGATGGCGGTACGGGTCGTATCCCAGCACAACGTGGTGATAGAAGTGCCGAACGCGTTGGTCACCGCCCGTTTTGTCTGGAACCTCTCCCGTACCGATATAGCCCAGATCGAGGTCACGGCCAAGGCGTTGGCCCCGATCGGCGAGAGTGACGGGCCGTATTCGATATACAAGCTGGGCGAACCTAAGCCGAACGCATGATGGGCAAGGTAGAGATGGAGGTAGCCGAGGCCCTGCTGGACCATCGGCTCAAGGTCATCCTCCCGTCCCCGTGGTTCTTGCGGATATTCGGCAAGAGGACCATCGGATATTGGATGAAACGGCCGGTCGGCAGCAACGTGTTCCGTATCGCCCGGCTTTTCTGCCGGATGAACATCGACATAAAGAGGTTGATGTCCGGGGATATCGGCACGTTGATGGAGTATATCGACAAGCACGGCGTGACGGCATCGAGACTGATCGCCTACGGCATGATCCGGGGATCGATGTCGGCGTGGTTGCTGAACCGCCCGCTGGCCTCATATATCCGTTCCCACATGGGGATGCGCGGCATGGCGGAGTTGATGAAGATCGTGGTGCTGACCTGCGACGGGTCGGATTTCGTGAGTATTATCACATCGGCGGCGAGCTTGAGGCTGACGGAGCCGGTGATGAGCCAACCGACAGGGAAAGGGAGTTAAAGGAGGCTTACGAGCCTCCCCATAGCCCGTTCGGACAAATCCACGCGCTGATCTCCACCGGGGCGTTCACGTACGACGAGGTGATGAACAAGATCCCTTGGTGTGTCATCCTGATGATGATCAACGACCAAGGACGTATGAGAAAGAGATCCGGGGAGGAGGATGTCATCCAAACCGAGGATGAGGAACTGAAATTTTTAGGACTGAGCTAGATCATGACAAACGATCCCGTATACATAACATTCGAGTTCCGTGGAAACCTTGAGGACGAGGTCGAGAAGATGACGCTCGGCATCGAGGGGCTTCGTGACGAGTCGGCGAAAACCTACCAGCGTTTGATCGCCGACAGCGGCGCGGCCTACGGCGCCATGAGCGCCGAGAACCGGAAACTGGCCGTCACCGTGCAGGAGAACATCAACGCCCTGCGTGACCTCGCCGTCGTGCAGGGATCGCTGGATGACGGGCTGGAGGCCGGCACCGTCACCACCCGGCAATATACGCAGATGAAGGCGGCGCTAGCGGTGCGGGAGAATAGCCTGCGCGAGGCGATCAGCGGTGGCATGCGCACGCTGAACGAGCGGATACAGACGGAATCGAGGGCCGTCGATTCCGTCATGGCCCTGCAGAAACGCCTGCAGGAGCTTACCACGGCTTACTATAACCTGTCCAAGGCCGACCGTGAGGGAAACGCCGGACAGGGCATCCTGAGACAAATCGGCGACCTCGACAAGGAGATCCAGACGGCGCAATCCCGCCTGTCCGCCTACAGCCGCTCCGCCGGTACCGGGTTCAACGGCCTGTCGATGTCGGTGCAACAGGTGGCCCGGGAGTTGCCATCGCTCACCATGGGGGCTAACATGTTCTTCTTGGCCATCTCCAATAACCTTCCCATCTTGGCCGATAATATCAGGACCGCGCGGGTCGAGTATGACCTGCTGAAGAAATCCGGACAGACGGCCATCCCGGTATGGAAACAGGTGCTCACCTCGATCGTTAGCTGGCAGACGGCGCTGGTGGTGGGGATCACGTTGCTGTCCGTGTACGGGAAGGATATCATCAACTGGGTACAGGGGCTTCTCGGGGCCGACCAAGCCCAGAAGAGGTTGAACGATAGCATGACCGATTTCAACTCCATACAGGCGACGGAGCGTCAACACCTACGGGCATTGTTCTCCGCTCTAGAGAGGACCACGGCTGGGACGGAAGGGCATCGAAAAGCCATCAACGAGATCAACACGACGTACGGCAAGTATCTTCCGAACCTGCTATCGGAGAAGAGCTCACTAAATGAGATTCGTGAGGCTTACCGGCTGGTCAACAGGCAACTCATGGAGAACGCCGCTTTGAAAGCCCAAAGTGGCGCTATCGACAAGACGTTGGAAAAAGCCATAAAGACACAATCCGAGGCGTTGACGGAAATGCGCGAGATCACGACCAAGAAGCTCGGCGAATCCAAATCCGGAGGAATCATGGATATCATCCCCGGTCTTACCGAGGATTTCCGGGCGGCGGGCAAAACATGGGAAGAGGCATGGCAAGGGGTGTCCGCCAAGATCCAGAGCGAACTCGGGGGGAAGAAGCTCGGAGGCTCCTTCTATGAGGAACTAGAGGATTACGTGAGAAGCGTGTATAAATCTGAGAAGGAGATCTCCGACATACAAAAGCAGTTCTCCCCGTTTTTCGACAAGAAGGAGGCCGAGAAGGATATCGTCGAGAACAAGGGTTATTGGGAAGAGATCAAGAGACAAGCCACGTCCGTGCTGGAATCCATCGACGCGGAGCAAAAGAAACTGCTCGATTCCGGCAAGACCGCCGGGATCGAGCCTGCCATCGTCACCGCCTACAAGACGGCCAAGGCGGATATAGACAAGGCGACCGAGGCGTTGAAGGCGTACGACTCCTACGAGAAGAAACGATCCGCCGCGGACAAACAGCTGAGCAAGGAGCAAAAGGCCCAAGAGGCCGCCAACGTCATCAAGGCCGAGACCGCCATGCGGGAGCTGGAGATCGAGCGACAGAGAGCCGTCCTCGCCCAGAAGGAGAAGGACGCGGAGCTGGAGCTTCGCCAGCAAAAGATCAACCTCATGAAAGACGGTTCCGACAAGGAACTGGCTCAAATCACCTTAAACTATGACAAGAAAATCAACGAGATCGGGAAGAAAGGCCGGGAATATATCCTCGCCCAGCAGAAGATCGAGCAAGACCTATGGGAGAACGAGAACCCGGACTGGAAGAAGAAAGGGCTCACGTTCAAGCCCTCCACGACCTCCGTCTCCCAGCTACCCGGCACGCAGGCCAAGGAACTGTCCGACGCTACCGGGATGGCCGACAGCGTACGGGAGAAGGCCGAGGCCGACCTGCTGGAGAAGACATTGAGGCAATATCAAGACTACACAACCAAGCGCCTGGAGGTCGAGCGAAAATATAACGAGGATATCGCCTACCTGACCAGCCAGCGCACCGAGAAGAACAAGGAGGCCATCAATGCGGCGATAGCCGAGGCCGCCAAGGGCAAGAAAAAAGCCCTGTCCGAATTGGCCCTCGACGAGCTGAGGGACACGGACATGTGGGACAAGATATTCGGCGACCTCGACAAGATGGCGCTGCCGTCCATGGAAGAGCTGCTCAAGCAAGCCCGGGAGGTCAACACGTCGGCGTGGGACCCTAAGAACGTGAAGGAGTACCATGACGCCATCACCCGGCTGGAGGAGGCGATCCGTACCCGCTCGCCGTTCAAGTCCATAGGCGAGGATTGGAAGAAACTGCTGAAGGCGATCAAAGAGGGGGATGGCGACGGTATGGCCGGGGCCCTCGAGGGGATCGACTCCTCCGTCCAAAAGATCGACAACGACCTGAACACCATAGCCGGGGGGATCGGTGATATCTTCGGGGAAGAGGCGGGTTACGCCGCCAGCCAAGTGGTAGAACTGACCACCGCCTTGGGAGGTTTCGCCACGGCCGCCTCACAATTCGCTCAAGGAGACTTTCTTGGCGGCATAGCGAGTGTCGTGTCAAGCGTCGGCTCCATATTCTCCATGGGCAAGAAAGTAAAGGAGATGAACCGTGAGGCCCGGGAAGAGCAACAAAAGTTTTACGACGAGGCGATCCATGGCGAGATGGAGTACCAACGGCTGTTAAGGGAACGTCTCCGTACCCAGCGGCAGATCGGCGAGATGACCCTGTCTTACAACAAACGGATCACGGAGGAACTGGAAAAACAGAAACAAGCCTCCGGGAGCGAGTACGACCGGTTGCTGCAACAGGTCCAGGGAGAGGATTATATCAGCGGCGTGGGTTACAGGCATGGGACGTGGTTCCGGAAGGCGAAGACGTGGAACGAGTATTCCAGCCTCGCCGGGAAGAGCTACGACGACATCGAGAGACTGTACGACGCGGGCAAGCTGGAGGAGAGGGTGGCGAGACTGTTCGAGCAACTCCGGGAGCTCAAGAAGGAGGGAGCCGATATAGACCAGATGCGGGAGGATCAAGACGAGGCCATGCGGGAGATATGGACCGGTACCACGACCGACGGCATCGCTGACTCCATCATACAAGGCTTCGCCGAGGGGAAACGATCGGCGAGGGATTTCGCGGATGACTTCCAGGAGATGCTGAACGGCGCCGTCCTGCAGGGGATCAAGATGAGAGCCTTGGAAGAGCCGCTCCGGAAATGGTACGAGTCGTTCGCCGAGGCGAGCGGCAACGGGTTGACAACCGAAAGCATCGCCTCGCTGAAGGCGCAATATGACAAGATCATCGAGGACGCCGCCAAGCAATTGGAGGACGCCGAGAAAGTGGCCGGGATGACGATCGGGGCCACGGACGCCGCCCGCACGGCCTCATCCAAGGGAATCCAATCCGTCTCGCAAGATAGCGTGGACAGGGGGTTGGGAATGATCTCCACGGCCTTGATCTTTTTAGACAAGACATCCACCGGCGTGACCAACATCAACGCCACGCTCACGGAGGGACTCGGCCTGTTGAGCCGCGTCGCGGCCAACACCGACCGGCTCAAGGCTATCGAGAGTTATCTGGCGACGATAAAGAACGCCCAGATGGAGTTTAAGGACAAGGGAATGATATTTAGAAACAGATAGATGAGAGGACGATTATACATAGACGGTACCGACATGTACGAGGCTTATGGTGTATGGATCACGGAGGGAGGTTACGACGGTCTTCTCTCCTTCCCCGCGTTGGTTGAGCCGGACAAGAACGTGTGGCCGGAGGAGGACGGCATCGAGGTGGACTTGGAGAATCCCGTGTTGTCGGGCAAGGAGCTCACGATCCCCCTTGTCGCCAGCGACCCGGCGATGGACGTCGACGAGTTCATAGCGTACGTGGCGAGACCCGGCTACCGGACGGTGCGTGTCCCGGCCCTCGGTCGTGAGTGGAGGTTGCGGTTGCTGTCTGAGCCGGGCCGTGTCACGTACGGGCGCACGGCGGACCGCCTCGTCTCGCTCAGCCTCCGTTTCGCCGACGATTTCCCCATGAGGGAGGATACCTACCCGGCGGCGCAAGGTGGCGGGGTCTTGATCCCGGGGTCATCCTACAGCCTCGACGGGGTCCCCCTCGACACGTACGGTGTCATGGTGGAGGAGGGACGGGACAGCGTTCTCAGGTCGGCCGCCGTGAGGCAGAACCTCACCCGCAGGTTCTCCACGATGGACGGCGTGCTGTACGACGCCGACACCGTGGTGTTCGAGGGCAAGGACGTGACGTTCAAGTGCTGTCTGGTCACCGATACGATAGAGCGTTTCTGGCGGTGCTACACGGCTTTCTTCAACGACCTGATCCAGCCCGGGGAGCGTTCGCTGGGCTACGCGGGGACGGGGAAGTCGTACGGTTGCTACTATAAATCGACCTCCGGCTGGACCATGGCCGGCCTGTCGGGACGTGTGGTGGTCGGGTTCAGCCTGACGCTGGCGTTCACGGCCTTCGTGGCCTCGGGCGGCTCCGTATACCTTCTCGCGACCGAGGACGACTTCCTTGTCTCGACCGAGGATGACGTCCTTGTCGACCTGTCCCTGAACCGTGCGGCGGCCCCCACGGGCTATATCGCCGGTCTGGACGCGGGCGTCTCTTCCGAGGCGGGCGGGACGGAGATCCGCCGTCGCAAGATCACGGAGATGCCTGAGGCCGGGTCTCTGGACGATATCGTCCTGATGGGCGTTGACGGCGTGACCAACCGGAACGTGCGGTTCCCGTACTCCCGGATCGCCCGAGGCGGCACGGGGAATATCATTGTATTGCCTTACGACTCCTACCTCTCGCTGGGCGACAGGCGCGAGGACACGCTGTACGCCTGCCTCGACGTAGCCGAGGGACGTATCACGAGGGCCTTCGTCGGCGGTTACCCGTTCCTCTGCTCCCCCGGGGAGGCGGTGACGGGTGGTTTCCCGTACGGGTTTGATTTCGAGCTTGATTAAAAATAACATGATATAATAAAAACAGGTATGGCATTGAATATAGCGACAAAGAAGAAGGGCGACAAGCTCACCGCCGAGGAGTTCAACCAAGTGGTCTCCGAGGTCAACCGCGTCGGCTCCATCCCGTCGTATGACGATAGCGGCTTGTGGTCCGAGATAAGGGGGCTATCCGATAAGGTCTCCGCCATCACCGGCTCGGTGATCGGCGAGTCCGAGATGGAGGCGGGTACGCTGCGTATCGGCGGTGAGGAGTATAAATTGTATAGGCGGGCGATTCGCTTCCTCGATCCCCCCACGACCCAAGGAGGGGAAAAAGAGTACAGGATCGACTCGAACCCCATTGGGAACGACCTGTACGTTTACGCCGGGAATCTCGTGGTGGTGGATGACGATGGCATTTATTACCCCTCGGCGTACTCGATCAAGAGGATCTACGTGTCGGCGGCTTTCGAGACCATCATGATCCTGTCTTGTGACAAGGCCGTCACCTCCACGGGCCTGTCCGGCACGTTGACAATCGATTACGTCAAGTTCGATGTTGAGCGTGTGGAGTTCACGGTATCCGTCCCACCCTCCGTGGACAAGAGCACCGTCAATATCGTGTTCCCGCCGTTGAAATATGATAAAAAATTCGCCTATTCCCTGATAGTGGACGATGACCGCGTGGACTCGAACAAGATCTTCTTCCTCGTGAACAGGAAATGGGTCGACTCTGAGAAATACCAGCATATTGGTCAGGAGAGGACAACGGGCCATACGCCTTCGAAAACGTTAGGGTACACGGATGGGACTGGCGTGGAGAGACGCTTCACGTACGGGGTGGCCTGCTGGCCCGGGATGGGCAATGACTATGTCCCGGATTATATGGACCCTCCCGCGGCCAAGGTCGGTAAGACCTATCCCTATCTCACATGGCCGGAGGTCCGGCACGTGATGTCGTTCGGCAACGAGATATATTTCCATGACGTGAGGTCCACGGACCAGAATGACGTGGACGGGTTGCTGGCGGGTATAGGGGAGGCCCAAGGCGTGACGCTCGAGAAGATCGGGACCGGGATGAAGGTCATGGTTCGGCCCAACGGGAACGACACCTACGTGGAGGCCGCCAAGCTGTATCCGGATATCGTTTTCATCACGACCGAGGGTAACAACCATACGGTAGACTCTCTGGGCACGGACGTTGACCTGAGAAAAGGTATGATATGGAGGAGGAATTGCGATAACACGACATCTGAGGCTTACATGTCCAAGATCACCGAGAGCTCGTCCGTCGCCAATAAATGGATGTGCGATTTCACGCATGGCCCCTCGCAGGGGATGCTTGACGGTCTCACGGTCTTTAACGACACGTACGGCAAGGATGGTAATGACTCGGTGTGGTTCGCGACAATCGACGAGATATACGAGTACTGGTATATCCGCAGGTTCGGTCGTGTCCACAAGGAGATCGTGGACGGCGGGGTCAGGTTCGCCCTGTTGGTACCACGGATCAAGTATGGCCGGCACGTGGATTTCACGGTCCAGATAACGAACGTCACGTTCACGGCGGGCTGCGTGTCCTCGCTCTCGTCCAACATACTGGGCCTCTCCTGCGGCGACAAGGGCGGAAAGTTACTGGTAAACATTAGCCTTAACGGGGACTTGCTATCCAATTCGGAGAGGTTCACGGCGTTATACGAGTCCAGCTCCTCGGAGGATGACAAGGCCGACGCCCTGTACTTCGTGGCCCAGCTCCGTGAGGACCTTCGTGAGCCGTTCATGTCCCGCATCACCGCCGGGGAGACCGCCCCCGTCTTGAGATCGGTGTCTATCAACTCCGGCTCGTCGACCACGTATGAGCGGGCTGTCAGCGTCACGCTCGGGGTCACCGGGAGGATCACGCATTATAAGGCGGCTGAGACTCCGGCTCTCTCGGGGGTGGACTGGATAGCGGACACGTCCAAGACATTCAGCCTCAATCTCTCCTCAGGATTGGGGACCAAGACGGTGTACGTCCAAGTAAAGAACCAATACGGGGAGTCTGGGGTCAAGTCGTCATCCGTCATCTTGCAGGAGAGGCCCGCCGTCACGTTCACCGTCACGGGCAAGAGCAACAACGTCTCTTACGGGGCGGTCACGCCAGCTACCCAAGAGGTGGCCCAAGGCGGTACGGCCAGCCTCACGGCCACGGCCAAGTCCGGCTACGTGATAGAGAGCTGGGCCGGGGCCTCCTCGAGTACCGGGGTGGGTAGCGGTTCCGGTACGGCTACCGTGACGGACGTCCAGTCCGACAAGACGGTGACCTGTAACTTCAAGAGCGAGGGATCGACCCCTCCGGTCACGGGAGGTGACAAGTGGATACTGAGCATAGGCTGGTCATACTCGGATGCCGTGTACGACCCTGAAACAGGTATAGACAAGCAAATGGGGGCGATGGTTTATAAGGACCTGCACAAGACGGACGGTACTAAGAGCGGCCAGATGCTGTTCGCCCATAACGGTCAGCAGTTCAAGGCAGGCATGACGGCGAACACGGACAAGCGTGGGTACATAACCGGTGATGACTCCGGTATCTATCCCGATGTCTACATGGCGAACCTTATCTCTGCTTATACGTCAAGCGTGTCCGGGGAAAGCCCGACGATCACGATGACGTTCAAGTCCATGCCTAACGGTACCTACCGGGTCCGTATATTCTCGAGCATGATTCACTCGGGATCACTGGGTAGCGGGACCATAGCGTACGAGGTTAATGACACGAGGATCGAGAAAGACGCCCAGTACCCTCTCAACAACGCTTCCGAGTATGTGGTATTTGAGGATATACGGGTCACTGACGGGACGATGTCCATAAAGGCGGTATCGGCCACCAACGAGCGGATGAACCCGGTCAACATCATCGAGATGGAGAGAATATCTTAATATATGGCGACATGAGAATATACGAAAACACTGGAAAATTATTATTGGACATCCCGGTTGACGATGACAGCTACCGCTACCGGGCGATAGCGCAGGCCAAGAAGGTGGAGCTTCATTACTCCCTTCCGGGACACGTGGAGCTGCCGACAGGGTCATACATCGAGTTCCAAGGGGAGCGGTACACGCTCTGGTACCCCTCCGACTTCGAGAAGAAGGGCACCAGAAATTTCGAGTACAAGGTAACGTTCGGCGGCAACGAGGAGATATTGAGGAAATACAAGTACAAGCTACTCTCCGACAAGCCGTACAAGCTCAAGTTCGTCATGACGGCCACGCCGGGGATGTTCGTGGGGTTGCTGGTGGACAACCTCAATCTCTATGATTCCGGCTGGACGGTCGGCACGGTGATCGAGGCCCCGGAGAAACTGTTGTCGTTCAACCACGAGAGCTGCTGGGCGGTCTTGGGGCGCTTTGCGCAAGAATTCGACACGGAGCTGGAGATCGTCGGAAAGACAGTTCACTTGCGCAAGGTGGAGTACTTCAAGGACGCCCCGGTCGCTCTCAGCTATGGCAAGGGAAACGGTTTCCTTCCGGGTGTAGGTCGTGCGAACCAAGGCGACAACCTCCCCGTGGAGATATTGTACGTGCAAGGCGGTGAGCGGAATATCGATTACTCGGCCTATGGCAGCCAGACCTTGCTGCTCCCCAAGTCGCAGGAGCTTTCCTATCAAGGCAGACGCTACAAGACCGACAAGGACGGGATGTATGTCACTCGTGCGGACAGGCCCCTTTCCTCTTATAATGAGGACAGCTACGATGCCAGCGATATATATCCATCCAGGGTCGGCACGGTGAGCGAGACCGACACGGAGCCGGGCGAGGACACGGACGGGAACGATGTCACGTTCTACAACTTCTATGACTCATCGGTTCCCGCCAACCTCAATTTCGAGGATTGCCTAATCGCCGGTCAGACCATGACGGTTATTTTCCAGACAGGCCGTCTGGCGGGCCGTGAGTTCGACGTAAAGTACATACATGACGGTCGTAAGTTCGAGATCGTACCGACTGAGCAGGACGGCATGGATCTTCCCAACTCGTCCCTGTATCCGGAGGTGGGAGACAAGTACGCCGTCTTTAACATATCCCTTCCCACAGCCTACGTATGTGACAACGCCACCAAGACCGGGGCGAGCTGGGACATGTTCC
>OHAT01000896.1_pt1 | contig 28426 bp, 19 predicted proteins | sample 1577141 | NCBI WGS metagenome assembly OHAT01 (sample SAMEA3541578, study PRJEB24748) | human gut metagenome | biome: human gut; feature: human-associated habitat; material: faeces | place: China | collected 2012 | reverse complement strand
TCGGCGCGTCCATCCTCGTCAAGCTCTACATGTGGCTCTACAACCGCTCCGTCAGCAAGATTCGAGTAAAGTAAAAAACACTGATGCCGGGAATGATTTTTCCGGAGATGATAATACAGCGCCGCGGCTTCCGTGGCGCTGTTGTTTTCAGTAAGAATCTTGCGGTATCTTGATAGGGCATTGGAGCTTTTTTGTATCTTTGTAGATTATGGACTCTGATTTTCTTTCTTCGCTCCGAAAAGCGGGCCGCAGCTCTTTTTCGCCGAAAGGTCGGCCGAAAGCCGTTTTGTTCCGTCTTCGTAAAAAGCACGATGGCGGAATGTCTGTCGGGGTTGTCGATGCCGCGACCGGCAAGCTGTTGAGATCTGTTCCCGACGCATCGTCATACAGCGGCGTTACCGCCGACATTCTGCGCGCTTTCGCCCGTAAGCCGTCGGGCTGGAGCGTCGGTTGGGATGATGCGGAAGCGTCGGCTCAGGAGCTTTCTGTCGATGAGCATCCCGAACTGGTCTATATGCTGTCGATGGCAGGCAATGTTGTCGACGGATCGGGCAACAAGGTCGTTTTCGACCGCGAAGGGGTTGATGTCGGTGTCGAGATTGTGAGTGACGACACCCTACGGCGCTGCCGGGCGGAGTTGATAGCCGGAAAATATGGCGTCTCTTCAATGGCCGGTGACTCTTTTGTTATATGCGGCGACGGAGTAATACGTCCTATAAACGGGGGCATAGATTGTCCGGCCGCCGATATGAACGCGTTGCTGACAGATTTCGACATGGAGTCGCTGGCCGAATATCTCAGTATTCTGGTCAGTATGAATCCCGATATCGAGATCTCGATAGCTGATATGCAGATAAAGCGGCGGAGGACACCGCGCGAGCTTCGTCCTACCATAATATTCGACAAAGTTGATGCCGACAAAGCTCTTTATATGCGTGCCGTAAACTCTGTGGAAGGACTCGACCCGAAGTTTTCGGCTGATTTCGAGTTGCATTACGTGGCTGAGGTCGATTCAGAGAGTAAAATTATCGACATTCATCCGCTGAAGGTATCCGACGATAATCCCGCGCATAGTCTGCTTGAAGACCTCTACTCAGTTTCGCGCTCAAGAGCTCAGAAATCAGAAATCTATAACGACGGCAATCTCTTTATCGTTCAGGAAGAGGCTGCCGCCCGCTTCCTGTTCGACAGATTGCCGGCTCTGCTCGACAAATACAGGCTTATAGGTTCCGAGAAGTTGCGCGAATACAATGTCACTCCGGTAAGGCCAAAACTGAACCTGAAGCTTGGCAGCGGAATTGATTTTCTTGAGGGGGATGCCACCGTAGAGGTCGGAGAAGAGAAGATTTCGCTGGCCGACCTTCTGCGCCGTTACAATAAAAACCGCTATGTCGAACTCGGCGACGGCACCCGCGCTTTGCTCGACAGTAACTATATAGCGCGTCTGAAGCGAATTTTCTCGCGTAAGCCCGACAGCAAAGGCCATGTGAAAGTCTCGTTTTTCGATCTTCCCGAGATTGAGAAACTTCTCGACGGAAAGGTCGAAGGGGCAGTCTGGAAACGCCATCGCCAGCTCTACGAGGGCTTCAACAAACTCAAAGATCAGAAGCTTGAGACGCCGCGCCTCAACGGAACGCTGCGCCCCTATCAGGCCGATGGAGTGAAATGGCTGAAATATCTCTGGCAGAACAAAATCGGAGGCTGCCTGGCCGACGACATGGGTCTCGGAAAGACAATACAGACAATTGCCGTTCTGGCCGACGTCTATCCCGAGGCCAAATTGCCGTCGCTGATAGTAATGCCCCGGTCGCTCGTGTTCAACTGGGAGAGCGAGCTTAAGAAATTCGCGCCTCAGCTCGATTATTACATTTATTATGGCAATGCCCGCGAGTTCGACGAGGCACGCAGTCATCAGGTTGTGCTGACGACTTACGCGCTTGTGCGTAACGATATCGAGAAGTTCAAAGACGTTGAGTGGGAGGGTGTGTGGCTCGACGAAAGCCAGAGTGTCAAAAATGTCGGGGCGCAGATTTCGCAGGCTGTTCAGCTGCTGAAATCCGACCACAGATTCGCTATCTCGGGCACACCGATCGAGAATAATCTCATGGAGCTTTATTCGCTGTTCCGCTTCCTCAATCCGGCCATGTTCGGCTCGGCCGAGAACTTTGCCGAGACTTATGCCGCACCAATAGAGCGCGGGGGCGATGCCGAGGCTTCGGCCGCTCTGCGCCGCAAAGTCTTCCCCTTTATTCTGAGGCGCCTGAAAGCCAATGTCGTCAAGGATCTGCCTCCGATGGTCGAGCAGACGCTGTGGGTTGAGATGGAGGAAGATCATGTCCGCGCCTATGAACGCCGGCGCCGCGAACTCGCCGCGCTCGTCGACATGGCCTCCAATGGCTCCGACAGCGCCAAGGCCCGTTTCGTGATGCTTCAGGCCATAACGGAACTCCGGCAGCTTGCCTCAGTGCCTGAAAAAGTTACCGACGGCCGGGTGAAATCTAAAAAACTCGAAATGCTTGTCGACAATGTCGCCGACGTAGTCGCATCCGGGCGTAAGGTAGTGGTCTTCTTCAATTTCCTCGCGGGTATCAGGCTCGCCGAAGAAGAGCTACGGCGCCGCGGAATACGCTCTGTCACTATGACAGGCGCTACGGCCGACCGGGGTCGGGTCGTCAGAGAGTTTACGTCGAACCGCGACTGCAATGTCATGCTGATGACAATAAAAACCGGTGGAACGGGCCTTAACCTTGTCGTTGCCGACACGGCCTTTATCTTCGAGCCCTGGTGGAATACTGCCGCCGAGGCTCAGGCCAAGAACAGGCTACACCGAATCGGCCAGACGTCGAAAGTGATGGCCTACTCGATGCTTGTCAAAGGCACTATCGAAGAGAAGATGCGCGAGCTCCAGGAAAAGAAAGCACTTCTTGTCGACGACATTATCTCAAGCGACTCGGCCTCGAAACATCTTACCGACGATGATATCAGATACCTTCTCAGCTAAGTTCTCATGGAAACTACGCTCGAAATACACTGCAATCTCGATTTGATCAACGCTATCGACAACCGTTTCGAACGGCGGCGGCGCCTTAAGCCAGCAGTCGTAGGCATGACAAAATTTATAAAATCGGCGGTTAAAGACTCCAGGGTTATATTTATTGAAGCCGAAGGCCGGTCGACGACCGAGTTCGAGCTGATATTGAATAGCCCGACGGTCGAAAAATTCTCGGTAGAATCGCTGCGCCGCTTTGTCAACGTGTTTGTCTATAGCAACGAAGGCCGTAAGATATTGCTTCGCAGGCTCCCGGGCTCAAGAGAATTGGTCGACGCTTTCGCCGGCAATGCCGCCATCGAAGCCGAAGCTGTAAACAAGGCAATGTCGATGAATGCGCTGAACGTCAATTTTGGAATGCTCGATTTCTATGGCACGGCCGCACAGTTGTTTTCCTACATGTCGAGCGTTACTGTCAGTTCGTGGGGAGGCAGCTGGTCGACCCGCTATAAAGTTTATGTTGTGCCTACAAAAGAATGGTTCTGGTCGATTCTGGATCTGAAAGGACGTCTTGTAGCCGATGAACCGTTCGAATCGATGCCCGAAGAAATGACTGTCTTTTCGGGATCAGAAGATCTTGCTTCGGTTTTTGTGGCGCTGAAAACGATGTTCGAGACCGGCGCGGCCGATCGCGGTGCGGCCAGAGTGACAGCTTCGTCAATAAATAAAATCAGCCGCAGCCTGATTTGCAGGCCCTTTTTTGAGTCGGACGACAGGGAGGCCGCCCAGTGGCGCCTGTTGCTGTTGGCCAATCTCATAGGTTTTGCGCCGGCCTCTTCGTTAGAGACGGTTAAAGGTTTTCTGCGCGCCGTGCCCGACAATATGGCGTATATCGTCGATCAACAGGTCATAGGGCCGTTTGTGCCGCATCTCAGAGGATTGTCGACGACCACCGAGTCTAAACCTGTCAAAGCGATGGTGTCGGTTTTCATGGCTCAGATGCGGAAACGCGCCAAATCGACGGGATGGCTTTCGGTTGACAGGCTCATCGACGATTGTCTGAGCCAATATGGTCCGCAGCAGCTTCTGGGAACTATTGACAAATTCTCGCCGACAAAACTTAAAAGCAAGCTGACCGACTCGTATGTCGATTTCACAGACCTCCACCGCTGTTATGTTATACCCTTCCATCGCGGTATGCTCATGCTTCTGGCAGCCTGCGGCATTGTCGATATCGCTTACGATCATACGGCGCCGGCATATTCTTTCGCCGACGGCGTCAGGCGTTTCCGCCTGACGGATATAGGGCGTTATGTTTTCGGCGTCACGGATGATGTCGAGATGCCCGACTCGCGCGTCGACGACAGTTTGTTTGAGATCGACCCTGACCATCTGATAATAAGCAATCTGTCGGATAACAATCCCTATCTCGTATTCCTTGAAAAGTTAGGCAGAAATATCGGAGGCCGGCGCTATGTTCTCGAAGCCGCCAAGGTCGTAAATAAAGAAAGAAATGTCGAAGCGCTCCAATATATTATCGGTCAGTTCGAGAAATATGTGACGGGCCCTCGTGACAAACTCAGTCCCGTATGGCAGAACTTTTACTCAGAACTGCAACAGCGTATCCCTGAGATTTCCGGAGTGTTGTCGATGGACTACGACATAATCCGTCTCAATCCCGACGACAAACTCTTAATCGACGCCATCATCAACGATCCCGAGATTCGCAAGATTGCCAATCTGGCCGAAAACTACTTCATACTTATCAAACGTTCAGATAGATATGAATTCAATCTGCGCCTCTCAAAGCTCGGCTTCCGCCCGCTGCTGACCAATCACTGATCACGAAAAATTGAAAAAAATGCGAAATAGTTTGCACAATTAAAAATATCTTTCTACCTTTGCAACGCAAAAAGGGGGACGCCCTCCTGAAGCAAGGTGCCATAGCTCAGTTGGTAGAGCATCGGACTGAAAATCCGTGTGTCACTGGTTCGAATCCCGTTGGCACCACCAGACAACTCCGACGAACGTCGGAGTTTTGTCGTAAATAGGCGATTATCAATGGTTTACACACGCGTTCGGTGTAGCTTTTTTATGGCGTTATACGTGTTGGTGCAGGCGTATATCTTTTCTCATGATTATCTAGTCTATTGATAATCAGAGTGTAAATCATTCCCATTCAAATTCATTCAGCATCATTCGACCCAACATCACCGCCACATAGCCCCAATCTTTAACAGACTTTAATCATGATCGGGCGGTAAAACCTTTAGCTCGACGAGGATTGATCGAGCCAAATGTGGTGACATTAGCCAAAATTTCACAGGGCCACCGCAATTATATATTAAATATTGCAAAATCACAACTATCTGTATCACTGTAATAATGCTGTATTTGATGATTGTAAAATATCAAGAAATGGCATTAAATTCACTTCCATTAACATTTGGTTGAATTGTTTCTTCGTATTGTATAGTATACGAACAGTAAATACAGATATGAAGAAATTGACTTTAGAACAAGTCCAAGCCTATGGCGAAGGGCTAATGCGCTGGGTGGAATCCGGCGAAATTTCGATGGGCGATATGCTAGAAGGTAAGAAAGCTTATCGCTTGTTGGTTTGCCTTATGGGAGACTCACGCAGAGAATATATCGATTCCAATTTCAACGGGATGTCTTTCGAAGAACTTTGTCGGTACATATACATAGTAAATCCTGCCAAACAAATTTGAAAATATAACTGACATACGGTTTGTCTAAAAACAAATACAATGTCTCTTGAAGATGCATATTTGATAGATCGCATAAATCCAATACATACCGGAGTGGATGCTCCCTTGTGGATCAGTTGTGAGGACTCCGACCGAATTCCACAAGTAAAAGCAGAGGCGGATGGCATATCGTTTGCGATTGCCATAGATGACCAACGATTCTTATCTGATGACAATGATTATCTTAAAGTCTCGACAAGTGTCCTTATTCAGTTGCAAATGTGGGTTCGGTTAAATAGACAGGTATTACTTGATTATTGGAAACAGAGGATTGACACAGCGTGTTTTCTATGTCAGATGATTAGGCTGCCTTAGCATATGGTAGATGTTTCTTCAATTAATCTGAATGAGAATTATATCTTTCCGTGAGAGAAATAGATAACAGATTGTGTCTATTTGGGAAATGAATCACTATTATAAAGTGTAATTAATTATTCTACTTAAAAGTTGCGCACGACACGAAAACAGTGTATCCGACTATGATAGGTTATGCTGAACAAAAAGGTTCAACTGTGTATGTATATGGTCCGAACGGAGGCTATATCTGGAACCGAGTTGGGATCCTGTTGGGTTACACTACTAATACAGTAACTATTCAACATGGCTCAATCACCTATATCTGTGGGGAACGTGGAGAAGTTAAAGCTACGCTATAAAAAGACATGCAAGAGAAATATCGAAAACACATGACGTGGTGGCTGGATGAATTTTGCGCTGGCGACCAAGTAGACCATTACGTCGAACTGTTCCCGGAGCTTGATTCGCGTCTTGCCAAGTTTGCTGTAGGGATATTTTTGTGGAACATGAAAGGATTGATTGACATAAACAATCCCGATGATGTGAGTCGCGTCCGCTTGATCCTGAAGGATCTCGACCAGGCACCCGGATTTGACTTCTTCGATAACGTATTCAACGAAGCCGATCCTGATACGGTATGTCAGATAATCGGAATGTGGATGGTCGCTCCCATAGAAGAAGGAGAGATCAACTTTGACTATTGTGTTGATGAAATCAAAAACTTTGAGGATGCTCATTCATATCTTGATATGGTTTCATGGAGTATTGTAATTTCTGAAGATTCATTCAAGGAGAACACCTCAAATGGCAATCGATTCTACTTCTGTGGCAATGGCGAGTGGTGGGACGTTCCTTGTATGCCCGGCATGGGCTTTCCACATGACAAGTACGGCTACTCCCTTATTGCAGTCGAAATAACTCGGGAAAATAAAATTGCATCTGTGACCAGTCGCTGGAATACATATGCTGGAGATACAGGCGACTTCATCACCGAGGAAAATCTAAAATCAATCCTCGGTATTGACAATTATCGCAAACTGTTTTGTGAGAATGGTAAATAGTAACTAAATTTGTAATCGTATAAGAAATTTAAGGTATGAAAGAATCCAAAATATCGAGGGCCTTGGCCAAGGAACTGGTTTCTAATTCCGGATTTAAGACATTTGAGTCAAAATCACACTCTCTTCTGCTCTTTAACGAGAATTATATTTCATCACTATTTTCCGAGCGTTTCGATGTCGGAGCCGATTATGAGAAGTTTGAACAGGCTTTTCGAATTGTGACCAACGGGGTGGGAAATGAGATTGCCAAAATTAATTCGGTAATTTCATCCTCGTTACTGTCGTTATTGGTATTCTATAAACTTTTCAACAACAAATCCGATGACATAAGCCTCCATCTCAACTTAAACAAACGGAACTACATCTTCACACAGACGTTGTTTGAAGTGCGCAATAAGGTAATCGGTTACCCTTCATGTGTGGATGTGGTTTTGAAAGCCACAGACGGGACACTGCTGTTTCTTGAATCAAAATTTACGGAATATCTCGACGGCCGAAAGTCGTCAGAAAAGTACGGCTCGGGATATTGCAGCCTTTATAATAACCTTAAAGGCGTGTTCGAGGCAGCAGGACTGTCCGTGATAACAGACGACGGTTCTTTGGTACTTGAGTCCAATGGAGGCGAAAAATATATTGAAGGAATTAAGCAATCTGTCAGCCATCTTATCGGACTTGTTCATGGTCCCCAACAATCGAATGATGAAACTTACGAAGATGTCTATAAAGAATATCTGTCGCTTTACCAGTCTTCTCCCCGGTTGATATACGGCACCGTGCTGTTTGACCCGTCCCAAATCTTGCCAGAGGCTGCCGAGGCATTTAATGACTATAAACTTCTCTACGAAAACGCAATAGGCAACAACGGCGAGAGAATTGTGTCTGAGATTAAGACTCAGTTTAAATCCGAGTATAATCCTGTCATTGAAGTACTTCGCACTCCGATTACATATCAGCAGATGCTAAATGACAACGAAACATATAAAGAGAAAATTTCGGATAGAATATTGGAATTCTATCAGCTATGAGGATACTCCATCTCTCGGATACTCATAGCTGCCATCATCGGCTTCGGGTGTTGCCTGACGCGGATGTTGTGGTGCATTCTGGCGACTTCTGCATGCTCGGCACCGAACAGGAAGCCATTGACTTTCTAAATTGGTTCTGTGACTTGCCATATCGCCACAAGATATTCATCTGCGGAAACCATGACGATTGCCTCTATGGAGCCAACATAGACGGCTTGGATAGTAACGTCCATAATCTTTGCAATTCAGGCATTGAGATTGACGGCGTTAAATTCTACGGCGTGCCAATGTTTATGAGTGATTGCATTACCGACCGTCAAAGTCGTAACTATGCCAATATCCCCACAGACACTGACATTCTCATTACCCACTCTCCTGCATTCGGAATCCTTGACTTTGACGATGACATCAACTATGGCTCAGAGGAATTATTGCTGGCAGCGACGAATGTAAATCCCCGTATTCATCTGTTTGGCCATATTCACAAACAGCATGGGATAACAACTATCGGGACAACGACATTTTCAAATGGAGCGATAATGAATGAAAACTTCTCAACGCCCAATAATCCAAATATCATTGAGTTATAAGATCTGCCACATAGAGAGGTCAATAGTTTGTAAGAATTAACGCCACCAATAGTTGACGCGGCTTCTCTCGGTGGCGTTAATGGTTGTGTAGTTTCAGCCCTGTGCGGATTTGCTTGGCATTCTGTTCGTCCTTGAAGCGGCGTTTGGCTTCCTCGAAGCTCATGCCGGGGTGTCGGCTTAACCATAGTTTGAAGTCATCCGGTAGAGCTGCTCCATGAGTGAGGCCTTCATCTTGAATTGTTGCGCTGCCGATAGACGGAGATGACAATGTGATTCCGGACCCGGTGATGACTATGCCGGAGATTGCTTTGCCGCCAACTGTCGCTGGAAGGCTTCGGGGATTTTATGGTCGGAGGGATATGCCCGGCTTATAACAGGTTCCCGTTTGTCAAAAAATGGGTAAGAGGCACAACGCCTCCCGGTTCACATATTCCTCTATGTCACAAAATTGAATTCTATCTCCACCGGAATTATCATCCTCCGTTCAAGTAACCATCCACATCAATCGCTCCGTCTGACTTTCATTGTTCTGTCGGAGCTATTGATAGTTTGTTTTCAAAAACAATATGATATCTCTCAGTATGTTTAACTACTTTATCTATTAAATTTAGTCCGACAACGGCTAATAGAATATTTTGCACTCGGAGCATACTTTTGAAGAATAGACATAATTTCAGATTTCTCTTCTTCGCTTGTTTCTGGTCCGGCGATTACTTCTAAATACGCAAATGCGTCATCATCAACTTTCAAATCAAAATAAAACAATTCTGACCGATCTTTATTGATTGGAGGGAAACCATATTTTGTAAAAGAAAAGTTTGGAATATCCATAATGATAGGTTTATCCATAATGAATTGCTCCGTCTCTCGGGGTACTGTGTGCATTAGCATCAAAATGAATCTTGCTTCTTTCTGAAAACTCCACGACTTATGTTTCTTATATCCGATTCTAGTTGTAAAGTTCATGGAATAATGTCGATCATCTGTATTTCTAATTTTTATAGAATCAGAATAAGCACCGTCTAATGAATCAACATAGTCTATTTTTGTTAGAAAATCATGATTGGGTACAGGAGGAAGTATCGCGAGCCCAGAAGATGTCGGATTCATAGTGCCATGGAAAATATAGTATGGCACATAGGTTATACCACTGGTCTTGTCAGGAAATCCAAACGCAAAAATTTCAGTCCCATTAGGTTGAATAAATCTATTATTCCATACTTTTATAGCTATTTCCTCTTTAGAACTAACTCTTGTCGCAGACAAAAAATTCTGAAAAAGACGGTCTGAGTTAAGTGTAATTCTTACTCCATGTCCTTTGCCTGCATATAGTTCCCACTGTGGTATACTTTCATCTTCCTCCAATGTCCAACATGATAACAAAAGATATTTAGCGAAAGGATAACCATTAATTTCAAGCTCAATCTCGTCAGGATCATCTACCTGATCTGAACGATTAAATCTTATCGTTCTGTTTTTAAGAATGAGCCCTAGAGTCTCTATGGAGGTATAATGATGTATTCTCATATTCCAACAACAAGTTATTAAAACAGTTTAATGTTAATCTCTCAAACAACCGATTGGGATTATCTTTACTCCGTCCTCGCGTGCATATGCCATTTCTCCGCCTGTGAGAACTATCAGCAAATCCGGTTCTCGAAGCTTGATCTGCTTCTCCGTCTTGTTCTTTTCAGCCACAAGATGTTTGATTTCAAGGAGATGATTTGCACCTTCCTCAATCTCTCGACTTCCGAGTTTACATTCGATAAGTGCGTACCGTCCATCATCAAGGTGTAAAACAGCGTCAGCCTCTAAGCCAAAACGATCATGATAATATGACAACCGTCCACCCAATGCTTGCGAATAGACCCGCATATCACGCAAGCAGAGACACTCAAAAATAAATCCGAATGTATTAAGGTCAAGTTCAAGACTCTCAGGTGAGGCTCCCAATGAAGCCACAGCAATAGATGGGTCCACAAAACAACGCTTCTTCCCTGTGCGTATTACCGTCTTTGAACGAATGGCCGGAGACCAAGCCTCAATGTCATCTATAACAAAAAGTTTTTCCAGCGCGCTTACATAGTCATCAAACGTTGGCATCGACGTTCCTTCCATCTCCTCCGCTATATCTGCGACCATTGATGTTTTCTTAGCTAAAGTACAGATATTCCGGGCATAAGAGCGGAGAATCAATCGAGCTAATGTAGGATTTCTACGGGTCTTGTCCACCCTTGAAATATCTTTATTGCAGATTTCATCAACATAATCCTTTGCGATGAGCAATTTTGCTTTTGCGCTCATTTCATCAAGCGAGGCTGGCCATCCACCACGGCATGCGGCAAATATCAGCTGCTCAATAGAAAGTTGCGACATCTCGCCGTCAATATCATAATCAGGCTCATCAAATAGACGGCGCAGTGAAATAGAGCCATTCGATTCAAGAGATTCAAACAAACTCATAGGATACATTGCCATTTTGGTAATGCGACCGGTTCCGGTATGCATTATCTCATCATCGTCAATTACGGTTGATCCGGTCAGAATAAACTGTCCTTTCTCTCTACGTTCATCTACGGTATGACGCACTGCATCCCATATAACCGAAGCTACCTGCCATTCATCAATGAGGCGTGGCGTGTCACCTTTAAGTAGTAGCGACGGCTTTGTACGTGCAGTAGCAAGATAACCTTCCCGACGGTCCGGATCCTGCATCTTTATGACGCTTGCCGCCCGACGTTCAGCCGTAGTCGTCTTGCCACACCACTTAGGTCCGGCAATCTGCACAGCGCCAAAAGCTTCAAGCCTCAGATCAAGAGTCTTGTCGGCAATTCTACTCAGGTATTTCATCTCTTTCATAATTGACTGCGAAATTAGTGATTTTATCCGAGTTAGCCAAACTATTTTCTGATTTTGATGGATTTTGATTGGCGATTTTGACGGAATACACTTTGTTAAATTGAGTTAATGCGCTTTGATCATTTGCTTATTTATTAGGATTCTACTAATTTTGCATTCAAAAGAGAGAACTTTGAGAATCGGCAAGTGGGATGAGTGTAAGAAACATCCTGAGCGAAATGCCCATAATGCCATAAGATATCAGTGGCCCAAATGATATTATCCACCGCAATATTGAACGTATATAGCTGATAGACATGCGACTATATAAATACTGACAATGCTGGTGGCACCACCAGACAACTCCGACGAAAGTCGGAGTTTTGTCGTAAATAGACGATTGTCAGCTGTTTACGCGTGCGTTCGTCGCGGCTTTTTATTCCGATTTCAACAGCTTAACTTTAACCGATAAAATCACATGAAGAAAACACGATTGTTTATAACGGTGCCCCTCGCGGCAGCTCTGCTATGCTCCTGCTCAGGCAATAAGAAGGAAGTAACTGACTTCGCTGCCGATTTCGCACGAAAGGTTCAGGCCGGTCAGGTCGACTCTCTGAAGATGGTTTATCCTCAGATTGAGGACGCAGATTCGATAGCCGTCACCTTTGTCGCCGACAGCCTCAGGGTTGATGATACCGACAAGGAAGGTGTTTATAATGTCAGTTATGGAAACGGTGTGGCTGTTACGGTCAGGATGGACGGCGACGGACGCATGACGGTTCTTGATAGCCGGGGCCTGTTCGCTTATCCGAAAGAAAAGGAGCAGTTTGCCAGAAAGACAGGCGCGCTGAACGGTGATCTGACCGATGCCGAAAAAGCTAAGAGGATGGCGATTGTAGATCTAATGGCTGAGGACATATACAGCAGATATTCCGACAAACGCAAGAATGCGATTGTCAATCTGGGCCTCACGATTACCAAAGACATCATGTTCAGGATGGACGAAGGCGCCGGCCATTATACTCTTAAGAACACGACCGACCGGCCTATCAAAGGCAGTGAATACACCGTCACCTGGGAAGACTCCTATATCGGCTCGGGCATTGAGGATACAAGATACCGAACCGAGACGGGAAAAGATATTCCGGCCAACGGAACTGTGAAATTTCCTTTCGCATTTACCGGACATGCCGGCTCTTCGATCAGCAAGATAACAATGAAAGAGCTTTCGAACGAGGAATTCATGGCCGGTTATACCCCGGTCGGGAATGAATATGAGGCTTATGTCAAAGAACACGGCGACGAGGTAAGTGCAGCAGGGAAGAAACTTTCCGACGGCCCGTATCATATTCAGGGCAAGCTCGGCGGAAAATATGCCGTCCACATCACTCTTGACAAGGGAATGAAACAGGGCTCTTATTATTACGACAAGATGGGCCCTTCGGCCAGACTTGAGCTTAAAGTGCTCGACTTCAACCCGAAAACAGGTAAGCTGATTCTCGAAGAGCACAATGACAAGGGACAGGTTACGGGAACCTTCACGGGCACCCTTTCCTCCATCGGTTTCGTCGGCCAGATGACATCCTATCAGGGTAAGATCTATGATTTCAAGATGACGGTTACCGAGTGATCACTCGTCAAGGATAAAAAAGAGGGGTGCAACGCGATCGCGGTGCACCCCTCTTTAGATTCTATATGTCGGACTTATTTTCAGAGGTGATTCCGGCTGGCGCTGAAATCTGCTTTTTCGTCATAAGGTTTATACTTGATCCATTCATTAATCGGAGCATCTAATGTCGGCCGTTGGATCCGATAAGTCTCGCCGCAACCGTTCAGCAGAATTTCGTCGGGCTTAAACGAGATTAACGACCAATAGATTCCGCCATCAGGGCTGAATGTGCATTTGTCGGGAACAAACTTGGAATTGTCAATCTCAAGATCGTTTTTGGCGAGATTGAAATTGTTCGGCTTAATGCTCATTGTGTATTCGCCGGTGTTATTGTTTTTCATCATGCGGATGTTCTGAAAGAATAACGTGCCGCTATTGTTATTCCGGGCTGCCGCCGCACGGATATATATCATTGATGGGTTAACCATATACACGAACATGTGGCGGTTGGTATTGATCTCACAATATGGGTTATCGCCCTGAAGTCCGTATTTAGCGCCTAACTGCCATTCCTGAAGGCATCTTCCGACGTCTAACTTGTAGTTGCATTCAGGCATTTCGTAAGGAGCGACAATTTCGATGTCCTCGACTTTTTTCAACCGCTCTCCGCCGATGATGAGATTGTCGTCTTTAATCTCGAGTTCCATAGGATTCTGGAATGTCGAGAACGTCACGGAGCCGTCTTTTGCGAAAGTTGTCCGGTGAAAGATGTTGGAAGACGGTATTTCAAATGTGGCCTGCATAGTGCTGTCGATCTTTGCATAATAGATACATACCGAATCGGTAATGACAGCCTCGGCATTATTGTTGGCCCAGACGCCTTTTGCGGAAGAGAGGTCTGTGCCGGCGAATGACATCTGGAATGTCATCGCAAAGAATAGAAGAGCGGCAAATTTTTTCATTGGAATAGTTATTATGTCGTAAAGATAGACATTTTTAACAGAATAATGAAAAACAGGCCGTGTCAACGCGACACGGCCTGTCTTCGAGCAGATGAAAAGAAGTTAACGTATTGCGATTTTGCGGACGTCGACAGCAACGCCGTCGGCGTTGAGGTAGCGGACGATGTAGACGCCGGTGGCTACGTCGACAGGCTTGTCGACGGGCTGTCCGGCAATCTTCACGCCGTCGAGGCTGTAGATCTCTACGGCAACAACCCCTTCGGCGGCGGTGAGTGTCGAGAGTCCGTCGTGGCGCTCGTCGACGGTGACGGTCAGAGCGATATACTGACTCTGTCCGGCCTGGGTCATCTGGGCGTCGACAACTGTCGAGGCTTCGACGCTGAGGGTTGTTCCTTCGAGGCTGACGCCTTCGGCGGGCACGATGGAGTAGTTCTCTGAGGCGTTGCTATCGGCATTGTGCTCGAAGAAGTCGGCAAGGTCGATGGTCTGGCCTTCTTCGATCTCAACAGCTGCGGCTTTGCGCACGAGGGTGGCTCCGAGGTCGTCGATACAGAAATATCCGGGGGTGTTCATGCCCCAGTTGCCGGTGTCGGAACTGCTGAGCTCGAATTTGAGTGCGGTGACTTTCCCGAAGCTCGAGAGGTCAATCCACTGCCATGTGTCGAGAATATAATGTTCGTCGGCATTGTCGCTGCGCAGGTCGGCAAGATAGAAGTCGATCGATTCCTCGGTGTCGTCGGCTTTGACTCCTTTGACGGTCAGCAGATACCAGTCGCCCTGGCCGAACTTCTTGGCGTAGGCGTCGCCGTTTGTCATCGAGAAATATGTATAGGCGCTGTTGGTGACATACATGCCCGGAATCAGCGAGCCTTCGGAGTCGTTGGTGACGTCGATTGAGTAGGCCTGAGGGAATGCCACGCAGAAGTCGTCGGAAAGATGGCCGCCGCCTGCTGCCGAGCGATACTGATCGTCGAGACCGGTGAACTCTGAGCTGTCGTCGTTCGAGAAGGTGTAGCCGTTCCAATAGCTTGTAGAGCCGTACCACATTGTGGCGCCGTTGAAGGCGAGCGAGCCTGAGTAGATTGCGTCGTCTTCATTCTCGGGCGCGAGTGTGACGTTGAATTTGTTGTCCTCGAAGGTGGCGGGAACAAATTCGCCGGTGACGTCGACGTGGGTCTTGGCGGTAGCTGTCTGTCCGTCGGCCGAGGTTACTGTCAGCCAGTATGCCTGTGTGTTGGCGGGCGATACTTCGGCCGTTGCCGTTGAGGCGACTTCGTTCTGCATCTGGTCGACCCATTTGTAGGTGTAGGGTTCGTCGCCGCCGGCTACTATCGAAGTCAGCAATACGGCTTCCCCGGCTTTGGTTGCGCCTCCTTCAACCTCGAGCGTGAGCGGCTCGATATGGCGCAGAGTGGTCACTTCGGCTGTGGCGATCACGTCGCTCTCAACGTTCAGGGCGGAGTTGACGAAGTAGTAGACCTTATAGGCGGTCTGGTCTTTCAGCCCGGTGAATTTGCTGACAACATCGGTGTCGGCTGTTATGTCGGTGGCCGGCGCGCTCATAAGTGTCTCGATAGAGGGAGCCTCTTCTGAAGCCTCCACGGCCTTGGCATAGAGCTTGCCGGTCACGTTCCAGCGGCTCGTCGCGCTGAACGAATAGTCTTCGATGGCGGAGAAGGTCGGATATCCGGCAGCCATCTCGGGCTTCACGGCCTCGATGTCGACATATTCGTAGGCGCCCATGGTCGGAATGGTCATGTTGCGGCGCACGCCGGCCTTGTCGGCCGCCAGATCTTCGTTGTGAAGCGGAAGAGCGGCGCGGAAGTTGCCGGGCTCGGTCAGGTGGCTGTCGCCGTCGGTGAGGAAGCTTGCCTTGTCGGCGATGTTGCCTGTGAATCTGTCTTCGGCGAACATTGCTTTCATCTCGTCGAGATCAGCGGCCCAGGTAGAGTTGCGCTTGAACATGCGGGCATCGGTGGCGATAGCATTGTTGCTGAGGGTGTAGGCGTTTACGTCTTCGTCGTTGGCAAGATAAATGGCGGCGGCTCCGTTGTCGGTAGCCGATGCCCCGGTCTGCTGGAAGATGTTGTTCACCAGCCGTATTCCGGCGGGAACGTAGCTGCCGGTTGTTGCGAACACATATCCCGATGCTCCTGAGCTGCGCAGGGTGTTGTGGGCGAAGAGAAGGTCGTGGCAGTCGTTGCTGACCTGAACGACATAACCATACTGTTTCTGATCGGTTATTATGACCTCGTTGTTGCCTATCGTAAAGTCGTGGCAGCCCCTGTTAATCTGGATGCCTACGGAACTCTTCGAGCCATTGGCGTTTACGATGCGGTTGTTGAGAATCTTGCCGCCATAGATGCGGTTTATATGCATGCCGGTATAGGATCCTCCGACTGCGAAATCGTCGGCGGTGTTGCCCGCCATTTCGAGGTTGTCGATGTCAACGGCATACAGTGATTTTGAATATGCCTTCTTGACAATGTTGTTGAGTATGCGGGCCCCCTGATGGCGGCTGCGGGCCACATAGGAGTCGCCGGCCACATATACTGTGATATATCCGCCGGTCAACGAGCTGTTCTTCAGAGTGAAGTTGTCGCAGGTCGAGCCTGATTCCTGTCCGGCGTCGGTGCGCACAAGCGACGTGCCGCTGTAGCCGCTCGTCATTTCGGGCGCTGTGGCAACGATATTGTCGATGGTGACATCATGAGAGCCGTTGCAGACGTAGATCCCGGCTTTCCACTCATTTGTGGCCGCCTTGACCGAGAGGTCGCGGACGGTGACGTAGGGGGTGTTCTCGATAATGACGATACCGTCTTTGTCGGCATCCTTGAATGCCGGGGAGATAACCGTGAGGTCGCGGTCGGCGCCTTTGATTGTCAGAGTGTTGGTCTCTGACGTGCCTCTCACTGATTTCAGACGCACGGTCTCGGCAAACGACTTGGCGGCAAGAGTGAAGGTCACGGGGCCTTCGATTCCTTTTTCGAGAGCCGAGGCCATCGCGGCGATATTCTCATAGTCGGCCGATTCTCCGCCGACGCTGTATTCGCCTGCGGCAAGACCGGCTGTGAGCGTCACTTTGGCCGACTCGCTTTCAAGAGCCTTGGCTGTCGAGTTATATTCGACAGATTTCAGCTGAACCGATGTCTCGGTTCCGTCGGCAGCGGCCGGGTTGAAGTCGGCTACGACGAAGAGGCGGTGTATTCCGCGTTTGACGAGGTCGTAGGCTTCGGTGCCTTTCAGGCTGACGTCGCCGGCAGCGCTGACGGGGGCTTCGGCCACGAGCTCAGATGCAGTGGCGTTGAACACCGTGTTGGTCGTTGCGGCATAGAGGGCGAGACGCGTCACGTCGTTGCTGACGGCGGCAGTGATGCCGTTGAGCAGGTTGTCCCCCTTGTCGCCTTCAATGTCGAGATCGACATTGAGCACGACGAAGTCTTTCGAACCGCGTACGGTCTTGGCGTCGCTGCCTGCGGCCGGAGTGGCTGTCACGCCGCCGAGCCTGAAGTCTTCTTTGGCGCGCACGCCGATTTCGAGGTCGAAACCGTCGAGGGTTTTGCCTGTGGGAGTCTTTACGACGATAGTCACAGAACCGTCGGCGGCTTCAGAGACGAGATTGGCGGGGCCTGTGGTTGTCATGTAGCCTGTGGCTGAGCCGAGGCGGTTGCTGCTGCTGGCTTCGCGGCCGCTGTAGATGTCCATGTGGCCGTTGCCTATCGAGAATGTTCCCGAGGTGTTGACGGTGATAACGCTGTTTTCGTCGGTAGGAACGAAGGTGAATGAGGCTGTTTTGCTCGAACCGATGACGCTTCCTATTTTGCCGTCGGCTCCGCCGTCGTCGAGGAAGTGGAGGTTGCGGCTGACGTTGACAACGTGGTTGCCGGCGTCGAGGATGGTTATGAGCTTGATTGTGCGCGTTCCCTCGGGATTGAACGAGGCGGGAATGGCGCTGCCGTCGGCGGCTGTGAACCCTGTCAGAGCGGCGTCGATGGCCGTCTCGGGCTCGGCGTCGGATTTAATGTCGGCGCATACCCACCAGTTGGTGTTTCCTTCCGAAAGTTCCAGAGAACCGTTGACGGTCACCGAGGCAGCGGCGTCTGCTTCGCCGAACAGAGTGGCTTCGGCGAGGTTGTCGGCAGTCCCGGCATAGACCTTGACTTTCGTCATTGCCGACGCGCCTGTCAGACTGAGCGCAACGCTCTTCACTGTGAGCTTCGACTTCGTGCCTTCGGCCTCGGTGACGAACTTGATGAGATCGACGTTCGAGGCTCCGACGCCTGCGTCGGCGGTGTTCTGTGTGCCGGTGACGCCGGTGATGGTCATGTCGTGGTCAATGAATTCCTTGACGGTGGCTGTCCATCCTTTCTCGCAGTAGTAGGAAGAGCTCGCTTTCGGGTTGAACTTCACCGTCAGAGAGCCGTCGGCGGCAGCCGAGCGGATGCGGGCGGGCGGATTCTTGGCGTCGTCGGTGCTCTTCACGCTCCAGACGAGATTGTCGGCCTGGCATTCCGAGCCGTTGTAGATCTCGAACACGGCGCGAGTGCTGTAGCTCGACGAGGCATAGTAGACTGCGAATTCCGAGAAGTCGAGCTGGGCGCGTGCGCCGGGTGTTGCGGGCTTGAAGATGACGATGCGGTCGGTCGATCCGTCGGCATATTTGCCCGAGAAGCCTTCTTCCGACTTGAACTGCCAGGGCTGGCTGAGAGTTACGGTCTGGGTGCCTTCGAGGGCATAAACTACGTTAAGTACGTCGCGCGAAGCAGCGACGGCGGGGGTCAGTGTGTTCGATGTTCCGCCAGCGGTCACGCCATTGAGTGTCAGCTCAGCTTTGGCGCCGTTGGCCACTCCGTCGTTGACAACGGCGTCGAGGCGGAAGTAGTTGTGACCTTCGGCAAGCTGAGCGTTGAGGCCCGTAAGATCGAGTTCGCTGCCGGTGTTCTCCTTGCTGTCGCCGAGTTTGTAGAGTTTGGCGGCACTGACGTTTTCGCCCTTGGTAAAGTCGATTGCGGTCAGGCTCATCGGATTCTGTGAGTTATCGGTCACGATGTCGAACAGAATCATCGGGGTCTGCTGTCCCATGCCTACGGTCTTGTTGTCGCCGGTGAGCGATTCGCCTTTGACCGACGAAATTGTCATGGGCCCGGGAATATACTGTCCGACGACTGCTTTCCAGCCCTTGGCGGGAACGCCTGTCGTGCTCGTGAAGCTGAGGGTCAGCGAGCCGTCGGCGGCAGCCGACTTGACCAGCGCGGAGTTCTCCTTGAGCAGGGTTTTCAGAAGATTGGCCTCGTTGACTTCTGTGCCGTTGTAGATTTTGAGCACGTCGTTAAGTCCGATCGACGAGGTGTTGAACAGGGCCAGTTCGGTGAAGTCGATCTTTATGGCCTTTCCGACCTCCGAGGGCTTGAATGTTATAATGCCCGATGTCTTTTCGGGATAGTTGGCGTCGGGGCCTCCGGCGTCGAAGAAGTCGGTGTCGCCCGAGATGGTGAACGTTTGGGCGTTTTCACCCTCGGTCATATAAATGGTATTGTCTACCATCGGTGCACCGGTGACGGCGCCGGAGACATCGCGGTCTGTGCCTCCGAGTTTCAGAGTGGCGAGTACGCAGGCCGGCAGCGTGCCCGAAGCATCGGGCTGGATGTCGGCAATGACATAATATTTGTTCGCGCCCGGACGCAGGTTGCCGCTCGTGACGGCGAGGATGCCTCCATCGGCGGTGGCTACGACAGTCTCGTCGGTCGGTGTGGTCGACGTCGACAGGCGCACATTGTCAAACAGAGTGGGGGAGGGGGTGAAGTTCACCTGAAGGCGGTCGATCGAAAGGGGATTGTTGAGCCCTTCGGTAGTGACCTGATAGGCGGCAAGAATCTGGTTTCCGGCGCCGCGGCGTGGACGGGCGATGTCGGTCAGGGCCGAAACACTCTTATATTCCATGTCGGTGGCTTTTACCGAAGAGACGCGGATTTTGACCGTGCCTTTCGAGCCTGATTTCGACGAGAAGCCGAGACTGAGTTTGCCGTCGGCCGACTCTGAGGTGTAGGTCGTTCCGGCCGACCCGTTCTGAAGCTTGAGCTTCCAGCCGGCGGGTAGATAGCCCGACTGGTCTTTTCCGTCGCTGGTGCCGTAGCCGACTTTGGCGATTGCGCCGTCGTAGACGAGCACATAACAGGTGTTGTCGCATGTATTCTCGAGAACCTCTATCGAGATTACCTCTCCTGCGTTCTTCGGAACGAACACGGCGCCGTTGTCTTTATACGACGGAACATTCGTGCCCGGATTGCAGTAAGTGATCGAACCGTCGACGGTAAACGCCTCTTCGAGGCCATCGCCGTTCTTGATGTAGTAGACGCCGTCGGTTTCGCTCCATGCACCGTAACCCGGAAGCGCTGAAGCGAGAATGAGCGTCAATAGCATCAGTCTGTGTAGAATTTTCATTGGCATATTTTTAGATGATTAAAAAATTTGTTCCTGTCGTTCAAAAGCCTTCAGCTTTTGGCGGACAAGAACAGATGCCAATGAATCTGACGGAACGATACGCGCGAACCGGCGCAACCGTCTGTTCTGACACCCTTAGCTCTATTCCGCGAGAGCTGTCGGCGGGTTGTCGGCAACGGGCAGGTCTTCCGGCTCGTCTCCTGTCGGTGCGAGGCCTTCCCATCTGATGTCGACAGTGGCGCTCAGGTCGCAACGACCTTTTTGGTGTGAGACTTACGGCAGCGGGTCTGCCGGGGCTTCTAACCCCGTTCCCTTTTAAGACGCCTTTCGAGGGGCGTCACCCTGTTGCTTTCGGCTGCAAAGTTACAATTACATAGTCAGTCACAAGCGGTTTTAATATTTATTAACGCATGAATCGCCTACAAGTGCAAAAAAAGTAAAATGGAGAAAAGCATCTTGCATATTATTCGTAAATTTGCGGCTTGAAACACAAACCCTGACCGACGATGTTTAACTTATTCAGCGCCAAACGCAAGCCGCAGCAACTGTTCTTCCATACCGACATCCACTGCCATATCGTGCCGGGTGTCGACGACGGTTCGCCAACCGTTGAAACATCGCTCGAGCTGCTCGAAAGAATGCACTCCTGGGGGCTCAGGCGAATTATCGCGACCCCTCACATGACCCAGGATACATTCGAGAATACCCCCGACATCCTCGACCCCGCGCTCCAGAGCCTTCAGGACGCTGCCGTCGGGCCGTTCCCCGACATGGAGATAACCCGCAGCTGCGAACACCGTATCGACGACTTCTTTATCTCACAGCTCGAAAAAGGACTGATTCTGCCTTTCCCCGGCAATTTTATCCTTGTTGAGAATTCTTTCGTTCAGGAGCCGTGGAATCTTGATCAGATGCTTTTCGACCTTCACATAAAGGGATATCATCCGATCATGGCCCATCCCGAACGATTCCGCTATTATCAGGCTAACCGCGAACGCTATAAGCAGCTTCACAACGCCGGCAATCTCTTCCAGATCAATCTTCTCAGTCTTTCGGGTTACTACGGAAAGTCGACGAAGCAGCAGGCCGAATGGCTGGTCAACGAAGGGCTCGTCGATTTTATCGGTACCGACCTTCATCACCACCGCCATGCCGACAGCATCGAGGCATATCTCAGTTCGCGCGACTATCGCCGGCTGGCCGAAAGCGGGCTGAAGATCGGCAACGACACGACGTTCCCTCGCGACTGACAACCTGTTATATCAACATAAAAACTGCACAAAACGTCGGTTTTGTGCAGTTTTTTGATGGTATTTCATTTCTGTTCCGAAAAAAATCGCTAACTTTGCAGCCTAATAAAAATGCAGCAGTCGGCGCTCGCCCGACAAATACAGTATCATTCAATGAAGCTCTTACAAGCAAAATTAGCGCGTTACACCGCCCCTCAGGAGGCTAAAGCAGCAGGCGTCTATCCCTATTTCCGGGCCATCTCTTCCGAACAAGACCCCGAGGTCATCATTAACGGCAAGAAGGTGCTGATGTTCGGCTCGAACTGCTATTCAGGACTTGTCAACGATCCGCGTCTGAAAGAAGCCGCCATTGAAGCGACCCGTAAGTACGGCACTGGTTGCGCCGGCTCCCCCTTCCTCAACGGAACTCTCGATCTTCATAAAAAACTCGAAGCCCGCATAGCCGAGTATATCGGGAAAGAAGACGTAATGATCTATTCAACCGGTTTCGGCGTCAACCTCGGCGTTGTGTCGACGCTGACAGGCCGCGAGGACTATATCCTCTGGGACGAGCAGGATCATGCTTCCATTATCGAAGGTCGCCGTCTGTCGTTCAGCCAGCAGTTCAAATACAAACACAACGACATGGCCTCGCTTGAGAAGCAGCTTCAGAAATGCGATCCCGACAAGGTGAAGCTTATCGTTACCGACGGCGTCTTCTCGATGGAAGGCGACGTGGCCAACCTGCCTGAGATCGTGCGTCTCGCAAAGCAGTATAATGCAAGTGTGATGGTCGACGAAGCCCACGGCATCGGCGTCTTCGGCCGCGGAGGCCGCGGAACCTGCGACCACTTCGGCGTGACCAAGGATGTCGACCTCATTATGGGCACATTCTCGAAGTCGTTCGCCTCGCTCGGCGGATTCATTGCCACCGACAAGGAGATCACCAACTTCCTGCGCCACCACTCGCGCTCCTATATCTTCACCGCCTCGATCACTCCAGCTTCGACGGCTGCCTGCCTCGCTGCAATCGACATCCTCGAGAAAGAGCCCGAGCGTCAGGAGCATCTCTGGGAGCTCACCAACTACGCCCTCGAAGGGTTCCGTTCGATGGGTTTCGAGATCGGCAACACCTCGACTCCGATCATTCCGCTGTTCATACGCGACGATTTCAAGACATTCGCCATTACCCACGATCTTCTCGAAGACGGCGTCTTCGTCAATCCTGTCGTGACTCCGGCTGTCGCTCCCGAGGATACCCTCATACGCTTCAGCCTTATGGCCACCCATACCCGCGAACAGGTGTCCACAGCCCTCGAAAAGATCGCAAAGGTCTTCCGCAAATACAAGCTCATTCCCGAAGAATCGGCTCTCTGAGAAATATCAATCCCGTGACTCGCCGAAGCGGATCACGGGATTGCTGTATCTTGACGTCCCGACTGTCAGATGCTGTCGGTTTCGGCCTCGGCCTCGGCCTCATGTTCCGGTGCCGGTTTTACAGCGGCAGGCTTCGGCCCTGCGGGAGCGTCAGTCGGTTCAGGGCTGACTTTGTCCGGGAAGATTGTGACGAGAATGTCTTTTGTTACCATCCCCTTCAGCTTCACGATATTCTCGTTGTGGACACGGATGCAGCCGTGGCTGCGCCGTCCGGGAATAGAGCCGGGAGCATTCGTGCCGTGGATGCCGATGCCCGTATAGAAAGGCGTGTTAAGCGCAAGAAAGAACGGGCCGTAGCATTTCTGATTGGTGTCTTTGTAAGTCCAGTCTGTCGATATATAGGCTCCGTAGAGTTTGAAGGTGCCCTCAGAGGTCTTGCAGTCGTCGCGGGTTTTCTTCTGTCCGCGGTTGCGCGACGTGCACACGGGGAACGACATCAGCTTGTCGCCGAAAGCATTGCACAGGTCGAGCCGGCAGGCGTCCTTGCGTATCTCGATTTTACGCGGCATGAACATACGGCCCGGAACGGTCGACAGCTCGCGGTCGATATGCTTGCGCCCGTCTTCGGGGAGAACAGGTTTCTCCGTACCGCCGTAGGCAGCCAGAGCCGCTTCGACGGCAGGACTGAAAAACGGAGCCTCGGCCTCAGTCTGCGCGGGGGGGGCGTCGGCGAAAACCGGCAGCGTCAGAGAAGCAACCAAAGTGATAAAGAGTAGTCGGTGTTTCATAGGAATTGCAAAGGTACGCAAAATTTCGGCATTTCCTCGCTCTCTACACCGCTCTCTCAAAAAATATCGTCCTGAAACCATTAAAATGCGCGGCGGGAGCGATGAGGTGTCGGAAAAAATTGCTATCTTTGCGCGCAATAAAATTCAACCATTTTTTTACGGTATGTCATTTATTGCAGATAGAGTTAAGATGGATGGTCTGACGTTCGACGACGTCTTGCTGATTCCGGCCTACAGCGAAGTGCTTCCCAGAGAAGTTAGTCTGTCAACCAAGTTTTCGCGCAACATAACGCTGAATGTTCCTATCGTTTCGGCAGCGATGGACACAGTTACGGAGGCGCAGCTCGCTATAGCCATAGCGCGTGAGGGCGGTATCGGAGTCATCCATAAGAACATGACAATCGCCGAGCAGGCCCGTCAGGTCCACGCTGTCAAGCGTGCCGAGAACGGCATGATCTACGATCCCGTGACTATCTCTGTCGACGCCACCGTGGGCGACGCGCTGAAGATGATGGAAGAATACCATATCGGCGGAATTCCCGTTGTCGATGCCGGAAGATTCCTCGTTGGCATTGTCACAAACCGCGACCTGCGTTTCGAAGACAATCTCAACCGCCCCGTCAGGGAGGTCATGACAACCGAGAACCTTGTCACCACCTCGCAGTCGACCAATCTCGACGAGGCTGCAAAGATTCTTCAGCGCCATAAAATCGAGAAACTTCCCGTTGTCGACGGTGAGGGCCATCTTGTAGGGCTTGTCACCTATAAGGATATAACGAAAGCCAAAGACAAACCGCTCGCCTGCAAAGACGCCCTCGGACGCCTGAGAGTGGCTGCCGGAGTCGGCGTCACAGCCGATTCGATGCAGCGTGTCGACGCGCTTGTCGAGGCCGGTGTCGACGCTATCGTCATCGATACAGCCCACGGCCATTCGCGCGGCGTCATCGGCGTTCTGAAAGCCATCAAGGAGAAATATCCCGAGAAAGATGTCGTTGTCGGAAATATCGCTACCGGCGAGGCTGCCCGCTACCTCGTCGACAACGGCGCCGACGGCGTCAAGGTCGGCATCGGCCCCGGCTCGATCTGCACAACGCGCATTATTGCCGGTGTCGGTGTGCCTCAACTGACGGCTGTCTACGATGTCGCCAAGGCTCTCGAAGGCACCGGCGTGCCTCTGATCGCCGACGGAGGAATCCGCTATAGCGGCGACATCGTGAAAGCCCTTGCCGCCGGCGCCTACAGCGTCATGCTCGGCGGAATGCTTGCCGGTGTAGAGGAAAGCCCGGGCGACACGATCATCTTCAACGGCCGCAAATATAAGACCTATCGCGGCATGGGTTCGCTCGAAGCTATGGAGAAAGGCTCGAAAGACCGTTATTTCCAGGCCAACGAGACCGACGCCAAGAAACTCGTGCCTGAAGGCATCGCCGCCCGCGTGCCCTATAAGGGAACACTCTACGAGGTTGTCTATCAGACCCTCGGCGGCCTTCGTGCTGGCATGGGCTACTGCGGCGCCCGCGACATCGAGGCGCTCCACCATGCACAGTTCACGCGCATAACCGCCGCCGGCGTCAACGAGAGTCATCCCCACGACGTCGCCATCACCAGCGAAGCTCCGAACTACAGCGCCCGCGAGCGCTGATCCCGCTCTCTCGCCCATGACCTCACAACGGCATATCCGTTCCGCGCGGATATGCCGTTGTATGCGTTGGAAGTTGGCACGCGATGTCAGATATTCCTCGAACTTCAATATGTCAGTGAGCATTTACAATACTGAAAGTTCAATATTTAAATCTGTTGTGCGTGATTCACAAACTCAAATACTACTCAGTGGAAGTAATCATCTTCGACGGCGAAAGCTACACTGAAGAAGTAGAAGTGCGAAACGACGACGAGGCGCAGTAAATCGCTGCCGCCCTCCACGAAGATGGCGACTACACGATGATACAGAGCCGCGACGCAGACTGTAAATCTCAGAGAACAGGCTGATTGTTATGATGGCACTTTTATCGGTAACATAAGGCGCTCGGAGTCGGGCTGCAGGCGCGCGACAAGCGTCATGAGGTGCGATATCTCTAAATGTGAGGCTGTGTCGTAATTTTGACACCGCTCCTGCTTTACAGCGAATGGCCGCGCCGGGGTAGGGGTGCAACGCGATACTCCCGACGGTTTGTCGTCCTGGCGTAGGGCTGCAACGTGGTGCAGCCGCTGTCAGACAGAGGGTTAGGCTGCTCCACGGAGCAGCCCTACGTGTCGCTGTTTGGCGCCTCCGGCATGTTGGTTGGGGGTATTTTTCGGTGGACGCAATAAAGAGCGGGGGAGTTTCGTTATTTTTTTGTAATTTTGGGGCTTGAAAAAGCCGTGGGCAAGCTATGCCCATCCCTTACGACTTAAACATCTGAACTACGATGAAAAAAATTCTAATCCCGGCAGCGCTGATTGCAGCCGCTATTCTCTCCGGTGCTGCCAAAAAGAACGATCCGACCCTTATGACTGTCAACGGCAAGCCCGTTAAGGTCAGCGAGTTCACTTATCTTTATAATAAGAACAACCAGCAGCAGGCCGAGCCCCAGACTCTCGACGAATATGTCGATATGTTCGTCAACTACCGCCTGAAGGTGGCCGACGCCGAAGCTGCCGGTCTCGATACGACTGCCGCTTTCAAGAAAGAATACGACGGATATTGCGACGATCTGGCCAAGCCTTTCCTGACCGATTCGACCGTCGTCGAAAAGCTCAGCCGTGAGGCCTACGAGCGCATGAAAAAGAATGTCAAGGTAAGCCATATAATGCTTCCGATCGGCCGCACTCCCGATGAGCGCATGGCAAACCGCGCCCGCCTCGACAGTATCAGAACCGCCATTCTCAACGGCGCTGATTTTGGCGATATGGCTGTGAAATATTCGTCGGATCGCTCGGCTCAGCGCAACCGCGGTTCGATGGGATATGTCAAGTCCGGCTCTTTCCCTTATCCGTTTGAATATGCTGCCTACAATACTCCTGTCGGACAGATTTCGGAGGTTATCGACGATGCCCCCTACGGATGGCATATCATCCGCGTTGACGACGTCCGTCCCGACGCCGGCGAATGGCACGCCCGCCATATCCTTAAACTGACCCGCGGCCTCGACGAAGCAGCCGCAGCAGCCAAAAAAGCTCAGATCGATTCGATCTACAATGTGCTCGCCGGTGGCGCCGATTTCGCCGAGGTTGCCGCCAAGGAGAGTGAAGATCCCGGATCGGCGCGTCGCGGCGGCGATGTCGGCTGGTTCGGCTCGGGCCGTATGGTGCCTGAGTTTGAGAATGCAGTGGCCGGAGCTGCCGACGGTCAGATAACCAAGCCGTTCGCTACCAGCTACGGCTATCATATCGTAGAACGTCTCGGCCATCGCGATCTTGCAGACTACGAGAGCATGCGCCAGAATATCGCCGCACAGATCGGTCGTGACAGCCGTAGCGCCGAACCGCGCCGCGCCAAGGTCGCACAACTCCGCAGCCAATACGGAGCCAAGCTCGATCTCAAGGGAATGGCCAAGGCCGACGCCCTCATCGACAAGCATCAGGGCATCGACTCTGTCACTCTGTCGCATCTCCTTTCCGACTGGACGACCATCGGCGTTGTCGGCGGTCATAAGGTCAAACTCAGCGATGCTGCTGCGGCTATGCCCAAATACGACGGCAAAGTCAGCGCCGCTGCCGGTAAAGAGGAATTCCGCAAGGCTGCCGAAACGGCTCTCGACAACGCCACTGTCGAGACAGCCCGTGAGAATCTCGCCGCTGTCGACGAGAACTACCGCAACCTGACCAAGGAATACCGCGACGGCATTCTTCTGTTCGACGTCAGCAACGACCGCGTATGGGATCGCAGTAATAAAGACACCAAAGGTCTTGAAGACTTCTTCAACCTCCATCGCGCGAACTACAGCTGGGACGCTCCGCGCTACAAGGGCGTGATCGTGTCGGCCACGAACGACTCCATCGCCGATGCCGCGAAAGCCTATCTTAAGGCCAATCCTGTAGGTCTCGACTCTATCGTCGCCAAACTTCGCGACCAGTTCGGCCGCAATGTGAAGGTCGAGCGCAAGCTCTTCCCGAAAGGTGAAGACGCCGTTATCGACTATGTCGCTTTCGGAGGCGAGAAGCCTGCTGCCCAGGGAAAATGGACTTCCTTCTTCCTTCTTGAGGGCAAGCTGCTGAATGCTCCCGAAGAGGTCGGCGACGTGCGCTCGGCTGTAGTCAACGATTATCAGAAATATCTCGAGCAGGAGTGGCTTACCGAGCTTAAAGCCAAATATCCGGTTGTCATCAACAAGAAAGAGCTTGAGAAGATCCGCAAAGCAGAAGCGGCTAAAAAGTAAATACTAAAGTGAATATCAAGAAAGTAGCCATACTGGCCGGACTTTGTGCGGCGGCAACACTTGTTGTTGTCGCCGGCACTGATAATGTCGC
>OHAT01000894.1_pt1 | contig 28452 bp, 12 predicted proteins | sample 1577141 | NCBI WGS metagenome assembly OHAT01 (sample SAMEA3541578, study PRJEB24748) | human gut metagenome | biome: human gut; feature: human-associated habitat; material: faeces | place: China | collected 2012 | reverse complement strand
AGGTATGCTTTTCAATATGATGGCCTTTACCGTGTACATGTTTTTTACAAGTTGTTCAAGAAACGGCATAATTCCCGGACGGCTTGTCCCCGGTGACTGATCCCATTTTTCTCGTGCAGGGGCATTTCGGCAAAACTTTCTTGAAAACCTTCGGGGCGAAAAATCGGATCGTAACCGAATCCCTTCTGGCCGTGTTTGCTTGTGAGTATCTCCCCGTTGACAATACCTTCAAACAAGTATTCCTTTCCCCCGAGAATTAAAGCGATAACAGTTCTGAAACGGGCTTGACGTTCCGGTATATTTTGCATCTCCTGTAAAACTTTTTTCATGTTGGCTTCCGAGTCGTGACCTTCACCGCCCGCATAACGTGCCGAATACACCCCGGGAGCCCCGTCCAGCGCTTCCACCTCCAGGCCGGTATCGTCGGCAAAGCAATCCATGCCATAATGCGCATGAATATATTCCGCCTTCAGCGCGGCATTTCCTTCCAGCGTATCCGCCGTTTCCGGAATATCGGCTTCACAACGGATGTCTTTCAAACTCAGCACTTCCACTTTATCTCCTAAAATGGCACGTATCTCCTCCAGCTTATGGGCATTGTTGGTAGCAAAAACCAGTTTACGCATAGCCGTCAGTTCAATACGATTTCATCTACAAACAAGAATCCGGGATTGCCCTTGCCGCCGTGCCATGCCGGGATATTCTTTTCGGACAAAGCCGTTACCTTCACGTAACGGGTCTTTACCGGGTCAAACGTCAAGGTATGGGTATAAATCTGGTTGGCATCCGTTTCCTTCATAGCCGGATAAGCTTCCGAAGCCACTTTCTTGAAAGTCTTGTTGTCGTCCGACACCTCTACGGTAATACCTCTGGTATCAAACGTCCAGTCGCCCTTTTCCACGCAAGTGCGCAGGGTCATGGAACTGATTTCGGTAGCTTCCTTCAAATCAATCACCGCCTCCATGTCATTCTTGTAGAAAGCAATCCAGCATCCGGTCTTGTAGTTGCGGTCGCCCGTCATACCGTCTACCAGCGTAGTGGCACCCTTAAACTCGTAAGGCTTATTGATAGGCTGCAACATGGTGATAGGTTTCGCCGTAGACTTGCTGAACGCAATGCTGTCACGCGTAATGCGCGAGTTGCCTTCCGGACGCACGGCCATCATGCGCAGCACACATGCCGCATCGATGGTCAGCCCGTTTTCATACCTGGACGAAGCAGTGGTAGGTTCCGTACCGTCGAGGGTATAGTACACAGGTGCCTCGTCGATGGTGCCTGCCGTTACATCCAGCTTGCCCGTCTCCGTGTTGGGAGCGATGTTCACATTCACATCGAAGATATGCGTCGCGTAGTTCCATCCCTTCAGCTGGTAAATCCTGGTCAGACGAGCCGTGCGTTTCAGGAATCCCTGATAATCCTGCTTCTTTTCAGGAGCGCTCCACTGCGTTTCACAAAGCGCAGCCATACGCGGCAATACCATGTACTGTGCCTGTGCCATGGTCGGGATATACTCCGTCCACAGGTTCGCCTGCACACCGGTAATGAACTTCTGTTCTTCCGGAGAAAGGGCAGACGGCATCGGTTCGTAGCTGTACACCCGTTCCATAGGCAGATAGCCGCCGATGGCCAGCGGTTCACTGTCCGTATCCTTTGCCTGATAATAGTCGAAATACAGGTACGTGTTCGGCGTCATGATGACATTGTGCTGCTGACGGGCCGCTTCAATACCACCGGCTTCCCCTCTCCACGACATCACCGTGGCATTCGGAGCCAGGCCGCCTTCCAGGATTTCATCCCAGCCAATCATGTTGCGTCCGTTCTCGGTGAGGAACTTCTCGGCTTCGTGTATCACGTAGCTCTGCAGATACTCTTCCTTCGAGTGCTTGCTGTCGCCCTTGATGCCCAGCGCCTTGATACGGGCCTGACACTTCGGACAAGTCTCCCACTTCACCTTCGGACATTCGTCGCCACCCACATGGATGTATTCCGACGGGAAGATGTCGATGATTTCCGCCAGCACATCCTTGATGAACTGGATGGTCTGGTCGTTACCCGCACAAAGCACGTTATCGGAAATACCCCACATGCGCCACACTTCATACGGACCGCCCGTACATCCCAGTTCCGGATAAGCCGCCAGCGCCGCCTGCATGTGACCCGGAAGGTCGATTTCCGGAATGACCGTGATATAGCGTTCCGCCGCGTAAGCCACGATTTCCCGGGCCTGCTCCTGCGTATAGAAACCGCCGTAAGGCTTGCCGTCATACTGGCCCGAGTTACGTCCGATCACCGTCTCGCTGCGTTTGGAGCCGATTTCCGTCAGCTTGGGATACTTCTTGATTTCAATGCGCCACCCCTGGTCTTCCGACAGATGCCAGTGGAAGCGGTTGATGTGGTGCAAGGCCAGCATGTCGATGTACGTCTTGATTTCATCCATGCTGAACATGTGGCGGCCCACATCGAGCATCATGCCACGGTAGCCGAAGCGCGGCGAGTCGTTGATTTCCACCGCCGGCAGTTCCACCGCTCCTGCCCCCTCATGCACCGACACCGACTTGCGGAGCGTCTGGATGCCATAGAACACACCTGCTTCCGAAGGAGCGGAAATCTCCACCTTGCGCTCGTCCACCTTCAGCCGGTACGCCTCCGGAGAACCGGCCTCCAGCCCCAGGCGGAGCAGGATGCCCTCTTCCCCGTCACCTTCCGCCACCTTCAGCGCGATGCCCGTCTGTTCCTTGATAAAAGCCGCCAGGAACTCGGCGTTCTTCTTCATCTTTTCATTCCCTGCCGTATAGCAGATGGTTTCCCCGCTCTTCAGCAGGAACGAACCCTGCGATGCCGCCGTAATCTCCAGCGGCATGGGCACCACCTGATAGTCGGCCACCGCCATCGGACTGTCCGTACACGAGGCCATCAGCATTCCGGCAAATGCCAGCCCCATACAATTCATTTTTGAAAATGGTTTCATAATCAATACATATAAAAGATTAGTAATCAGATTTTATTCCATCACATCGGCCAGCTGGTGAATCACCACGGAAACGTCCTCCAGCGGCGTACCGTCGGCCGAAGACACCGTGATGCGCTTCGTCTCGCCCGGCAGCAGGTCGAAGAAATTGTCGGAGAAACGCGCCCCCTGCAAGGGCACCTCCACGAACACGTCGCGCGCCAGCACACGCGACTTCAGGGTCAGTTCCATCACCCCACCCTTCTTCACCTTGCGGCAGGCTATTTCAGCCCTGGGCAGACGCTGCTCCTTGGGATACACCGGATAGAACACCTCGTCCGAGAGCACCTCCCGTCCGTCCGCGCCCCTGAGCGTCATGCGGATGAACGAAGCCGTAGTGTCACAGCCCTTGAAAGCCTTCTGCCAGTCTTCCTCAAAGAACACCTCCGAAGCATTAACCGGCAGCATCCCTTCCACCCGATGGCGGCGGATCACCTTTCCCTGAAAGTCCGTCAGCGCCAGGTGCAGCGTCACCTTCTCCGTCTGCAGGCGGTCGGACAGCACATAGAAACGCAACTTGTCGCCCTCGCGGATGGCATCCACCAGCACGGGCGCAAAGGCACGGCGCGTGTGATACTGCATGGCCTTCCAGTTGCCGTAATAATCGATGGCCGACCACGACACCACGGGCCAGCTGTCGTTCAGCTGCCAGGGCAGACTGCCCATGCAGTACGGACGGTTACGGCGGTGTGCCACCATGCCCCGGCGCATGCCGTGGCCCTGCAGCACCAGCCCTACGTAGACTAAGTCTTCAAACTTCTCCGGCACCGGATAATACAGGCTCATGGTTTTCTTAATCAAGGCATTCCCTATCGTGCTCTTCTGATGCGCATTCATTACGGGCGACTCCAGCTCATAATCCTCGGGCGAAGCAAAGGTGCGGATGGTCTTCATCTCCGGAAAGGCCTGAAAGCCGTACTCGCTCATGAAACGCGGTATCTCCTTATCTAAACTCTCGAAAGGCTTCTGCCCGTACCACGTGCCCCAGTTATGGCTGTCGCCCACCTTCCAGCTCTCCGGTCTGCCCCAGTTGGCCTCCAGCGGCGAGCCTTCCAGGTAGAAGCGCCCCGGATCAAATTCTTTCACCTTCTGCGGCAAAAGCTGACGGAACAGCACGTCGTATCCCTCCTGCATCTGCTGATAGACCTCGGGCGAATATTTCTCCTTCCATCCCCAGTAGCGTATACCCTCGTATATCTCGTTATTACCGCACCACATGGCCAGCGACGCATGATTGCGCAAACGCTTAATGTTGTATTCTACCTCGCGGGCTACATTGCGCAGGAAAGCCGGATCATGCGGATAGGTGGTACAAGCAAACATAAAGTCCTGCCATACCAGAATGCCGCGCCTGTCGGCTTCCTCAAAGAACGCATCGTCTTCATAGATACCGCCGCCCCACACACGAATCATATTCATATTGGATGACTGCACATCCTCCAGCAGACGGCTGTAGCGCTGGCGTGTGACACGCGGCAGCAGGGCATCCGACGGAATCAGGTTTGTACCTTTGGCAAACATCGGCACCCCATTCACTTCGAAGTAGAAACTCTGACCGTCCTTATCCTCCTCCTGGACTACACGTATCGAGCGCAGACCAATCTGGTGACTCTTCTGTGACACCACTTGCCCATCGACCGACACTGAAGCCTCAAACATATACAACGCAGGCTCTCCCCAACCGTTAGGCATCCACAAATGTGGCTGCTCCACTGTTACAGGAAGAGAAATATGATTAAGCCCCGGCTGCAATTCCACTACCTTCTCTATGCTTTTATCTGACTCACCCGCATAACTGTACGTCACACGTACCACAGCCTGCTGTGTATGATTACCAATATTATTTATTTCTAGACGATTGTCTACCTCTGCCTGTTCAGCACTGACTGACTGCTGGTGCACGAAATAATCTTCCACTACCGCCCGGTCCGCAAACTGCAAATACACTGGCCGCCAAATACCACAAGTCACCATACGGATGCCCCAGTCCCATCCGTAGGAATAAGGAGCTTTCCGACTAAACACACTTAATTTTTGAGGATAATGGTCATTATCTGCAGGATAATCAAAACCGTTGCTCTCCCATTGAGGCATCAGTTCACGAATAGGCGAACGAAAACGTACTACAAGTCTGTTTTCTCCTTTTCTTAAAACAGACTTGACAGGTACCCGATATCCCACAAACATATTATCTGCTTTCAGCAACAAAGAACCATTTAAGAAAACATCTGCATAGGTATCAAGCCCTTCAAAAACCAGATACACCCCTTCATGATGTAGCTGCTCTTCTGTCAGTACAAATGAAGTGCGATACAACCAGTCTTCCTTTTCTACCCATTGTATTTTCTGCTCATTCATGCCATAAAAAGGATCAGGCAATTTATCATGAGCTATCAGGTCCTGATGCACCGTGCCGGGCACCTGTGCAGACAACCATTCATTACTACCGTACATTGAAAATTCCCATCCAGTATGCAGCTGATGGATTTGAGATAAACTACTGCCCGACGCATGATTTCCATAAGTCAGTAAAAAGGCCAGTAACATCATCAGAGTGACTTTTGACATATTTTTCACGTTATAGATTCAAGTATCGCAATATCAGGTACAAAATAAAATAAGTTTTTCCGATAAGCCAAATTAATCGAAAAAACTTATTTTATTTTAGTTTTTTAAGGGAAAAGTTTATTTTACTTTAAGCTTATCAAAGCCTTCACCATATACTCCAACTACATTACTTTGTGAAATGAAGGCATTCGGATCAATGTCCTTTACTAAACGGAAGATATCGAGTGATTCCCTTTTTTTAGCCAAAACCACTACTACCTTTATTTCCTGTTTACTATACCATCCCTTTCCATCAAGCAAAGTCACTCCACGATCAATCTTTGTCGCAATCCCTTCGGCTATCTCCTCATATTTGCGTGAGAATATCAGAAACTGCACAGACTGCCGTGTACTGTTAATCACATAGTCAATGACGATACTCATCACAAATAAGACACAAAAGCCAAACAATACCCTGCGCCAGTCGTGAAAAATAAAATAACAGGATGAAATGATGACGATATCGCAATACATCATCATCCGCCCCAACGTAACATCCTTATACTTATTGATAATCCAGGCAATGATATCCGTTCCACCCGTACTTCCATTATTACAGAACACGATACCAATTCCAAAACCCAGCAGACCAGCACCTATCACACAAGCCATAAAATCCTGACCAGGGCCTAACAACTGAGGAAGATTGCCATTCTCATCCTTCAAAATCATCTGAAAGAACCAGAGCAGGAAAGTCAGCATAAAGATGGCAAAGATGGTCTTAATACTAAATTTAGGCCCTAATATTTTCAAGGCAAAACCCAAGAATATTGCATTAATCACAAAATAGGAGACCTGAATCTCTATGCCTGTGGCATAATAAATAATTGCCGCAATACCCGTTACTCCTCCGGTAGTAATCTGATAGGGAAGCATAAATGCAGCCCAGCCAATGGAATAACAAATCAGCCCGAAGGTTATGGCCAGATAGTCTCTGGACTCCCGGCCCAACTTTTTCTTTAATAAAGCTTCCATAGACAATAAAAAAACAGTCCGGAATGAACAGAAGATACCTCCTGTTCATTCCGGACGAGCATTTAAAAGGTTAAAGTACAATATTTACAATTTTCTTCGGTACAATAATCACCTTCTTCGGAGTCTTGCCCTCAATCCACTTCTGTGACTGTTCTTCAGCCAGTACAGCAGCCTGGATGGTATTATTGTCTGCATCGGCAGGGAACTCCATTGTAAAGCGAGCCTTACCATTGAAAGAAATAGTATATTTTACGCTGTCTTCTTTCAAATATTCCTCATTGAATTCCGGCCAATGTGCATCGCATACAGAAGAAGTATTGCCCAAAGCTTCCCACAATTCTTCTGCCAAATGCGGAGCAAACGGAGCCAAAAGCACTACCAGATTGCTCATCACAGCCTTGTTGCGACATTTCAATGAAGTCAATTCATTGACACAAATCATAAAGGCGCTGATAGAGGTGTTGTAAGAGAAGGTTTCAATATCTCCTGTCACCTTCTTAATCAATTTATGAATGGCTTTCAGTTCTTCTTTGGTAGCTTCTCCTTCAGCAGGCAAGAAAGTACCCTGACGGTCATAGAACAAATTCCAAAGCTTCTTCAGGAAGCGGTGTACTCCGTCAATACCATTGGTATCCCATGGCTTAGACTGTTCTACTGGGCCAAGGAACATTTCATACATACGCAATGTATCTGCTCCATAACGTTCTACAATCATATCCGGGTTCACCACGTTATACATGGACTTACTCATCTTTTCAACTGCCCAACCACAGATATACTTGCCATCTTCCAAAATAAACTCTGCATTATGATATTCTGGGCGCCAGTTCTTGAAGGCTTCCACATCCAGTACATCATTCGATACAATGTTTACATCTACGTGCAACGGAGTTACTTCATACTGGTCTTTCAATCCCAATGACACAAAAGTATTGGTATCCTTAATACGATATACAAAGTTGCTTCGTCCCTGAATCATTCCCTGATTCACCAGTTTCTGGAACGGTTCTTCCTTAATGCTGATACCCAAGTCGAACAAGAACTTATTCCAGAAGCGAGAATAAATCAAATGGCCGGTAGCATGTTCCGTACCTCCTACATAAAGGTCTACATTCTGCCAGTAATGGTCTGCCTTCTCAGAAACCAGCGCTTCATTGTTATGCGGATCCATGTAACGCAAATAATATGCGCTGGAACCGGCAAACCCCGGCATGGTATTCAACTCCAGAGGGAATACATTCACGTTATCAATCTTCGTATTTTCTACGACTTCACCTTTGGCTACATCCCATGCCCAACGGGTTGCATGTCCCAAAGGAGGTTCTCCACTTTCTGTAGGCAAGAACTTAGCAACCTCAGGAAGTTCCAGCGGAAGCTTGCTTTCGTCAATCATATACGGCATGCCGTCCTTGTAATATACCGGGAACGGTTCACCCCAATAACGCTGGCGAGAGAAAATCGCATCACGCAAACGGAAGTTGACTTTCACACGGCCCAGATTATGCTCTTTCACATATTTCTTGGTAGCTGCAATAGCTTCTTTAATTGTCAGGCCATTCAGCGTCAAATCGCAATAAGGAGTTACCCCGGCTTTCGGAGAGTTGCAAACGATTCCTTCCTTCGCATCGAAGCTTTCTTCGCTTACGTCACAACCTTCTACCAACGGTACAATCGGCAAGTTGAAATGTTTGGCAAATGCATAGTCACGACTATCGTGCGCAGGTACCGCCATGATGGCTCCTGTTCCATAACCAGCCAATACATAATCACTAATCCATACTGGAACAGATTCTCCTGTAAACGGATTTACGGCATACGAACCACTGAACACACCCGTTACACGACGGTCTGCAATACGTTCACGTTCTGTACGCTTCTTTGTACGGTCCAGATAAGCCTCAACTTCTGCACGCTGTGCTTCAGTCGTCAGCATCGGTACCAGTTCACTTTCAGGTGCAAGTACCATGAAAGTCACACCGAACATCGTATCGGCACGCGTAGTAAAGATAGTAAATTCCAAATCGCTGTCTTTTACCTTGAAACGTACTTCAGTACCTTCTGAACGGCCAATCCAGTTACGCTGAGTTTCTTTCAAAGAATCTGTCCAGTCTACCGTTTCCAGTCCGTCAAGTAAACGCTGTGCATAAGCAGACACACGCAAACACCACTGACGCATCTTTTTCTGCACCACCGGATGGCCTCCACGTTCAGATACCCCGTCTACTACTTCATCGTTGGCCAATACCGTACCCAATGCCGGACACCAGTTTACCATGGTCTCTCCTAAGTAAGCGATACGGTAGTTCATCAGAATTTCCTGCTGTTCCTTTTCTGTCTTAGCTTTCCATTCTTCTGCAGTAAAATTCAGTTCTTCGCTGCATGCTACATCCAGCCCCTTTGTTCCTTCAGCCTCAAAATGAGCAATCAGTTTGCTGATAGGCTGTGCTTTCTGACATGAATTACAATAGAAGCTGTTGAACATTTTCTGGAAAGCCCACTGTGTCCAGTGATAATATCCAGGTTCGCACGTACGTACCTCACGATCCCAGTCGAACGAAAAACCAATCTTGTCCAACTGCTCGCGATAGCGTGCAATGTTAGCTGCGGTAGTAACGGCCGGATGCTGGCCCGTTTGAATGGCATACTGTTCAGCAGGCAAACCGTATGCATCATATCCCATCGGATTCAACACATTGAATCCTTGCAATCGTTTGTAACGTGCATAAATATCGCTGGCAATGTATCCCAGCGGATGACCTACGTGAAGTCCTGCTCCCGACGGATAAGGGAACATGTTCAACACGTAGAACTTTTTCTTGGATTCATCTTCGACAACTTTATAGGTCTTACGTTCCACCCATCTCTGCTGCCACTTCTTCTCAATTTCTCTGAAATTATATTCCATAGCGAAATATTATATGATTGATTATTACGTATTTCTCCAATTTCTCCGCAAATATAGTAAGAGTTCAGGAATAAATAAGGATAGTTTCGAACGAAAAGTTTATCTTTGCTTGATAAATGAAAACCTAATCTTAGAAATCTATGCACATCCGTAAATTCTTTCTGCTCGCTACTATCCTCTGTAGTGTATGCAGTCTCAACGCACAGCGACATGAACAACTCTTGGAAACCGGCTGGAAATTCCACAAAGGAGAAACCAATGGAGCTGAAACTGTTTCATTTAATGATTCTCAATGGGAATCTGTCTGTATTCCACACGACTGGGCCATTTATGGACCGTTTGACCGTAATAATGATTTACAAAATGTAGCCATTACTCAGAACTTGGAGAAACAGGCATCTGTCAAGACCGGACGTACCGGAGGACTTCCTTATGTGGGAGTAGGATGGTATCGTACCCGTTTCGATGCAGACCCTGACAAAAAGACAACACTGGTTTTTGATGGAGCCATGAGTGAAGCCCGCGTGTATGTCAATGGAAAAGAAGCCTGCTTCTGGCCTTTCGGTTACAATTCCTTCCATTGTGACATTACTGAGCTTCTGCACAAAGAAGGAAAAGACAATGTATTGGCTGTACGTCTGGAAAACCGTCCTCAATCTTCCCGCTGGTATCCGGGAGCCGGACTTTACCGGAATGTCCATCTGATTACTGCAGAAAAAATACATGTACCTGTATGGGGAACACAGGTTACCACCCCACACGTTGCTAATGACTATGCTTCAGTTTGCCTTCGTACCTCTTTACAGAATGCAGGAAAAGAAGAAATTACCATAGAAACAGAAATTCTGGACCCGAACGGAAAAAGAGTTTCTTTCAAGAAAAACAGCGGACGTATCAATCACGGGCAACCGTTTACACAAAATTTTATTGTAGAAAACCCGCAATTGTGGTCGCCCGAAACACCGTTCTTATATCAGGCCGTATCTAAAATCTATGCCAACGGAAAACTTACAGATACTTATACCACCCGCTTTGGTATCCGTTCCATCGAATTTGTAGCCGACAAGGGCTTTTTCCTGAACGGCCAGCACCGTAAATTCCAGGGGGTATGCAACCACCACGACTTAGGTCCTTTAGGAGCTGCCATCAATGTATCTGCGCTACGCCACCAGCTTACGTTATTGAAAGACATGGGCTGTGATGCCATTCGTACCGCACACAACATGCCGGCACCCGAACTTGTCAGACTCTGCGATGAAATGGGATTCATGATGATGATTGAACCTTTCGATGAATGGGACATTGCCAAGTGTGAAAACGGATACCACCGCTATTTCAACGAATGGGCCGAAAAAGACATGGTAAACATGCTACGGCAATACCGGAATAATCCCTGTGTGGTGATGTGGAGCATCGGTAATGAAGTGCCCACCCAATGCAGCAATGAAGGATACAAAGTAGCCAAGTTCCTGCAAGACATTTGCCATCGGGAAGACCCTACCCGTCCGGTTACCTGCGGCATGGACCAGGTTAGTTGTGTACTCGACAACGGTTTTGCGGCCATGCTCGACATTCCAGGATTCAATTATCGCGCACACCGTTATGAAGAAGCTTACCAACGTCTGCCTCAAAATCTTGTATTAGGCTCAGAAACCTCTTCTACCGTCAGTTCACGCGGTGTATACAAATTCCCGGCAGAGCGTAAAGCCGATGCAAAATACGAAGACCATCAGTCTTCTTCTTACGACCTGGAATACTGCTCCTGGTCTAACATTCCCGATATAGACTTTGCTCTGGCTGATGACCACCAATGGACTTTGGGGCAGTTTGTCTGGACAGGTTTTGATTATCTGGGTGAACCCAGTCCATACGATACGGATGCATGGCCCAACCACAGCTCTATGTTCGGTATTATCGACCTGGCTTCCTTGCCCAAAGACCGGTACTATTTATACCGCAGCGTATGGAACAAGCAAGCTGAAACACTTCATATTCTTCCTCATTGGAACTGGGAGGGCAGAGAAGGAAAAGAAGTACCTGTATTCGTCTATACCAACTATCCGACAGCCGAACTTTTCATCAACGGAAAAAGTTATGGGAAACAGACGAAGAACAACCAAAGCGTAGAGAACCGTTACCGCCTGATGTGGCACACCGCCATTTACGAACCGGGAGAAGTAAAAGTCGTGGCATACGATGAACACGGTACGGCTAAAGCAAAAAAGATAATCCGCACGGCAGGCAAACCTCACCATATTGAATTGGTTTCTTCACGCCAGTCGCTCACAGCCGATGGAAAAGATTTGGCTTACATAACCGTACGTGTTGTGGACAAAGACGGAAATCTCTGCCCCACAGATATGCGCTTGGTGAAATTTAAAGTAAAAGGAGCTGGAAGCTACAAAGCCTCAGCCAATGGAGATCCAACTTGTCTGGATTTGTTCCATCTGCCTCAGATGCACGCCTTCAACGGCATGCTGACTGCAATTGTGCAATCAGGAAAAGAAGCAGGTACCCTTGAGTTACAAGTCACCGCAAAAGGGCTGAAATCAGGAAAGATACAAATCGAAGTAAAATAACCCTCAAAACAACAGCGGGGAAAAGCAACCACGTTATGTCTGCTTTTCCCCGTTTATATTTTCACCCGGCCTACTATCTGTTCAGGCTTTCCTTAAATTCAACTTCTACAATACGAAGTTCATGATTGGTTTTATCTCCATCTTTCGCCTTAAACAAATCCAATTCATTGGCTACTGGAGCAGCCACTTCCACAATCTGTCCAAAGGCATCATCCTCTTTACTTGAACCCTTCAACCGGATAGTTATTTCAGAAGCAGGAACCGGTTTCACTTTCAGATGAACGTAACCCAGACTTTTTTCAGTTTCTCCGCTCCAAATCAGTTCATCGCCCGCATAAATTTCCAAAGGATAACTGCGCATACGCCATCCTGTAAGTTTCATACATACCTCATCCACACGCGCTATCCTTTCAAGATGATACTTAATCCATGCAGTGGAAGCTTTTCCATCATTTTTCCATTCACTCAATTCATTGTCATCACAACTCTTACAAGCTTCTTCCGTATTTATTCCAGCCTCTGCAGAGAGCACAGCCACATCCACCGCACGATCTATATAAGAAGGAGACAAAGGTGTTTCTCCACGATCTAAACTTCCTTCCAAATCATCTCCAGGAATGTATGTACTCAGTCCGTTTTGTACTTCTACAGAAGAAGAAGAAACCAGTTCCAATGAAGCGGAAGCCAATCCTTCTGCTTCAGCTCGTACAACCACCTTCCCTGCTGTAACAGACGAGCGCAATAACGCACGGTTCACCCCACATTCCACGGGAAGTTTTTCCGACAAGATATAATTATCCGGGCCTTGCGCTATACCTCCTCGCCATTCTGCCGGACCTTCTACCGTAAAATGAATCAAATCGTTCGCCAGCGGACAACGATTCCCTTCCGCATCAGCGACCTCCACTTGCAACAACACCAAATCGGCTCCATCGGCTTTCCATCCTTTCGGATGATGAATGGCAGCTAATTTCAATTTAGCAGGTCTACCTGCGGTTCTTAACTGCATACGCGCAGCTTCTTTTCCGTCATTGTACCCCACAGCTTCCAATACTCCAGGAGTGAAGGCGATTTTATCAAAAGTAAACAAAAAATGATAGTCACGCTGAGCCTGTCCCATTGGTTTTCCGTTTAAAAATAACGCCACACTATCCGTATTAGAAACCACATACACAGGCTTGACCACTCCCGGTTCATAATTCCAGTGTCCTACGATATGCAAACGAGGATTTTCCGTATCTACCCATCCGTCCCACATCACTTGATGAGCGAAATAAGAATCTTTCGGAATACGCATCGGGTCTGTATCTCCACTACGCCGGTAATTCTCTACCCCACGAAAATGAGTATTTGTATCTGAAAAAATAATCTTAGCACCGCCTGAGCTTACCCTTTTGCCCGTACCCGGACGTTCACGCCAGTAATCAAACCAACGAATCACATTCTCAATGGTGAAAGAGTCCTGATTGCGATTGTATACACTGGCATCTGCCTGTTTTTTCGTTTTTCCGGTAGCCGCAGAATGATAAGCACTGTTTCCTTCTCCATCCTTATGATATGGATAGGAGTAATTATCCCAATACTTGCGCAAGCCTTCATCACGGCAATACTCCATGGCCCACATAGGATGATGCGCACTTTTGTTAATATACAACATCTCTCCCCCATACTCGGCATCACGAATATCCAGCATCTCACGAGAACCGATTGCACGCCCACCATGATAATCAAACTCATCACGTATCTTCTTCATCTCCAGCATGTGTTCACGGCTGATTGATTCATTGCCACATTCATAAAAAAGGATACTCGGATTGTTGCGGTTATAGATAATTGCATCCCTCATTACCAGTTTACGCTGCTCCCACTGACGTCCTTTGCAGTCTTTTTCTGCATCTCCTGCCGGCATGGCCTGAATCAAACCGACACGGTCGCATGACTCTACATCTTGCTTCCAGGGAGTTACATGCATCCAACGCACCAGATTAGCATTGGCTTTCACCATAAGGCCATTGCTATAATCACTCAACCAGGCCGGTACCGACATTCCTACAGCAGGCCATTCATTACTTGTTCGCTGAGCAAATCCCTTCAACTGAATCACCCGGTCGTTCAACCATACTTTTCCATCAGCAAATCGTGTCTTGCGAAAACCTGTACGCGTAATTACTTCATCCGTTTTCTTTCCCTCTATGCACAAAGCAGTCTTTACCGTATACAGATAGCCATACCCCCAGCTCCAGAAATGTAAACCTTCTACTTCACTTTCAGCTGAAAGCACTATTTTTTCTCCTGGATTAATTTTCTTCTCCTCGCCACAGAACGACTTTACAAGCTTCCCGTCACGGTCAAAAAGTTCCACCAGATAACCAACCGTCTGGCTTTTCTTTGTTTCATTTTTCACTTCCGATTCGGCATGAATCCGAGCTTTACGAGCACGTACCTGAATATCTTCCGCATAAATATAGACACCCGTAGTTTGCAGATTACTATATAAAGGTAAGGTCTGGTATAATTTATCCGTCACATACAACCACACATTCTTGGGTAAGCCTCCATAATTTGCATTAAAATTACGGTTACTCCACTGATACTTTACGCCAGTAGCCTTCTCTGCATAGTCCCAATTGTTATCAATACGTGCAGCAATGACATTTTCCTTACCGGGCTTTACAAATGCAGTAAGGTCAAAACCAAAAGCCATCACTCCATTTTCATGCTGGCCGACCAGGTGACCGTTCACATACAAATCAATTCCTTGTCGTGCTCCTTCAAATTCAATGAACACCTTTCGTCCTTTCGCATCAGCAGGTAAACGAAAATGTTTTCGATACCATACAATTGTATCGGTAAGATCCTTGATATTCAGTTTGAAAGCTTCATCCTCATTGAATGCATGAGGAAGTGTAACCGACTTCCATTCTGCATCCGAATAGTCCATCTCCTCTGCCTGAACTATATCACCCACCTTTAATTTCCAGTCGCTGTTGAAATTATACTTCTCCCGCTCTGCGGCATGAATATGCCCTAAAGCCATAAAAATGAATAAACTTATTAGAATGTACCTCATAGTATTGCCTTTTTAACTACTTAGCAAAGGTATGTTTTTTGTTTCTACAAGGTATAGGAAAAATAGATAGTTAAGATGGAATAAATGATGGTTATCAGAAATTCTTTACATTTCATGCGGGACAAGATTCAAACTAACAGAATTTTATCTGAATAAAAATCCCAAAGGATTAAACAGAAAATCCTTTTACCAGTTCTATGTATTCTTATCTGAATCCATAAGTTTCTCAATCTGCAAACCTACGTTTTAGGACTGAAAAACATATATTTCCGATAAGCAACACATAAAATTTACAAGCACAAATTCGGCTCTTTGCTATTGAGTTTTCCCAACTATATTAAAACGTACGTTAAGATGTTAAATTAAAAACTTAAAATCAATTCTATTATTAACATTTCAAAAAGAAATAAGTACATCACTTCTTCGGAAGAGGTGAAGAAAGCTTTTTAATGCAAAATATACCTATCCACCTGTATCCAATAATCTCGTGCTGATTTTTCCATGTTTCTACACAATTTTACATTGTTTACCCTCTCATACAATTGTACTTTTACATCGCATTCAAAAATGCAAAATACAAAGATATAATGAAACTAACTTTTGTTTAACTTAACCAAATTAGAGGTATGAAAGACAGAACTTATTCTAGTCTGATGCGTTGCGCTTCTAACTTGCAACGCCTGTTCTTCTTAGCCTTGTTCTCTGTTATCGCTATTGGAGCGTATGCACAAGGTAAGACGGTGTCGGGTACGGTACTCGATAAAAGTGGGGAATCTGTAATTGGTGCAAGTGTAGTAGTAAAAGGAACTACTAACGGTACAATTACTGACTTTGACGGTAAGTTTACCTTATCTAATGTACCTAATGACGCTTCACTTGAAATCAGCTTTGTTGGCTACAAGACTCAAGTGATTCCGGTACAAGGAAAAACAACATTTAATGTCACAATGGCAGAAGACACCGAAGTGCTCGATGAAGTTGTCGTAGTAGGTTACGGCGTACAGAAAAAATCGGATGTTACAGGTGCAATGGCACGTGTCGGAGAAAAAGAATTGAAAGCGATGCCTGTTAAAAATGCACTGGAAGGTATGCAAGGTAAAACCGCCGGTGTGGACATTACTTCCAGCCAGCGTCCGGGTGAAGTAGGAAGCATTAATATCCGTGGTGTACGTTCTATCACTGCCGATCAAGGCCCGCTGTATGTAGTAGATGGTATGATTATCCAAAACGGCGGTATCGAAAATATCAACCCGAGTGATATTGAATCTATCGACGTATTGAAAGATGCTTCTGCTACTGCTATTTATGGTTCGCGCGGTGCCAATGGTGTAATCTTGGTTACTACTAAGAAAGGAAAAGAAGGAAAGATTTCATTGAATTATTCAGGAACCGTAACCTTTGAGACCCTGCATGATGTAACAGAAATGATGTCTGCTTCAGAATGGTTGGATTACGCTCGTCTTGCCAAATATAACATGGGATCTTATGCATCTGCAACTCCTGATTACGAAGCTGATAAAGCTGCGTTTGGCAGTGTAGCCGCTTCTTGGGCAAACATTGAAAAAGCATGGGAAGGAGGAACTTATGATCCTTCAAAAGTAGGTTCCTATGATTGGGCTTCTAATGGCAAACAAACGGGTATCACTCATGAACATACATTAAGCGCTTCTGGCGGTACTGACAAATTCCAGGGTTATGCTTCATTCGGATATTTAAATCAGAAAGGTACACAGCCTGGACAATCCTATGAACGCTATACATTAAAAACTTCTTTCGACGCTTCTCCTCTGAGTTTCTTTAAGATGGGTTCTTCAATCAACGCATCTTATTCAGATCAGGATTATGGTTACAGCTTCACAAAATCAGTTACAGGTTCTGGAGACCTTTATGGAGCATTGAGAAGCATGCTGCCATGGACTGTACCTTATGATGAAAACGGAGAATACATTCGTAACCCGAATGGTGATGTAAACATCATCAACCCTATTCGTGAACTGAATTACAATACCAACCAGCGCCGTACATTCCGAGCTAATGCCAGCATGTATGCACAAGTAGACTTCGGAAAAATCTGGGAACCACTGGAAGGACTTTCTTATAGAATTCAGTTTGGTCCCGAATTCCAGTATTATACTCTGGGAATAGCCAATGCTGCAGATGGTATCAACGGAGATGGAAATAATGGAGCTCAATACAAAAATGAACAGAAACGTTCATGGACACTGGATAACTTGATTTATTACAACAAGACATTTGCTGAAAAACATAATTTAGGATTGACTTTGATGCAATCAGCTTCTGCTTATCACTATGAAATGGGTGATATGCGTGCCACTAATGTTGCTTCATCAGAAGAATTATGGTATAATATGTCTACAGCTGGTACATTAAGTTCATTCGGCACTGGATTGACAGAAACCCAGATGACTTCTTACATGATTCGTGCAAACTACGGATTCATGGATAAATACTTATTGACCGCATCTATGCGTTGGGATGGTGCTTCACAGTTAGCTCCAGGACATAAATGGGCAAGCTTCCCTTCTATGGCATTGGCATGGCGCCTGGATCAGGAAAATTTTCTGAAAGACGTTAACTGGTTAAGCCAATTGAAATTGCGTCTTGGATTTGGTATTACAGGTAATGCCGCTATTGCAGCTTATGCCACTAAAGGAGCTATTACCGGATTATACTACAACTGGGGACAAACAGATTCTTCATTAGGATATGTTCCTTCAGATCCTTCTGCAAAAGATCCGGCTAAGATGGCTAATCAGGATTTAGGATGGGAAAAAACAACTCAGTACAACGTAGGTATCGATTATGGATTCTTTAATAACCGCTTAAGTGGTAGCATTGATGCCTATAAGACTAAGACCAATGACTTGTTGCTCGGTATGACAATTCCTTCATTAACAGGTTATACTTCTACATATGCCAACGTAGGAAAAACATCCGGATGGGGTATTGACTTACAGGTAAATGCCATTCCTGTTCAAACAAAAGATTTCTCTTGGAATACTACATTGACATGGTCTATGGACCGTAACAAGATTGAACAGTTATCTAATGGAAGAACTGAAGATGTAAACAACAGATGGTTTGTAGGTGAAGAAATCGGTGTATACTATGATTATGTATATGATGGAATCTGGAAAACATCTGAAGCTGAAGAAGCTGCAAAATATGGTCGTAAACCAGGACAGATTAAAGTGAAGGACTTAAATCAGGATAACTCTATCGATGCCACAAACGACCGTCAGATTGTCGGTAAAGTACGTCCTGACTGGACTGCCGGATGGAATAATACATTTAGCTATAAGAATTTTGAATTATCCTTCTTTATCCTTTCACGTTGGGGCTTTACCGTTCCACAAGGAGCAGCCTCCCTTGATGGCCGTTACATGATGCGTAAATTGGATTATTGGGTAGCTGGCACCAACGAAAATGCACAATATTACTCTCCGGGGTCAAATGGAGAAGCTGCAGATACATACAGTTCTTCTATGAACTATCAGGATGGTTCATACATCAAAGTACGTAATATTTCTTTGGGATATAACTTTACTTCTAAGCAACTGAAAAATGTAGGATTGAACAATCTTAAAGTATACGTACAGGCCATGAACCCATTCACTATTTATAAAGCTTGTGACTGGTTGGATACTGATTTGCTTAACTATGATAATAACACTAAAACATTTGGTTCTGCCACAACTCTGAAGAGCTTTGTTATCGGTGTTAATATTGGATTCTAATCATAAAATTAAGGAACTATGAAACTAAATAAAATATTATATACTGCATTAATGATCAGTTCTATGGGAAGCAGTCTCTCTTCATGTAAAGATTCTTTCCTGGATGAAGAACTAATTACCCAATATAGTACCGACCGGTTTGAAACCCAAGAAGGTCTCGATGAACTGGTTACCGGTGCATATCAGAAATTGAAATTTAAATATAACTACATTTGGGCAATTGAATGCTACAACATGGGAGTAGATGAATTTACCGATGCAAACAATACTATGCCTGCATGGAATCACTACAGCCAAGACTTGAACTCTGCAGAAACAGGAGCTAACCAACCAGTCTGGGACAATTTCTACGGCTTGGTAGAACCGGCAAATATCATCATTGCCAATATGCCTCAATATTACGATAAAAATAGTGCTACCTATAAAACCCGTTTGGGAGAAGGCTATTTTTTAAGAGCGTTTGCCTATTTTGAACTAGTTAAACAATTTGGCGATGTGCCCCTTAAGTTAACTCCTTCAACTAGTGTAGAGACTTACTTCACACGTGCATCTGAAGAAGATGTTTACAAACAGATTATCAGCGACTTCCAAGAAGCTTATAACTTGTTGCCAGAAAGCCCAGAGCAGACAGGCCGTATTACAAAATATGCCGCTGCCCATTTTTTAGCTAAAGCACATCTGTTCCGTGCTTCTGAGTTATACAGTGGATGGAACTCAAGCTATGTTGCTGAAGATTTGGACGCAGTAATTCAGTATGGTTCGGAAGTGGTAAACAAACACCCGATATGCACTAACTACGTAGAACTTTGGGACTACCAGGAACCTAATGGAGCAAATGAAAAAGTCAGTGAAGTCGTATTGGCAGCACAGTTCTCAAACGATGAATCTACATGGGGACGTTACGGTAATCAGATGCATCTGTATTACCCATCTGTATACCAGGATATACAGGGAACTAAACGTGACATCTCTGGTGGCCGTGAATTCTCTTATGTAAGTGCAACTGAATATACCATGCAGGTATTCGACCGAGTTAATGACTCCAGATTCTGGAAATCATTTATTACTTGCTATGGAGCAAACGACACAGCCGGAGCACCTACATGGACTGAAGAAGATATAAATAACGGCGCACCCGCAGGTGTTAATGTGGGAGATAAGCGTTTTATCGCTGGAGAAGTAGGTATCAAATATATCGTTAACGAACCGGGAGACGACCGTTTTGAAAACTACTCAACAGGGGCAGCTGATATCAAAGTAAAGAAAAATGGAGAGATTTGTGCACCACACACATTTGTACGTTATTTCAAAGGTGAAAATCAGCTGAACTGGAACCTCTCTACACACACAGGAAACTATTATAACATTATTCCTCACAAACGCTCTGTTGCATTGTCTAAGTTCCGTGACGGTTCGCGTAACTCTATTGCTTCTCAGTTTGGAACTCGTGATGCCATTATCGCACGTTCAGCTGATGATGTGCTAATGGTAGCAGAAGCTTATATCCGTAAAGGAGAAAGCCATTATGCAGACGCTATCACCTGGATTAACAAATTGCGTGACCGTGCTGCCTATAAAGAAGGTGAAGACAGAAGTGTAAACGTGGATGGTGGTCAATCTTACAAAAACAACACATACTGCTCCGGAAAAGGAGGAGGTTACTCTGCTGACGGAGCCATCTATTCTGAACAGAACACTTATTATGAATCTAATAACCTGGAAGGACAGGAAAGTGTTTACAATGCACAGTCATCTCTTTCAGGCATGCACCTGAACAGCGTAGACGATGTATATAATTCTCAAACAGATGCACCTATCTATCAGGCACTGAATTGCACTAGCAATGCAGAAAAAATGATGTGCTTCTTGTTGAACGAACGTACACGTGAACTTTGTGGTGAAGGATATAGATGGGAAGACCTGGCACGTACAAAAACTCTTGATGCACGCTGGCATGCATTTAACGACGGTGTAAGCCGTGGTATCGGTGAGTTTAACCCAGACAAACATTACTATCGCCCAATTCCACAATCATTCCTTGATGGTATCACAAATGAGAGTGGAGCAGCTTTGACCAATGAGGAAAAACAAGCAATGCAGAATCCTGGCTATTAACCAAAACCTTATTTTTCCATACAATTTTAAGAGACGCTTTTCAAAAGAGAGAAGCGTCTCTTTTTTATACAAATTTACAGCAACATGTACAATACTCCAGTCCCTAAGACAGAAGCTTTCCCGTACTTTGTAAAATGATTATTTTTCCAATAAAACTATGAAGAAACTGTGGTTAATAGGACTTTTGATGTATAGTCCGTTTACGATGAATGCACAATCCGGAACAACATCCGGACTGGACAAAAGCCATTTCAGCAAATACTGGAAGGTGGAATCCGAATCTCCTGACTATAAAGTTTCCTTTTCAGGAGATACCTGTGAAATTTTGTCTCCTAAAGGACTGACTCTGTGGAGAAAAGAAAAAATGTCGGGCAACGTCACCATTGAATACGATGCCTGTGTGGCAGTAGAAGGGAAACCAGGTGACAGACTAAGCGACTTAAACTGCTTCTGGATGGCTTCCGACCCGAAAGCTTCTGACATCTGGAAACGCATGAACTGGCGAAACGGAGTTTTCGTAAACTGCTACAGCCTTCAGCTGTATTATCTGGGATATGGAGGTAACTACAATTCTACCACTCGTTTCCGCCGTTATGACGGCAATGAAGCCGCGGTAACAGATGAAAAGGTACGTCCTGCCATTTTGAAAGAATATAAAGACCAAGATAATCTGTTGACAGCAAATAAATGGTATCACATTAAGATTCAAAATACAGACAACAGGGTACGCTATTACATCGATGGGAAATTACTTGTCGACTTTTATGACCCGTCACCACTGACTTCCGGCTGGTTCGGTTTCCGTACCACATTGTCCCGAACCCGTATTACTAATTTCAAATACTCCATTGAAAAAGAAAAAGCTACTGAAGCTCCTTTACACTGGATTGGAAAGGTTCCAGAACAAGCACGCCCCATCAGTTTTGGAGTTCCGTTCAAACAAGGTAAAGTAAAATCAGGTACCCCCTTGTGTGTACAAACTGAAAACGGAGAATTAGTGGAGGCCGACACATGGACCACAGCATACTGGCCCGATGGATCTGTAAAATGGGCAGGTATGGCTGCTGTTATTCCGGGTAATACCCGTTCAGTAAAAGTAATACCTTCTTCTAAAAAGAAAAAAACGACCAATACAGAAGAAATTCATGTCACAGAATCCGATAACCAACTGACTATAGCCACTGGAAAAATTACTGCTTTTATCCCTAAATCTGGAACTTGTATTCTCGACAGTCTTCTGTATGGGAATGTGAAAGTAGGTGGAAAGGCGGATTTAATTGCCAGCACACAAGATTCTCCATCACGAGAAGATGCCACTGAGATTCATTTTCAGTCATTCAATAGCCTCATCAAAAAAGCCGTAATTGAACAGCAAGGAAAAATACGTACTACCATCAAACTGGAGGGTGTGCAGCAGGGAAAAGACGGACGTGAATGGCTTCCGTTCACTCTGCGTATGTATTTTTACGCAGGAAACGAGCAAATAAAAATGGTGCACTCTTTCATCTACGATGGAGACCAAAACAAAGATTTTATCCGCTCACTAGGAGTACGATTCCAGGTTCCGATGAGAGAGGATTTATATAACCGTCATGTAGCCTTCGCCTGTGCCGACGGAGGTGTATGGAGCGAACCGGTTAAACCGCTGGTGGGAAGAAGAATCCTGACACTCGACAAAGACCAAAGCTGGCAGAAACAACAGATGGAAGGAAAACGCATTCCTGAATACCAGCGTTTTGATGCAAAAAACAGAAGTTTGATTGACAATTGGGCTGCATGGGATAATTTCCGTCTCTCTCAACTTACAGACAACTCTTTCAGCATCCGCAAACGGGCCACAGAAGACAGTCCCTGGATTGGTACGTTTACCGGCACACAAGCCGGAGGATATGCTTTTGCCGGTGATGTAAGTGGAGGAATGGGAGTTGCTTTGCAGGATTTCTGGCAAGCTTATCCTTCTACACTGGAAGTACAGCATGCACGCAGTCAGGAGGCTTCACTGATTGTCTGGCTATGGAATCCGGAGTCAGAAGCTATGGATTTAAGACACTATGACAAGGTGGCACATGACCTGATAGCAAGCTACGAAGACGTACAGGAAGGAATGAGTACCCCCTATGGTATTGCTCGCACACACACACTGACCGTTGTTCCACAAGCTGCTTATCCAGGTAAAGCTGGCATTGCAGAAACGGCACAGATTCTATCAGAAGCAGCTCCGCTGATGTGTACACCGGAATATCTCCATGCCTGCCGGGCTTTTGGCATCTGGTCATTACCTGACAGAAGTAATCCGCAGCGCAGTAAGGTAGAAGACCGTCTGAATGCTTATATCGATTTATATCAAAACGCCATTGCCCAACATAAATGGTATGGCTTCTGGAACTATGGTGACTTAATGCATGCCTACGACCCGATACGCCACTCTTGGAGATACGATGTAGGCGGATATGCGTGGGATAACACCGAACTAGCATCCAACATGTGGCTGTGGTATAATTTCCTGCGTACAGGACGGCAGGATATCTGGAAAATGGCAGAAGCCATCACACGTCATACGGCAGAAGTGGATGTATATCACATCGGTCCCAATGCTGGATTAGGAAGCCGTCACAACGTCAGTCACTGGGGATGCGGTGCAAAAGAGGCTCGTATCAGTCAGGCCGCCTGGAATCGTTTCTATTATTACCTGACTACAGACGAAAGAGCCGGCGACTTAATGAAAGAAGTAACCGATGCAGACCAGAAGCTATATACACTCGATCCGATGCGTTTGGCTGAGCCGAAGAGTCAGTTCCCATGCAGCGCACCTGCCCGATTACGCATCGGCCCCGACTGGCTGGCCTACGCTGGTAACTGGATGACTGAATGGGAACGTACGCAAAATACGAAGTACCGTGACAAGATTATCACAGGCATGAAGAGCATTGCAGCCCTGAAAAATGGATTGTTCACCGGAAATATGGCCTTAGGATATGACCCGGCAACTGGAGTTATCAGTTATGAGGGAGACCCCAATAAACAAAATACCAATCACCTGATGACTATTATGGGAGGCTTTGAAATAATGAATGAAATGCAGGAAATGATTCAGGTTCCGGAGTTCAACAAAGTATGGCTGGAACATGCACGTGACTACAAACAAAAAGCACTCGAAATTACGCATAATCGTTTCCGGGTTTGCAGACTGATGGCATACGCTGCATCCCATCTGTATGACCCGAAAACAGCTGCAGAGGCCTGGAAGGATTTATGGAGCAAACTGGAACATACTCCGGCACCGGAATTCAAGATAGAAAAAGTGCTTCCCCCGGAAGTTCCGGCAACTATGGATGAATGTAAGACAATCAGCACCAATGATGCTGCTTTGTGGAGTCTGGATGCGATCTATATGCAGGAGGTAATTCCGCAATAAGCCATAATAGATAATAAAAACGGCTTTAAATGATATTCTTCTATCATTTAAAGCCGTTTTTTACATCCAATATTTTCTTTCTTCTAAAATTTGAAGACCAATACACCGGCTGTAGCAATATTAGGAGTACCAATCAACACTTTTGCTCCTTGAGGAAGTGCAAACTGATAAGGTTGGTCACTATAGTTTAGCACTATACCTAATCCGTTACGGTATTCCATTGTCACACCGTAAGGTAAATTCATTACTTCAATTTGCAGACGACTATACAACTTATCCAAAACCTGACGCTCCAAAGCCCCGTCTGAACTATCTACCCCGATATAAGTCACAGACCCCTTTCCTAATTTACGGAAAGTAACCGCAGGTTTTCCTTCATAAAATTCATTCGTATAAGTAGCCCAAACCTCATTGGAAGCACCGGGTTGCAAAATCTCTCCCCAAGTATTCCAAGTATAGATTTTTCCATCCATCTTTACTTGTCCTGGATCTTGAGGCAACAACAAGTCATAAAACTCCATGTGATTTCCGGTCAACTCATCAATCATTGAACCAAAAGGAGCCTCCGGTAAACGTCCAAAACGGTCTTTCTGTGCGGTACGGCAAGTCAGCACCAAGTTTCCTCCTTCTTCCACATATTTTTTCCACCTTGCCACCAGTTCTTTATCGGCCAACTGATATGCCGGAACGATCATCACCGGATATTGTGAGAAATCTTTCTCTTCAGAAATAAAATCTACAGGAGCTGCATAAGACTTAAGTGTACGATAATATTTATCTACATGAGCAAAAGTATTCCATGTTGCATTCTGTTTCTGACGGTCAATGCTCCAATAATTTTCCGGATTCCATAAAATAGCTGTCTTCCGTTTCAGATAGGTTTCCGGTTTATCTTCCTTCGGGCGATAATCTTTTCTCAAAGAACGGATTTCTTTCATAAACTGTTCATACTCTCGTCCGCCTGGTGTCACAGTTACACCGTCTGTGCCCACAATACCATAATGGTACTGTTCAGTTCCATACAAAGGCTGACGATAGCGATACGTACAGATAAAATCAGAGCCTCCGGCAAATACACTCCATAACCACAAACGGACAGCACCTGGCAAAGGTTGAGGATTGATACTTCCCCAGTTTACCTGTCCCGGCTGCAACTCCATTACCCCGTAAGTACCATTTACCGGACGGAAAAAGTCATTTGCCATGGCAATCCGTAAAGGATTTCCCACACGATATCCTCTACGACCGATACCTTCATTGTCACCATATACCATATAGCGGGTATAGCTGACAAAATCCAAGTCCTTGCTACCTCCAATATGTCCTTTATCATAATCTGGAATATAATTGGTAGTCACCCACTGGTTCTTGGCATATTTCTTGATTAATCTGCATTGTTCATTCAAGAAATCATTAGTCTGCTTGGCTGCAAACCGACGATAATCCAGAATCTGATGATGATTCATAAACATCTGGGCGGTTTTAGGCAAGGTGATTTCCTCAAACCGAGAATAGACTTCACTCCAGAAGGCTGTGCCCCAGGCTGCGTTCAGTTCCTGAATATTGTGATAGTATTTTTCTTTCAAGAATTCCCGGAAAGCTTCTTCTGCTGCCTGATTATAATCAAATTGTACAGTAGGCTCATTATCCAACTGCCAGCCAATTATGCGCGAATCCTTTCCATAATGGCGGGCCAGTTCTTCAATCATACGATAAGCGAGTTTTCGGTAAACAGGAGAAGCAAAAGAAGCATGCTGGCGTGCCCCATGATCTTGCACAGTGCCATCTTCGGACTTCAGCAAAATCTCCGGATATTTACGGCTTAACCATACAGGAGGAGTAGCTGTAGAAGTGCACATCACGACCTTCAAATCATATTTGGCCGCCAAGGCAACTGCCCGGTCCAGCCAAGAAAAATCATATACCCCCTCCTGTGGCTCAAGCTGCGCCCAAGCGAATTCTGCAAAATGAGTAAATTCAAATCCTAGTTCATGCATCTGTTTCAGGTCGCGTTCCCATTGACTTTCATCCCAATGTTCCGGATAATAATAAGCTCCTGTCAAGGTCAAATCTTTGTCATTAAACCAGGTATGCTGAGCAAAAACTCCCCCATAGAACAAGCACCCGCATACCATTGCAAGCAAACGTTTTTTCATCGTATTCAAGTATTAGTTTTGAAATGTATTACTCTTGCAAAGGTAGAAGGAAATCACAATCAGCCTGCATGATAGCTCATTTTTTTCAGGAAAGTGTATGATAATCGAGGAACATGTATAATAATCCATGCTCCTTTCAATTCAAGATGCGTAACTTTGCTGAAACAAGGACAACATTTTATCAAGAACTATGAATTCACTGAAATCATTTGTGACTGGATTGTTTTTATGGAGCATTTTTGGGGGAATTTCTGCTCAAAACAAAGCACTTTCTTTCTCTATGCCCGATGGTTCAGGTACACTCAGACTAGGCATTATCGAAAACGACTCAAGCCGATGGCTGGATGAGAAACAGACACAGCTGCATATCGATTGCCATCCACTCAGTGATACAAAAGGATTCATTCTGGAAATCGAAAATAAGAGAGAAGATATCACATTGGGATGGGCTTTTGGAGGATGCGATGCGACCACTCCAGAAACAGATATTGAACCTCAATATTGCAAAGACAATGTTTTCAATGTAGAAGGTACACAAGTTACAGTCTACCACGGAAAAGTTATGCAACTAAAAGTAACTAATCTCATAGTCCCTTCAGCTTCTTCCATTCGTTTATCCGACGGACACAAGCAACATACTCCGTTGGCACTTTTCACATCCGGGAAGAAAACGGATGCTCCCGTACTGGCAGCAACCTGCCTGATTCGTAAAGGAGAAAAAGTGTACTTCTGTGCATACAAGCAAAATGCAAAGGCCGACTATGCCGACTACATGTTACCAGCATTGTTTTACCAAGAAAAGCAACAACCATGAATAAGAAAATCATCATTTGCTTGTGGATTTTGTTTCTCTGTACAAACATACTGCAAGCAAAAATTTATAACGTAAAAGATTTCGGAGCCGTAGGCGACGGACAGCACATTGATTCTGAAGCCATCAATCAGGCTATCGTGCAAGCTGCCCGCGAAGGAGGGGGAACAATATATGTTCCTGCTGGAAAATATGCCTGTTATTCTATCCGACTTGCCAGCCAGATTCATCTGTATCTGGAACAAGGTGCTACAATTGTGGCTGCTTTCCCTACGGCCGAAAAGGGATATGACAAAGCAGAATCCAATCCCCATAACAGCTATCAAGACTTCGGACACAGCCACTGGAAGAATTCCCTTATCTGGGGAATTAACCTGGAAGATATTACAATCAGTGGTCCAGGAAAGATTGACGGAAAAGGATTGACACGCGAAGAAAGCCGACGCGACGGAGTAGGCAATAAAGCCATCAGTCTGAAAGAATGCAAGAATGTTACACTGAAAGATCTGTCTATGTTTCGTTGTGGTCACTTTGCCCTACTGGCTACTGGAGTAGACAACTTGACCATCGATAACCTGAAAGTCGATACCAACCGTGACGGATTTGACATCGACTGTTGCAAAAATGTACGTATCAGCCGATGCAGCGTCAATACTCCATGGGATGATGCTATTGTACTAAAATCATCTTATGCGTTAGGCTACTTTAAAGATACAGAAAACGTAACAATCTCCGACTGTTACGTCAGCGGATACGATCGCGGAACTATGCTCAGCGGTACTTGGGAACTGGATGAGCCTCAGGCACCGGACCATGGCTACCGTACAGGACGTATCAAACTGGGTACAGAATCTAGTGGAGGATTTAAGAATATCACCGTAACCAACTGCATTTTCGAACATTGCAGGGGACTGGCTTTGGAAACAGTAGACGGAGGACATCTGGAAGATATTGTAATCAGTAATATTACAATGAGAAATATAGTCAACGCACCTATTTTCCTCCGGTTGGGCGCACGTATGCGCAGTCCTGAAGGCACTCCTGTGGGCACCAT
>OHAT01000890.1_pt1 | contig 28582 bp, 28 predicted proteins | sample 1577141 | NCBI WGS metagenome assembly OHAT01 (sample SAMEA3541578, study PRJEB24748) | human gut metagenome | biome: human gut; feature: human-associated habitat; material: faeces | place: China | collected 2012 | reverse complement strand
GGTTGAGCCCGACAACACCACAGACAAGACAATCACATGGAAGTCTGACAACGAGGCTGTCGCCACGGTATCTTCTGACGGAACGGTGACAGCTGTATCGGTCGGCATCGCCAATATCACGGCGACCTGCGGCAAAGCAACAGCAACCTGCAAGGTCACAGTGAATCCTGTAGAAGCTACGGGTGTAATCCTCAGTGCAGATAATATGTCACTGCTCGTGGGTCAGAGCGAAAAGCTCACAGCTACGGTTGAGCCCGACAACACCACAGACAAGACAATCACATGGAAGTCTGACAACGAGGCTGTCGCCACGGTATCTTCTGACGGAACGGTGACAGCGGTATCAGTCGGCACCGCCAATATCACGGCGACCTGCGGCAAAGCAACAGCAACCTGCAAGGTCACAGTAAATCCAATTTTAATTGAAAGCATAACTATTTCGCCGGAATTCATATCGGAAAAAGAAGGACAAAGAATCCAACTTACGGTAACTATTCTACCGGAGGATGCTACAGATAAATCATTGGAATGGTCAAGCTCTGATGAGTCAGTTGCGAGCGTTAGCCAATCCGGGATAGTCCAAATACATAAGATTGGGTATGCGCGCATAACCGCAACTGCGAAAGATGGTAGTGGTGTATATGGGACTTGCGACGTAGAGGGTCAGTCGGAAATTGAGAGTATCCTCATTAATAACGATGTGAAATGGGATTTATATGATATGCAGGGAATACTGGTAAAATCTGAGTTGTCAAAAAATGATATAAGACATATTTTACCCGGATTCTATATACTTCGGAGTGGAAACAAAGTTTTGAAAGTCAAATTGTGATATTTCTTGATTACGTTTTAAAAAGAGGCTGTGTCATTACGACACAGCCTCTTTTTTGCGGGTTCAAATTTTATTATTTGTATCAAGGCGAGATCCTTGAGAGCAATGCTCTATAGGATACAGAAATAATTCAGTTGAAATGCGTAACCTCCATCGTTGAACTCGATATAAACAAGAGAATATAAAGGCTTAGAAAATTACGAAAAAATTGTCAGAGGACGCCGGTGAGGGCGAAGAGATTGCGGTAGTAGTCGGCTTTCTTTTCGAGTTTCATGGGGTAGGCGCGCGAGGTCGAGGGCATGCGGGCTATCGTTATCGGGCGATCCGCGAGCTTTATGCTGACGGTGGCGCCCATTTTCGGGACTTCGGTCGAGGTTTGTTCGGCAACGACTTCCGAGGCTTTTATTCCGGCGGGGGCTATGAAGCGGCAGTCGGGCATCGTGGCGACGAGCGCGGGGATGTCGCGCTGCTCGACGATCTCGAGGAATTTGTCGGAGGCGTTGCCGGCGAGGCGTCTGATGGCGAGGCCGGTGTCGCTCAGGGCGATATGGCGTTCGGTCAGCAGCTGTTTGATTTCGTCGAGGCGGTAGCCGGTGAGGTCTGGCGTCAGCAGTGCGTTTTTGTCTCCTTTGAAAATGAGGCCCATGATGCGCCAGAAGTCGTTGATTCGGTTGGGGTAGTAGAAGTCCATCGCCCAGCGGCTGCGCGCCGGAGGAAAGGTGCCGACGAACAAAACGACGGCGCCGTCGGGAACAAAGGGCTCCCAAGGGTGATATTCAACGGGTTGTTCCATAGTATGTCAGATAATTATTTGCGGCCGAAGTCGGCGGGTATCTCGCCCCATTCCTCGGTGTTCCACTTCATGATGGGGTTCATTACGGTGTGTGTGGCGAGCCAGGCCTCGGCGCGGGCTATCATGTCGCGCAGAGGGGCGTTGGCGGCGGTAGGTGTCAGATTTGTGTTGGCTTTTTTCTTGCGAACCCAGCTCTGCCCGGTGCGTGAATCGGAGTAGACGGGCACTTCATGGCGGCCGAGCTTGTCGAGCCAAGCCAGAGCATGGACGAGGGCCAGAAATTCTCCGATATTGTTTGTTCCTCCGGCGAGCGGGCCGACGTGGAAAAGTTCCTGGCCGGTCATCACGGCTACGCCCCGGTATTCCACCGGGCCCGGATTGCGGCTGCAGGCGGCGTCGGCGGCGATGGCGTCGGGGCGCATTCCGGGAATGAATGCCGGATCGGTTTTGGGCTTGGCCTGCCGAGCCATGCCGCGGAAGATGGCGAGATGGTCGGCCGGGTTGCCCCGGTATGCCTCGATGGCTTCCTCGCGGGAGTTGAAGCTCTTGTAGCGGGCGTCTTTGTAGCCTTTGACCTGTTGAAGGCAGTCTTCCCACGAGTCGAAGACACCTGTCTCGACGCCGTTCCAGACAACATAGTATTTCTTAGGCATCAGCTCAGCGAGAGGTAGATTGATATATCGACGGGACGCATGCCGGAGGCTTTCGCAATCTGCTGGTTGACAACGCGCCCGAGATATGTCACCACGGCGGTTCTCAGTCCGCGGTGGCCGTTGAGCGCGTCGGAAAGCGACCTGAAGGCAAACATACGCTCGAGGGTGGTGAGCAAAGTGTCGCTCATTGCCATGGCGGCGGTGCGCGGCACGAGGCTTCCCGGGTTTGTCAGAGCCACGCGCTGCGAGCAGCGGCGCGCTTCGGCTATTGCGGCGCGGTTGTTGACGTCGATTGCGGGCAGCGATGGGAATGAGGCGCCGGGCATTGACGAGAGGTCGACGATGACGACGCCGGTTTTCATCAGGCCGACGGCGTCGGCGCCGAGGATGACATCATGCGAGGGCGCTGCGGCCACTATGACGTCGGCGCTACGCAAGGCGTTCCCCACGACGTGGGGATGGAGCGATGAGGCCACTACCCATTGTCCGAGCTCACTGACGCTGCGCCGGAGGCGGTAGACATCGTTGTCGAACATTCTGACCGTGGCTCCAAGGCCATTGGCTGCGCTCGCGGCCGAACAGGCGGCTATGCCGGAGCCTATGACGACAACCTCACAGGCAACAATTCCGGCTACGCCCCCGAGCAGGATTCCCTTTCCGGCAGGATCAGCCAGCTGCATCGCCGCGACGGTCATCGCGGCGCGACCGTCGATTTCGGCGAGAATGTCGCCGAAAGGGCGGTTGCCTTCCGAGTCTTCGATAAGGTCGAGCGCAAGGGTGGTTATATGGCGCTGAAGCAGAGGGGTGACTGTATCGGCATTCTGCATCTCGGGATGGAGCAGCGTCAGCAGGAGGCTTCCGCGCCGCATATTGCTGACATCTCGCGGGCGCAGCGGCGCCATCGATATCACGATATCGCAGCCGAGAGCCTCGTCGCGGCTGACGATGAAGGCTCCCTGACGGGTGTAGCGGTTCTCGGGATAGTTGAGCGCAGCTCCAGCTCCTTGCTCGATCTTAATTACAAAGCCGCGCTCGGCAAGCCGGGTCACGCCTTCGGGCGTCAGTGGGAACCGGCGTTCTTCTCCCCGGGAGCTTGCCGGAAGACCGATTGTCAGGCGGCGGCGAAGGGTAGCTGCCATGTCGGGCGCCGGTTTTGTCGTGTAGGCTTGCTTTTCCACAGCTTCAGTAATGGTCAGTTTATATGAAATGATTCGATGAATCGGTTCGCCGACAGCTCGATTTGTTCGAGAGACTCGAGCAGATCGCCCGAGAATGTTGCTTTAGCTTCGGAGTAGTAAGGCTCGCGCTCGGCGAAGAGTCTGTCGACGAAGGTTTCCAGCGAACTGTCGTCGAGGCCCGACAGGAGCGGGCGCGATCTGCGTCCGGCCTTGAGCCGCCGCAAAAGCAGGTCGCGCGAGGTATTGAGATAGACGGTAAGTCCGCGGCTGTTCATCAGCTCCATGTTGTCGGCGTATGAGGGAACGCCTCCCCCGCAGGCAACGACGATGTCTTCGCCATTACTGACCTCTTCGAGAAGGCGCCGCTCGATTCGGCGGAAATGTTCTTCGCCATCTTCTTTGAAAATGGTGTTTATCGTGCGGTGGCAGCGGGCTTCTATCAAGGTGTCGAGGTCGACGAACCGCAACGAAGTCATCGCCCCGAGCGCACGCCCGAGCGTCGACTTGCCGCAGCCCATAAAGCCAATTAGAAATATTGGACGCATGACGATTGAAATTAGAGAGGCCGACCGCAGAGGCTTAATCTTTAAGCCGAAAAATCGCTTTCCCATGACAAGCAGAGAAAGTAACGACGACGCTGCCTTTGACAGTTGCTTCTGTTTGCAAATATACAAATTATTTTCAATTCGGTTACATTTTCGATACAAAAAACTTGAATCGTCATTGAAAACGATGGCAGCCGACCCGTTTCCGGATCGGCTGCCAGAGAGCCGCGAGTGGGTTCTTAACCATATTTTCAAGGATATTCATCGGAATTCAAAAGAAACTAAATTTAGTGGTAATCAGTATTTTGCAAATTTCGGACATTCTCATAAATTCCTTAAAAATCCCTTATTTTGTTATTGTTGGCTACCCTTTGGCTACCTGAATCAGAGTTTTTTATTACCTTTGTAAACATAAGAACTAAAGAGTAATAGATATGGCTATAAGGAAAAATTGTCGAGCCGATAATACATATATTATCAGTACTGATACTACCGACAATCCTAAGTTGGGGGCGAAAGTGCTGAATGATGGTCGGGAGAGTCTGTTTCTGGACTATTATTTTGGCTATACAAAGGTCTATAATGATAAGACTGGCAAGGAGACTGTTAAGAAAGATCCGAAACGCGAATATTTAAGCCTGTATCTTTGGCAAGCTCCCAGAACGCAACTTGAACGTCAGCAGAACAAAGAGATGCTGGAAATGGCCAAGAAAATTCGCTTTGAGCGCGAACAGGAGCTGAAAGAGAACAAACTTGGCTACCGTCTAAAGAAGGAAGAAGTCGAGATAAACTATCTTGACTGGATGGCCGAGTATCATGCTAACTATACAAAAAGCGACGGCAATCAGATTCGTCGCGCAAGAACTGTGTTCATCGATTTCCTTGTTGACCCCAAGATGAAACTGTTGCCAGAAAAAGTCAAAGGCGACATGACTAAGGAAGAAAAGGAGGCCATCCAAAAGAATAATACGAAAAAGGCAGCCGAAAGATAGAAAAAGGCAGCAGGTCTAAAAGTAAAGCCTGAGCAACTGACCAAGGATTTGATGCGCTCTTTCACCGAGTATCTGATTAAACGCTTCACCGGGGAAGGTGCCCACACCCTGTATGCCCGATTCAAGAAGATGATATTGGCTGCCGTAGAAAAGGATATCATTCGTAAGAATCCTTGCACAGGTGTTTCGATAAAGAAAGACTACGGACAGTTGAAAAAGGACATTCTCAGTCAGGAAGAAATAACTACACTCGTTGCCACGCATTATGACAAGGAGAATCCCGACATTCGCCGGGCGTTCATCTTTTGTCTGTATTGCGGCCTCCGCTGGTGTGATGTAAAAGACCTCACCTATGCCAATGTCGATTATTCAAACAAGTTACTAAAGTTTGAGCAGAGCAAGACCAAAGCCCATAGCGCAGCCAGTGGAGTTGTCATCCCGCTCAACGACGGACTTTTGGCGCTCATAGGCCAGCCGAAAGGCGGCAACCGCAATCAACTCATCTTCCCATTGCCGTCGCATACCATGTGCCTGAAAGCCTTGCGCCACTGGGTAGCCCGTGCCGGTATTGAAAAGCACATCACCTGGCACTGCGCCCGTCACAGTTGCGGAACAAATCTGTTGAGCAACGGAGCCAACATCAAGACCGTAGCCAGCATCCTCGGACACAGCGGCCTCGCCCACACCGAGAAATACACCCGAGCCGTCGATTCCCTCAAACAAGCCGCCATCGACTCCATGCCACCGTTAAATATATAACACCTTAAACACCAACTGATATGTCAATCAAAGTTTACGTCCTCACAGACCCCATACTTATCGACTTCGCTCAGGACGGCGACATCGAAGGTTTCAAAGAATACCTCGATTCCGATGATACCATTTACTTCAACGATCCGGAAACCTTCGACACCGAGATGGAAGCCCTCGCATATTGTGCAGGCATCGGCTACGGCAAAGATGAGCGTGCCCCGGTAGAGCGTTATCCACTCCGCAGTTCGGAAGAAGACGATCTGCCATTCATCGAAGCCATAGAGAAATACTGAATTAATAACGACCTTCTATATGTCTATTCAAAGAGATAAAATCTTCTCCCATAACGGAGAGGCGGTTTTTATAATTGGCAACGGATTTGACATTGATATTGGCCTTCCTACCTCATATGCAAAGTTCGCGCAAAGTGATTATTGGCCATTTAGTCAGCCTGTTGATATTCCTCAAGCGACTCCATTTGGTTACAGTCATAGGTCGTTACATAATACTTTACATGAAGCAGCATTAGATTCAAATTGGTTTGATATAGAACAAATCTTAACAGACTATGCAACTATAGGAGGGGCATATAACCCTAAATGCTCTATATCCGACAATGATTTAGAAGATGCAAAAACAGATAAAGAAACATTTAATTTATTGTGCGATTCTTTGTCGGCCTATTTAAAATCTATTCAGACTAATGAGTTAAAAAAATCTTCTGTCGCTGCTCGCGTTCTACGAGAAATTGTAGAGAGCAGATATTTTACCAAAATTTTTTCGTTTAACTATACCGATCTAAAGCTAATCGCTAATCATATAGATATAGAGCGTGATTTTTGGTATACACATATGCATGGTGATTTAGACACTGGTATTATATTAGGTATTGAAAGTCAGGTGGAGTTCATGCCTCCATATCGTTTCCTTTGTAAAGAGTATAATATGAATTATCGAACAAGATTTTTAAATTACTGTTTACAAGAAGCAAAAGAAATTGTTATATTTGGACACGCATTAGGTAAAATAGATTATCATTATTTTCAGCAATTATTCTCACAGCAAAGTCGTGAGGATATGAAGTATCCAGATAATAAAACGATTACGATTTTTACTAAAGATGAGGAAACCAAACGAGATATATGTGATCAACTACGCAATATGAATAATAGGCGACTTGATTTGTTATATGGAATGAATATATTCCATATCCTCAGGACGGATGGCAGTGATGAATCGGAAATTCAAGCATTCATTGATAACATTAAAATTCAAACGAAAGAATATAAAGGACTTCACAATATCAAAGATTAGTCTGGCCAATCGATTATTCTAATTTTGCCGCAATTTTGCCCATGTCAATAACTACACAATAACTATCCTTGCCTCGGATGCCAAAAGTCTCGGGAAAAATTGTTAACTTTGCAATCTAATCTGCGCTTGCGCTGACGAAGACCACTCATGTAAGAAACATTTCTTATACAACATATTACGGAACTTCCTTGTAGCCGCATAAAGGTTTGGTCGCCTGTCAGCCTACAAGGAAGTTCTTGTTTTATAATGGCTGATGTATTATCGAAAGAACAGCGGCACATGTGTATGTCGCGTATCAAGAGCAAGGACACAAAGCCCGAGGTCTTGGTTCGTCGCTTCCTTTTCGCGCACGGCTTCCGTTTTCGGCTTCATCGTAAAGATTTGCCAGGGAAGCCTGATATTGTTCTTCCAAAATACAATACTGTCATATTCATTAACGGATGTTTTTGGCATGGACACAAAGATTGCAGATCTGCAACTTTGCCTGAAACCAACCACGATTTTTGGGCTGCCAAAATATCCGGCAATGTCGAGAGAGACAAAGCTACTTATGCCAAACTTATTGAAATGGGATGGCGAGTTATTGAATTATGGCAATGCCAACTGAAACCAAAGACGAAAGACCAAACGCTGAGTAACCTGATAACGGAACTTCAAAATGAGTAAAGATAGACTGACCTTCACGCTGATGGATATGGGCTACAAAAAATCCGGACCCGTGCAAATATTCGACGAGCGTACTTGCTATGACGACATAGTCAACGAAAACGGAGACCCTGTCGTTATTGATTTCCCTGCACAATTAGCAATAGTTACTCATGCCCTCATGCTCAAAAACAGACCGCATGGGGCTATCTATCAAACTAAAGCCGAGCAGCTAATTGATGCTTGGACTAATTCAACTTTGCCGAGCAAAGTAAAACTGGATTGCTCCTCTGTCGCTTGTGAGCCGTTAACCCCTTTTCAGCGTTCCCTTTTTGATGATCTGAACCTCGTTCCGTTCCCTGGGCCTAAAGACCCCAAATTCACATTCATCGACCTTTTTGCCGGTATTGGAGGTTTTCGCATGGCCTTCCAAAATCTTGGAGGCCAATGTGTATTTTCCTCCGAGTGGGATGCTCAGGCTCAAAAAACTTATTTCGCCAACTATGGCGAAGTCCCTTTTGGCGATATAACTTCTGAGAATACCAAGCGATTTATTCCTGATAACTTTGATATTCTTTGTGCCGGCTTCCCTTGCCAGGCATTTTCCCTCGCAGGTAAACGCCTCGGCTTCGAGGAAACCCGTGGCACTCTTTTCTTCGACGTCGCAGAAATCCTCCGTCGCAAACAGCCAAAATCATTTTTCCTTGAGAATGTGAAAGGACTTGCCATTCACGATAAAGGCAAAACGCTTAAAACCATTCTCAACACTCTTGACGAAATAGGTTATACCGTGGTTCCGCCCCAGATTGTTAATGCCATGTACTTCGGCGTTCCTCAGCATCGCGAACGCATTTACATTGTAGGCTTCCGTAAAGACCTTGGCATAAATCCCGAAGACTTTACTTATCCTGAACAGAAAGAAGTGACTACTCACTTTATTGACATTCGCGAAAAAGGCCCTGTACCCTCAAAGTATTATCTTTCTACGACATACGTCAATACTCTCATAGCACATAAAGCTCGCCATGAGAGTAAAGGCAATGGCTTCGGTTATGCCATCGTCGGAGACAATGAGGTGGCTAACGCTATTGTGGTAGGTGGCATGGGTCGAGAACGTAACATCGTAATCGACACACGCCAAACTGATCTAACGCCTACAACACGTATCAAAGGCGAATATAATAAAGACGGCTGGCGCCGCATGACTCCGAGAGAATGGGGTGCCTTACAGGGCTACCCGGTATATGACAAAGGCGATGGTTCGCCTGTATTCCAAATCCCGGTTGCAGATGCTTCAGCTTACAAACAATTCGGTAACTCAGTAGCGGTTCCCGCTATTCAGGCTACTGCACAACAATTACTTCAAGTCCTTAAGGACCGTCAAATCCTCGAATTATAAGCCATGTCAGACACCAAAGAAATAAAAGGTAATGTGGGCGAATGGAGCGAAATTTACACTCTCCTTAAACTGTTAGGTGAGGGAAAGGTTTACGCCGGTGACGAGAACCTTGATAAAATCAAAGACCTCGTCTATCCAATCATCATGATTATCAGGAACGAGGAAGAAGGCGTCCTCGACTATAAAGTTCAACAAGCTGATATTGTTATACAAACCGTTGATGGCGTTGAACTACTTCGCATACCTGCAAGCACGTTCCTAAAAGAAGCGGAGCATCTTTTATCGGCTATGCAGAATAAGCCGGCGGGAGAGCGTTCTTTCCCTGTTGCCAAAACTCAGGCTTTCATGGATAGAATCCACTGTACAAAGCTAAAGGCATCGTCATCGGACAAGACAGACATTCATATTGTCCTCCATGATTCTCGTACTCGGATGAATCGTGATATGGGGTTCAGCATTAAATCTCAACTTGGTGGTGACTCAACGTTGCTTAATGCAAGCGGTGCAACCAATTTCACGTATCGTGTAGAAGGGTATAATTTTTCTGATGAAGAAATTGAGAAGATTAATGCTATCGACACGCGTAAAAAAATTATTGATCGCGTTGAAGCCATTTGGCATAAAGGCGCTCGTCTCGTATTCGATAAAGCGGATAATGCAACCTTCCGCACTACGCTTCAAATGATGGACGGTGATTTGGCAAAAGTCATAGCTCATCTTCTTATTGAGCAATTCAAAACCGGGAACAGGATGCTTTCTGACTTAACTGCAGACCTCGCAAATGATAATCCGCTTGGTTACGATGCGGAGGATCTACAATCAATATACGCATATAAATTGAAGCATCTTCTCACATCGGCTGCCCTCGGCATGATGCCGTCCAAAACTTGGACAGGGCATTACGACGCTAATGGCGGCTACCTCGTAGTAAAGAAAGATGGCGAAATTCTCTGCTATCATTTCTACGACCATAACCGTTTTGAAGATTTCATATTTCGCAATGCCTACCTTGAACGTGCTAAGACTCGTCGCCACGGCTACGGTTCTCTCTATCGCGAAGATGATGGGAATGTATATTTCAAACTTAACCTCCAAATAAGACTCAAATAAGTAGATTATGAAAGGCTCTATCTGGCGAAAATGGGACTTACATGTTCATACTCCTGAATCTGGAATGGCGAATGAATTTAACTGTGATTGGGATACCTATGTCGTACAGTTATTCAAACGTGCTATTGAAGAAGGGATCGCAGTTATTGGCATTACAGATTATTTTACAATTGAAGGATATAAGAAATTAATTTCGTGAGGATATAGCGTGTGGTATTGACGTTTGTTATTTTGAGGCGAATAGTGTGCGAGCCGTCGGAATTCACCCTCGACGGAACTATGACAAAAGAAAGTTGAGCCATAATATATAAACTTTGTTAAAATATTCCAGTCAGTGCAGGTGCACGGAATCTGCACGGATTTCACCTCAAAAGTGAGGATATTTTCTAAAATATGCAATGTGTTTAACAACATAAAAAGAGAAAACCAACCGTTTAATTGGCTGGTTTTCAGTAGTTTTAGCTTTGAGCCGCGAGTGGGACTCGAACCCACGACCTTTTCGTTACGAATGAAATGCTCTACCAACTGAGCTATTGCGGCTTGGTTTTGCGGTGCAAAGATACTAATTATTTATTGTCTGCAAACTATAAGTAAACAGAATTTTTGAATTTTTCAGATCGAGAATGCCCATCGAGGGCCTGTTTACGTAAGGCGTCACGCTTGCAATTGTCAGTTGCTGGCTCATCGGCATGTTGTAGTAATAGTAATAATAGTAGTAGTTGTTACTTGTTGCATTGCTCTCGAAGCCGATTGTTACCGGGCAGATGGTGAAGTTCATGTCGTCGTCGGTAATCTCTTCTTTATCGAGTAGCGACAGTATGTAGTCGCGCATCTCGCTGAACACGTAGCGATGGTTGAACGAGTCGTAGGTCGCGTAAAAAGATGTTGTGTCGTTGGGAAGCTTGCTACGGGCGAAGAAGTCGTTTTTCTCGGAGGTTTTAACAAGAAGGACTGTCGGGGGCGGCGTGAGTCCGTAGCTGTTTGTGATGTCGAGCGTCGGAATTTCAAGCGACACGGTGTTTATAATCGAAAGCAGAGTTTTTTCGCTGCGGTATTTCTCGATCATCTCGCGTGCGGGAAAGCGGATTTCGACGTCGTAGCCTGTCGGCGCGGCAATGACTGCCTGTTCGGAGGCTTTTGCGCTCAGCTCGGGCGACACGTTATAGTGCATGTTGTTGTTCGTGACGATTTCGGGGGTCACGGCGAGATATGCTGCAGAGTTGTAGACGGTTGTGTCGCGGTCGGTCTCTTCGTCGCGATAGGTGCGATGGAAATAGAGAGTTATGGCTGTCGAGTCGATCTGGGCCACTCGGCCGCTGCCGAATGATGTTTTGATATAGAAGCCTTTGAACCATTGTGAGAATGCTCCGGGTGTGGCGAATGTCTCGGGCGATTCTTTGTATTTGGCAAGAAGCTCGGCTCCGAAGCTGTTCGGCAGATCGATATTGATAAGACGGAATTTGCGTTTTTGCTCGGTTGGGCTGAGGCCGGCGGCTGTGGCAGTGTATGTTGCCGTTGCGTAGGGCGTCGGCTCGTAATATCCGGCAGGATTGAAGTCGCTGAATATCGGAGCGGGGAGGTCGCGAGTCAGGCGGTGGACGGCTATTCCCATAGGCATCAGCGAGTCGCCGACATATCCGCCGAGGGGCATACGCATGACAAGCCGCACGGAATCAAGGTCGACGTCGGTGTAGGGAATGGTCTGGCTGGGCATAAACTGGGTTACTACGTCGCTCGAGAAAGAGCCGTAGCCTTCGGCGTCGATATTTCCCAGGAGCTGGAGTATTGTTCTCGACTGAACTCTTCCGGAGGCGACAGAGTGGCCGGTCAGTGTGAAAGAGTCGTCGACTACGATCTTGACCTGATCCTGGATCAGTGAGGATCCGATTGTCGAGGTATCGTCGTCGCACGCGCTGACCAAAGCTGACAGGGCGGCCACGAACAGAAATACCTTTAAGAGGCGTTTCATTTGTTAAAGCGAGTTATAGAAATCGACATAGGCGCGAGCGGCTTCGGCGGGGTCGTCGTGGTAGTCGAGGACGGGACGCCCGAGGCTGCGGGCGTAGTCGAGCAGAGCCGGATCGGCATCGGGCACTCCGGCGACGACGCCGTCGGCATAGTCGATGGCTATGCGCATCAGCTCGTTGAATCCGACCGGGGGTGTTGCTATGGACTTTATGTTGTCGGCCGAAATGCCGTCGGTAATGATTTTCTCAGCGAAGCGCTCAGCCAGAGGGGCGAGCAGTCCGTCGGGAGATGTTATTGTCACAACTACTTTAGAGTCGCGGAAGGCGGGATCGTCGTTGTAGTTTTTTTTGAGCAGAAGAGGGGCGAGGGCTGAAAGCCATCCTGTGCAGTGGATTACTTCGGGAGCCCAGCGTAATTTTTTTACGGTCTCGACAACGCCGCGCACAAAGAATATCGCGCGTTCGTCGTTGTCGCCGAGGCTTGTGCGTGTTTCGAGCTCTTTTATAGGGCTGCGGCTGAAATAGTCATCGTTGTCAATGAAATAGACCTGCATGCGTGTGGGCTGCAGGGTGGCGACTTTGATAATCAGAGGATGGTCGGTGTCGTCGATTATGATATTCATGCCGCTTAGGCGAATCACTTCGTGGAGCTGGTTACGGCGTTCGTTGATAGAGCCGTATTTCGGCATGAAAGTACGCACCTCAAAGCCTTGTTCCTGAACTCCTTGTGGGATCAGCCGGCTGCGGAGCGAGCCATGGTTTTCGGCAACGTAGGGCGAGATTTCCTGAGAAATATAGAGGATTTTTCGTTTCTCCATTGATGCAATATTGCTATTATTTCGCAAAGTTACGCTTTTTTCCTGATAAATGCAAACCTCGTGTGTGGTTTGCATGTGCGTTCAAAAGCTAAGCGCGGAGTGTCTCGTCGACAATCCGCGCTTTAAGAATTACTATTTTACAACCTTTGTAAGTCGTGTTAGTTCTTGGGTATAGATTTGTATATTGAACCGCTGTCAGGCGGTACGGTTTTCACGCTTGCAAAGGTAATGTGCGGTTGTTACAATTGTGTGGCAGTCGTGAGACAATGTTGTGAAAAAAAACTGTTTTTCGCGGATTTATTTCATCATCGACAGAAAAGCGGCGGGAATACCGGTTGAGAAGTCCATCGGACGACGTGAATTCGGATGGACGAACTTCAGAGTGCGGGCGTGGAGAGCGAGCCGGTGTATGGGGGATGTAGCAGCTCCGTAGCGGCGGTCGCCTACGATTGGATGGCCGAGGTCTTTCATGTGGACTCGAATCTGGTTCTTGCGGCCCGTGTCGAGGCTCAGTTCAACGAGTGTGTGGCCGTGAGAGCGGTCGAGAACGCGGTAGCGCGTGACGGCGAGCTTGCTGTCGGCGTTGACGGGCCGGGGAGTGGAGTAGACTTCATGCTCGGCGTTCTCGTTGAGGTAAGAGCGGATGGTTCCCTCGTCATCTTCGATATATCCCTCGACAACCGCAACGTAGTTGCGTTCGAGAACCATGTTGTTCCAGTTGTGCTGCATGGTCTCTTTGGCCTGTTGGTTCTTGGCGAACATCATCAGACCCGAGGTGTCGCGGTCGAGACGGTGGACGATGAAGATTTTGTTCCGTGGATTGCTCCATTTGACGTAGTCGCGCAATATTGAATAGGCGGTTCCTTCCTTTATCTTGTCGGTTCCCATTGAAAGGAGTCCGTAGCCTTTGTCGACAACAATAATGTCGTCGTCTTCAAAGACAAGACGCAACCGGCGGTTGCGGAATGTCAGGAAGGGACGCACGAGGTTGATTTTCACTTCGTCGCCGGCCGACAGTCCGGTGTCGAATTGGCGTGTGGGCACGCCGTTGACGGCGACCTGATCGTGGGCGAGCAGCTCCTTGATGTTTGTGCGTTTGCGCTGTGGCATCGATTCGATCAGGAAGTCAAGCAGACGTGTGGGGCCTTCAGGTCTGTAGGTTTCAATGACGTCGGGCACGAAAAGACCTTTTCTCGTGCCCGGCTTGTGGTTTAACGGACGTGGCATATCGACATCATGATTTTTTCTGGCGGATAGCGCGCCCTTTGGCTTTTGATTTCGGGGCGGGCTGAGAGGCGATTATTTCGCGGGCCTGCTCGAGAGTGAGTTCAGCGGGATTCTCGATGGTCTTCGGAATCTTGTAGTTAGCTTTTTTGTAAGCAATATAAATTCCATAACGGCCGTTCAGAATCTGAAGGTCGGGTTCTTCGTCGAACGTCTTGATGATCTTCTTGGCATCGGCATCGCGCTTGGCCTTGATTAGTCCGATGGCTTCGTCGAGGGTTATCGATGTCGGCGAGAGCTCTTTGGGGATAGATACGAATTTCGACGCATGGCTGATATAGGGGCCGAAGCGTCCGATAGCTGCTTTGACGGGCTTGTCTTCGAACGAGCCGAGTTCACGGGGCAGGTCGAAAAGCTTGAGAGCTTCATCGAGGGTGATGTCGAATACGCTCTGCTCTTTTCTTAGTGAGGCGAAGCGCGGCTTTGCCTCGCCCTGGGCATTGCCGATCTGGACGACGGGGCCGTAGCGGCCGATCTTGACGCTGACAGGTTCGCCGGTGGCAGGGTCGGTTCCGAGCATGCGTTCGCCGACGCGATGTTCAGTGCGTGTGTCTTCCGCTTTGACGACCTCGGGATGGAAGAGGGCGTAGAACTGCGATATCTCGTCGTTCCAGTTGCATTTTCCTTCGGCGATGAGGTCGAATTTACCTTCGACACGGGCTGTGAAATCGTAGTCGAGGATGTCGGGGAAGTTTGCTGTCAGATAATCGTTGACGACGATGCCGGTGTCGGTAGGGATAAGCTTGCCTTTGTCGGCGCCGTATTGCAGTGAAGCTGTCTGTTCGCCTATTTTGCCGCTGTTTCCGTCGAGAGTGAGGATCGTGTAGGGCCGTTTCACTCCCGGTTTCTCGCCTTTCTCGACATATTCACGCTGCTGTATGGTGGAGATTGTCGGCGCGTAGGTAGACGGACGTCCGATTCCGAGTTCTTCGAGTTTCTTAACGAGTGTGCCTTCGTCGTAGCGCGGTGGTTGACGCCTGAAGCTTTCGGTGGCAGTGATGTCTTCGGGCTTCATTGTGTCGCCTGTTTTCATCGGCGGCAACAGGGTCTCGTCGGCTGAGTCGTCACTTTCGCTGTCGGACTGGAGCGGGGTCTTCGATGCATAGACGCGCATAAAACCGTCGAATTTCACAACCTGACCCTGAATGTTGAAATGCTCCTGACGCTCGGAGTCGCCGGCGATTCTGACTGTGACGGTTGTCTTTTCAAGCTCGGCATCGGCCATCTGACTTGCTACGGCACGTTTCCATATCAGGGCGTAGAGGCGTTTTTCGCGGTCGGTTCCGTCGACGGTTGTCTTGTTGATATACGTTGGACGGATTGCCTCGTGGGCTTCCTGCGCTCCTTTGCTGGAGGTGTGGAAGTGGCGCGCATGGGCGTAACGCTCTCCCAGCGATCCGGTAATCTCGGCGGCAATGGCATTCATGGCCATCGACGAGAGGTTCAGCGAGTCGGTTCGCATATATGTTATGTGCCCCGCCTCATAGAGGCGCTGGGCGACCATCATAGTCTGGCTTACGGTCATTCCGAGTCGCCGCGACGCTTCTTGCTGGAGAGTGGAAGTGGTAAAAGGTGGAGCCGGGGACCTCTTCACCGGGCGAACCTGAACATCGGAGACTTCGAAACGGGCGCCGGCGCAGGCTTCGAGGAATTCTTCGGCGGCTTTGCGCGTAGGCAGTGTGCGCGACAGTTCGGCGCGCACAGTTTTTCCGTCTGGCGCGAAAAAACGTGCTGTCACGCGCCAGTGGGCTTCGGTCTCGAAGTTTTTGATTTCGGCCTCGCGCTCGCATATCAGACGCACCGCAACGCTCTGGACGCGACCGGCGCTGAGGGCCGGTTTTATTTTTTTCCAGAGAACGGGCGAAAGCTCGAAGCCGACGATGCGGTCGAGCACGCGGCGCGCCTGCTGGGCGTCGACGCGGTTGAGATCGATTGTGCGCGGATTCTCCAACGCTTTGTGGATTGCCTCAGGGGTAATCTCGTGGAATACGATGCGCCGCGTTGTGGACGGGTCAAGTCCGAGCACCTCAGCAAGATGCCAGGCTATGGCCTCACCCTCGCGGTCTTCATCGCTCGCAAGCCAGACCGTCTCTGCCTCCTTTGCGGCTTTGCGCAGGTCGCGGACAATGTTTTTCTTGTCTTCGGGAATCTCGTAGATGGGTTCGAAATTTCCCTGCTTGTCGACAGAGATGTCGCGTTTGCGCAGATCGCGTATATGGCCTATGCTGGCCATTACCTTGAAATCTTTTCCGAGGAAACCCTCGATAGTCTTGGCCTTCTCAGGCGACTCTACAATTATCAGGTTCTTCATTTACAGCATTGTTGGACGAGTGTCGTCGAAAGCCGCTGTCGCGGCACAAGCCTGAGGCCGCTGCCGCCCGGTGGCGGAGCAGCCTCGCGGGTAAAGGGGGAATGTTATTCTTTCATGTTGTGGAAGACGTTCTGGACGTCTTCGTCGTCTTCGAATTTCTCGAGAAGTTTCTCGATCTTCTCGCGCTGCTCGTCGGTGACCTCTTTGAGATCGTTGGGGATGCGCTCGAATTCGGCGGAGATAATCTCGAAACCGTGTTCCTCGAGGTATTTCTGAATGTTGTTGAATTCCTCGAAGGCGCCATAGATGTCGACTTCCTCTTCGTCAGCCTCGATTTCATCGACTCCGTAGTCGATCAGTTCGAGCTCGAGATCTTCGAGCGATATGTCTTCGCGGGGTTTTACCTTGAACACGCTTTTGTGGTCGAACAGGAATGAAAGTGAGCCCTGAGTTCCGAGCGTGCCGCCATGTTTGGTAAAATATGAGCGGACGTTGGCGACCGTGCGGGTGTTGTTGTCGGTAGCGGCTTCGACAACGATTGCAATGCCGTATGGCCCGTAGCCTTCGTAGACGATTTCCTTATAGTCGCCCGACTCTTTGTCGGTAGCTTTCTTGATGGCGCGCTCAACAGTGTCTTTGGGCATATTGGCGGCCTTGGCGTTCTGCATAAGCACGCGCAGGCGGGGGTTGGTATCGGGGTCGGGACCGCCGGCTTTTGCGGCGATGGTGATTTCCTTACCGATGCGCGTGAAAGTGCGCGACATATTGCCCCAGCGTTTCAGCTTGCGAGCTTTGCGATATTCAAATGCTCTTCCCATTGTTGGAATTGATTATAATTGTTGTTGATGATTTCAGAGGTCAGGCTCAGCGGAGTTCGGCGTGGAGCTCGCGCTTGAGATTGGCGATGATTTTGTTCATTACGGCGTCGATCTGCTTGTCGTTGAGCGTCTTTTCGTCGTCCTGAAGGGTCATTGAGATCGCGTATGACTTTTTGCCGGCGGGCAGGTTCTTACCTTCGTAGACGTCGAAGAGTTCTACGTCGCGGAGAAGTTTCTTCTCGCTCCGGCCGACTACGGTCTCGATCATTGCCATTGTGACGTCGTTGCTGACCAGCAGGGCCAGATCGCGTTTGACGGGATGGGTCTTCGGAGGCATCGAAGCGCTTACATTATGTCCGATTGACAAATTTGCCAGTTCGTTCCAGCGCAGATCGGCGTAGGCCACCTGCTGGGAGATTTCGAAGCGTTTGAGAAGTGATGCGCTGAGAATGCCCATGGTTCCGAGCAACTTCCCGGAACGGGCCGTCAGCGACAGCGAAGCTTCGAAATCGGCTGTTGGCTCGGCATCGGGGGTGAGCTGGACGGCGTGGCTGTCGATGCCCATGCGGGTCAGTATGTTGAGCACGGCGGCTTTCAGGTCGAAGAAACTCGACGTTTCGGCCTGACGGGCCCAGTTGCCGTGGCGTATATTGCCGGTCAGCCAGAGCGAGAGGCGGGCTTCCTCGCGATAGGGAGCAAGGGGCGCCTCGGCGGTCGATGCTACGGCAGGAATGTTGAAGTAGACGTTGCCGAACTCATAGAAAGCGAGGTCGGGGCGGCGCCGGTTGATATTGCGCCCGAGGCTTTCGAGGCCGCCGTAGAGCAGTGTCTGGCGCATGACGCCGAGATCCTGACTCAGTGGATTGAGCAGGGCCACACAGCGGTCGAGAGGCATGGTGGCATTGTCGGCATAGTATTTGACCGACGTCAGCGAGTTGTTGAGAATCTCGTTGAAGCCCTCGCCGGTCAGCTGATCGCTGATGCGGCGGCGCAGCTCGTTGTCGAGATCGGTATGGGTTTTGTAGCTCAGCGAAGCGTGGAGACGCGATTCGAATTCGACGTTGTTGTAACCGTAGATTCTGAGGATGTCCTCTATGACGTCGCACGGACGGCGGACGTCGACGCGGTAGGTGGGAACTTCGAGGTCGAGCTCTCCCTCTCTGCGTGAGGCAATGGCTATTTCGAGCAGTCCGAGAATCTTGTCGACAGTGTCGTGACCGATCTTTTTGCCTATGAGGCGGTCGACCGAGTCGTAACTGAGGGTGACGGGGTAGGGCGCTGTCGGAGCGGGATATATGTCGCAGACGGGGCCGCAGATTTCACCTCCGGCAATCTCTTTGACTAGCATGGTGGCGAGCTTGAGGGCATACATTGTGCCGTTGGGGTCGACACCGCGCTCATAGCGGAAGCTGGCGTCGGTCTGGAGGCTGTGGCGGCGCGCGGTCTTACGGATGTCTGTCGGGTTGAAGCAGGCGCTCTCGATGAATATGTCGGTTGTTGTCTCCGTCACGCCGCTGTCCATTCCGCCGAAGACACCGGCGATACACATCGGTTCACGCCGGCCGTTGCAGATGCAGAGGTCACGCTCGTCGAGTTTGCGCTCGACTCCGTCGAGTGTGGTGAACGGTGTGCCTGTCGGGCATTGCGTTACGATGATTTTTTCTCCTTCGATTTTGTTGAGGTCGAAGCAATGGAGCGGCTGGCAGAAGGCATGGAGGATATAGTTCGTTATGTCGACGATGTTGTTGATCGGGCGCAGGCCGATAGCTGACAGGCGTGTGCGGAGCCATTCGGGGCTTTCGCCGACTTTGACGCCGCGCACGGTTATTCCCGAGTAGCGCGGACAGGCGTTTGCATCGGCAACCTCAACAGCGATACCTCCGTCGGGGCGGTCGAGGGCGAATCCGTCGACCGACGGGCGGTGGAGCTGACGGGCGGTGCGGTGCATGGCCATCCATGCCGCCAGATCGCGGGCGACTCCATAGTGGCTTGCGGCGTCGATGCGGTTCGGGGTGAGGTCGACTTCGAGGACGTAGTCGCTCGTCAGTCCGTAATATTCGGAGGCGGGAGTGCCCGGACGGATGTCGTCGGAGATGACAATGATACCGTCGTGGTTTGTGCCGACGCCGATCTCGTCTTCTGCGCATATCATGCCGAACGATTCAACGCCGCGAATCTTTGATTTTTTGATCTTGAACTCCTTGTCGCCGTCGTAGAGAGTGGTGCCGACGGTAGCCACTACCACAGTCTGGCCCGCTGCGACATTCGGCGCGCCGCAGACAATCTGAGTGGCCTGTCCGTCGCCGAGGTCTACGGTTGTAATGTGCAGGTGATCGCTGTCGGGATGAGCCTCGCAGGTCAGCACCTTTCCGATGACGAGACCGCGGAGGCCTCCGCGAATCGATTCGACTTCTTCGACGGAGCCTGTTTCGAGGCCTATCGACGTCAGTGCGTCGGCAACCTCTTCGGCGGGCATTTCTATATCGAGATATTCTTTGAGCCAGTTCAGTGAAATATTCATCGTTGGGATGGGTTGGATGGGAATAGTGACTTTTCGGCCGCAAAGTTACACAATAATATATGAAAGCGCCAAAAAAAGTTTCTTTGGCGGATTGGCGGGCTACGCCGCTGATGCTTCGGACACTTTTCGGTTGGATATTTGTTTGGATTTATTAACTTTGCGGACGTATAAACTTCAAATCTATCACAATTCATGAAAAAATCTATTTTTGCAGCGATTTTATCGCTTGTATCGGTTTTGTCGGCATCAGCTATCGGGCCGGATGTCTTCAACCATATCGGATTTGGTGCCAGCGTTGGCCTGACCGGCATAAGCATTGAGGCTGCCACCCCGATCACACGCTTCGTTCAGATGCGCGCAGGTGTGTCGATAATGCCCGGCATTAAGTTCGGCGTTCATGACATCGATGTCAATTATACGTCGCCCTTAAACACTCAGGAGTCGACGACCGTTGATCTGGACGGCAATCTGAAACGTGTTCAGGGACAGGTTATTTTCAATGTCTACCCCATACCGATGAAGTCGCTGTATGTTGCTGTGGGTGCATATTTCGGCGGCTCGACGATTGTCGACATCAAGGGAAGCAGTCCTGCTCTTGCGGGCATGAACGGAGCCGAAGTGGAAATCGGTTACTATACTCTTATTAAACTATTATTTATATGAAAAAAACTCTAATTGCCGCTTTTATGGCTGTTGTGGCCTTCACGGCGTCGGCCCAGGTTCCGGCAGACCTTACGGTGAAGATTCCCGACTGGAAGCAGGTCGCTTTTTCGCGTACGGGTGGCGCGCGGGCGTATAAGACGGCGTCAAGCTCGGCCCCATTCTGTGTTTATAATCCCAAGTCGTTCGACGGCGAGGGGAGTCCGACTAAGGTTGCCTACTGGGGAAAAGCCGCCAAGGGACTTCGTGAGCTGCGTTTCAGCGGTTCTACTCCTGTCGTTGGCAAGACGGCCGGATGGCTTAATCTTTATCGGGTAGGGCCTAAGCACAGCGACGGATGGGTTATGGCTAATGTGGTCAATGTGGCTGACAAGGTTGATATTACCCCTCAGCTTATCGCCGAGGATCCGGGTCTGAAAGATTTCTACGGACTGACGGTTTTCATGCTCTATCGCGCCGACGAGCAGACTGCCGACATTTTCTTCGGGCGCCTTGACAACGGCATGCTGGGATTTCCTTATGCCGTAGAGTCGGTGACTTTCAGCGACTCGGAAGATGGGAAATGCTCGCTCGGAGAGAATGATGATTATGTCTATATTAATCTGACTCCGGCGCAGAAGGGGCAGGGAGGCGCTCCGGTTATGAAGCAGATTCCCGACGATGTCATCGCACAGCTGGCCGATATGGCGCAGCCGGTGAAGCGGCCTCTGGTGTTTGTGCTGACGACGTCAGGCGTCGCTACGACCAACCTCTGAATCTACGCTGATGGCCAGCGGGGCGATTGCGCGAGCGGTTCCGGTGGCCAGAAAGAGAACGCAGCGGGCAATCTCGGCGGGTGACAGTCTGTCGGGATTGACGCTGTGGCGTCCGCTGTGGTCGGGCTGCGAACCAACGTATACGTCGGCCTGAACTCCGGGCAGGTCGATTGCTACCGACGAGCCTGTCGAGCCATAGCGCGCTGCGAAATGTTCGCGGGCATTGCCTGCGTCGGGGTCGTATGTGGCGCCTGTCGCTCCGGCGAGGTTCATGGCGTCGCGCCTGCTACAGTTTTTAACTGTGAAATATACCGGCCGACTGTCGGCAGTAAGGCTGCTGACTATAGCGGCGACAACGGGCGTCAGCTCGCCGGCGGCGACGAACACGGGCTCTCCGGTCTGGCGGCGCGGCAGCGAAAGACGTCGCCGCGACACTGGGCCGCGGCGATAGTCTTCCATTTTCTTTTCGAGATAGTTGTCGGCCATCGATGTTACTCAATGAGTTTGCGATAGCGTCGGCGCACGGGTTCTTTGCCTCCGTTGTGGGCTCGTTTGAACTCTTCGTAGTCGCTATAGGAGCCTTCGTAGAAAACAACGTTGCCTTCGCCTTCAAACGAGAGGATATGAGTGCAGATTCGGTCGAGGAACCAGCGGTCGTGACTGACGACAACAGCGCAGCCGGCGAAGTCGTCGAGGCCTTCTTCGAGGGCGCGCAGGGTGTTGACGTCGATGTCGTTGGTAGGCTCGTCGAGAAGAAGCACGTTGCCTTCCTGTTTCAGCGCCATGGCAAGGTGCAGACGGTTCCGCTCGCCGCCGCTGAGCACTCCGATTTTCTTCTCCTGATCAGCGCCGGTGAAGTTGAAGCGCGACAGATAGGCCCGGGCGTTGATGTCGCGGCCGCCCATGCGGAATGTCTCGGTGCCCTGACTTATGACTTCATAGACGGTTTTGTCGGGCAGAAGGTCGTGGTGGTTTTGGTCGACGTATGCGATTTTCACTGTTTCACCGACATCGAAGGTTCCTGCGTCAGGCGTCTCCTGACCCATGATGAGTCGGAAAAGGGTTGTCTTTCCGGCTCCGTTGGGGCCGATGACGCCGACGATGCCGTTGGGAGGCAGAACGAAGTTGAGATTGTCGAAGAGCTGTTTCTTCCCAAAAGACTTTGCCAGTCCATGGGCCTCGATAACCTGATTTCCGAGGCGCGGGCCGTTGGGGATGAAGATCTCGAGCTTCTCTTCGCGGGCTTTCTGGTCTTCGTTGAGAAGACGGTCATAGCTGTTGAGTCGGGCTTTTCCTTTTGCCTGACGGGCTTTCGGAGCCATGCGCACCCATTCGAGCTCGCGTTCAAGAGTCTTGCGGCGTTTCGACGCCTGTTTCTCTTCCTGGGCCATGCGCTTGGTCTTCTGGTCGAGCCAGCTCGAATAGTTTCCTTTCCAGGGAATTCCCTCGCCACGGTCGAGCTCGAGAATCCAACCGGCCACATGGTCGAGGAAATAGCGGTCGTGGGTGATGGCGATGACAGTGCCGGGATACTGGCGCAGGTGCTGCTCAAGCCAGTCGATCGACTCGGCGTCGAGATGGTTGGTAGGTTCGTCGAGAAGCAGAATGTCGGGCTGCTGGAGAAGAAGACGGCAGAGAGCCACGCGGCGGCGTTCACCGCCGGAGAGGGTGGCGATTGTCTGATCGTCGGGCGGACACTGGAGCGCGTCCATGGCGCGCTCGAGCTTGCTGTCGATATTCCAGGCGTCGGCAGCGTCGAGATGGTCCTGCAGTTCGGCCTGACGCGCGATAAGGGCCTCCATCTTGTCGGGGTCTTCGAGGACATCGGGGTCGGCAAAGGCTTCGTTGACCTTGTCGAATTCGGCCAGCATGTCCATAACGGGCTTCACTCCCTCGCGCACAACTTCAATGACGGTTTTGTCGGGATCGAGCTGAGGATCCTGCTCGAGATAGCCGACAGTGTAGCCCGGCGAGAAAACCACCTCGCCCTGATAACTCTTGTCGATTCCGGCTATAATCTTCAGCAGAGTCGACTTCCCGGCGCCGTTAAGGCCGATAATGCCGATCTTGGCTCCGTAGAAGAATGAGAGATAGATATTTTTAAGGACTTGTTTCTGTGGCGGGTAGATTTTGCTTACGCCCACCATCGAGAAGATAATCTTTTTGTCGTCGGCCATAGAAATGGTTGATTATTGAGATTTCAAACTATCGGTTAATTGAAATTAATGGCGCATTCCGCCACGTTTTGGCTGAGCGTAGCGCACGGGATAGCCTGCACGTATCTTGCCTTCGGCAAGGTTGCGCAGCTTGTTGCGGATCAGCTGCTTGCGGATAGCGGAGATGTGATCGGTATAGACCTTCCCCTCGAGATGGTCACATTCGTGCTGGACTATTCTTGCCAGAAAGCCTGAGATTTCCTCTTCGTGAGGCTCGAAATTCTCGTCGAGCCAGCTGAGCCTGATATGATGGACACGCTTAACGGCCTCACTGAGTCCGGGAAGACTCAGGCATCCTTCGTTGCAGGTTTCTTCGGGGCCTTCAAGCACCTCTATTCCCGGATTGACGAGAACCAGTTTCCGACCCTTGCATCCGGGATCTTCGTCGCCCATGACGTCGGCATCGATAACGACCAGACGGATATTGCGTCCGATCTGCGGAGCTGCAAGACCAACTCCCTCGGAGGCGTACATGGTTTCGAACATATCGGCTACAAGTTTTTTCAGCTCGGGATAGTCGTTCGGCACGTCTTCGCTGACGCGCCGAAGTACCGGATGACCGTAGATATAGATAGGTAATATCATTGCATTGATTTATATTGTTGGCTGTCAAGAAAGTCCGATAGGATTATTGTGGCTGCGATCTCATCGACAACAGCCTTGTCGCGTCGGCGCATTTTCGGCATACCGCCGTCGATCATAGCCCTATGGGCCAATACCGACGTGAAACGCTCGTCGAAAAAAACAACAGGCATCGATGGCAATGCGCGCCGCAGGGCCGCAACGCCGGGACGGATGTAGCGCATCGATTCGCTGTCGTTGCCGCGCATATCGCGTGGTTGGCCTACGACGATCATATCGACGTCGTTCTCAGTGGTATAGCGCCTGAGCCACGCTGTCAGTTCCGATGTGGAAACTGTAGCGATGCCCCCCGGCACGAGCCGGAGAATATCAGTGGCGGCAATTCCGCAACGGCGCCTGCCGTAATCGATAGCAACAATCCTACCCATAATCGGTTATTCCCGGCAAAATTACAAAAAAGCGGCCACACCCGCAATTGCCCGGCTCATTTCAGAAAATTGTTCGGGAAATTCTCACTACCTTTGTGCACATCATGATTCAGGAAAACGACACAATCTGCGCCGTCGCCACCGGAGGCGTGGCTCCATCAGGTATCGCGGTAGTTCGCCTCAGCGGCCCCGATGCCATAGCCATAGCCGACACGGTCTGGAAAGGACGACGCCTTGCCGATTCGAAATCCCACACCGCTCATTTCGGAGCCATCTTCGATCCCGCCGATCATCTGCGGCTCGACGAGGCTGTAGCCACGCCCTTTATCGGACCGAACTCGTTTACAGGTGAAAACACCGTGGAGTTTTCGGTCCACGGCTCGCTCTGGCTCCAGCGCACTCTCGTTGATATCCTCTGCCGCCAGGGCGCCCGACTCGCCGAACCGGGGGAATTCACGCGCCGCGCATTCCTCAACGGACGTATCGACCTCGCGCAGGCTGAAGCTGTGGCCGACGTGATAGCATCTACCTCGGCAGCGGCCCACCGCCTTGCCCTCAGCCAACTCAGCGGAGAATTCTCACGGCGCCTCGATAAGCTGCGTGAGGATCTGACAGAGCTTGCCGCTCTGCTTGAACTTGAGCTCGATTTCAGTGAGGAAGACGTAGAGTTTGCCTCCCGAAAAAAACTCGCCGAATCAGCTTCGGCAACTCTCTCCGAACTCAACCGGCTGCATGAGTCATTTGCAACGGGTGACGCTCTGCTCCACGGGATTAAAGTCGCCATAGTCGGACCGACAAACGCCGGCAAGTCGTCGCTCTTGAACGCACTTCTCGGGACTGAAAGAGCCATCGTCAGCGATATTCACGGAACGACCCGCGATATTGTGGCCGAGACTCTTCAGCTCGGAGGATTCACCTTTCGGCTTATGGACACCGCCGGATTGCGCCAGTCCGACGACCCAATCGAGCAGATTGGCATATCGCGTTCACGCGAGGCTGCCGCCGAAGCCGCAATCATCTTATCGGTAAGCTCGCCTGATACAGATGACGAGCCCCTTCCTCCGACATCAGCCAGAATAATCAGAATCGCTTCGAAAGCCGATCTCGGAAAGGACGCTGACTCCGGCGCCATAGCGATCAGCACCCGTACCGGCGAAGGGCTTCCGGCCCTTCGTGACGCGCTTATCGACGCGGCGCGCCAGCTTACAGCCGACGCGGATGCCGACGTCATCGTGACGAACGCGCGCCATGCCGAATCGATCTCCCGAGCCGCCCAAGCCTTGTCGCGGGTAGTCGACGGCCTCAACTCAGGCCTCAGTGGTGACCTCGTGGCACAGGATCTCCGCGAAACCACCCACCACCTCGCCTCCATAACCGGCGCCATCACCACCCCCGCCATCCTCTCCACCATATTCTCGCGCTTCTGCATCGGCAAGTAATTAGCTGATTATCAATGCTTTATATTGATAGCAATTGACTGATACTGACCGATAAAACTTAACTCTTACAAGAACGCCTAATGCTGATAACTGTCAGTGTTAGGCGTTTTTATTCACCATTTTGTACGGATTTTGTACGACAGCGACTCATTTCACCCCAAGCGTCAGCAAGGTGGTGGAGAAAGTTGACAATGGTTGTCAATGGTTTACGAACATTTACAAACAACGGAGAAATCTCCACAAATGAAATGAGTAGCAACATTAGAATTGAGAAAACTTGCGAGTGGTGTGGCAAACAATTCACCGCTCAAACAACCGTCACTCGCTTCTGCTCGAAGCGATGTGCGGAACACTCCTATAAGGAGCGTATGAGAAAGCAGAAGATACAACAGGCAAACTCAGCTGTGCCCTCAAATATATCTGCTATCAATGAGAAAGATTATTTGACAGTCGCAGAAACAGCGCAAGTACTGGGTATGACCCGGCAGGGTGTATATAAACTGATTTATCGCGGAGATTTGGTGGCTGCCAAACTTAGTTCTCGCCTGACACTTATTAAGCGTGATAGTATAGACAAAATGCTCGATGGCTCCCCATACAAAAAGAGGGAATCCAATGAAAAGAAAACGATAAACGAGTTCTATACCCGTGCCGACATTCGGGAGAAGTATGGAGTAAAGGATTCGTGGATATATAAGGTCGTTGCCGAGAACAATGTTCCGAAAACCATTCTTCGGGGCAAGGCTTATTTCAGCAAGAGCCATATCGACCGACTTTTCTCAGCGAGAAAAGAGAATCCGGAAATTACGGAGTGGTATTCGGTGGAGGATATTCAGTCCAAGTATGGCATGACTCTCTCGGCGATTTACTCGCTGGTCTCCAAAATCGGTATTCCGAAACGTAAAGAGGGTCCGAAAGTCTATTACTCCAAATATCACTTCGATGTGGCAAAAGGAGCCAAGTCAGCCGAGGATGTAGAGTTTATTTCGGTGGCTGATGCTATGGAAAAATACTCGCTGACCCGCGACCAGCTGTATCACTATGTCAAAACATATAAGATAACCAAGCTGCGCAGTGGTAAGTATGTTAAACTGAACGCCAAAGAGTTAGCTGAGTTATTCAATCCCAAGATTGAGTTATAATCCGGTGATTTTTCTCACTGAACAACCACCTTTTACCTTTGCACATTATAAATCTAAAAACAGAATAATATGGAATCTGCAACCATCACCAAAGTTACTCTCCGTAAAGAAAAACTTCGCAGCGGCAAACTATCGCTCTATCTTGACTACTACCCGCCAATCTGGAATCCGCACATCAAGAAGATGTCGCGCCGGGAATTCCTCGGTCTATATCTCATAGGCAATCCTAAAGACCGGTTTGAACTTGACTACAATGAGGAAATCATGCTCAAAGCCCGCGGCATCCGTGCCACCCGTGAGCTGGCTATCATCAACGAAGAGTTCGGCTTTCTCGACCGGACCAAGAAACAGGCGAACTTTCTTGAATATTTCGAGAACAAGACCAAAGAGAAATATCAGAAATGGGGAATCGTGTATAAGCATTTCAAGGACTTCTGCAATGGCAGATGTCTGATGAAAGATGTGACCATCGGACTGTGCAACGACTTCCGCACATACATTCTCAAAATTCGTGTGAAGCAGTCTGGTAATATCATATCACGCAACTCTGCCGCCGGATATTGGTCAACCTTCCGCGCTCTGCTGAAGCTGGCATATAAGGAAGGCTGGCTCCGCGAGAACATCAACGACTACCTTGACCGCATTGATTGGGAGGAACCGAAAATCAACTATCTCGAAATCGAGGAGGTGAAACGCCTTGCCGCCACTCCTTGCAAAGTGGATGTTCTGAAACGCGCTTCCCTTTTCGCTTGTATGACCGGACTCCGTATCAGTGATATTCTGCAACTTCGTTGGGAGAATATCGAACTGTCTCCCGATGGTGAATACTGTATGCGTATCCGCACCCAAAAGACCAAGACACAGGCAACATTGCCATTGAGCGATGAAGCCCTGTCGTATTGTGGCGAGCCCGGCCGCGGAATGGTATTCAAGGGACTGAGTCGCGCACATACACGCGAACCATTCAAGAAATGGCTCAAAGATGCCGGCATCAAGAAGAAAATCACCTTTCACGGATTGCGCCACACTTACGCTACATTGCTGATAACCAACGGCACTGACATCTATACCGTCAGTAAGATGCTTACGCATAAAAACGTGGCCACGACGCAGATCTACGCCGAAGTCGTGAATCAAAAGAAGCGCGATGCCGCCAACTCGATCTCATTGAAATAACTCACAAATAATTTTGTCAAAGTAAACTTTTTAGTTAACTTTGCAGTTGTATTAGAAGAATATGGCAAATCGAACCATAAAGCTATACAAGAACTACTTCACAGAGTTCTATGTAGCTCAATCAGATACAGTAAGACGTAAAATAAATTACTGCATTAATGTTGTCAGGACTGTGGATAGAGTTCCAAGAACCATCTGGAAAAGCCACGTGCGATTGACCCCGTGTGACAAAGTGCGATTGACCCCTGAAA
>OHAT01000885.1_pt1 | contig 28667 bp, 17 predicted proteins | sample 1577141 | NCBI WGS metagenome assembly OHAT01 (sample SAMEA3541578, study PRJEB24748) | human gut metagenome | biome: human gut; feature: human-associated habitat; material: faeces | place: China | collected 2012 | reverse complement strand
GGAGCCACTCTGACGGCGCAGCCGCCAGAGTGGCTCGATTCACAAGTCCGCGCAGGGCGTCACCGGTTTTATATCCAACCAGCTCAATCCTCGAGCTTATTTCGTTTGGCATTGCGGAAACTTTGACCTTCACAGCATCACATTCAGGGCCATCGCCTGCAATAACAAGACGCCAATCAGGGATCACCGGTGCCGCCTTCTCAAAAGCATGCACGAGCGTTAACACGCCTTTCTCGCGAGAAAGGCGTCCCAGATACAGCATGTAGGGATCTTCATTATTTTGGTTGGCAACTTCCCGTGACATCGAATCGGGATTCAGGAAATTCCGCATGAGGACAAGCTGACGCTCGGGAAGCCCCGCTTCAATAAACTTGTTCCGCATGAACTCACTCGGGCAGATGATGCGATCGAGACGTGAATAGGTTTTGTGCCGTTTAAGCCACTCCGCCTCAGCCACCGCTAACGCGCTTTTTGCGATCGAACCCTTTACGCACTTCTTCTTAAGGCAATTGCCAAAATGACCCCCGAGACACGAATCGCAAACGTTGCCCTCGGAATCAAGCATAAGATAGCTCGGGCAAGCAAGAATCAAGTCGTGCGAGGTATACACAACCGGCGTTGGATGCTGCTTTAGCCAAGGAGCGTCCAAGATGGAAAACGTAATCTGCCTATGAGTGAGATTGAGATGGATTACATCGGGCTGGAATTCACGGCACAGCGCATCGAACTTCTCGCGCGCCTCTTTGGAATACACAAGTGCCTGCGCGGCCTTCGCCTTATCGACAATAGAGCTCGGTCCGTTATAGTCGCGATTCGTTACAAAGTAACGCGACCACTCAGTCGGCTCATTACGCTCATCCTCCATGCTGAAGAAGGCAACTTCATGCCCAAGAGCGCGAAGACCATCGGCAAGAGCAAAGTAGTACGTCTCGCTTCCACCCTTGCGCCAATGAAACTTATTTACAAGAAGGATCTTCATTACGCAACACCCTCATACAAAGCAAGCGTCCTTTGGACGACGCTGTTCCAGTCATAGCCATTAATCGCGCGGTCACGTGCCATGGCGCCCAGCCTCTCCGCTTGGGCAGAATCCGCTATCAGGCCTTCAAGCACGTCGCGCAGCGCCCCCGCGTCTCCGTGTGGGAACGTGAGCCCGCAACCCTGCAGAACATCCGCGCACTCGGGAATATCCGAGGTAACGCATGCCGCACCGTGAGACATGGCCTCCAGCAAGCTCATGGGCAGGCCCTCAACGTCGGAGGGGAGCGCGTAGCAATACGCGTTGGAGTACAGCTCGGAGAGCAGGTTGCCCTCAACGTGGCCGGTAAAGAGCGCGCGGGGGTCGGACGCGGCAGCCTCTTTGAGCGCCACGGCGTAGTCGTCCGTATCGGAGGAGTCGCCCGCGATAACCAGGCGCTTATCCGTCTTTACCTGCTTGTACGCCTCCACCAACAGTTCCGGTCGCTTCTCGGGCACAATGCGACCGAGGTAGAGGACATAGGAGCCCTGGGTGAGCCCCAAGCGCTCGGAGATCTCCTTCGCGGGAAGATCCGCCTCGGGAGTGATGCCGTTGGGAATGAGCGTAGCCTCGCGGCCGTAAGCCTCCTTGAAGTACTCCTGATTGCCCCGGGAAAGCACGATGAGCGCATCCGCGCACTTGGCCGCCGTCGCCTCGCCGAACTTGATGTACTTGGAAGCCAAGCCGCCCCATTTTGCACGCTGCCAGTCCAGGCCGTGGATCGTTGCCACGGTCCTGATGTCCGCGGAACGCGCAAAACGAAGGGGGACACACGGCCCCTCTGCGTGATAGTGAATTACGTCTGCCCCGTCTTTGATGGCGGCCCTTGTTGCGGCAAAGCTGCTCGTGAGCGCAGAGAGCCCCTTGATGTCCAGAGCCTTTACGGGAACGATGCGGTAGCCATCCTTCTCGTAGGGCTCGGAAGGAGCTCCTTCGCCCATACGGTCGTAGCAGGTTACTTGGTGACCAAGGTCTGCCATACGACGAGCAAGCTCGCCTACCACCACTTCTACGCCGCCCTCGCGCGAACCCGTTCTCTTTTGGCCTATCATGGCGATGCGCATGCTACACGGCACCTTCCCCAGAGAACATCGTCTTCAGCGTGCCGAATATCAACCGCAGGTCCTGGCGCAGGCTGCGATTCTCTATATAGCGAAGATCCAGCTCAACCATTTCTTTGAAGCCCAGGTAGCTGCGGCCCATTACCTGCCAAGGACCGCTGCAGCCGGGTTTTACCGCCAGGCGCTTCATGTCGTGCTCGCTGTACAGGGCAACCTCGCGCGGCAGGCCGGGGCGCGGGCCAATGAGGTTCATTTGGCCCAAGAACACGTTGATGAGCTGGGGCAGCTCGTCGATGCTGTGCTTGCGAATGAAGTTACCCACACCGGGAATAATGCGCGGGTCGTGCTTCATTTTAAACATGGGGCCAGTGGCCTCGTTTTGGGCCTGCAAGTCCTTGAGCATTTGGTCTGCGTTGGGAACCATGCTGCGGAACTTGTAGATCTTAAACAGGTAGAACGTGCCGTCTTTGCGCACGCGGCCCACGCGCCACTGTGAATATAGGGGGCTGGCGCCCGGGCTCTTTATGCAAATGACCACGCTCAGAATTACCCCGGGAATAAAGAGCAACACCAGGGCTCCGCCGGCGGCGACAATGTCCACCGTACGCTTAACAACGCGGTAGAGCCTGTGCCCAAGCTCGGGCTTCACGCCGGAGTTGGCACCGCGCAGCATCTTGTACGCTTCTTCGTTTGTAAGGTAATCCCCCGCAGCACCGGCTGCGGCAGTAACGGAATTCGCCGTGGCGGCCGTGCGCGTCTCCCGTGCGCCCTGTGCCATGGTCATCATCGTAGGCTCCAAAAGCCCCTCCCCTGATACTTTTTGCCTTCGGTCGTCCGCTTGCGAGCTTGCAGCTAGGCGATCGCTCTTCTGTGATTGCGCATAACGCGCTGCTCTTTTGAAAGCACCGCAAGGCCAACGCGGGTGGTTACGCGTCGGCCGCACAAGTCGAGCTCCAAAAAGGCAGTGCTCTTGCGTCTGTTAATGGTTTTGATAAGGGCCTCGTGCCCCAGCAGCGGGCCTGCCGTTACTACGACCTGGTCTCCATCCTTTAGAGCCTCGCTCATGGGCACCACGCGGTCTCCCCTATTGGTAAAGCTGCCAATGAGCTGGGTCTCTTCTTTTGCCAGCGGCACAAACCGACCGTCCTGGGAAAGCACCCGGGCAAAGTTGTCCATGCGCAGCAAATACTGTTGCACGGTGCGCGGATCCGCCGTATCGCAAATGAGATAACCGGGAAAGAGCGGCTTGGTCGTGCTGACCCATTCGCGGTGTAGCTTGATCTCGGTTTGATATTGGGGATAAAAGAGCTCCTGCATGACGCCAGCCGGCACCATGCGCTCGATGCGCTCGCGCATAACGTCTTCGCGACCGTTAGTGACTTGGATCACATACCACACGAGCACCACCCCCTTGCTGTCTTACGTATGGCTCACGGGGTTTGGGTATGGCTACGCCAGGGCGCTTGTGCGCGAAGGCACTCCATATTCAAACCCTGAGCCCAGTTAGACAAGCACGTGGCTCTGCCCCACCGTGAACGGTATGTATAAAAGCAGCGCTGAGATTGCAGGCGTGTATAACAAATTAACCTACAACCTCAGCTGGCTGCGTGCGAACCAGTCAAGCAAGTAAAAAACTGAACCGCACGCTAACAGCTGAGGACTGCTGCGTTTTGCCATGCAAACAATTTGTTTGAATGCGACTAAATCAAATGAAAGCTTAATCAAACAAAAATGCACGACTACTTTATTGGAGCTCGTGGCTTTTCTGGCACCGCGGTTACGGCCGGATGCTGATCGACCCTGCGCTTTGAGGTTTAATGGAACCTGCGGCACAGTTGAACTCATGTGACTCGAATTATCGTAGCACAAGTATTTGATAGGAACCGATTTAGTTAATGTTGGACAACATATCTAAATAATTAGCAGGTTATTGCACAACTTTTTGGCGTGCAGCTTGTTGGGGAGCTCGAAAATAAGAAAGGCCACTCGTTCGAGAGGCCTTGCATTCACGATGGTGGAGACGAGGGGGATCGAACCCCTGACCTCTTGACTGCCAGTCAAGCGCTCTCCCAGCTGAGCTACGCCCCCGTGACGAGGAGATACTATAGGGGAATGTCTTTGGGGATGCAAGAGGAAATTTTGGGTTTGCTGCTCCGTCCCAGGAAAACCCTCACGGGCCGTCACCCTACTTGTAAAGGTAGGCGATTGCCGTTCCCTGGTGGACGGTTATCGTTGCTGTTTTTCTTACGATGTTGCTGATACCAGTGTCGGCTAGTAAGCCCAAGAAGGCGTGTTCCAGTTCCCATTCTAGGCCGTGTTCGCTTACCTGGGTGTTGGGGGCTATAGCAATAATGGAAAACGTTTTGCCCTCAGCGCCTTCGATGGTCCACGATTCATCTGCGTGAAGAATGCGGGCGACCACCTTGTCCTCGACAATCCAGACGGGGGCACCCTCGTAGCCCGCGAGCAGGCCCAGTACGGAAAGCGCCATATCAGGACGGCCGCCCGTAGCGCAGGTCGCAACTACTTCGGCACCCGGCCAGCGGCGTCGGACGGAATCGAGCGCCAGTGTCAGGTCGGTATAGTCCTTGTAGGGGTCGTGGCGCTCAACTTCAAAGTCGGTGGCGACATCGACCAACGCGCGACCGGCGTCGCTCACCGTGTCGGCATCCCCCACATAAACGTCGCAGCCCAGACCGGCGCCCAGCAGCGCGTCGAGCCCGCGGTCCACGGCGACAACGTGGTCACACTCCCCTGCTAACTTACGCAACAGATCCGCGCTCGCCACCACGGGCGAGCCGCATACCACTAATACCTTGCAAGCCACGGCCCTCGCCTAGCCCTCAAACTCAAGAACGCGGACCAAGTCCAGGTCCTCGTAGCTATCGATAAAGATATCGCAGTTGGCGCGCACATCGTCGCGCTTCATACGGCCATGCGGGTCATAGATGCCCACGCGCTTAAAGCCGGCGGAGCCCGAACTCTTTAGGCCAAAGACGGCGTCCTCAAACACCCAGGCGCGCTCAAACCTGTGCCCATGACGCTCCTCCAGACGGCGCAGCGCCAGCTCGTATACGTCGGGGAACTGCTTGGAGCGTCCCGCCTCACCCGTGGTGGTCATAAACTCCATGTAGGCATCGAGCCCGGCACCCGCAAGCGCGGACTGCACCAGCTCGGCTGGCGTGGACGTGGCAACGCACATGGCAATGCCCGCCGCCTTCGCCTGCTCCAAAAATGCCAGGAGCCCCTCGCGCGGCGGCACCTTGGAGTACCCATCAATCAGGATGTCGCTCAGCTCGCGATAGAGCTCCTCGCCATTTGCGCCAATGCCCCAGGTGTCGTGGTAGGCCTGGCACTCGTCCTCGAGCGACAAATGCTCAAACTGGGCAAAATCGTCGACCGTTACGTCAACTCCGTGGCGGTGCAATAACTCGGGCTGAGCATAGGCCCAAACGGGGGTGCTATTAACCAGTGTTCCGTCGCAATCGAAAATAAAAGCAACATTGGGAGCGGCGGTCTGGGACATAAACGTACCTTTCGATGTCAAATGGTAAACAACCTGCTAAAAACGTTTTACCAAACGTCAACCTAATAGTCTAGAAACCCTATTTGGTAAAACTGTCAAGAGTTTTACCAACGCAATTCTGCCAGTGGTATAAACATGGCGCTCGCCGATTAAACGCCGCCGCAAATCCACTTTTCTCCATAAAAGTAACGAACAGGTGTTATCGTATTTCGTGCCGAAAGTTCCACCGAGCACGCGAGGTGGAACGAATCATAGAACTATCGCCGTCCCTTCGATTCGTGCAGCCTTGGACCTTTCGCATCTAGTCACCAAGGCAACACGCTGCCGCGTCATGATGGGATCAAACGTGAGCGATACAAAGCTAAAGCCAGCAACCAAAAAGCCCGCTACCCGTAAAGCCGCCCCGCACGCACCGGAGCTCTCCAAGGACGATGTCTATCTGTTTGGCATTGGCATGTGGGAGCGCAGCTGGGAAAAGATGGGCGCGCATCCCGACACGCAGAACCGTACGCGCGGCTGGCGCTTTTGCGTTTGGGCGCCCGATGTAAAGAGCGTGCATGTCATTGGCGAATTTAACGACTGGGATGAGGAAGCCAACCCTCTGGTGCCCGTGCATACGAGCGCTATTTGGGAAGGCTTTATTCCTGGCGCAGAACAAGGTCAGCTCTATAAGTATCTCATTGAGACCAACGAGGGCGAGAAGCTCTACAAGGCCGATCCGTACGCCTTCAAGGCCGAGTGCCCTCCGGGTACCGCTAGCGTGCTGTGGACCCTCGATGGCTACAAATGGAACGACGCCGCATGGCTCAAGCGCCGCGCCGGCCACAACCACATGTCGCAGCCGCTCAACATCTACGAGGTGCATATTGGCTCGTGGAAGCGCCACGGCGACGCGCCGCAGGGCGAGCCGGACGAGTATGGCAACTATCCCGGCCCCATGGATCCCTTCCCCGCGCAGCGCGGCGAGTTTTACACCTACGACGACCTGTCGGTGGAGCTCGTGGACTACGTGCGCGACATGGGCTATACGCATATCGAGGTCATGCCGCTCATGGAGCATCCCTTCGATGGCTCCTGGGGCTACCAGACGACCGGCTACTATGCCGCCACTTCGCGCTATGGCGACCCGCAGCAACTCATGCACTTTATCGATGCATGCCACGAGGCAGGCATCGGCGTGATCATGGACTGGGTGCCCGGCGGTTTTTGCGCCGACTCCCACGGCCTTGCCACCTTTAACGGCCACATGCTGTTTGAGCACGAGATTCACCCCAACTGGGGCACGCACAAGTTTGACTTCGCCCGCGGCGAGGTCCGCTCCTTCCTGGTCTCCAACGTGCTGTACTGGCTCGAGAACTTCCACGTTGACGGCATCCGCATGGATGGCGTGTCCAGCATGCTGTACCTCAACTTTGGCATCGACGATCCGGGCCAAAAGAAGTTCAACAAGTACGGAACCGAGGAGGACCTGGACGCCAGCGCGTTTATCCGCCAGGTCAACTGCGCCGTGGAGGCCCACTTCCCCGACGTGATGATGATGGCCGAGGAGTCCACCGCGTGGCCGCTCGTAACCTACCCGCCGCAGGACGGCGGTCTGGGCTTCCACTACAAGTGGGACATGGGCTGGATGAACGATACCCTGCACTACATGCAGACCGATTTTCCGTGGCGCCCCGGCAACCACGGGCTGCTCACGTTCTCCATCATGTACGCCTTTACCGAGAACTTTATTTGTCCGCTGAGCCACGACGAGGTCGTTCACGGCAAGTGCTCGCTGATCGGCCGCATGCCGGGCGACTGGTGGCGCCAGTTTGCCGGCCTGCGCACGCTCGCCTTCTACCAGATGACGCACCCCGGCGCCAAGCTCAACTTTATGGGCAACGAGATTGGCCAGTTTATTGAGTGGCGCTACTACGAGTCCATCCAGTGGTTCCTAACCGAGGAGTACGAGACCCACCGTCATCATCAGGCGTTTATCAAGGCGCTCAACCACCTGTACACCGCCGAGCCCGCCCTGTACGAGCGCGGCTACACCGACGACGGCTTTACCTGGATCGATGCGGACAACTCCAAGCAGTCCATCGTGAGCTTTGTGCGCCAGGGCGAGGACGTCGATGACGACCTGGTGATCTTGATCAACTTTGATCCGGCAAGCTACGAGAGCTTCCGCGTGGGCGTGCCGCGCGAGGGTGACTGGGAGGTCATCTTTGATTCCGACCGTCCAGAGTTCGGTGGTAGCGGCTATGCCGGCGAGGAACCCTACACCTGCTCGAGCGAGCCCTATCCTTGGAACGGGCAGATGGACTCCATCGAGATTAAGGTGCCCGGCCTGGCTGGCGTGGTGCTTAAGCGCCGCGGTCCCAGCAGCTATAAGCCGCCGGTGGTTGAGGCACCCAAGAAGGCTGCCAAGCCCGCTGCCAAGGCTTCGGCCAAGTCCACCACGGCCAAAAAGGCAGCCACCAAAAAGGCCGCTCCCAAGGCTAAGGCAGCTGCCGCTAAGGCTCCTGCTAAGAAAGCGTAACAAAGGCGTTACCACTGTAATTACCCGCCCCGCGGGGGCGTAGGATACAAGTCATAACCGTTCCGGGAGAAACATCCCCGGGGGAAAGGAACGTATGAATAAGATCTTCGACAACAAGCAGGAGTTTACCGAGCTCTATCGCGATGCCGTCATGAGCATCAGCGGCAAGAGCGTCGAGGCCGCCAGTGACCTCGACCGCTTTAACGCCCTGGCCAAGCTCGTGGCCGAGAAGGCGCGCACCGTTGCCACCAAGAGCGACGCCCGCGCCACCGCCGAGGGCAAAAAGCGCGTGTACTACTTCTCGATCGAGTTTTTGATCGGCCGCCTGCTTGACAACTACCTGCTCAACTTTGGCGTGCGCGACATGGTCGCCGAGGCGCTCGACGATATGGGCTTTGACCTGTCCGTCATCGAGAACCAGGAGCCCGATCCGGCGCTGGGCAACGGTGGCCTGGGCCGTCTGGCTGCATGCTTCCTGGATTCCATGGCAGCCGAGGGAATTGCCGGCTACGGTAACGGCATGCGCTACCGCTACGGCCTGTTTAAGCAGGAGATCGTTAACGGCAGCCAGGTCGAGACCACCGACGAGTGGCTCACGCACGGTTATCCCTGGGAGGTCCGTCGTCAGGACAAGGCCGTGACCATTAAGTTTGGTGGCCGCGTCGAGGGCTTTGAGGAGGACGGCCGTACATTCTACCGCACGGTGGACACGCAGGACATCCTGGCCGTCCCCTACGACATCCCCGTTGTGGGCTATGCCGGCGAGACCGTCAACAAGCTGCGCGTCTGGGCCGCCGAGCCGGTCGAGGAGCACTTTGACCTGGAGGCCTTCAACCGCGGCGACTATGCTCTGGCCGATGCCGAGCGCGCTGAGGCCGAGGCCATCAGCGCCATTCTCTACCCCAACGACGCCGGCGAGCACGGCCGTCTGCTGCGCCTGAAGCAGGAGTACCTCTTTGTTTCGGCCGGCATCTACAGCCTGCTCGACACCTTTGAGAAGGAGCACGGCGCGAACTGGGAGTTGCTGCCGCAGTTTGTAGCCATCCACACCAACGATACCCACCCCGCCATGTGCGGCCCCGAGCTCATGCGTATCCTCATCGACGAGAAGAAGCTCGAGTGGGATGACGCCTGGAACATCGTGACGCAGGTCGTGAGCTACACCAACCACACCATCCTGCCCGAGGCCTTGGAGAAGTGGCCTATCGGCACGTTCTCCAAGCTCCTCCCCCGCGTGTACCAGATCATCGACGAGATCAGCCGTCGTTGGCACGAGTCGTTCGACACCACGAAGGAGGGCTGGCAGGAGCGTCTGCGCCAGACCGCCATCCTGTGGGACGGCGAGATTCGCATGGCCAACCTGTCTGTGATCTGCAGCCACAGCGTCAACGGCGTTGCCAAGATCCACTCCGACATCATCAAGAACATCGTGCTCAAAGACTTCTATGCCCTCACGCCCGAGAAGTTCAACAACAAGACCAACGGCATCTCGCACCGTCGCTTCTTTGCCGAGGCCAACCCCACCTATGCCAAGCTCGTGACCGAGGCCATTGGCGATGGCTGGCTCAAGGACGCCTTTGAGCTGGAGAAGCTTAAAAGTTTCCAGAACGACACCGAGTTCCTGAAGGCCGTTGGTGCGGCCAAGCGCGCCAACAAGGAGCGTCTGGCCGCCTACGTCAAGGCCGAGACCGGTCTGGTTATTGACCCCAACACCGTCTTCGATGTCCAGGTAAAGCGCTTCCACGCCTATAAGCGCCAGCTCATGAACATCATGAAGGTGATGGACATCTACAACCGTCGCATCGCCGATCCCAACTTCCACGTGACGCCGACGACCTTCATCTTTAGCGGCAAGGCTGCCTCGAGCTACACCTTCGCCAAGGAGACCATCCGCCTCATTAACTCCGTTGCCGACGTCATCAACAACGATGCCCGCGTCAACGAGGTCATGAAGGTCTGCTTTATCCCTAACTTCCGCGTGAGCAACGCCCAGCTCATCTACCCCGCCGCCGAGATCTCGGAGCAGATTTCCACGGCCGGCAAAGAGGCCTCGGGCACGTCCAACATGAAGCTCATGATGAACGGCGCCATTACGCTGGGCACCCTCGACGGCGCCAACATCGAGATCGCCGACCTAGCCGGCCGCGAGAACGAGGCCATCTTTGGCCTGACCGCTCCCGAGGTCGAGCAGCTCTGGGCATCGAACAGCTACTTTGCGTGGGATACCCTCAACGGCGACCGCGAGCGTCTGGGCCGCGTGATGGACGAGCTCAAGGACAACACGTTTGCCGGCCTTTCGGGCAACTTCGAGAGCATCTACAACGAGCTCATGAACAACAACGACCCCGACCTGGTCATGGCCGACTTCCGCAGCTACGTCGACGCCTGGGAGAAGCTCACGAACAGCTACGGCGACCAGGAGACCTGGAACCGCAAGGCCCTGCTCAACACCGCCTCCTCCGGCTGGTTCTCGAGCGACCGCACCATTCGCGAGTACCGCGACGAGATCTGGCACGCGTAAAGGCGCGCGAGCTCCCTTTGCCGCACGGCATTACTCGACGGGCGTGACAGTGCGCCGCGCCCGTCGCTAATGGGTTAGGAACATCGATGACAGAAGGAGAAATCGATGAGTAAGAAAGAATGCATCGCGATGCTCCTCGCAGGAGGACAGGGCAGCCGATTGGGGGCACTCACCCAAAAGATCGCCAAGCCGGCGGTTAGCTTTGGTGGCAAGTTCCGCATTATCGACTTTTCGCTCTCCAACTGCTCCAACTCGGGCATCGACACGGTGGGCGTTCTGACGCAGTACCGTCCCTACCTGCTGCATGCCTACGTGGGCTCCGGCGAGGCGTGGGATCTGGACAGCCGCGACGGCGGCGTGTCGATTCTGCCGCCGTACGAGACGCAGACCGGTGGCGCCTGGTATGCGGGCACGGCCGACGCCATTACGCAGAACCTAGACTACATCAAGGCCAACGACCCCAAGTACGTCCTGATTCTTTCGGGCGATCACCTGTATCGCATGGACTACCGCAAGATGCTCAAGACGCACATTGAGAACAACGCCGACCTCACGGTGAGCGTTATGCCCGTGCCGTGGGAGGAGGCCAGCCGCTTTGGCATCCTGACCACCGACCCCGAGGACGGCCGCATCACCAAGTTCACCGAGAAGCCCGAGAAGCCCGATTCGAACCTCGCGTCCATGGGCATCTACATCTTCTCGGCCGACGTGCTGATCGAGGCGCTCGAGGAGGACGCCCTGGACCAGCGCTCGAGCCACGACTTTGGCAAGGACATCATCCCCAAGCTGCTCGGCGAGAACAAGCGCCTGTACAGCTACGAGTTCCACGGCTTTTGGAAGGACGTCGGCACTATCGCCAGCTTCCACGAGACTTCGATGGACCTGCTGGGCAACAACCCCGAGTTCGATCTGTTTGACAAGAACTTCCCCATCATGTCCAACATCACCACGCGTCCGCCGCACTACATTGGCCCGGACGGCCGCCTGGACGACTGCCTGGTCTCCAACGGCTGCAAGATCTACGGCACCGCTCGCCACTCGATCCTTTCAACCGATGTCATCATCGAGGAGCGCGCCGTGGTCGAGGACTCCGTGCTGCTGCCGGGTGCGCACGTTAAGAGCGGTGCGCACATCTGCCGCGCTATTTTGGGCGAGAACTCCACGGTCGAAGAGGGCGTGAAGCTCGGCTCTGTCGATACCACCAAGGATACGGCCGTCGTTGGAAATGACGTCGTTATCGGGAAGGGGGAATGATCCGATGATCAATCGCAAGGCCATCGGTTATATCACCGCTAACTACTCTTCGTCCTACGGCAGTGTCCTGCTCAAGGACCGCCCCATCGCGTCCGTTCCGTTTTTGGGCCGCTACCGCCTGATCGACTTTCCGCTGTCCAACATGATGAATGCCGGCATCAAGACCGTCGGCGTCGTCATGCCGGGTAACTACCGTTCGCTGATCGACCATGTGGGCTCGGGCAAGGACTGGGGCCTGGACCGCAAGAAGGGCGGCCTGTTCATGGTCCCCGGCAACGCGTATGGCACCACCAAGGGCGGCATGCGCTTCCTGCTGCGCGACATCATCTCCAACAAGACGCTGTTCCAGCGCTCGGACATGCCCTATGTTGTGATGATGGGCACCAACATCATCTTTAACATGGACCTCAACACCATCATCGAGGCGCACGAGAACTCTGGCGCCCAGATGACCGTGGTGTACTGCAAGGCCACGCGCAACGTCGATGACGAGACCAAGCTCGAGATTAACGAGAACGGCCGCCTGACGGGCGTGAGCGCCGGCGTCGTGTACGGCGACAACGCCTCCATGGACTGCTGCATCGTCAACCGCGAGACGCTGCTCGAGATCATCGACCACTACCAGGCCGCCGACTATCTGGACCTGCTCGAGGCACTCCAGGGCGACTTTGGCAACATCGACGTGTGCAGCTACGAGTACAAGGGCGAGGTCGTGGGCGTGTTTAGCGAGAAGTCGCTGTATCGCCGCAGCATGGACCTGCTCGACCAGACCGTCGCCGACCAGCTCTTCGATCCCGAGCGCCCGATCCTGACCAAGGCTCACGACGTGCCGCCTTCGCGCTATGCGACCGGCAGCCACGCGTGCAACTCGATCATCTCGGCCGGCTGCATCATCAAGGGCACCGTGCGCAACTCGATCCTGTCGCGCGGTGTCGTAGTCGAGGAAGGCGCCTCGGTGACCAACTCGATCATCAACCAGAGCTGCATCATCAAGAGCGGCGCACGCGTCGAGAACGCCATCCTGGACAAGAACAACGTGGTTCCCACCAACACCGAGCTTCGCGGCACGCCCGAGAACATCCTGGTGCTGGGCAAGGCTCCGTTAACTTCCGACACCACCATCGTACGTTAACGTTGGCACCGCAACATCGCTCGTAACATGTAGAATAGCCGCCCGGTTAGCGCCAGGCGGCTATTCTCGAATTGCAACATGGGAGACAATATGGCAGATTCCAGCAAAAAGATGCAGATCGTGTTTGCCTCGGCCGAGTGCGCACCGTTTGTAAAGACCGGTGGCCTGGGCGACGTGGCGGGCTCGCTGCCTGCAGCGCTCGTGCGCGCCGGCGCCGAAGTCATCGTGATGGTGCCCAAGTACGCCACCATCAAGGACGAGTACAAGGCGCAGATGGAGCACTTCTCCGACTTTTACGTGAGCCTGGGCTGGCGCAATGAGTACTGCGGACTCGAGAAGCTCGAGCACGACGGCGTCACCTATATGTTCATCGACAACGAGCGCTACTTTGCGCGCGACTATCCGTACGGCTTCTTTGATGACGGTGAGCGCTTTGCGTTTTTCTCCAAGGCCATCACCGAGAGCCTGCAGCACCTGCCGGCCGGCTTTGAGTGTGACATCCTGCACTGCAACGACTGGCAGACGGCACTGGCGCCCGTGTTTTTGCGCGAGTTCTACCAGGGCCTGCCGCTGTACGACCGCGTCAAGACCGTGTTCTCGATCCACAATGTGGCGTTCCAGGGCCAGTTTAGCGACACCGTGATGGAGGACATCCTGGGCGTGGCGCATATACCGGCGGCCGCCTCACAGCTGCGTTGCGATGCCTGCAGCATCAACTACATGCTGGGCGCGCTGCGCTATGCCGATGCCATCACCACGGTGAGCCCCACCTATGCCAACGAGATCCAGACGCCCGAGTTTGGCGAGGGCCTGGACGGTGTGCTGCGCGAGCGCTCCTATGCGCTGCAGGGCATTTTGAATGGCATCGACGTGGCGGGCTTTGACCCGGCGACCGACAAGCGCATTGCCGCCAACTACACCGTGCAGGACCGTTCTGGTAAGGCCGTGTGCAAGGCCAAGCTGCAGGAAGAGCTGGGGCTCGAGGTTCGCGACGACCGTCCGCTTATGGTCATGGTCACGCGTCTGACGCGCCAGAAGGGCTTGGATCTGGTAATGTACGCGCTCGATCGCATTTTGGCAGGCGGCGTGCAGGTGGCCGTGCTTGGCACTGGCGACCGCGACTACGAGGACGGACTGCGCTACTTCCAGGACAAGTACCCCGGCACCATGGCCGCACGCATCGAGTTCGATCCTTCGCTGTCGCAGCGTATGTATGCCGCAGCCGACATGTTCCTGATGCCTTCGAAGTTTGAGCCCTGCGGCCTGTCGCAGATCATCGCCATGCGCTACGGTACCCTGCCCATCGTGCGCGAGACCGGTGGCCTGAAGGACACTGTGATCCCGTACAACGAGTTTACCGGCGAGGGTACGGGCTTCTCGTTTAGCAACTTTAACGGCGACGAGATGGGCGACGCCGTGTTCCGCGCGGCACGCCTGTTCTGGGACAACCGTGACGCCTGGAACCAGCTGGTCACGCAGGCCATGAGCCAGGACTTTAGCTGGACGCGCTCGGCCGACAAGTATCTGGACCTGTACTTCTTTATGCATCCGGAGATTGAGAGGCCGACGGCTGTTGTCGACGAGCCTGAGGCTGTTGCTGAACCGGTGGCCGCCGAGGAGCCCAAGGCCGAGGAGAAGCCTGTTGAGGCTGAGCCCGCAAAGGCCGAGCCTAAGGTGAAGGCTGAGGTTGCTCTTGAGGCAGAGGACGAGGTCAAGCTCGCTGCAAAGCCTGCTGCAAAGCCCGCAGCTAAGAAGACCACGACCCGCAAGACGACCGCTAAGAAAGCTACGACGACCAAAGCTGCCGCGACTAGAACAACGGCTGCCAAGACAACGACCACGCGCAAGCGCACGACCGCCGCTGCCAAGAAGGCCGCCGAGGCCGAGGCTGCTCCCGAAGTAAAGGCCGAGGTCGCTGAGGCCAAACCGGCCGCCAAGGCTCCGGCAAAGACCGCTGCCAAGAAGACCACCGCGACCGCCAAGAAGACTACAGCTACGAAGGCGACGGCTACCAAGGCCGCCGCGACCAAGGCAGCCGCAAAGCCGGCAGCCAAGGTCGAGGAGACGCCTGCAGAGTCCAAGACGGAAGCAACCGTCGAGGCCAAGCCCGCTGCCAAGACCACCACGCGAAAGCGCACGACGACGGCCAAGAAGACCACGGCAAAGGCTGCCGCTCCTAAGGCAGAGGCTATGCCCGCCGCCGTCAAAGAGGAGACCAAGCCCGAGGCAAAGCCCAAGCCGGCGCCGAAGGCCGCTAAGGTCAAGACCGCTCCGAAGGCTACGGCAAAGGTCGAACCCGCCAAGGAGGCCCCGGTCTCCCCCGCCGCTTCGACCGAGGAAAAGGCTCCGACCAAGAAGACCTCCGTCCGCAAGGCAACGGCCACCCGCAAGCGTCGCTAGCCCACAGACGATCCAAAACCTCATCAAACCCTAAGCAAGGGGCGCTCCAACCGGGCGCCCCTTCTCTGTAGGTAGTGGTAAAACGATTTTCTAGGACAACCGTTCGCCGATGGTAAACGGATGTTGTTTATACACCCTGTGTACTACAGATATACTTACATCTTAGGCGTAAAACCCATGGCCCGCAGGCCATGATTCTATTGAACTGGACCGTACTATGAGATTGAGACACAACAGCCGTCTACCGCAGTTTCGCACTCCGTTTGGCGCTGTGACCACTGGAACTTCCGTTGCACTTTCGGTGATTTTGGAGGATGCCGATCCCAACCAGGCAACGCTTACGCTGCGAACCTGGGTCGATGAGATCGGGGAAACTCTGTATCCCATGACGCACGAGGGCGACGGCATATTTACCGTAGAGCTTGAGTGCACCGAGCCCTGTCTTATCTGGTACAGCTTTATCTGCAATATCGAGGGCCAGCCCGAGGTCCGCTTGGGCGCACAGCAGGGTCGCACCGGTGGCGAGGGCGTAACTTACGACTACGCCGAGGTGCCGTCCTTCCAGATTACCGTCTATAAGCACCGCGAAGTGCGTCCCGAGTGGTACGAGCGTGGCATGGTCTACCAGATCTTCCCCGATCGCTACGCCCGAGATGAAAACTGGCGCGAGCGCACGCTGGCCGAAGTCGAAAAGCCACGCAACGGAATCCAGCGCCGCATGGTCGAGGACTGGAACGAGCCGCCCGTGTACGAGCGTGCCGAGGACGGATCCATCAAGACCTGGGACTTTTACGGCGGCTCGCTCAAGGGTATCCAAAATGACCTGCCCCGCATCGCCGAGCTGGGCTTTACGGTCATCTACCTCAACCCCATCTTTGAGGCCGCGAGCAACCACCGCTACGACACGGCCGACTACACCAAGATCGACCCAATCCTGGGCACCGAGCAGGATTTTACCGAGCTGTGCCAGGCAGCCGAGAAGCTGGGCATCTCCATCATCCTGGACGGCGTCTTTAACCATACGGGTGACGACTCCATCTATTTCAACCGCTACGGCAACTACCCCGGCGTGGGCGCGTGGCAGAGCGAGGATTCGCCGTGGCGCGATGCGTTTTATTTCCACGAGGACGGCTCGTACGACTGCTGGTGGGGCGTGGGCAATATGCCCGCCATCAATGAGAGCTCCGAGCTGGTACGCGAGCGGCTCCTGGGCAAGGACGGTGTGATCCGTAAATGGCTGCGCGCTGGCGCTCATGGCTGGCGCCTTGACGTGGCCGACGAGCTTTCGGACGATTTCCTGACCGAGATCAAGAAGGCAGTACTTGCCGAAAAGCCCGATGCGCTGCTGCTCGGCGAAGTCTGGGAAGACGCCTCCAACAAGATCAGCTACGGCCATCTGCGTCGCTATCTGCAAGGCTCAGAGCTCGACTCGGCTATGGATTATCCCTTCCGCGACATGGTCATCGGCTTTTTGATGGGCTACAAGAACGCCTACCAGGCAGCCGAGGATATCGAGACCCTGCGCGAGAACTATCCGCGTGAGGCCCTGTCCTGCGCACTTAATCTGCTTTCGAGCCACGACCGTCCGCGCATTATCTCGGTGCTCGGCGGCGGCCCCGACGAGTCGCAGCTGCCCGAGTGCGAGCGCAGCAAATGGCGCCTGGACGAGAACTCGATGGGCCTGGCCAAGAGCCGTTTTTGGCTCGCCACGCTCATGCAGATGACCTTCCCCGGCGTGCCTTCGATCTACTACGGCGACGAATACGGCCTGGAGGGTCTAACCGATCCGGGCAACCGCCGCACCCTGCCGACCAAGGACCAACTGCACGACTTCGACACGCTGGCTATTGTCAAAAACGCCTCCGCCGTACGCCGCGCACTGCCGTTTATGATCGACGGCGAGATCAGGGCCTTCGCGCTCAACGACGAGGTGCTGGCATACAACCGCACGGGCAAGGATGGCGAGTCCGCGACGGTTATCATCAACCGTAGTCTGCGCAATTCGCACCGCGTGACGATTCCGGCACTCGCCGAATGCGCGAGTGACGTGATCAGCGGTCACGAGTGCGAGATCCACAACGGCACGGTCACGCTCGATTTGTATCCGCTGGGCTCGTCGATCATCTATCATCATGCCGAGCAGCGCCTGCAGGAGCCGCTCGATCACGGCGCAGGCGTTGTGTGCCATATCACCTCGGTACCGACCGATGACGGCAAGCCCGGCACGATCGGCGCACCAACGCGTCGCTTTATCGACCATCTGTCCGCTATGGGCATGCGCTACTGGCAGGTCCTGCCCGTCAACCCGACGGATTTCTTCCGCTCCCCCTATGCCGGGCCCTCGGCTTTTGCTGGCAATATCGACCTGCTGCCCGAAAGCCACGAGGAGCTGGCGGCCGACTTTGAAACTTGGAAGGCCCGTGGCGGCGAGGATGCCGATCCGCTGTACACCGCGTTTAAACATCGCAATGCCGATTGGCTCGAGAAGTACTGCGTCTACATGGCCGTCAAGAAATACTTTGAGGGCGAGTCGCGCCACGATTGGCCGGCCGATGTCGCGCGCTACAACGAGCATCTGATTGACGACAAGCGTTTCCACGACGAGGCAGAGCTGCAGGCTTACATGCAGTACCGCTTTGACCTGGCCTGGTGCGAGCTCATGAACTATGCACACAAGAAGGGCATCGAGGTCATCGGCGATATTCCTATGTACGTGTCCGACGATTCGGCAGATGCGTGGAGCGAACCCGAGAACTTCTGGCTGTCCGATACCGGTAAGGCAATCGAGATCTCCGGTGCGCCGCCCGATAACTTTGCGCCCGAGGGCCAGGTGTGGGGCAACCCAACGTTCCGCTGGGACCACATGAAGCAGAACGGCTATAACTGGTGGATGGATCGTCTGCGTCGTGCGTTTTCGCTCTACGACCGCGTGCGCCTGGATCACTTTCTGGGCTTCCACAGCTACTTTAGCATTCCCGCGGGTAAGGCCTGCGCCGACGGGCGTTGGCTGGCAGGCCCGGGCAAGGACCTGTTCCAGACCGCCTATGACGAGCTGGGGCCGCTCAACTTTATCGCCGAGGACCTGGGCTATCTGACACCTGGCGTTCGTGCGATGGCCTCGACCTGCGGCTTCCCCGGCATGGACGTGCTGGAGTTTAGCGACTACGACGTTCGCTGCGGAATTCATCCCACACCGGGCAAGATCCTGTACACCTCGACGCACGACACCTCGACGCTTGCCGGCTGGTGCACGCGCTCCTTTGCGGGTGGCGACGAACCGAGCGGCATTGCATTGGCAAGCGAGCTCATGGGCAACGCCCTGACAAGCGACGCTCCCCTGGTGATGATGCCGCTGCAGGACGTGCTGGGGCTTGGCGACGACACGCGCATGAACGTACCGGGCGTGGCCACGGGCAACTGGACCTGGCAGGCTGACGAGGCCGACGTTGCGGCCGCTGAGGGCAAAACCGCACAGCTCCTGCGCAACACGCATAGATTCTGGGGCGAAGCGTGATAAAACGCCCGATATAGGGTACAGTTACAGACGTTTGAATTTTTGCGGGCAGAGCAATCTGCCCGCTTTGTGCTGAAAAGGAAGTATTATGGCGCGCTACGATTACAAGTGCTCGAGCTGCGGCAACGTGTTTGAGGTTGAGCATCCCATGTCCGAGACCCCCGAGGTCGTGTGCCCCAACTGCGGCGCTCCGGCCGCCAAGACGTTCTCGGCCAGCGGCATCAAGTTTGAGGGCAGCGGCTTCTACAACACCGACCAGCGAAGCGGCGGCTCCAGCACCAGCGCCACCAGCGGCTGCTGCGCTAACTGCCCGCATAGCCACTAGTGACAAGTGGCCCCGCGATCAAGCCCGATCGCGGGGTTGAATTTTTTCAGGAATGAACAACGCCCCGGCGACTGGTCTGGGGTTGCGCCACGAAAACGGCCTATCTACTACGTTTGACCCGTATAGTCCGAGCACACCTGCGTTTTTACAAAATCGACGAGCCGTCTACCTGCGGTTTTGAATTCGCTAAATTCGGCATGGTTGGGGGTAATGGGTTTAATGTAGTAGATAGGCCCATTTCATGGCAAGCGGGTCAACCCTCGGGTGCCGTATTAGTTGCGCACCAGCCTGGCGCAGAAGTGGCCGTCGTAGGAGTCGGCGTTTACCGGCACGCTTTGGAAGAGGCCTCGGTCGTTTTGGCGTACGCAGACGAGCTTCTTGGCCTGGGCAAACTCGGGCAGTTGCAGAATCTGCGCCTCAGAAAGCGGCGCCACGCTAAAGCCGGCGCCCTCGGAAGAAGCCAGGAAGGCATCCACAACCTGCGCGTTCTCCTCATCAAACACCGAGCAGGTGGCATAGATAAGCTCGCCGCCGGCAGCCACGCGCGCAGCGGCTTCCTTGAGCATCGTCACCTGCAGCTTGGGCAACTCAACCGTCACATCCTTTTCGGTCAGGCGCCACGGGATCTCGGGATGACGGCGCATGGTTCCAGTGCCAGAGCACGGCGCATCGATAAAGACTGTGTCGAACATAACCGGCTCGCCAAGCATGGCATCAAACGATGTGAGCACCTGATCAAGCTCACAAGCATCACCCGAAACCGTACGAACGCCCTGAATACCGGCCTTATGCAGGCGAGCGAGATTTAGATCGCACTTGCGATCATGAAGATCGAGCGCCGTATGCTGACGCTCATAGCCCGCACGCTTGGCCTGGCACATCATCACATAGGTCTTGGTGCCACGACCGGCACCAATCTCAAGGCAGCTACCAGGGCGCGTGGCAGCTGTGGCGATAAGCTGGGCGTTAAGGTCCGAGGCCACGGCAGCAGCACGCTCAAATACGCCCGACGCAACCGTAACCTGGGCATCAACCGGGGCATGGCAGCCCGGGAAGACAGGTGCGACGAGCTGCGAGATATACGGATCGGGCTTGGAAGCAAAAGCGTTCTCATGCAGGGCCAGCGGCGCGGGGGCCAGATTGCCGGCAAAGTTAAGCGCACCCTCTGGCGTGTCAAACGATGCCATAATGCGAGCGCATAGCCAGCGCGGAAGACCCATCAGGCGCGACAGACGAACCAAGCGTCGCTCGGACTCATCCACGTCGGATGCCGTGGCAAAGTCCTCAACGTTGTCCGCAACCTTGTGCAGTACAGCATTGGCCAAGCCGGCGGCGGACTTAGCACCGCAACGAACCAGTTCAACACCCTGACTTACGGCAACACGGCCCGGCGTATGCAGGTAGAGCATCTCGAAGGCAGAAATACGAAGCGCCATGCGAACGCGCGGCGCAACCTTTTTGGGCTTATCGAGAAACTGATCGAGCAGCTCGTCCAAAATACCCTGCGTGGCGGCTACACCCAGCGCCAAGCGGGCGGCAAAAGCGGAATCGCGCTGGTCAATAGCCTTGGCCGATGCGCGAGAGGACAGCACGTCGCGCGCATACATGCCGCGGCGATCGGCCTCCATCAGCACATCGAGCGCAAGCTTGCGCGCGGGAGACAGCTTGCTCATGACAAAACACCCCACGAAAGATCGGCACCCTGCAGGCCAGCAGCCCAAGCAGAAGCGGCCATAGCACGTTTGCCATCAGGCTTAACCTCGAGCAACTCGACCGAGCCATCGAAAAGGCCCAGGTAAACATGCTTGGCCTGAACGGCGACGAGTCCCTCACCAAGCGACACATCGGCCAGCGCAGCATCGAGCACACGCACGGTCTTGCCGGCAATCACACAACGAGCAGGCGCGGTATCGGACGAGGCAAGCACATGACGCACGCAATCAAGCGCCGCCATGTGCGGATCTAGACGCATCTCCTGCTTGGAAATCTTCGCAGCATGGGTGACAAGCGACTCATCCTGCTCGATCCACACCGCCGTACCATCGGCAAGCGACGGTAGCGTATCGGCCAGCAGCTTACCGCCAAGCTCACCAAGCTCCATCGTCAGCGTCTCGGCATGCTTACCGGCAACTGACGTTGAGGCCTGGGCGCAATAAGCGCCGGTATCCACGCCATGCCCAATACGCATGATAGAAACGCCAGCAATCTCGTCGCCAGCGAGAATCGCACGCTGAATAGGAGCAGCCCCACGCCAACGTGGCAGCAGCGAAGCATGAACATTCACAATACCAAGCGGCGCCATATGCAGCACCTCATCGGGCAAAATGCAACCATAGGCAGCCACACAGAAAATATCAGCCTGGGCAGTCTGGAGCGCCTCAACAACCTCAGGCGTCATACGATTAGCCTCAACAACAGGCAAACCAAGCTCGAGTGCCTTAGCCTTAACAGGAGACGGCTCTAGCTTCTTACCACGCCCACGAACAGCATCAGGACGAGTAACAACAAGCGCAATCTCATTCCCAGCCTCAACAAGCGAAGTCAAAGAAGGCACAGCAAAATCAGGCGTACCCATAAACACAATACGCATAAAAGTTAGTCTCCTCTCAATAACGAGCCGAGACGGCTACAAAAAAGCGTTCTTGGTCGCAAGCGCGCCCAGCCGCAAGAATAGTTCAACAGAAACAAATATACCCAAAAACAAAGAAAGAGCCGCATAAAAGCAGCCCTCCCAACAAAGCACCTATCAGCGAAGACGCCCCTCCCTGGCCCGACGGCACCCGGGCGAAACGAAGAGCGACAACGTAGTCCCTGGGATGGGGCCCACACATATCGTCCCGCGCGCAGTTTCGCAGCAAAGCGAGAATGTTTGAGCACGGGATGATATGTGTGGGCCCCATCCCAGGGACGGACAATTAACCTACTCCGTCTCGCCCGGTCGAGCGCCGCGGGCCAGGGCGTCCTGGTACTCCTTGACGGCCTTGAGCCTCTGCATGGGCTTCAGTCGCTCGAACATAGTGTTGCCATGCAGGTGATCGATCTCGTGCTGCAGGCACACGCAGAACAGGTCGCCCGTAGCCTCGTAGCGAATCAGGTTTGCGTCCAAGTCGTACGCCTCGACGACGACATGGTTGGGACGCTCGATCTCACAGCTAATGCCAGGAATGGATAGGCAGCCCTCGCTATACGGAACGAGATGGTCGCTTTGCTCGACAATCACGGGATTGATGAGCACGTACGGGTCGTAGTCGTTCTTGTCGCTGTAGTCGCAGTCGATGGTGACGAGCTGAATAAGCTCGCCGATCTGCGGAGCAGCCAGGCCGCAGCCGCCGTTCTCGAACATCATCTTCTTCATCTTCTCGGCAAGCGCCTCGATCGCCGGGGTGATCTCCTCGATGACGGCGCACTCCTGGCGCAGACGAGGGTCGGGCGACAGTACGATTCCGTTGGCTTCCATGGCCATCCTTTCGGGTTGTTACATCAAATCATAGGCGTCGACGTCAACGCTCACGCTCACGCCGCGCACAGAGCCCACCTCTTTGAGGCAGGCGTCGATATCATCAGAGACATGGTACCCCACGGGCGACTTCACAAGCAGATGGAAGCGGTAACGGTCCTTGGCTCTCTCGATTACACACGAAGCCGGGCCTAGCACCTGCGGCACGGCACTCCCCGCCCGCAAAAAATCGGGCGCGGCGGCATGCCAGCGGCGCTTAAGAAGCTTTGCAATGCGCCCAATGTAGTCCTGCGCGTCGTCTCGGTTCGCCGACCACACCAAAATGTTGACCAGACGCACAAACGGCGGATACAGCGCGTCGCGACGCTGGTCCAGGTCGTAGTCGGTAAAGATCGAACGGTCGTGCTTAGCGACGGCGCGAATGACCGGATCCTCGGGCAGGTAGGTCTGGATGATCACCTCACCGGGACGATCGCCGCGACCGGCACGGCCCGCCACCTGTTCCAGCAGATCGTAGGCGCGCTCCCCTGCGCGGAAATCGGGCAGCTTGAGGGCGAAGTCGGCATTGACCACGCCCACGAGCGTGACCTCGGGAAAATCGAGACCCTTTGCGATCATTTGGGTGCCCAGCAACACGGCGCAATCGGCCGCATCGAACTGCTCGAGCAGCTTTTTGTGCGAATCCTTGCCGCGCGTGGAATCGGCATCCATGCGGATGATGGCAACGTCCTCGGGCAGCATCTGGTGCAGTGCGTCCTCGATCTGCTGCGTGCCCAGCCCCATTTTTGCCAGGTAGCGGCTGCCGCACTTGGGGCAACGACTCGTGGGCGCGGGATACGGCTGCACGCGCCAGGAGGATCCGCATGTGTGACATTGCAGCGTGTGCGTGCGCTCGTGATACGTAAGCGCTGTGGAGCAGTGGTTGCAGGTGGGAACGCAGCCGCACTCGCGACACATCAGGAACGGCGCAAAGCCACGGCGGTTATGCAGCAGCACGGCCTTCTCGCGACGCTCGACCACACGCTCCAAGCCCTCCATCAAGGGTTTTGAGAACATGGAGCGGCTGCCGTGTGAAAACTCACGGCGCAGGTCGGCAATGCGGACCGTAGGCAGCACGGCGAGTCCCGGGCGCTCGGGCATCTCGACACGCGTCCAGGTAGCACCGTTGTATGTACCGCGGCGGCAGCGGTCGAGGGCCTCGGCAGAAGGCGTGGCCGAGCCCAGCACAAGTGGGCAGCGATAGCGGCGCGCCATCTCGGCCGCAACCTCGCGCGCATGGTAGCGCGGGCTGGAGCCCTGCTTGTAACTGGTCTCGTGTTCCTCGTCGATGATGATGAGGCCCAAGTCGCTGAGCGGGCAAAAGAGCGCCGAGCGAGCGCCGACGACCACGCGGGCCGCACCGCTGGCAACCATATCCCACTGGTCCAGGCGCTCGCCGGCCGAAAGCCGCGAATGGAACACGGCGACCGTCTCGCCAAAGCGCGAGCGGAAGCGGCCGACGGTCTGGGCTGTCAGCGATATCTCGGGCACCAGTACGCAGGCTGAGCGGCCGGCCGCGAGCGCGCGCTCGATAGCGGAAAGGTAGACCTCGGTTTTGCCGGATCCAGTGACTCCATCGACTAGGACCACGTCGCCGTGAGCGTCAAGGCGTGCGCGCTCAATCTGCGCGAGGGCCCGTTGCTGGCCGTTGGTAAGGGAGACCGGCGCTTTGCCGCTTGCCGAGGACAGCGTGGTCTGCTCGCTGCAGCCACGCCAGGCGCGGCGCTCCTCCACCACCACGACGCCGCGCTTTTCGAGCGCCTTGATGGTCGCCGACATACTGTTGTAGAGCAGGTTGAGGTCGCGCGTCGTGACAGGACCACACTGGAGCGCCTCGATGAGCTGGCGCTGACGGACCGCGGTCTTGGGCGGCGTGTAATCAAAGCCTTCGGGCGTAAGCATCACCCAACGGTTTTGGATGGGCTTGACGGCTGGACGTTCAACCGTCCACACGCCGTCGTCGCCCTTGACTACACGTGGGCTGCCGCCCGGGGGCAAAAACAGGCGCAGGCACTCGGAAAGCGTCGCGACATACTCGCGGCTCATCCAGCGTGCAATACGGGCAGCATCGGCGGTAAAGAGCGGCTTGCTGAGGAAGGCCTCGATGGGCTTGATGCGCGCAGGGTCGAGGGCGTTGTTGCCCTGCAGGTCGCCCAGCTCAGGCGCAATGTCGACGATATAGCCCGCGGCGGCACGGTTACCAAAGTGGACCAGGACCGTAGACCCGATCCGGGCCTCATTAGCAAGGGACTGCGCAATGCCGTAAGCAAACGGCTCGGACAGCGCGCGGGTGGGAATGTCAAGGACAACGCTCGCGTAGGCGGCGATGGGCTCAGGTGCAGGCTTAGGCTTCACCGGAGTCTCCTCCGGTTCCGGCGAACCAAACAGCGACAGTTGTTGAGCCATACACCACCTCTAACGAACAGACCTGAAAGGGGTGGGACAAAATAATCAGTAGAGTTTGTCCCATGGCCGATACGAGTGTCGAGCTCGTTGCGTCACTCGAACATGGGACAAACACTACTGATTATTTTGTCCCAGCAACCCACTCATCGGTACAGAAACAAGAGCCCCGCTCGAGGGAACGGGGCTCGGATACATGCGTTTGCGCGTCTACTACAGCGCCATCGTGCGGGCGCGGTCGATGCGCGCCAGGCAGTCGTCGCGGCCGACGAGCGCCATGGTCTCGCCCAGCGGAGGGCTCACCATGTTGCCGCAGACGGCGACGCGCACGGCCTGGAACACCACGCGCTTCTTAAGGTCCATCTGCTCGGGCAGCGGCTCAAGCGCGGCGTCGATGGCCTCGGCAGTCCACTTGTCCACGCCCTCGAGCGCGGCCTTGGCGGCATCCAGAATGGCGCCCATGCCTTCCTTAGCCAGGCCCTTGTTGACGGATTTCTCGTCATACTCGAGCGTCTCGGCCGTAGCGAAGATGGGAGCGGCGACGGTCACGGCGTCGGCCGGCATCTTGGTGCGCGGCTTGACGATGGCGGCAAGCGCGTCGATCCAGTCCTCGCCGTACTCGACGTTGCCCTCGATGAGACCCGCCTCGTGCAGCTCGGGGACCATGATCTCGTCGGCAAACTGGGCATCGGACATGCCGTTGATGTACTCGGCATTGACCCAGTCGAGCTTCTTGGGGTCGAAGGTCGCCGGGTTCTTGGAGATGCGGTCGAGCGAGAACTTGCTGGCTAGGACATCGCGCGGGATGATCGTGGTCTCGCCGTCGAGCGACCAGCCGAGCAGCGCCAGGTAGTTGACGAAGGCGTCGGAAAGGTAGCCGGCGTCGCGGTACTCCTCCACCGAAGTTGCGCCGTGGCGCTTGGAGAGCTTCTTACCGTCGGCGCCCAGGATCATGGAGATGTGGGCGAACGTGGGCACGGGCGCGCCGAGGGCCTCGTAGACCATGACCTGGCGCGGGGTGTTGGACAGGTGGTCGTCGCCGCGGATGACATGGGTGATCTTCATCATGGCGTCGTCGACGACGGTCGCGAAGTTGTACGTGGGCGTGCCATCGGAGCGGAAGATGACAAAGTCGTCGAGCTCCTTGGCGTCGAAGGTCACCTCGCCGTGAACGGCGTCGTGGATGACGACGTCGCCGCGGTCCTCGGGCACCTTGATGCGCAGGACGTAGGACTCGCCGGCCTCGATGCGGCGGCGGGCCTCCTCGGGATCAAGATCGCGGCAACGACGCTGATAGCCCTGGAAGGGGTCCTTGCGCTCCTGCGCGGCCTTGCGGTCGGCGTCGAGCTGCTCCTTGGTGCAGAAGCAGGGATAGGCCTTGCCCTCGTCCCAAAGTTTCTGGGCGGCCTGCTTGTACAGGTCCAGGCGCTCGGTCTGGGCGTAGGGGCCAAAGTCGCCGCCTACCTCGGGACCCTCGTCCCAGTCCAGGCCCAGCCAACGCATGGCACGCAGGATGATCTGCGTGTTCTCGTCGGTGGAGCGGTTGGGATCGGTGTCGTCGATGCGCAGGATGAACGTGCCGCCGTTAGCACGGGCGAAAGCCCAGTTATAGATAGCGGTGCGGGCGCCGCCGATGTGCAGCTTGCCCGTCGGTGAGGGTGCAAAGCGGACGCGAACGTCTGATGCCATGGAAATCTCCTCGGTTGCAGGATGGATGTCTAACAGCACCAGTATAAAGCATCAAAGCAACCTCCGCACAAAGGGCACCGACCCACTCATTGGGGACTACTCATTGGGGACAGACTTAAATGACCAATCGTTGTAGTCATTGGGGACATTCTTGGTTTAAGACTGGTCATTTAAGTCTGTCCCCAATGAGTACTATTGGCTGGTCATTTAAGTCTGTCCCCAATGAGTAGGTGCGGAAAGCGTGTGAATGTTTGATTTACGCGCTATGATGTGCCCTTGCATAGAGAGCCCGGCGGAATGGTAACGGTCGCCGGGACACGTTTTTGAAAGGACAATCATGTCAGAAGAACTTCGTTCCATCCCACCCCAACACGGGTCCTTTGTTTTTACGTCGGAGTCGGTGACCGAAGGTCATCCCGATAAGATCGCTGATCAGATCAGTGACGCCGTCCTCGACGCAATCCTCGCCAAAGAAATAGAGCTGCAGGAGCAGGGCTATATTGCGCCCAACGGTGTGCCCGCCAACGTGGAGAACGTCCGCTGCGCCTGCGAGACCCTCGTGACCACCGGCACGGTCATCGTCGCCGGCGAGATTCGCACCCAGGCCTACGTCGACGTACAGGAAATCGCCCGCGGCGTCATCCGCCGCATTGGCTACAACCGCGCCAAGTTCGGTTTTGACTGCGACACCTGCGGCGTCATGAGCCTCATCCACGAGCAGTCGCCCGATATCGCCCAGGGCGTTGACGAGTCCTTCGAGACCCAGACCGGCGCTACCACCGACCCGATCGACCTGATCGGCGCCGGCGACCAGGGCATGATGTTCGGTTATGCCTCCAACGAGACCAAGACCCTCATGCCCATGCCGCACTACCTGGCAAGCCGCCTGGCCGAGCGCCTGGCCGCCGTGCGTCACGACGGCACCCTCGCCTATCTGCGTCCCGACGGCAAGACCCAGGTCACCGTGCGCTACGAGGAAGGCAAGCCCGTCGAGGTCACGACCATCGTCATCTCCACGCAGCACGCCGCCGAGATCGAGGACATGGGCAAGATCAAGGCCGACCTCATCGAGCACGTCATCACCCCGGTCATGGCCGCCGAGAACATGCCGTGGGACAACGCGGACATCTACGTGAACCCCACCGGTCGCTTTGTCGTGGGCGGCCCCATGGGCGACACGGGCCTCACCGGCCGCAAGATCATCGTCGACACCTACGGCGGCTACGGCCGTCACGGCGGCGGCGCCTTTAGCGGCAAGGACTGCACCAAGGTTGACCGTTCCGCCGCGTATGCCGCGCGCTGGGTCGCCAAGAACGTGGTCGCCGCCGGTCTGGCCGACCGCTGTGAAGTCGAGCTCGCCTACGCCATCGGCGTTTCCAAGCCCCTCTCAATCATGGTCGACACCTTCGGTACCGCGCATGTTGCCGAGGACAAGATCGTCGAGGCCGTCGAGAAGACCTTCGACCTGCGCCCGGGCGCAATCATCCGCGACCTAGACCTGCGTCGCCCCATCTACGAAAAGACGGCAGCCTACGGTCACTTCGGCCGAGAAGACGCCGACTTCACCTGGGAAAAAACCGACCGAGTCGAAGAACTCAAAGCAGCCTGCGGCCTGTAAGCCAACGGCAAAAGCTGCAGCCACATATCGATGCACCAAAAGAAGTACCGGCCCCAACCGGTACTTCTTTTTTATTAATCCGGTGGTGAAGATATTTCGATATGGGCATACGCAACGTCAGCAGCCAATGAATTTTGGAGCACATGCGCCTCTACCATGTATCCTTAGTCCCGAGGGGCGGGGCATAAG
>OHAT01000868.1_pt1 | contig 29058 bp, 23 predicted proteins | sample 1577141 | NCBI WGS metagenome assembly OHAT01 (sample SAMEA3541578, study PRJEB24748) | human gut metagenome | biome: human gut; feature: human-associated habitat; material: faeces | place: China | collected 2012 | reverse complement strand
GGCAGCGCTTTTTGGCTGGTAAGACCCGAGATGCCCCCCACACGGGGGCACGACTTGAAACAATAGTGGGACGGAACTCGCTTTGGGCTCCGCCTGATGCCCCCCACACGGGGGCACGACTTGAAACACAGTGGAACGCGGCGACGCTATTTCCGCGTGTTGGATGCCCCCCACACGGGGGCACGACTTGAAACCTTGACGAAGACACCGCGGGGCATTTGCTGAACCGATGCCCCCCACACGGGGGCACGACTTGAAACATGTCAACGCCGATCTGATTAAGGCGCGCCGCTGATGCCCCCCACACGGGGGCACGACTTGAAACTATATTTGCGAAGTTGTGCGCCCTTGCGATTATCAGATGCCCCCCACACGGGGGCACGACTTGAAACTCTGACGGAAACCACGATCCGCGATACCGTGCGGATGCCCCCCACACGGGGGCACGACTTGAAACAAACCAACACATCTTGCTTCCGCAAGCTACGTGATGCCCCCCACACGGGGGCACGACTTGAAACAATCAGGCGGATTGATGTAAACGATGATTGCCTGATGCCCCCCACACGGGGGCACGACTTGAAACCGGCGTACGTCCGGCGGACATCCAACGGACATCCGATGCCCCCCACACGGGGGCACGACTTGAAACAGGAAGGAGCCCCAGCCATGATTACAGACAAAGAGCGATGCCCCCCACACGGGGGCACGACTTGAAACATCGTCCGGCGCTCTGTCCAGCCAGCCGTTTACGGATGCCCCCCACACGGGGGCACGACTTGAAACGTATTGGGTGTGCGTCGGCCTCTCAATTTCCAAAAGATGCCCCCCACACGGGGGCACGACTTGAAACCTGTGCCAACGCGAACCATAAGAAGTACACTTTTGGATGCCCCCCACACGGGGGCACGACTTGAAACTACGGAGATGGCCGGAGAGAGCCGTATACCTATGATGCCCCCCACACGGGGGCACGACTTGAAACTATGAGGACAAGACGGAATTCATGGGCATTGCGGGATGCCCCCCACACGGGGGCACGACTTGAAACTAGCCAGCCCCATTTCCGCATATCGGCCGCCGGAGATGCCCCCCACACGGGGGCACGACTTGAAACAGCTGGTGCGCGGACCAATGCGGGTACCTGGAGGCTATGCCCCCACACCGGGAAACGTTTTAAAATATTTCGCGCCCCATCTGGCAAATACGCCCGGGGATGCCCCTACCGTCTCGCTGCTTTCTGTTTTACTGTCTTCGCTCTTTTCCTTAACGCTTTTCTACTCCAAACAGTTTCTGGCGTTAAAGCCCATGCTTTTGTTAATGCAGATCATTCTCTTGATTTTCTCCCTCTGATTCAGTGGCTCCTGCTAACGTACTGATAACCGCTGAGGTTGCTCCGGATTCAACGGAACCGGCAAAAGTAGTTTCAAGCATTTGAGCGAAAACTCCACGCCACTGATTCCCGTTTATTTTGTCGTTTTGGGTGACAAATGCTGCTAAATATGGTACAATGACCCCAAAGCAGCCAGTTTCCTCCTGATTTTTTGAGGTGGAAACACATGGCCGCCCAGCGCGGCCGCAGTGGCGGGAACAACTGCCTGCGGGCGGTAGAATGGAAAGGAGTACCCAATTTTATGAAGAAAACAATCCTGCGGGAATATGCCCGGCTCATCGTCCGTTCCGGTGTGAATGTGCAAAAAGGGCAGGACGTGCTTATCTACGCCGATCTGGACCAACCGGAATTTGTGCAGATGGTGGTGGAGGAAGCCTATAAGGCCAAAGCCCGGAAGGTCACAGTCAATTGGAACTATCAGCCCCTACAGAAGCTTCATGTTCGCTATCAAAGCGTCAAAACCCTGGGCACGGTGGAGGCCTGGGAGGAGGCCCGGCTGCAGCACTATGTGGATATTCTTCCTTGCCGGATTCATCTGATTTCCGAGGATCCCGATGGTCTCAAGGGCGTAAACCTGGAGAAGATGGCCAAGGGCCGTCAGGCTGTCTATCAGGTTGTCAAACCCTATGCCGATCAGCGGCAGAATAAGGAGCAGTGGTGCATTGCCGCTGTCCCTGGCGCCGCTTGGGCCAAAAAGGTGTTCCCGGATCTGACTCGGAGCCAGGCCATGGAAAAGCTTTGGGAGGCCATTCTTGCCACATCTCGGGTCAATGGCGACCCCGTGGCAGCCTGGGAGGAGCACAACCGGGATCTGAAGGCCCGGTGCGACTACCTGAACAGCCTGGATATTGAAAGCCTCCACTACACGGCGGACAATGGCACGGACTTTACCGTGGGCCTGATGCCCGAGGCTCAGTTCTGTGGCGGCGGGGAAGAGAGCATCCAGGGCGTCTTCTACAACCCCAACATACCCACGGAGGAGTGCTTTACCTCCCCGAAGCGGGGCCTGGCCGAGGGCATTGTCTATGCCACCAAACCCCTGAGCTACCAGGGCCAGCTGATCGAGGGCTTCTCCATCCGCTTTGCCGGGGGCAAGGCTGTGGAGGTTCACGCAGAGAAGAACGAAGAGCTGCTTAAGACCATGATCTCCATGGACGAGGGCGCGGCTTACCTGGGCGAGTGCGCCCTGGTGCCCCAGAGCTCCCCCATTGCCCAGTGCGGCTATCTCTTCTACAACACCCTGTTTGACGAAAATGCCGCCTGCCACCTGGCCTTGGGCATGGGCTACGCCGATACCATCCGGGACTTCCAGAACAAGACCCTGGAGGAGTGCCGCAGCTACGGCATCAATGACTCCATGATCCACGAGGACTTCATGATTGGCTGTGACTCCATGAACATTGACGCCCACACCCGGGACGGTCGGGTGGTTCCCATCTTCCGGAACGGTAACTGGGCTTTCTGAGACTGAGTACATGATCTGATACAATATGGGTCTGCCGCAAGGGAGTTCCAGACGCACCTTTGCAGGATGTGATGCCAAGCTTTGGCACTTCCAGCATCCTGCAAGGGTGGTCTACTCTCCTTTGCAGCAGACCCATGTTGTTTAAACCGGGAGGAGAATCTTCCGCGAGTATCTTGTAACCGCTCGAAACATAATATTTTTAAGGTTACCATGTACTGGGGCCGGGCCCATTTGGCTTCTTGGAACTCTGTTACCACATCGGTACAGTTGCGGGTACGGAAATCCAATACACATGGCCGAATTGGGAGGCGACATATCCTCCAATGTACCACTGAAGTGTAGCGGGAGCGTCTATAAATCAAGATGTCACTACTGCTTTAGCTCTGAAGTTTTATACATCTGTAGTTTATGACATTTTGGACTGCTGTCAATGGACTTGAAATAATTTTTTGTGACTTCTGTAGGAACGGTAATTTTTAAATTCAAATAAGGCCGGAAAGAGGCCGGGGAGATTCCGATTTTGCGCCGCTTGCAGAGCAGGTCTCCCTGTGTTATAATGGCAACATCATGTAAAGAAAAGGTGATGGACATGCAGGATACTGGTAGACAGTTTCACATTCATTGTGTTCCGGGGGACGTGGGCCGCTATTGTCTGCTGCCTGGGGATCCGGGGCGGTGTGAGGCCATTGCGCAGTGGTTTGACCAACCGGTTCACGTGGGCATGAACCGGGAGTATAATATCTACACCGGCACTCTCCTGGGGGAAAAGGTCTCTGTCTGCTCCACCGGCATTGGCGGGCCCTCTGCGTCCATTGCCATGGAGGAGCTGCACAACATCGGCGCGGACACCTTCATCCGGGTGGGGACCTGCGGGGGCATCGATCTGGCTGTGGAGCCAGGGGATGTGGTGGTGGCCACGGGCGCCATTCGCTTTGAGCACACCTCCCTGGAGTATGCTCCCATGGAGTTCCCCGCCGTGGCGGATTTTGACGTGACTGCCGCTTTGCGCCAGGCCAGCGCCCATTTGGGTTTTCGGACCCACACCGGCGTGGTCCAGTGTAAGGACGCTTTTTACGGACAGCACTGCCCTGAGAGAATGCCGGTGTCCTGGGAGCTTTTGCAGAAGTGGGAAGCTTGGAAGCGCCTGGGGGTGAAGGCCAGCGAGATGGAGTCTGCTGCTCTCTTTGTGGTGGCCGCTGCCCTGGGGGTCCGGTGCGGCAGCTGCTTCCACGTGATCTGGAATCAGGAGCGGGAAAAGGCCGGGCTGGACCAGCGCATGACGGAAGACACCTCCGGCGCCATCCGGGTGGGCGTGGAGGCGCTGAAGCTGCTCATTGCCCAGGATCGGGCAAATCGGTGACCGCAATGTGTTTTCTGCCGGCGGACAAAAGAACGCAGAGGGGGAAATTTCTGGCTTTCCCTGGAATTTTGTTCCAAAGTCCGGCAAAATTTTCACAATCGAAGCAGAAAAATAGTTGCCTTTCTCCGGTAGGGAATGTTATAATAGCCCCGTGCCGTCTTCTGTAGGCGGACCCCTGGGGAAGGATGTGAGGATTGTGCTGGGTGCTTCTGTTGTCGTGTTTGTCCCGGATGACACCCGAAAGACGGGACGGGAGGAGCCGTTGATGCTAGAGCGGGTGCAGGGTGTGCCCCTGCTTGCCTGGCTGGTGGCGGCGTTGGCCCAGAGTGGCGCCCGCCGTTTCTTCCTGGTGGCCCAGGCGGGCTGGATGTCCCGGGCGAAAGCATGCTTTCCTCAGGATTTGGATTTGACCCTTTGCGCCGATCAGGACCCGGCGGACCTCCTCCATGTGTTCCTGTCCACAGCGGATGGGCCGGAGGAGAAGATCACGGTGGTGACCGGTCCGGCGGTGTATCTTCCCAATTCTGGGGCCAGGCCCCGCAGCGTCGCCTCTAAAAAGACGGCTGCCTTTTTTGCAAGCAGCCGGGGCTTAATGGAGGCTCTGGACCGCGACTTTTCCTTCAGCCAGTTTCTCATGGAGCAGGGCGCCCCTTGCACGCAAGATGATGGCTTTTATGGGGTATCCGATTCCATGGAGCTGCTGGCCTGGCAGAAGGCCATGAATCAGAATCAGCTGCTCCGTTTGGCACAGCAGGGGGTCCGGATTTGGGACCTGGACAGCTGCTATGTGAGTCCTTGGACCACCATCGGCAGGGGCACAGAGCTGCTGCCGGGGGTGATGCTCACAGGCTGCAACAGCGTGGGCTCCGGCTGCACCATCGGGCCGGATACGTATCTGTCTGACTGCTCTGTGGCAGACGGCGCCCGGGTGATGAGCTCCCGGGGTGAGCATGCCGTCATCGGGCCGGACTGCGAGGTGGGCCCCTTTGCCAATCTCCGCCCAGGCACGCGCCTGGGTCCGGCTGTGAAGGCCGGGGCCTTTGTGGAGATGAAGGAAGCCCGGGTGGGCGCAAGGACCCAGGTGGCCCATCTAGCTTATCTGGGCGACGCGACCCTGGGCCAGGATTGCAACATTGGCTGCGGCGTCGCCACGGCCAACTTTGACCGGGTGGACAAACACGAGACGGTGCTGGAGGACAGCGCCTTTGTAGGCTGCCACACCAGTTTGGTGGCTCCTGTCCGGGTGGGGCAGGGCGCGTACATTGCTGCCGGGTCCGTCATCACCCAGGACGTGCCGCCCGGGGCCTTGGGCCTGGCCCGCAGCCGCCAGACCAATAAGAAAGAGTGGGCAAACCGCCACAAAAAGTAGGGTATTCCGGTTTTTCCGGATTCCAGATATGAAAAATTAAAGAGAGGTACCTTCCGATGATTGCACATGGTAAAGAAATCAAGGTATTCTGCGGCAACTCCAACCCCGCCTTTGCCAAGGGAGTTTGCGACGAGCTGGGTCTGCACCTGGGCCTCAGCGAGGTCAAGAAGTTTGCCGATGGCGAGGTCTCCGTATCCGTCAATGAGACGGTCCGTGGTTGCGACGTGTTTGTGGTACAGTCCACCTGCAACCCGGTCAACGATAACCTGATGGAACTGCTCATTATGATGGACGCCTTCCGCCGGGCCTCCGCTGGACGGATCACCGCCGTGATGCCCTACTTTGGCTATGCCCGTCAGGACCGGAAAGCGAAAGGCCGGGACCCCATCTCCGCCAAGCTGGTGGCCAACATGATTGTTGCCGCTGGGGCAGACCGGGTGCTGACTATGGACCTCCACGCGGCGCAGATCCAGGGTTTCTTTGACATTCCTGTGGACAACATGCTGGGTTCTCCTGTATTTGTGAAGTACTACATGGAAAAGTTCAATGAAAATCAGTATGATCATAACAATTTCGTGGTGGTCTCTCCGGATGCCGGCTCCGTGGGCCGCGCTCGGAACTTTGCTGCCAAGGTTCACATGGATTTGGCCATTGTGGATAAGCGCCGCCAGAAAGCCAACTTCTGCGAGGTAATGAACGTCATTGGCGATGTGAAGGGAAAGACCTGCATCCTCTTTGACGATTTGGTGGACACTGCCGGTTCCCTGTGCAACGCCGCTGCTGCGCTGGTGGAGGTAGGCGGCGCTGAGAAGGTCTATGCCTGTGCCTCTCATGGCGTTCTGTCCGGTCCGGCTCTGGAGCGGGTGGAAAACAGCTACATTGAGGAGCTCATGGTGCTCAACACCATTCCCATGCCCGCTGGTTACACCGGGGGGAAGATCAAGCAGCTGGATGTGGCCCCCCTGTTTGCCAAGGCCATCAACCGGGTCTACACGGAGACCTCCATCTCCAGCCTGTTCTGATGCTTTTTTCAAAGCCATCGGCCGACTGGCTGATTGTGGGCTTGGGCAACCCCGGCCGCCAGTACGAGAGAACCCGGCACAACGCCGGCTTTCGGGCGGTTGGAGCCTTGGCAAAGAGCTTGGGATGTCCAGTGGATCGGGGAAAGTTCCAGGGCCTTATGGGTCAATGCACCTATAGAGGGCAGCGGTTGGTGCTGCTGCTGCCCCAGACCTTCATGAACCTGTCCGGGAATGGGGTGGCCGATGCAGTCCGGTTTTACCGGCTGCCGCCGGAACGGGTCCTGGTTCTCTGCGACGACATTTCCTTGGAGCCCGGCCGTCTCCGGGTTCGGGGGAGCGGCTCAGCAGGGGGCCACAACGGCCTGAAGAGCATCATTGCCCGCCTGAGAAGCCAGGAGTTTCCTAGGGTGAAAATCGGAGTGGGAGCCAAGCCTCACCCGGACTATGACCTGGCGGACTGGGTCCTGTCCACCTTCTCCCAGCAGGAGGAGAAGACCATGGCTCCTGTCTGGGACTGGGCCGGGGAAGCTGCTTTGGCAGTCGTCACCTTGGGGGTGGAACAGGCTGCCAGCCAATTTAACGGCCTGGGGAAGTAAACCGGCCAGGGGATCAATCAAAAACCGACAAATTACGGAAAGAGGGGGATTCCCCTCTTTCCGCGTTACTGCGTGGGCGGAAACGCTTCCGGCCCAGCGGAAAGGGGGTCATAAACATGGATTTATTGCTACAGGCCTTGCAGCAGCTGCCAGAGTTCCGGCAGCTGCTGGATACGGTTCAGAGCGGTGGGGCAGCTGCGGCCACCGGCTTGGCTCAGATCAACCGTGCCCATGTCATTGCCGGACTGTATGACTTGGGAGACCGGCCGCTGGCAGTGATTTGCCAGGACGACCTGGCGGCCAAGAGGCTCCAGGGGGAGCTGAAGGCCTTTTTGGGCCAGGAACCCCCGGTGCTTCCGGGCAGGGACCTGAATCTGTATGATGCCGCTGTGGTCTCCCGGGTTTGGGAGCAGCGCCGGTTGCGGCAGCTATACGATTTGGGAAAAGGCCAAACCCGGCTCCAAATTTTCTCCTGGGAGTCCATGAGCCTCCGGACTATGCCCAAGAGCGCCCTGTTTGCCGCCGCCTTTCAGCTGCGTTTGGGGGTTCAGGTTTCGGTGGAGGAGCTGCTGGCCCGCTTGGTGGCCATGGGCTACAGCCGCGCCCCCATGGTGGAGGGGCCCGGCCAGTTTGCCCTCCGGGGGGGAATCCTGGACCTGTATTCCCCGGCGGAGGGACAGCCAGTCCGGGTGGAGTTCTTTGGAGACGAGTTGGATACCATGGGCTACTTCGACCCCAACACCCAACGTCGGACGGAGAATGTGGAGGAAATCACAGTGCTGCCCGTGGCGGAGAGCCAGCCGGGCCTCCATCCCGGGGGTATTCCAGGGCTGCAGCGGGACCTGCAGGCGCTACTGGCCCGGCAGAAACGGCGGAAGAATCAGAATGAGCGCCTGATCCGCACCCTGGAACAGGACTTGGAGAGACTGGAAAACGGCGTCAGCCTGCCGGCCCCGGACCGGTACATGGCCCTCATTGCGCCGGAAATGACCACGGCTCTGGATTATGTGTCCCAGGACGCCTTGGTGGTGGTCTGTGATCATTCGGGCTTGCACCGGGCGGCCAAGCGGCGGATGGAGGAGCTGGGACTCCAATTGGACAGCCTTCTAGAGACCGGCTCCGTGGCCGGGGAACTGTGCGACTTTGTATGCCAGTGGGAGGAGTTCTGCGCCCGGCTGGAGGGACGGCCCGTGGCTTACCTGGACGCCTTTGCCGGAGCGGCCTATCCCATGGACCGGCAGCCCGGGCACCTCCTGGCCTTCACGGCCAAGCAGCTGCCGGGCTACGGCGGCAATCTGGAGACGGCAGCTTCGGATTTGGCCCATTATCAGAAGATGGAGTTTTCCTCCCTGGTTCTTTGCGGCTCCCGCCGCCGGGCGGAGCTGCTGCAGACCATGCTCTCGGACCGGGGCCTGTCTAGTTTTCTGGCCTTCCCCCTCCGGGCCATGCCCCGGCCGGGGCAGATTCTCCTGGCGGAGGGCAACCTGCCCAGCGGCATGGAGTATCCCACCATGAGCCTGGCGATCCTCACCGAGGGCCAGCTCATGGCCCGGCAGACGCCCAAGGCCAAGCCTGCCAAGTCCGGCTCCACCAACCGCCAAAAGCTGGCCTCCTTTACGGACCTGTCCCCAGGAGACCTGGTGGTCCATGAGCAGTACGGCATTGGCCGGTTCGAGGCGATGGAGCAGATCCGGGTGGATGGTGTCATTAAGGACTATGTGAAAATCGCGTATCAGGGCTCGGACACCCTGTATGTCCCTGCTACCCAGCTGGATCTCATCAGCAAGTATATTGGCGGCGGCGAGGACGCCCCGGTAAAGCTGAATAAAATTGGATCTGACGCCTGGCAGAAAACCAAGACCCGGGCCCGCAAGGCGGCTAAGGATATGGCCGGGGAGCTCATCAAGCTCTATGCCGCCCGGAAGGGTCAGAGCGGCTACGCCTTTTCCGCCGACTCCCCCTGGCAGCAGGAATTTGAGGACCACTTTCCCTATCCGGAGACCGACGACCAGCTCCGGTGCATTGAGGAGATCAAAGGAGATATGGAATCCCCTGTTCCCATGGACCGGCTGCTGTGTGGCGACGTGGGCTTTGGCAAGACGGAGGTGGCCCTGCGAGCAGTGATGAAAGCGGTGCTGGACAGCAAGCAGGTGGCCATCCTGGTGCCAACCACCGTCCTGGCCCAGCAGCATTACCAGACGGTGGTGAGCCGGTTCCGGGGTTTCCCTGTAAATGTGGACGTGCTCAGCCGGTTCCGCACGGCCGCCCAGCAGAAAAAGACGCTCCAGGACCTGCGGGCCGGGACCCTGGACGTGATCATCGGGACCCACAAGCTCTTGCAGAAGAGCGTCCAGTTCAAGGACCTGGGGCTTTTGGTGGTGGACGAGGAGCAGCGCTTTGGCGTGTCCCACAAGGAGCGGCTGAAGGAGATTTCCAAGGGAGTGGATGTACTGACTCTGTCGGCCACCCCCATTCCCAGGACCCTCAACATGGCCTTGTCCGGGATTCGGGACATGTCCACCATTGAGGCGCCCCCTGCCGACCGGTATCCGGTCCAGACCTTTGTGCTGGAGCACAGCCAGGGGATTCTGGATGACGCCATTCGCCGGGAAATTCAGCGGGGGGGCCAGGTGTACTACCTCCACAACCGGGTGGAAACCATTGATCAGTGCGCCTCGGCCATGAAACGGCGGATGCCGGAGCTCACCATTGCCGTGGCCCACGGGAAAATGGGGGAGGAGGCCCTCAGCGATGTGATGCAGTCCATGGCCGACGGGGAGATTCAGGTGTTGGTGTGTACCACCATCATTGAGACGGGTCTGGACATTCCCAATGTGAACACCCTGATCATTGAAAATGCGGACCGCTTGGGCCTGAGTCAGCTCCACCAGCTCCGGGGCCGGGTGGGCCGGTCCAGCCGCCACGCCTTTGCCTATTTCACCTACAAGCCGGACAGGGCGCTCACCGAGGTGGCGGAGAAGCGGCTCACGGCCATCCGGGACTTTGCCGAGTTTGGCTCCGGCTTCAAGATCGCTATGCGGGACCTGGAGATCCGGGGCGCAGGCAACCTTTTGGGGGCGGAGCAATCCGGCCATATGATGTCGGTGGGCTATGATATGTACCTGAAGCTCCTGGATGAGGCAGTCCGGGAGGAGCAGGGGATGAAGCCTGCCGAACCGGAGTGTACAGCGGATCTCAGCATCACCGCCAACATCGACAAGAGCTATGTGGAGCGGGGCGAGGAGCGGATGGACCTGTACCGGCGTATGGCAGCCATCCGAACCCAGGCCGATGCCGATGATCTCCTGGACGAGATTGTGGACCGGTATGGAGAGCCGCCCAAGGGCGTGCTCAACTTGGTGGATGTGGCCCTCCTTCGGGCCCAGGCTCAGAAGGCAGGCATCTGTGACATCCGCCAAAAGGCGGGGGATGTGAGCGTGACCCTCACCCACCTGGATTTCCAACAGGTGAGCCGGGTCTGCGCCAGCCCCCAGTACAAAAACCGGCTGTTTTTTGCAGCCGATGCCAAAAAACCCACTCTGCGTCTCCATCTGACCTCCGGCTCCGACAGTCTCCGCCAGGTCCGGAGCTTTGTAGAGCAGTTTGCAGCTGCTGCGGGTCCTACGTAGAAATCTTACAAAGCTCACGAGTGGGGCAAATCTATGCGCAGGGGCCCCAACATCAGGGAGCACATCTTCCGTTGCTTCACTGGCGCGGCAGCGCCCTGGCTTCCTCCGGGGGGACAAGGAATTTTTTAACTTTTCACTTACAATTTCCAGAAAAATGTGGTAAAATAAACCTATATAGTGCCCATATGGAGAATCTGAAGATTGTGAGGTGCCGGTGATGTATCAGGTGGGAGATTTGATCGTCTATGGGGGAACTGGAGTGTGCCGTGTGATGGAGGTTGGCCCGCAAACCGGCGGGCGGCTGTATTATACTCTGGAGCCGGTGTACGGCAGTTGCCGGATTTTTACTCCGGTTGAGAACTCCAAGGTGTTGATGCGTCCCATTGTGACCCGCCAGGAGGCAGAGCGCCTCATTGACGAAATTCCGGCCATTCAGCCGGAAGCGTACTATAATAAGGTGTTGCGTGAGCTCACAGAGCACTATGACACCATTTTGAAGACTTACAACTGCGGAGAGCTTCTGAAGCTCACCATGTCCATTTACGCCAAAAAGCAGGAGGCCGAAACCCAAAAGCGACGCCTGGGTGCGGTGGACGAGAGTTTCCTCCACCGGGCGGAGGACCTGCTCTTCAGCGAGCTGGCCGCTGCTTTGGAGTTGGACCGGGAGCAGGTGCAGCCCTACATTGCCGCCCGGGTGGAAGCCGCTCGGCGTAGCCTTCCCCAATAGCCGTGTTCAAATGGGCGGCGCGGATGGGGGATGTCCCGGCGAATTCGCAGCCTCTATGGGCTGGCGCGAATTCGCCGGGGATTTTTTTGGTGTTGCCATTGTAGAAGCCGCTACAGGATGTTGTAGTAATAGGGCTTCTCCGACTCCGCCATAGCCCGGATCTGCTTGACCAGAGAGAGACAGGTCCGGGCGAATTCCGATTCTTCCCCCAGCTGCAGCCAAGCCTGGAGATCGGAAAAGCCTTCGTCAACGTCCTCCAGCCGCTCGTGGTCCACCAGAGAGGCGGAAATGCCCCGGTTTTTCTCCCAAATCCGGTGGGCGGCCGCCACCTGCCCGGCGGCTTCGTCGAGGGTTTCACTGCTCCAGGCAGCTTCCAGGAGGCTGCATACCTGCTCTGCCGTCCGGTCCAGGCTCCAGGCGGCCCCCAGGCACAGGGCCAGAAGGAGAACCAGGACGGCAATTCCCAAGATTAAATGCTTCAATTTCCTGTCTCCTTCTTAATAAAGTACACATTTCCCTTGCCGTCTACGGTCAGCAGGTAAGTGTCGCGGAGGGGACACCCCCGGCTGCGCAGCTGATGACCCAGCCAGGCCCTGTCCCGCCCGGATACGGCCAGGTTGCTCTCCAAGAGCTTTCCATCGGAGACAATGGTCACCGGCATGCTCTGCTCCGGCACGCGGAGTCCGGCGTCCTTGGCGGAAGCAGGCTTATATTGGGGATAGGGAAAGACGGAAATCTGACCGTTGGTTTCCAGAATGGCGTACTGTACCTGCCCCAAATCCAGGACCTCCCGCTCCCGCAGATGCTCGGTCAGCTCGTCCAGAGTGATGCGGGCCCGGCGCAGGTTGGTTTGATCAATGGTTCCCTCTCGGATGAGGATCACCGGCTTGCCACATAGCAGGCGGCGGAAGGAGATGAACCGCATGGAGGCCACCGCCAGAATCAGCTGGACGCCCAGCACCGTGAGAATGGGCACCAGACCGGACAGCAGGGGAATGCCGCTGTCCTGCATGGGGATGGCGGCCAGATTGGCAATAAGCATGGTCACCACAAATTCTGCCGGCTCCATTTCTCCAATTTGCCGTTTTCCCATGAGCCGTACCACCAGGATGAGGACCAGGTACAGGCAAATGGTTCTCAGATAGGATAAAAGCATAAATTCTACACCTCGGTTTCTATTTTGCCCTCTGGTGTAGAATTTATGACGTTCCGTGAAAAAGCCGTGGTCCTTTACTGCGTAGTTCCCGTCTGCTCTCCGAGGCCGCCCCCACAACGCCGTTCGGTGCTCGTTGTAACTGTATGCATATGCCCGGGGAAGCCAGGGCGCTACTGCGCCGGGGCAGAGTTGTGGCTCTGCAGTGGAAGAGATTGCCCCTGCAGCAGGAGGGGCAGGCCCAGGATTCAGGCCTCCGGCGGGGCGGTGTGGGAACGGTTTTCCTGGGGAGGCTGGGCAGCTTGTTTCTTCCGCCTGTGGCGGCGAATGAGGAAGCTGCACAGGAGAGCCAGGAGGGCCAGGGGAATCCAGTAGGGTAGCCCCGCAGTGAGGAACACCAGAAGGCCCAGCAGGCCATCCCCTAAGGTCTGAAGGTTCTCCCGGAACCCGGTGGTGATTTTCCCCCAGGTGGAGAGTTCCTGAACGGGGGTCAGCTTTTGAACCTCCTCTACTGTGAGGTATACAGTGCTGTAGGAGACCAGGCTGTCGTAGAGCTTTAGCTGAGACGCGGCGCTTTCCAGCTGGTAGCGCACGTCGGTGAGCCGGCTCTCAATGGCCAGCAGGTCTTCTGTGGTCTCTGCCTGTTCCATCAGCTCCAGGAGCCGGTCCTGCTCGGTCTCCAGGGCTTTTTTCCGGCTCTCCGTGTCTGCGTAGCTAAGGGTGACGTCTTCTGCAGACTCCCGGGAGCTGGTGACATTGGAGATTTCTGAAACCTGGGAGACGAAGTTGGCAAGCTGATCAGCCGGAATCCGGATGGTCAGGTCCGCCCGGCAGCTGCCGGAGTTCCGGTAGGCGCTTCCATAGTAGGCCTCCTGGTTTTCTACGTAGCCACCCAGCTGGGAGATTCGGCTGGTTACGCCCGCCATGAGACCGTCGAAGTCCTCCGTCTCCGCTGTGAGCCATACGTTTTTGATCAGTTTGCGGTTGACATCCGCCTGGGGGATGGTTGTGCTGCCGTTTGCAGAGTTGGATTCCAGGGATAGATTTCCGCCAGTGGCGGCAGGGGCGGCGGCATAGGTTTCGCCGGGCGCCTCCATGTCGGTAGCGGCTGCGTTCCAGGCAAACTCTTCCGTGACCTGGTCGGTGCTTTTGCTGCTGCACCCTGCCAGAAGTGCCAGAATCAAAAGCAGAGCCAGCATGCCAATGGGGGTTCGTTTCATGTTTCGTTCCTCCTGTCATTGGGTTCCTTCATAAAAAAAGACGGAATTGGGAGGCGCTGGTTGCGCGGTAAAATACTTTTTTTTCAGGCTTCGGAAAATTCCGGATGTCCGTAGCTGCGCGCCCTCCTTTCTGGAGAAAGAGGCCGGTTACAAGGGCGGCGCTTGGCCTTTCCCGGGGATGGATTTGAATAAACTTTGAATTTTTTGGAAAAAATGGGGAAATTTCTTGAAGTAAGCAGGGCGCCGGGAAATTTCCCTCTTTCGTTTTGAGGCGGGGTATGGTATAATGTTACGACTGAATTTGTGTTTTCCTGAAATGGGAATGGAATAGACGGTCAGGGGCCCCCGGGCGCTGGCCGGATGGGATAAGGAGGCTGTTTCATGGAAAAGAAGAAATTCTTTTGGCAGAAGAAAAAGGAGTACTACCAGTTCCCTCTGGGCCTGCGGATTCTGGGCGGAGTTTGGAGTGTAGTCTGGACTGCGGTCAAGGTGGCTCTGGGTGCTGGCCTCGTTGCCCTGGCGGTGGTGTGCATCACCGGCGGAATTTTTGCCTGTCTCATGGGCAATTACCTCCAGGAGGATGTGATTCCAAACGCTGGGTTCAATGTAGAGGATTTTGCCCTGGACCGGAGCTCCTTTATTTATTTTGTAGACGCCCAGAACAACATCCAGAAGATGCAGCAGATTTATGCCGACATCGACCGGGTCTGGGTATCCTATGAGGACATTCCGAAGGATCTGATCCACGCTGCCGTGGCCATTGAGGACAAGCGGTTTTTCCAGCATCAGGGTGTGGACTGGTTCACCACCACCAAGGCCTGCGTCAATATGTTCCTGGGCGGCGGCTCCACCTTTGGCGGCTCCACCATCACGCAGCAGCTCATTAAGAACCTCACCACAGAGGACGATGTCACCGTCCGGCGGAAGGTGCTGGAGATTTTCCGGGCCCTTCAGTTTGAGGACCGGTACACCAAGGAGGAGGTTCTGGAGTGGTATCTCAACACCATCTATCTGGGAGAGGGCTGTGCCGGTGTCCAGAGTGCTGCGCGGACCTACTTCGGCAAGGATGTGTCCAAGCTCACCACGGCGGAGTGCGCCAGCCTCATCAGCATCACCAACAATCCCTCCCTCTATGACCCCTACATCAGCATGGAGCGGAACCGGAAGCGCCAGCTTATTGTTCTGTCCGAAATGCACAAGCAGGGGTACCTGACGGAAGAGGAATATCAGGCGGCGGTGGACCAGGACATGGTCTTTACCAGCGTCTCCCTCAGCGATGAGCTCTTTACCTGCACCAACTGCGAGTTCCAGGGTAACCGGGATTCCTTTGAGTATGTCCGGGAGGACAATGTGTATCAGTGCCCGATCTGCGGCACGGTGGTGGACATCCCCGAGGACGAGAGCAGCAATGTGTATTCCTATTTTACGGATACGATCATTCGGGATGTGTGCGCAGATTTGGAGCGGAAGACCGGCTACACGGAGACAGTCTGCATGAACATGATCAAAACCGGCGGCTACCACATTTACGCCACCATTGACATGGACGTGCAGAAGCTGGTGGACGATGTGTACCAGAACCTGGACCGGATTCCCACTACAGATAGCCAGCAGCAGCTCCAGTCCGCCATTGTGGTCATTGACAATGCCACAGGCGACATTGTGGCAATGGCCGGCGGCGTGGGGGAGAAGGAGATCTCCCTGAGCTGGAACCGGGCCACCCAGTCCACCCTCCAGCCCGGCTCTGCCATCAAGCCCATTTCCGTTTACGGCCCTGCCATGGAAGCCGGGGTGATTGACCCGTCAACAGTCCTTTTTGACGGCCCTCTGTATGACAGCTACCCCCAGAACTATGACCGCCGCTACACCGGCGATGTGTCCATCCTCACCGGTGTCAGCGCCTCCATGAATACCATCGCCTGTCGGGTGGTGGAGAAAATCGGCACAGATTACAGCTTCGATTACGCAAAAAATAAGTTTGGCTTGTCCGACCTCATCTCCAGCAAAACCATCAACGGTTCGGAGAAGACGGACATTGCCCTGGCCCCCATGGCCATGGGCGCTCTCACCTATGGCGTCACCGTCCGGGATCTGACCACGGCCTACGCTACCTACACCAATCATGGCGTCTGGCGGGAGAGCCGGACCTATACGGTGGTTTACGATTCCGACGGCAATGTAGTCCTGGACAACACCCAGAAAACCCGGCAGATCCTCAGTGAGAAGACGGTGGACTATATGAACTATATGCTCTGGTACGCCGTGAACTATGGCACCGCCTCCCCGGCCCGGCTGTCCAACATGTCCGTGGCGGGAAAAACCGGTACCACCTCCGACGACAACGACCGTTGGTTTGCTGGTTACACCCCCTACTACACCGCCGTGGTCTGGTGCGGCTATGATCAGCCCGAGACCATTTATCTCACCGGGAATTATGAGAACCCGTCGGCCCGGCTGTGGCATGCGGTGATGGAGCCCCTCCATGAGGGGCTGGAGGACCGGGACCTGTTCAATTGGGGGAACATGGTTGGGGTCACCATCTGCACGGAGTCCGGGAAGCTGGCCACAGAGGCCTGCAAGGCGGACCCCCGGGGCAGCTGCGCCCAGACGGTGTATGTCTATCCCGAGGACCGTCCCAGCCAGTCCTGCGACCTCCATGTGATGACCCGGTACTGCGAGGGCGGCCATGCGGCGGCCAATGAGTACTGCTCCCAGGTCAAGGGCAACACCGTCACCGAAAAGGGCCTGGTGAAAATGTCAGACAGCCTGAAGAGCCTGTACGCTTCGGCTGGGCTGGACTACTCCAAGTTTATGTATACCGAGGGCGCGGACAAGGCGGGCTGTACCGTCCACACCAAGCAGACAGTGGCGGAGCAGACCAAGCCTACGGAACCGCCCAAACCCACAGCCCCCAATGAGCCCACAAAGCCGCCGGAAACCAACGGCGGAGAATAGGAGGTGCGGCCAATGGCGTGGATATCCAGAGGATGGAAGGAATATGAGGTGCTGGACGCCACACAGGGCCTCCGGTTGGAGTCCTGGGCCGGGAAGCTCCTGGTTCGGCCGGACCCCCAGGTGATCTGGGCTACGGAGCGGAAGGATCCACGGTGGAACCGGTTTGACGCCAAGTACCACCGGTCTTCCACCGGCGGCGGCCGGTGGGAGATCCGGAGCCTGCCGGAGAGCTGGCTTCTACATTACAAGGATGATCTGACCTTTCACGTGAAGCCGATGAATTTCAAGCATACCGGCGTTTTCCCGGAGCAGGCAGCCAACTGGGACTACATCCGGGAGAAGGTGGAGGGGGCCGGCCGGCCTGTTCGGGTGCTGAACCTCTTTGCCTATTCCGGAGGGGCTACCTTGGCGGCTGCCGCCGGGGGGGCTGAGGTGTGGCATGTGGACGCGGCCAAGGGTATGGTGGCCATGGCCAAGGAGAATGCCGCCGCCTCCGGCCTGGCAGACCGGCCCATCCACTGGATTGTGGATGACTGCGGCAAATTCATTCAGCGGGAAATCCGCCGGGGGCGGAAGTACGACGGCGTCATCATGGATCCGCCCTCCTATGGCAGGGGGCCCTCCGGCGAGATTTGGAAGATGGAGAAGGATTTTTACCCCTTCCTCCTGACTGTGCGGGAGATCCTATCGGAGAATCCCCTCTTTGTGATCATCAATTCCTACACCACAGGGCTGGCTCCCTCTGCAGTGGGGTACATGGCCGACGCCGTCTTCGGCGCCAGATTCGGTGGCTGCACCCAGTGCGGAGAGCTGGGCTTGCCGGTTGCCGCTTCTGGTCTCACGCTGCCCTGCGGTGCGGCGGGCCGTTGGGAGCCTGGCAGGTAAAGGCTTCTGAAATTTTAAAAATCAGTCCGGCCCATTCCGGCCGGCAGGAGGGACTATGGCAGAGGCAATCCAGGCTGAACACCTGGCTTATGCATACCCGGGGGCGGAAGGCGGCCCCGGGATTTCTGTGTTTCGGGATTTGAACCTGAAGATTGAGGAGGGGACCTTTGTGGCGGTGTTGGGCCGGAATGGGTGCGGAAAATCCACCCTGGCCAAACACTGCAATGCCATTGCGCTCCCTGAGGGGGGGACCGTTACGGTCTTCGGAATGGATACCCAGGACGAGGGCAACCTGATTCCCATTCGCCGCACCGTTGGCATGGTGTTCCAGAATCCGGACAACCAGATTGTGGCCAATGTGGTGGAGGAGGATGTGGCATTTGCCCCGGAAAATCTGGGGGTGCCCTCTCAGGAGATCCGGCGGCGTGTGGACGAGGCCCTGCGCCAGGTAGGCCTGTACGAGTATCGGGAGCATGCTCCCCATCTCCTCTCCGGTGGGCAAAAGCAGCGGGTGGCCATTGCAGGAGTCATTGCCATGCGGCCCAAGTGCATTGTCCTGGACGAACCTACGGCGATGCTGGACCCCCGGGGACGGGAAGAGGTTATGGAGATTGTCTCCGACTTGAACCGGCGCTTGGGCATCACCGTCGTTCTCATCACCCACCACATGGATGAGGCCGCCCGGGCGCAGCGGGTGGTGGTCCTGGACCGGGGGGAAATTGCGGCAGACGGTCCCCCGAAAAAGGTCTTCAGCCAGGTGGAGCTGCTGCACCGCCTGGGCCTGTCTGCCCCGGAGACTGTGGAGCTGTGCTGGCAGCTGAGAAAGGCGGGGCAGGAGCTGCCGCTGGATACCCTGACGATAGAAGAATGCGCGCAGGCACTGCGCCGCTGGGCGTCGGCCTGACCCGCTGGAGGAATGAAAATTGGCACCAATTCTTGAGGTTCGGGACCTTTCCCACATATACAGCGTTGGAACGCCCTTTCAGCGCGCCGCCATTGAGCATGTGAGCTTTTCCGTGGAGCGGGGAGAGTTCATCGGCATCATCGGACACACCGGCTCCGGAAAATCCACCTTGATTCAGCATCTCAATGGCCTGTTGAAGCCCACGTCCGGGCAGATTCTCTTCGACGGGCGGGACATCTGGAGCGACAAGGCCTTTACCCGAAGCATTCGGTTTCATGTCGGCCTGGTATTTCAGTACCCGGAGTATCAGCTTTTTGAAGAGACTGTGTACAAGGACATTGCCTTTGGCCCCAAGAACATGGGTCTGCCTCCGGAGGAGATCCAGCGGCGGGTCCGGGAGGCGGCGGCCTTTGTGGGGGTGCCCGAGGAGCATTTGGAGAAGTCCCCCTTTGACCTCTCCGGCGGCCAGAAGCGCCGGGTGGCCATTGCCGGCGTCATTGCCATGGAACCTGATGTGTTGATTCTGGACGAGCCCACGGCAGGCCTGGACCCCCAGGGCAGAGACAGCATTTTGGAAAACATCCGGGCCTATCAGAAGGCGAAAAACGCTACGGTGATGATGGTGAGCCATGCCATGGAGGAGGTGGCCCGGGTGACGGACCGGCTCCTGGTGATGGATCACGGTGGCCTGCGCATGGACAATTCTCCCCGAGAGGTGTTCCGCCATGCCTGGGAGCTCCAGCAGATCGGCTTGGCCATCCCCCAGGTGACCCGGGTATTTCTGCGCCTTCGGGAGCTGGGGGTACCAGTGGACTCCAGCGTGTACACCGTGGAGCAGGCCGCCCGGGAGCTGCTCCGCCTGAAGGGAGGGAAGGGCTCATGCTGAAGGATATTACCCTGGGCCAGTTCTTCCCGGGAAAGACGGTGATCCACAGGCTGGACCCCCGCACGAAGCTTCTCATGACGGTTCTATACCTGGTGGCCCTGTTTGTGGCGAACAGTTGGGTGAGCTACGGACTGGTTCTGGCGTTTCTGATTACAGCCGTATCTCTGTCTCGCATCCGGCCGAAGACTCTGTTGCGGGGAATGAAACCCATTGTGATCATTGTGGTTCTGACGGCGGTTCTCAACCTCTTCTACACCGGTGGGGATCATGTGCTGGCCCGGTTTTGGGGCATTACCATTACCTGGGAGGGAGTCCGGACGGCGATTTTTATGGCTTCCCGAATCATCATGCTCATTACAGGCACCTTCCTGCTGACCTATACCACCTCTCCCATTGCCCTGACTGATGGGTTGGAGTCTCTGTTAGGGCCTCTGAAGAAGCTGCGGTTGCCGGTCCATGAGCTGTCCATGATGATGTGCATTGCCCTGCGGTTCATTCCCACCCTCATTGAAGAGACGGATAAAATCATGTCTGCCCAGAAGGCCCGTGGCGCGGATTTTGAGACCGGGAGCTTGCTCCAACGGGCCAAGGCCCTGGTGCCCATTTTGGTGCCTCTGTTCATCAGCGCCTTCCGCCGGGCAGACGAGCTGGCCACGGCCATGGAGTGCCGCTGCTACCAGGGTGGAGAGGGCCGTACCAAGCTGAAGGTTCTGCACTACGCCCGGCGGGATTACCTCACCCTCTTTTTGGGCACGGCTCTGGTGGCCGGCGTAATCACCCTGAAAAGCTTCGGCCTGTGAAGGAGCGGACCCACATACTATGTCACGAGCTGAAGACTGGAAGATTGCTTCAACATAGCACTGGCGCGGCAGCCCCCGGCCTTCCCCCGGGGGAAAGCCGGGTCGGATGAGGAACGGCGAAAAACCTGGCTCGTTGATATGTAGTTTCGTGAAAAGGGAAACGGTACTACGCGCTTGCCGGGAAAGCAAAGAACGCTCCCGCCTCAGTGTAAAAATGGAAGACGTTTACCCGTGGGTTCGCGCCATGGTACCTGGGTCCGCCCCTGTGATCTTTTCCGGAAGCGGAATCATCTGTTGAAACAGGAAAGGCTGCTGCCTGGCCTATGGGCCGGAATTTACGAGTGGAGTGTGACCATGAGAAACATCGTTTTATGTTTGACATACCTGGGAACCGCCTACCATGGCTGGCAGGTGCAGAAGAATCTGGTCACTGTGGCCGGGACCCTGGAGGCGGCGGCGGAAGCGGTGGTGGGGCACCGGGTTCATATGACCGGCTGCGGCCGCACGGATGCGGGGGTTCACGCCCGGGTGTACGTGGCCAATTTCCGCACCGATTCCACCATCCCTTGCGACCGCCTGCCCTATGCCCTCAATACGCACCTGCCGCCGGATGTGGTGGTGAGCCAGGCCCGGGAAGTGCATGAGGGCTTCAACGCCATTGGTTCTTGCGTCCGCAAATCCTATACCTACCTCATTTACAATGACCGGATTCGAAACCCCTTTTATGTGGACCGGGTGTGGTTCTATTCCCGCCATTTAGATGAAGCGGTGATGCAGGCGGCGGCGGATCAGTTTGTGGGAACTCATGATTTTGCAGCGGTCCGGTCTGTGGGCACTGATGTGCGCTCTACGGTGCGGACGGTGTATCAGTACCAGGTGCAGCGCCAGGGGAAGCTGCTGGCCCTCACGGTTTCCGCCAATGGCTTTTTGTACAACATGGCGCGGGCCATGGCGGGGACCGTGGTGTATGCAGCCGAAGGGAAATTCCCGCCGGATGCCATCGGCGGCATCCTGGCCGGTGGGAACCGGACGGCGGCGGGCCCCACAGTCCCGGCAGGGGGCCTGTATCTCACGCACCTGTGGTATGACGATGGTGTGGAGCGATTTCAGCTTCAGGCAGATCCTTTGGATCCGCTGCCTTGAGTCAGTTAGGAGGACACGCAATGGAGGCAAACATGATCCCCTTTCGCCACCCGGGGCAGGAGCGGCGGCGTCTGTCAATTTTTGTGGCAGTGCTGGCGACCTTGGCGCTGGTATTGGCCTTTTTTGTGGTGGATGGCGGTCGGAATTGGGACCGGGTGCACCGGTTTTTCTCCTATGGGACGGAACAGGTCCAGATTTCTATGGACACTGCGCCTGGAGCACTGGGAGAACTGGACGGCCGACTGGTGACAGCCGGAGCAGAGGGTGTCACCCTTTATGACAAAGATGGAAAGGTGAGCTTCCTTGCGGCAGCTTCCCTGACGAGCCCGGTGGTGCAGGGGGACGGCGGTTATATTTTGGCCTATGACGCAGGGGGAACCACCATAGTGCTCCTGGACGGGAAAGGGGAGGTCCGGTGGGAAGGGAGCCTTCCTGGCCCGGTATACGATGCAGACCTGACGGAGGATGGATACCTTTGCTATGTATCCGCTGGCAGCGCAGTGAAATCTGAGCTCCAGCTCCTGGACCGGGAACAGCGGTCGGTTTTTGCCGTCCATGGCGCAACCCGGTATTTCACCGGCTGCGCTGCCGCTCCCGGCGGAGGCGCTGTGTGCGCTGTATCCTTAGAGGAACGGGACGGCGCGGTCTCTTCCGTGGCGGTGGTGTACCGCACAGACCGGGAGGACCCGGTGGCAGAGGTGGATTTGGGCAATCAAGTGATTTTTGACCTGCAGTTCTGGGGAAAAAGCTGGATTTGCGCCTTAGGGGAAGAGGAGCTCCTGGTGTTTAACACCAAGGGAGAGATTTTGGGGCGGTATGATGCCGGGGGTGTTACGGATTTTGACCTGGGTGGCGACGGCTTTGCGGTTCTGGTCCTGCCGGGAAGCGGCGGGCAGACCTTGGTGACGGTGAATGCCAAGGGGGAGGAGCTGGGACGTCTTGCCCTGACCGGCGGTGTGACGGATGTCAGCGTCCGGGGAAAATATGTGGCCTTCCTGGCCGGTCAGACCTGCACCATCGCCGGCAAGAAGCTAGAACCTTGGTTTTCCACCCAGGAGGTAGGGTCAGCCACGCAGGTCCAGGCCTGTACCAACGGCGCTGCCTATCTGGTATCCGGCCGCAGCGCCCTCCGGGTGCTGCCGTAAGAAACGGGCGCGGAGCGACCGCTGTAAAACATACCCGGGCAAATTCGCATCTTTCCCCAGATGGGAGCGAATTTGTCCGGGTCTTCTAAAATCGAGATGGAAAGCGGAGTAGATGAGGAGGAAGCTGGATGAAGCAGACGGCTATTGTGAACATATATCATTTTGTCCGCATGTCCCATGTGGAGCCCAGCCGGTTCATTGCCGATGATTTCGAAACCATTCGCAACGAGATCATCCTGACGAAGCAGCACGGCTTTCCGGGGACCTATGCCCTCAAATATGACGCCCTCATGGACAGCCGGTATCAGGCGCTCTTTCAGACATATCTGGATGAGCAGGATGAGATTTCTGCCTGGTGGGAAATCACAGAGCCCCTGTGCCGCCGGGCCGGGGTTCCTTTCCGGGGGAAGGTCTCGGCAGAGTACGACGACCGGGTGGACAGCGCCTACTGTGTGGGTTACCGGCCGGAGGAGCGGAAACGGCTGGTGGATGCCTACATGGCGGACTTTTTCGGGATATATGGCCGGTATCCCCAGACCATCGGCTCCTGGGTGCTGGATTCTGTGACTCTGGGCTACGCGGCAGAGCGGTATGGCATTCTGGGGGGCGCCATTTGCCGGGACCAGATGGGAACCGATGGCTTCACCCTCTGGGGTGGCTTCCCCAATGGAATCTATTATCCCTGCCGGAAGAATGAATTCGTTCCAGCCCAGACCCTGGAGGAACAGATTCCTGCGCCTATGTTCCGGCTTCTGGGACCGGATCCCATCTATAACTTTGAGCAGGATGTGCGGGAGGGCCTACAGGGTGTGTATACCTTGGAGCCATCCTGGCTCACGGGCCGGGACCCAAAATGGATTTCCTGGTTTTTTCACTGCCTGTGTGAGGAGGAGAGCCTGGGGGTCCCCTATGCCCAGGTGGGCCAGGAGAACAATTTCCTCTGGGAAAACATACGGCCTGGCCTGGGCCCACAGCTGGGGGCTCTGCGGGAGCTGGCAAACCGGGGGGCTGTCCGGGTAGAAACCATGGCGGACTCTGCTACCTGGTTCCGGAGCCGGTATGTCCGAACCCCGCCCATGAGCTTCCAGGCATCCCAAGACTGGGACACAGACCGGGGCTTGTCGGCCCAGTGGTATGCCAGCTGCTGGTATCGGGTGGGCTTCCTGGGGGAGGCAGGACGCCTGCGGATTCGGGACCTGTTTTTATACCGGGAAGCCTACCCTTCCCGGTACTTTGACCGGCCTATGGAGGGGAGAGGGAGTACCTTTGACGCTCTGCCCGTGCTTTTCCCTCAGGCCTGGGGACAGCCCAGGCCCTTCCTCCGCCTTCGCACGCCGGAGGGCAGGGAGCCGGAGGGTATGGTGCGGTATACCGCCCGGGATGACCTGACTGCCCGGGCGGAGCTGTGGTCCGGGGCGGCGTGTCTGGCGGCCTTCACCATGGAGCCTCATGCTATTACTCTGGAGGGGGCCTGCACCTTGGTATTTGACCGCTTGCCGGTTCTGTGCGGGGTGGAGGGACGGAAGGTGGTTCTGGAGCACAGTGGATGTTTCCGGTACGGATTCCAAGTCGCCCGGGGCATACTCCGTCAAACTGGCCCCCAAAGCCTGGAAATTGAGCCGGAGGAGGGGGCAGCCCTTTTGATTTTCGGCAACCCGGTCAGGCGTGAGGAGATTTTCCGGTCCCATGAGGGCGCCACGGATGGGGTAGGTGAGCTTGCCGGACCGGTAGGGAAGACCTTCCTTCCGCCGCCTATGGAGCCAGAGGCGGAGCCTACGACGTCGGTGTTCCCCTGGGGGATCCCTGCCCAGGTGAGGCTCACAGCCCGGGAGGAGGGCCAAATTCGGTACACGTTGGATGGAAGCGACCCAGGCCCGGAGTCGCCCCGGTATGGGGAGCCGCTGGTTTTGCGGGAGGATACGGCGATCTCTGCCCGCCTCTTCCTGCCCGATGGCCGGGTCAGCCCGAGGGTTGAATTTCCCTACCGGTTTGGACTCACGGATCTGGAGGTGGAGAGTCCCACAGTCCTGGACCATCGACCCGTATTTCACGGGAACGGTGTGAGGGACCTGCTGTCTGCCCAGCGGGGCAGCCTGGACTATCTGGACGGCCGCTGGCGGGGAACTCTAGAGGATCTGGACTTGCGGATCCGGCTGCCAGAGCGCCGGAAGATCCGTTCCATTTCCCTGGGCTTTTTGTCCCACCACCGCTCCGGCATTGTGTATCCACAGTGGGTGGAGCTGGCGGTGGGGCCGGATTTGGAGCATCTGCGGCCCTATGGCCGCATTACCCTGCCCTGTGCGCCCTGCTCCCGGGAGATTGCCAAGAGAGACGTCACCTTCCAGGTGTATGGGCTCCTGGGAGCCTTCCGCATCTATGCCCACCGCTACGAAACCATGCCCCAGTGGTGCTGCTACCGGGGCTCGGAGCATGTGTTTCTCATGGCGGATAACCTGATTGTCACGCCTCTGGATTGACTGAAGGGGTGTTTCCCCTCGCCATATTTTCCCAACCGAACAAGCCCGCTGCAACAAAAAGCAGCGGGCTTGCGTTTGGGTTACAGACGGTTATGCAAAGGGATTCTCCGCCTCCGTGTCCATGTTTTGCACGAAAGTCAAAGCCTCCTCCAGAGTATCGAACCGGCCCTTTTCGTATACATAGTCATCGGGGGCAAATTCCTTGCGGTGTTCATCTATGCGTAGGGTTTTCCATAGTCCGTCCTCCAGAACCATGGTTTTTGTGAGGGTATTCTGGTTAAAGGTGGTTACAACGGAGTACTGACCGCCCTCCTGGTAGATGGTGGTTAGCCAGCCTACAAAAGAAAATCTAATTCTCCGCTCCGTTTCGGAAGTCTTTGTGATATAGAACAGGCGACCTGCTGTAGTGCCGGAGTCTACATCGATTTGGGTTAAATCTGCATGTTCCTTTGCGCTATCTTGGATGCCCTCATAGCTTTTGGCGAGATTGCTGATGTAATACTGCTGGAGGTCCAAACGCACACTGCTTTTCGCGGCAGCTACAGCATTGGCTGTGCTTTGGCCACTCTCCAGCTGCTGGGAAAGGACTTCTGCTGGAGCAACGCTGATTTTCAGCCGTTCGGCTTCTGCGGCAACGGCGGTGTCCAAAAGCTGCATATCTGCTTCTGTGAAAAATAAACTGCATGCGACCAATGCTGGAAGTGCTGCTATGCAAAGCAAAAGCAGAGATAGCCGTAGCTTTAACCCTTTTCTATTCATGTCCAGGCCTCCTTAAGGATTGCATGTGCGATCAACACTAGACCTTCAGACCGGCAGATGATCATGAAAACGGATTCTCGGCCTCCATATTCATATGTTGCACGAACTCCAGGGCTTCCTCCAGAGTGTCGAACCGGCCTTTTTCGTACACATAGTCATCAGGGGCGAATTCCTTGTGGTGTTCATCTATGCGTAGGGTTTTCCATAGTCCGTCCTCCAGAACCATGGTTTTAGTAAGCGTATCTTGACTGAAGGGGACCACGACAGAATATTGCCCGTCTTCCTGGTAAATCGTAGTTAGCCAGCATACGTAAGAAAATTGAATTTTCTTCTCCGTCTCAGAAATATCCTCTGTGTAGACCAGTTGGCTTGCAGTGGTGCCAGAGTCAACATCTAGCGCAGACAGATCTGGCTGATTCTTAATACTTGACTGCGTATTTGCATACTTTTCGGCGAGGTCTTTGGCGTAATATTGCTCTAAATTTAGGGATACGCCATCCTGTATGGCGTCTAGGGAATCGGAAATGCTTTGGCGACTGCGCATCTGCTGAGCAAGAGCTTCTAGCGGTATGACACCAATTTTCAAACGCTCGGTTTCAGCGGCAACCGCTGCCGTTAAAAGTTGTGCGTCCAAACCATCCATCTCTGTGGATGAAAAGCTGGATGCAGTTAACGCAGTCAAGGCTATTGCGCAAATCAATAGCAATGGGAGAAAAACTTTAAATTTTGTGCGATTCATGTTTTAACCTCCTTACAAACCAAATGCATAAATTGCGGTGAAATTACTGTCTGGGTTGAAGTAATCCAGGTGCCAAGTTACTTGTTTCCGATTTGTTGTGTGCTGGTCAATCAAATCGCTGTAATAACGGGGGCCATCCAGGGGGTATCCGGTCCCTACGCAGATGGCAGTATGATCAATGATGCCGTCATCATTCCAGTCATAGAAAATGATTTCTGTTCCATCTCCGGATAGGTTCCCGCTGTTGTTAATATATGCATAGCTTCTGCCCCGGCCATCGTTGGTCCACTTGGAAACCAAACGTGTAGCTTTCAGGTCTGAGGCTGCCGGAGAAATTGCAGCAAACAAAGCGACCGCCAATAAAACTGAAAAGGTCCGGAACAACATGTTCTTACGCATAAGTTTCAACTTCCAAAAAAAATAAATTCGTAATCCACACTCTGTTATGTACGTTGCCCACCCTCTTTGTCAACCGGTACATTTCTGCAGCCTACACTTATAGGATACACCAAAACTAGAAAATGTCAAGTGTGTAAACTCTATATTCAGATAAATATTTTTGCAAAGCGGAAAAAGTGCCTGCAGGGTGACTGTAGAAGGCATGAGTGAAACTGAAAAATCTGAATCTTCCCCATGAAGTCAAAGAGAACGGCACCTCTGAGAGAACCGTTCTCTTTGACAAAGGAATTTGATTACCGGAAGGAGGCCAGTTCCATCACCTGGCCATTGTTGAGGCGAGATTCCTCAGCGGCCAGGGCCATGAAGTGGCTCTCCATGGAGGCCTCCAGGGTGGTGATGCTGGGTGGGCACTGGCCCTGGAGATAGTCCAGGAAATCCCCGATGAGGACGCTGTCGCCCCCGGCATGACCGGACATCCGCTCTTTGCTGAGGTTGAAGTCATAGACTGTGGGCTTGCCGCCAAAGGGCGTGACGGTGACGGTATTTTTGGCCATGTCGGCGATCATGTCGCCCATGGTGCCCATGAAGTTGGTGTAGCGGCCACCCCCGGCGGTGAAGGCGGACATGGTGAAGTTCACGGTGAGGCCGCCCTCCATCTCCAGGTTTACCACCTGGTGGTCCACCACGTCATTGTCGCAGAAATAGACGCAGCGGCCATAGGGCCCCTCCTGGATGGCCTGGCGGATGGATGCTTCCGTGGGATGCAGGGTGAGTACATCACAGGGCCAGCCGGTTTTGCCCTGGGCGACGCCGGTTTTCTCGCTGGTGATGTAAATCTTCTCTGCGTCATAGGGGCAGCGGTCCTTGGCCTGGCAGCCGTCCAGGCAGCGCTTGGCGGCCCCAGCTGGGGCGTTTTCCGGTCGGAAATGACCCAGGGAGCCGAAGGAGGACAGTCGGACACAGCTCTTTCCTGTGAGCCAGACCATAAGATCCATGTCGTGGCAGCATTTTTGCAGGAACATGGGGGAGGTCTCCTCCTTGCTGCGCCAATTGCCCCGGACAAAGCTGTGAGCCTGGTGCCAATAGCACACGTTCTCAATGGCCTGGATGCTCATCAGCTCCCCCAGGACCCCGGAGTCCAGCACCTCTTTGATCTTCCGGTAGAAGGGAGCGTAGCGCAGAACATGACAGATTACCACCTTCCGGCCGGTCTCCCTGGCCACCGCCAGAATCTCTTTGCACTGGGCCAGGTCTGGGGAGATGGGCTTTTCCATGAGAATGTCATAGCCCTTGCGGAGGGCGGGAATGGCCTGGGGCACATGCTGCCGGTCCTGGGTGCAGAGCACCAGGGCGTCGGCCAGGCGGGGCTCTGCCAAGAGCGCCTCGGCGCTGTCAAAACAGCGCTCCGCCGGAATCTCAAACTGTCGGGCCACCTCCTGGACCTTGGCGGCATCCGGGTCGGCAATGGCCACAACCTTGGCCCGCTCCGGCATCTGAGCCAGGGCCTGTGCATAGGCGTCTTTCCCCCGGCTACCCAGACCGGCGATGGCAATGGTGATTCTGGACATTTTTGAACCTCCTGTATGCATGTTGATTTTTCAACTCAAATTCGTCTCTGCTGGAACTCTGACCGCCTGCTTCCCCAAAAAGTTCCAAAGCAGATTGATAGATTTTGGCAGAAGAATCGTACCAATATGTGCGCGTCTGATCATCTGTTCCCATGTCCCACAAGCTGATGGCGCCGTCCCAGTATAGCTCGGCACGGGTGGTGGTCGTTTCAGACAAGGGAAGAAGGAAGAGGAAGGGGACAAGCGGAACATCAGACTCCCTCTTTCTTAGTTATTTCAGTGAAAGCGGAAAGAAAAACAGGACCAGTCATCAAGAAAGGGAAGGAGGAGCGGTAGGATCTTATAGTTAAATTACCATATTTGCTTGCGGTTGTCAACGCATTTGATGGCATATATCAAACACAACGACTTGACTTATGGTACCACTGCTCATGCTTCGGCTGTATTTTTTGTTGGACCAGCAA